>Ga0256839_1000729_pt1 | contig 42271 bp, 30 predicted proteins | sample 354166metaG_FD_185968 | JGI IMG/M metagenome (GOLD analysis project Ga0256839, IMG submission 185968) | Hydrothermal vent microbial communities from Mid Atlantic Ridge, Atlantic Ocean - 354-166 | ecosystem: Environmental > Aquatic > Marine > Hydrothermal vents | place: Atlantic Ocean: Mid...
CAGCAGCGCAGCGTCCAGTGCCTGGGCATTCAGACGGGAATCCTGCAGGCTCAACACCATGCGGGCTTCTGCATCGTCCAGCGTAGCGCCTTGGAAAAATCCCTCGAAGGTTCCGTTGAGCAGGGAAGTCCAGGCAGGCGTGATCGCCTTCAGATCTACCCGTTCCAGCCGTCCTTGATCAATCTGCCAGTAGGGTCGCCGGAGCAGCGGCCGGCCGCGCAGTCGGAAGACCACCCGTCCCGTTTCCAGTCCAATCTCAGGTGTAGCTGTAAGCCACCCGTGATCCATCTGAACCGGCACACGTACCGGCGCCAGCCGGTACGGCCCGTAAAGCAGGCTGTCGAGTTCGAGAGCGGCTTCCAGTTGGAGCGTCTCAAGGGCCGTTCCTTTACCCCGCAACCGGAATCGCCCGCTGACCATACTGGGCAACGTGTCGCCCAGCAGGGCCGCCACGTCGATCTGCTCCAGCAGCAGATCGGGCACTTCGTAGGAAGGGATTGCACTGCGGTGCAGTTGCCCACGACCCCGAATTCGTCCGCCGGCCAGTTGCGCGTTCAGGTCCAGACGCAGCGTGTCGCCATGTACCTGCACGGCCAGGCGTCCCTCTTCGATCACCGCCCGGTTCAGGCGCGAGGGTTGCAGTGTCAGCTGGCCGTCCAAGTGTTCGGTCCCGGTCCCTTCGATCCAGAAGCGCAGGTTCACCTGCCCGGTCCAGCGCGGATCGTCCAGTAAACGCGCCGGGTTCAGGTCCTGGAGGCTACCAACAAGGCGAAACGAAGGGGTCTCGGCAAATGGACGGCCCCGACCCGCCACCTGTAAGTGCGCCCCCTGCAGACCGGTCTGCGCCGTCAGCGTGCCCTCTCCTTGCCTGAAATGCATTCGAAGCTGGGTGGCTTCCAGTGAATAGGCTCCCAGCCGTGCCTCAGGCATTTCCAGCATCACCGTTCCATCCAGAGCCTGGAGCGATGGGCCCTGCAGATCGGCCACGAGTTGCAGGTTGAGCTGACCGCTCGGCCCTCCGAAAAAGGAAGGGTCCAGGCGATTCAACTGCATGGCCGCCTGGTACCGTACAGGGCCATCTGTAAGGGGCGTGAAGGTAGCCGTCAACGTCAGTGTACTGCCTTCATCAGCGCGCAGGTTGGCCTGCACCTGGAGCAGCCGCCCCCTGCCCTGCACCGTCAGCAATCCCGCCACGGTTCGTTTCGGATCCGGAACAGAGGTAAAGGGCATCAGATCGTAAAGCGCCAGGGGACGTGCTTCCAGCCGAAACTGCACGGCCTCGACCTGTCCGGTATCGGCGGGAAGCAATAGCGTGCCGCTTCCTGCCACCTGGCTGCGCGTTGAAACGATCCGCAACGTGTCGAGCAAAAAACGCCGGTTGCGCAGCGCCAGGCGCGTCGTGATGCGCACCGAATCGGCCACGCCTGGCGGTTGCAGCATGGCTTCCAGTTGACGAATCAGGACCGAAGGCCATCCATCTGCCGGGAGACGCAACGAGTCGAGCTGTATGGTCAGGTGATGCAGCCGCCAGGTCGAGTCGGCCTCCGGGGGATAGAAGTGCAGCGTCGCCATTCCGTTGCGCAGCGTCAACTGATCAATCCAGAGGTCCGGTGCGCTGCTGGCTGTGGCAGGTGTGGTATCGGTTGAATCGGTTGCAGGTAGAAACAGACGTGCCAGATCCCAGGTGCTGTCGGCCTGCTGCGTCAGGTGCAGATAGGGCCGGACCAGGTGTACCCGTTGGAGATGCACGCGTCGTTGGAGCAGGGCTTCCGGGAGATAGGCGACCTCCAGCGTATCCAGGGCCAGCAGTGTGCGACCTGCTGAATCGCGCAGGGCTACGTCATAGAGTCGAAGGGTCCGCACGAAATTGCCCTGGAGCGTGCCGATTTCCAGCCGAGCGTCCCGTAGCCGCGCATTGACCTGGTGTTCGATCAACTGCCGCACCTGCTCACGCCCCCAGGAAGTCTGAAGGATCAGCAGCAACAGCCCTCCCAGTACCACCAGTGTGCCCAACAGCAGCAGAAGCGCCCATCCGAGGCGACGCAACCACCGATGCAGAGACGATGTAGCAGACAGGGTGACCATGGATCCGGACATTTCAGAACGTCTGGCCAATGCTCAGGTGCAGCCGGAAACGACGTTGCCAGTGGACCGCAGGGGGACGCTCGGTCAATCCCCGGCGGTAGCGGTACACATCGGCCGGGTTGCGCAGGTCTTCGTAGCTTGGATTCAGCTTGTAGGCCAGATCAAGCCGGATGAAGCCCGCAGGCGTCTGGTAGCGCAGGCCCACACCTGCAGCCCATCGAAAAGCCGTGGTGCGCAGGCGTAGGCGGTCCTGTCCGAGCTGGCCGCCATCCAGAAAGGCAGCCCCCTGCCAGTCACTGCTCAGCCCGGGGAGACCAAAGCGTAGTTCGAGGTTGAGCATCAGTTTACGATTGCCCCCGATGGGCTCATAGTAAATCGTGGTATCCCCCCTGCTGATCTGCAGGCGGGTGATCTTGGGTCCGAGTTGCTGGAGGCCCCATCCGCGCACATCGCTGCTGCCACCGGCATAAAAAAGGATCGGATCAAAGCGATTCTCATAGCGCAGGCTATCAGCACGCCCCAGGCGTCCGGCCAGCGCATCGCGGCTGCGTCCGAAGGGAAGCAGGCTACCCACCAACAGGCGTCCGGCCAGTAGGCTCCGACGAGTAAGGGGCAGGTACCCGATGAGCTCAGCGCCCACCCGATAGTACTCTACCTCCGAGCCAATCAGGCCGCCCCCCAGCTCGGCAAACGGTCGGACCAGATAGCCGCGACGTGGATTGAAATAGTTGTTCGTCCGTCCAAAGGTGGCGGTTACGGAGAGGATGCTTTTGTCGAACAGATCCCGGGTGCGGGTCGTGTCGCGTCGTTGCTGGGTGAGCTGCAACGCCCGGCTGAAGGCATGCTGCAGCGTAATGGTTCGAAACGGGTAAATCTCGTAGAACAGCGTGGTGTTCAGCCCGAACTCGCGGGTATTGATCTGCAGAGGTTCGTTGCTGTCTTCCAGCAGGGGGTCGCGCTGGTATTCTAAGAACGGTGAGAGCAACAGCTCCATCCGTCGAGAAAACAGATAGGGCTGACGAAACAGAGCGCTGAAGCGAAATACCCTGGGCGGCGGCGTGCCGGGTCCACGTCGGGCCAGCAGGCCGGTCTGTGCGACCACGTGCAGCGTAAGCGTACGCGCATCGCCCAGAAAATTGCGGTGCGTCCAGCGCACTTCGGCGCCCAGGCCTTCACTGCGCCCGAACCCTCCCTGCAGCACCAGAAACCGCAACGCCGACTCGGCCACCCGGTAGCGTACCGTTACCGTACTGTCGCGTGGCTGGGACGGAATGTCGGCCAGCGCCACCCGGAAAATCTCCAGCCCGAAAAGCTGTCGCTGCCCTTCCACCACCTTCCGCTGCGAGAACACGTCGCCTTCCCGAAAGGGAAGCTCCCGGCGCAACACCCGATCGCTCACCCGACGGTTGCCCTCTATGTGAATTTCCCAGAAATATCCCCGAGGACCCGTATCCACGATAAACCGCAGGTCCACGGTATTAAAGACCGAATCGATTCGAGCCTCCGAGTGCACGCGCGCAAAGGCATACCCCCGGTCCCGAAACCAGTTCAGCACAGCATCCTGGATTTCTATGCGACGCGCTTCGGTGTAGCGCTCTCCCACGCGAAAGGCAATCCGGTCCCGAAACCGCCGCCAACGTTCGCGCAATCCGGAATCCAGCGTACTTATCAGATAGCGCCCCTCAGGATCGTAAAACCCGACATCTTGAATAACCAGAGGCGGGCCTTCGCGGATGCTCAGCACAATGTGGATCGTGTTGCGCGCTGTGTCGAGCTGCGAAGCCGGATACGTAATTTCAGTATGCAGAAAACCGTTGCGGGCATAGAAGCGCCGCAATCGCACCACATCGCGGGCCAGCTCTATCGGGTCGAACCGGTAGCGTGTGGGCGCCATAAAGGGCAACCAGCGCTTCACTTGATCCCACCAGGATGGCGCCTGCAAGACCATCTGCGCCCGGAGCTGGTCTTCCTCAAACGTCTGCGTATCTACGAACCGAAACGAGATGGCCCGAATCGTCGTGCGTTCATTGACCAGCCACAATGGAGCCTGCGCCAGCAATGAACGCGTCAGGCCCGTAAGCAGTACAGCAACTACTCCGATGCGAAGGCACTGCCACCTCATGCGTCTACCTCAGAAAGAGCTGTGGGGACCGAAGCTTCTTGACGGCCACGCTGGCGTTTTTCGTACAGGAGCACCAGCAGCGCTCCCAGAATAAACACCACGCCAGAATAATACACCCAGAAGCCGAACGCCAGAACCAAGCCAAATACCCGTCCGATGGCCGAAAGGCCACTATTTGCAAAGCGTTCAAAAAAAGCAGAACGTGCCGCGTAGAAAGCAAAGGCCGTCTTGGCTGCATCCCACAACAGGGCGGCCACAATGGCTCCAAACAATGCCCCTCGGACAGGCGGCCGGGGCTTGGGGGTGAAATAGTAGAGCTGAAAAAACATCGCCAGACTGAGCAGAAACGGAATCAGGACCCCCAGCACCTGAAGCAACTGACGCCATCCCTCCCGCACCCATACATAGTCGAGCCGAAGGCGATGCAACCACTCGAACCCGGCCGCATTGATCGTCTGGATCATTAAAGAAACACCAAATGTCAACAAAAACAGTCCACCGACCTGCACCATCATGCGCAGGTCGAAAAGATATCCATGCCAGATAGAGCGCCCCTGGTGCCACGGCTCATCAAACACCTGACTCAACACCCCACGCAGCGTGGTAAACAGGGTCATGGTGGCGTATAGCAAGCCCAAGATGCCGATCAAGGTAAAGGTGCCGCTGGCCCGCTGTAGCTGCTCCAGAAACTGCAGAAGCTGATCGCTCTGATAGGCAGGCAGAAAATCCCGGATAAAACGGGCTACAGTCTGGAACGGGCGCTCCTGCTGCAGGATATGGCCCAGCACACCCGTGGCCAGCACCAGCACAGGTACGATGGTAACCAGCACCTTGAACGCAATAGCCTGTGCCCAGAGAAAGACCGGCTTACGGTCCAGCAGATGATAAAGCCCTACCAGATAGTAGCGGAGCGTCTGCCAGACGCGTCGACATCCTCCCCGAAAAGCCTCCCATCGAAGCCGCATGCCAGCAGCAAGCCGGGTTCTGGAGATCAGATAGCGTCAGGCTAAAGCCAGTCGAACAAACGAGTTCCGAAATGCTCCGTCAAGCCTGCTTTCAGTTCTGGAGATAGCTGCTGCCTCCGTTTTCTTTTTTTCCTTCAGAAGCCCTGTCTTGCCAGTCGCTTGGCACCGCATTCCTGGCCAGGCTGCTTCGCAACAGAATGCGCTTATTGGTAAGTCCGGCCAGTATGGAGCCTGGCAAATGCCATATCCTAAAAAACAAGCTGCCGCGAAGCGACGGAGGGGGTGCTTGCTTTCGGGTAGGGCACGGGCGTACGGAGTAGTGGCGATAGTGGCGAGTCCCCTCCCCTGCCTCCCTCTCCAACGGGAAGAGGGAACGCAAGAAAAAAAGCTTTGCCAGAAATTGTGCAAGCGCGCTGAAGTAGACGCTACGAGACCAACCAGAAGCTCTGCTCCCCTTGGAAGGGGGAGCTGTCGCAAAGCGACGGAGGAGGTGCCTGTGAAAGGCAGCACTGCCCCCAGAAACCGTGCAGCGACCAGATCGGCGGCCAGGGTGGAACCCCTCCCCCTGTCCCCCTCCCCGGAGGGGAGGGGGAACTCACAAATACCTGCAGGCCTGCTACTCAGCGGCCGCGTCAAATCTGCCAGTAGTCCAGAAACCAGAAGCTCTGCTCCCCCTTCCAGGGGGAGCTGGCCCGAAGGGCCTGAGGGGGTGTCTGTTGGAAAACAGCGTTGTGCTCAAAAACGGCTCGGCGGCTGAATCAGTAGAGATGTTTTGAGCCCCTCCCCCTGTCCCCCTCCCCAGAGGGGAGAGGGAACTCAAGGAAAAAAGCTTTGCTGGACATCTGGCGTAGGCACCGGAGTAAGCCTTGCCGTGGCCAACCAGAAGCTCTGCTCCCCCTCTCAGGGGGAGCTGGCCCGAAGGGCCTGAGGGGGTCCTCTGTCGAAAAAGGCTGCACAACCGCTGAACCCACAAACTTTACTCCTCCTCCCAGCGGGAACTGCCGCAAAGAGCGGAGGGGATTTACTAACGATGCCAAATTCGCAATTCCATACTTCCTCTGCCGTGAGGAGACGGTCTCCGGCAGCAATGGCTTTACTTTTTAACCAAGTCTATGCCCTAAGAGAAGGGGATCTAAGGTATCACCCGTGAGGGCGTTAACAGGTAGTTGGTTCGGACATAGATTATTGTCATGAGAAAGAGCTCATCGACCTTATGGGTGATAGGGGCGGATCGACCCGAACGTAAGCCTGTGGAGAGGGACCTGGCGGGGCACTCTCAGAAGGAAGTGTTAGCCCACCATCGTTGAAGCAGGAATTCCCCTGTCGGTCTTCCGGGTGGGATTATATTCCCTGCCGGCAGCTCCTTCCGTAAGGAAGGAGCGGTTCACGTGCCTGCGAACTAAACCATGCGACACCGAATGGCTTTTCGCAGAGTTCAGAGAAAGATCTGCTACGCTGCAAGCAGCAAGGTAGCCTATGCACTGGCACGCCGTTCTTCGTAGATCGGAGCTTCCCCGTAGCGGACCGTCGCGGCCGTGATGCGGCATACGCCTACCTGGGGTATCGTGTGTATGTTGAACATGATATCCAGCATGACCTCTTCCATGACCGCCCGTAGGCCACGTGCTCCGGTGCCCAGCTCCTTGGCTCGCTCGACAATGGCGTGCAGGGCCTCCTCCTCGAAAATCAACTCGATACCGTCCAGAGCAAACAGCTTCTGATACTGGCGTACCAGTGCATTCCGGGGTTCGGTCAGAATACGCCGGAGCGCTTCGTCCGAAAGCGCCTCCAGCGGTGTAATAACCGGCAGACGGCCGATGAACTCGGGAATCAGGCCAAATTTGAGCAGATCATCGGGCTCAACATAGTAAAAAATGCGCGGGTCCCGGGGATCGACACGTTTACCCTCCGACGCAAAAAAGCCAATTGACGAAGTTGAAAGACGGTGCGCAATGATCTCCTCCAACCCCTCAAATGCCCCCCCGCAGATAAACAGAATATTGCGCGTATCGATGTTGATCAGGTTCTGCTCCGGGTGCTTGCGTCCGCCCTTTGGCGGCACCCCGGCAATCGTGCCCTCCAGAATCTTCAACAGGGCCTGCTGCACACCTTCGCCCGAAACGTCCCGCGTAATGGAGGGGCTGTCGCTCTTGCGTGCAATCTTGTCGATCTCGTCAATGTAGACAATGCCCTGCTCGGCCCGCTCCACGTTGAAGTCGGCCGCATGCAGCAGATGCGCCAGAATGCTTTCGACATCTTCTCCCACGTACCCCGCTTCGGTCAGCGCCGTGGCATCGGAAATCGAAAACGGCACGTCAAGAATGCGAGCCAAGGTGCGCGCCAGCAGCGTCTTGCCCGTACCGGTCGGACCAATCAGCAGGATATTGGATTTTTCAAGCTCAACATCGTCGTAGTCAGCCAGGTAATGCTGGCTATCGATACGCTTGTAGTGGTTGTAAACGGCTACAGCCAGCGTTTTTTTGGCGCGCTCCTGGCCAACTACGTACTCGTCGAGTGCGGCTTTGATTTCTGGAGGCGTCAACCGCCGTCGGCGTGCCTGAGGGCGACGACGGGCCGCTGCATGCGCCATCAGATCGTTGCGTACAATCCCGGCCGCATCGTGAATGCATCGGTCACAGATGTACACCTCATTGGGACCGGCCACCATAGAAAGGACTTCGTGGGTTGTTCGCCCACAGAACGAACAGCGAATTGTGTCGTCACTTCGACGCATTAGCTTCCCTGATTGCCTGATCAGACGGCACCTTAATGCTATGGTAAGAATATCGGCACCTTTACGCAACCTCTTCAATCGTCGGAACAAAACCCGTGTTCATGGAGGCGCGTTAAGGAACAGCTCAGCGTACGAGCTCCTTCTTTTCCCAATCCTGGATTCATCGTCATGCAGGAATGAGTGCTGTCCTCCCTGAGGCTTTTGTAGCACGGTTACAGCGGCTGGTACCATCGGCGTGGCTACCCACCGTCGAAGCAGCCTTTCGGGTGCCCCGCATTACAGCTTTTCGCGTGAACACATTGCAGACGGATCGCGCGACCGTACAGGCTGCCCTGACAGCCGAAGGGATTCATCCACATCCGGTTGACTGGTACCCCGACGCGTTCTGGGTACCTCCGGAAGCACGAGCAGCCCTGCTACAAAGCAGGGCCTATCAGGCCCGGTGGATTTACGTGCAGGACCTCTCGAGCATGCTCCCCCCGCTGGTGCTGGCGCCGGAACCCGGCTCCCGTGTGCTGGATCTCTGCGCCGCACCGGGCAGCAAAACGCTTCAACTGGCCTGTCTCCTGCAGGGCCAGGGCGAGATTGCCGCGGTCGAAGTCGTACGCACACGCTTTTACCGCCTGCGGGCAAACGTGCAGGCATACGGCGCGCCCAATGTGCGGCTGTTCCTGCAAGACGGCAGACGCGTAGGCCGCTATCGCCCCGCCTACTTTGATTACATCCTGGTTGATGCCCCCTGCTCTGCCGAAGGACGCTTCCACCTGAGCGACCCGAAATCCTTCGCCTACTGGAGCCCTCGAAAAATCCAAGAAATGGCCCGCAAACAGTATCGGCTGCTGGTCTCGGCCGTCGAAAGCCTGCGTCCCGGCGGCGTGCTCGTCTATGCCACCTGTACGATGGCTCCGGAAGAAAACGAAGCCGTGCTCGACCGCCTGCTCCGTCGTTTTAGTAAGAGGCTCACCGTCGAACCCATCAAGCTCCCTCTCCCCAATCAGCTGCCCGGTCTCGAACGCTGGGAAGGCCGCACTTTCCATCCCGACCTACGACACGCCCGCCGAATTTTACCTACCCCAGAAATGGAAGGCTTCTTCCTGTGTCGCCTGCGGAAAAGTTGAGGTCCTTTTCCCCTAAAAAAGCTCAATGCGTGGTCCTTCCTCACCCTCTTCGCCACCCGCTCCTCCTTCCGGCGGCTTCGATTCCTTAGTCGGTAAGATCGGCCGCTCACGCCCTGATGGCTCCTGTAACCACCGGGCGCCCTGAATAAGGTAGGTCTCTACCCGCTGGAGTAAAAGAATCACCTGTTCAATTTCCTGACGGGCTACATCCTGAAACTGAACCGCTCCAAGCGCCTCCGAAAGCTGAGCGACGACCTGACTGCTGTTGACCTGCTCAACCACCTCTACCAGCGAGGAAATACGCCGATTGTTCTCGCGCAGCGCCTGCTCAATCTGCTGACTGGCCCGCTGCAGTTCCTGCAATTCCTGAACATTCGTCTCCAGTAGCGTGCTCAGTTGCGTAATCTTTTCCTGTAGCCGCTGCGTAACCTGAGCAACCTGCCGATCGATCGAAGCCGCAAGTACCCGGGTTCGCTCCGACAGCTTCTGCACTTCTCCCGCTACCACTGCAAAGCTACGTCCCGCCTCCCCTGCACGGGTCGCCTCAATCGTCGCATTCAGGGCAAGCAGATGCGTCTGCCGGGCAATCCCGTCAATCTGATCGACCAACGGCTTCAATTGCCGCGCCTCATCGACCAGTTGCTGCAAATGCTGCAACTCTTTACGGGTACGAACCAGCTGCGCATCCAGGTAGTTATGGATTTTTTGCTCAACCACTTCCAGTTCCTGATTGCCCTGGGCCACATCGCGCACCTCCCGCGCAATTTCGGCAATACGTGTGACTTGCTCCTGCGAAGCGACATGGATCCGGTTCAAATGCTCCACCAGATGCATGACATCCCCCTCTGTGCGCGACAGCAAAGCGCGTAACCGGTTACCAACTTCCTGCAGCGAGGGCTGCAATTGCAAAAGATCCCCTCCCAATGCCTGAACTTCGCGCTGAAGCTGGACAAGTGCCTGCTTTAGTTGATGCAGCTCCTCCTGACTGGCTGCCAGCGCCCGCTGAATCTGCGCTAAGTGCTGCTGTCCCTGTTCCAATTCCTGGCGTAAGGCCGCCAGTTCTTCTGCCTGCACCTCGTGAGAACGAAGCGGTTCCAAGTGTGCCGTTTCAACTGTAGATTGGGTGTCTGAAGAAGTTTCGCGATGAATACGTAATCGACTACCCAGTAACCACCCTCCCAGTACACCTAAAAGACCACTTCCTTCTGTCAGCAGAATTATCCAGAATGCCGGTTGCCATTTCTGCCGCTGAGCAAGCCCCCACCCCAGACTACCTAACAGGATACTGTAACAGAGCACGGCGACTAATAACCAGCCGGAACGTGACAACTGCATCATCCTTCACTCCTTGCGCGCTCTGAATGCGAGCCAGACAGATGTTATGGTCTCTATTTTTTATTTTATTACGTTTTGGCAACATTTCAGTGTGTTCACTAAAATTTAATAATCCGTTTGAATGACAAAAACGGTACGCTGCATCCCATACCCTGCAAACCTGGAAAATGCGCTGCACAATAGCCCTGGGCTGCACCCAGTATGCCGCTTAATTTCCGCTACAGTTCTCCCTCTGACCGTGTAGGTCCATCGCTGCACCTTTTTGCTTCACGCCGAACGATCATCAGACTTATGCTCCTTAGAACCTGGCGTTAGCCGCTTTGCCCATATGGTGCAGCTCCGAGCATGTTAGGACCAGACACGCTCCTGACAACGAGGGCGCAACCCTTCCGAAAATCTCTCCGAACGTTGTAAGAGAACGGCCGCCGTTGTCAGAAGAGTGCATTGCCGGAGGTGAGGTAGGCCTCTTCCAGAGACATGGGCAGCGCACCCGGCTGTCGCGTCACAGCCGCCCAGCACCCGACGATACGCTGCTCCTTCTCTTCACGTCCAGCACCTGCTCATTAAAGAGGCCCGTGCAGTCGTCGCCCTCCTCGAAGCCAGGCCTGGAATATGTTCAAAGGCGAACCGGGCGGCCTGCTGCTACACGTGGTTCCTCCTCAGCCCCACGCCTGAACAGGCCGTCCGCTTCTTCACCTCGCAAGATGTGATTACGACTGCCTTCGAAAAAACGCGTCCGCCCATCTCTGGCAAAGTCCAGCAGGACAACATGGCAAACAAGGCCCTGCTCGATCGCCTATTCCGTCGCGCTGGCGAGCGGCTTACAGCCGCTCCCTGCAGCTTTCCCTTACTACTTTCCAACCATTCCCCTTCCCGGTGTCGGGAGGGATTCCTCTGCTGCTATGTCACCTGCGGAAAAGCTCCAAAAAGCTCATCCCTGTCGCTTGCACATAGCGCTGGCGCATGCCCTGCTAAGCTTGCAATCGCTTAATTCGAAGAAATCAGAAATGCCCGGATCTTCTGCACCTCCTCTTCGGTCAGGTTGGCCCGCACGCGCATGTGATGCGTGATGATCTCCCACTCCGCATCGCCAAAAGCCGCAGGAGGTGGTGCATTATGGCAACGAATGCAGTTTTCCCCCCAGAGCTGTACGCCTGGCTTGGTATCAATTGCCCGTAACCGCGGCGTGGGGTCACCACGCTGTTGTTCTGCTTCCACCATATTTGCCCGAAAGGCTACAGGGCTACAACCGATGCCGCCTATGCTGAGCACACCCAGACTAAGCAGCAGCATATAGAGCTTTTTCATGGCGCCTTTCCAGATTAAAATTTTCAAAATCCAATGGCAATATGAATCATGAAGGCATTTCTAAAGAATCCTTCCTCGTGTTCTTCTGCGACCGTTTCGGTTTTGAGCAGTCCTTCTCCTTCCTCGTCGTGCGCTTCCAGCGGATTAATGATCAGATAGCTGAACTTGACCACCGTACGCCAATCGATCCAGTAATTGAGTCCTATGGCGTATTCACGCTGCCGAGTCCCCCACGGGGCCTCCGGAGCCAGCTCCATTTGCGAAATGCGTCCGACCAGCTCCAGGTGGCGCAGTAGCGCATGGGGTACAAAGGAAGGCTGCAGCGAAGCCTGGAGAAAGTACGCCCAGCTGGTATTGTCGAATGTCAGTGACGTCGGCGGTCCTACGCCGGAGGCTGTGAACGTATAAGTGGCCCGGTCGACCTGCACGTTGTTGTACTGCCCCTTGATATTCAGGACACTCTGGAGCGCCGGCAGGGTACGAATCAGGTTCACATCCACACTGTACATCCGGGCCGCCACCTTTTCGTATTCAGAGCCGTCGGTACCCACCCGGGCATACTGTCCCGACAGTCCGATTTCCAGCGAAAGATTAGAAAAAGGCAGCACACTGATACGTCCTCCAACAGCTTTATTGCGATTGTTATCTTCTACCTGACTGAAAATCAGACGTCCGGCTTCCGCCGGATTGTCCTCTCCTGCCACAAGCGCCGGTCCATTGGTGACATAAACGGCATAGGTCAGGCGTCCTTCTCCCAGCGGAAATGCACCGCGTAGCTCAAAACCAAAGTCCACGGTGGGTCCCACAGGATTGTGATGGTCGAACCCTAACGGCGCAGTAGGTAGCCGATTAATCCAGGCGGGATGTAAATTCGGTACGAAAATGCCGAAAGGAAGCAAAAACTGCCCGATCCGAGCCGTTATCCGATTGGTCAGTTTATAAGCTACGTTTGCATATTCCAGGTCGAAGGTGACCTCTCCCTCATCAAACGCCACCCCTAATTCGCCCTCAAAAAGCAGCCGATCTGACTGCCGCCACAGAAAAATCGGATTAAAGCTCCCTCCTACAAAACTGCTGTTCAGGGGCTTACCCTCAAACTTGCGGATTTCCAACCCAGAATGCGCATACCCCCGCACTGTGAAAAGGCTCTGCCCAGGCGTCGGATCCAGTCGCTGGGCCTTGACAAGAGGAAAGCCAGTAATCATCCATAACGTAACGCCCCAGAGGATATAGCATCGGTATCTCATGGCATTTCTCCAATTTTTACTTCCGTGCCAGGCTGCGCATATACGTAACCACCTGCCACCGCTCTGCTTCACTCAAAATCGCCTTGAAGGCAGGCATTGCCCCACGACCTTCGCTGATCTTCCAGAACAGTGCGCCGTCCGATTGTGCCTGCACTTCCTTAGAGGTCAAATCGGCCGGTCGTGGATTAAGTGCCATACCTGCCGGACCGTCCCCTCGTCCCTTATTGCCATGGCAGACGGCACACTGTTGCTGAAAGATTTTTGCTCCAGCCTTGATGGCCTCTTCGACGCGATCGGCATAGGGATTTTTCAGGGTATCGGCCCAGGCGGGCGCCTTCCATTTGCTCTGCACGGCTTCCGGTCGTTGTAAGTATGCCCCCAGGCCACCCCCCAGACTAACCAGCAAGAGTACCGTGAAAGTGCCTTTCTTCATCCTTTTACTTCGCTCAGATCTTGGATTGCCTATCGATCCTATGTTTAAACAAAAAATCCGATCTGAGCAAGTACGTATATAAAAAGTTACATTTAAAAATTAACGTTTTCAGATACATTTGTATTTATGAAATCATTACACCTTTTATAAAAAATCCCCGAGACATTACGTTGTCTCGGGGATTCTGTGCGTGACTTAGTAAACTTTACGCTACCAGCACCCCCAGCTCCCGGCCCACTTTCTCAAAAGCGCGGATTGCAAAGTCCAGATCCTCGCGCGTGTGCGCAGCGCTGGGCATGACGCGAATGCGAGCCGCCCCTTTCGGAACGGTCGGGTAGCCGATCGCCATGGCAAAGACACCTTCTTCGAACAGGCGCCGACTGAACTCCTGAGCCAGCGGCGCTTCGCCCAGCATGATTGGCGTGATAGGCGTCTCGCTTTTGCCCGTATCGAAACCCAGCTCCTGCATGCTCTTCTTGAAGTAGCGGGCGTTATCCCAGAGGCGATCGACCAGCTCGGTGCTTTCTTCCAGCAGGTCGATCGCGGCCAGGCAGGCAGCGACATCGGGGACGGTCATAGCGCTGGAGAACAGGAACGGACGGCCCCGTTGGCGGAGCCATTCGATCAGCCTTCGGCTGCCCGCCACAACCCCCCCCATCACGCCAAAAGCCTTCGACATGGTTCCTACCTCGATATCTACCACACCGTGCAGGTCAAAATGATCGACGATGCCCCGGCCGCCTCGGCCCAGTACGCCTTCGCCGTGCGCATCGTCCACCATCAGGATGCATCCGTAGCGCTTGGCCAGTTCGGCCAGACGGGGCAGCGGGGCAATGTCGCCGTCCATGCTAAAAACGCCATCGGTTACGATCAGCTTGCGCCGGTATTGCGGCCCATGCTCTTTGATCAAGTCCTCCAGCGCTTCGACGTCGTTATGTGGATAGGCGATGATCTTGGCGCGGCTCAGGCGGCAGCCGTCGATAATGCTGGCGTGGTTAAGCTGATCGCTGAAGATTACATCTTCTCGGCCCACAATCGCCGGGATCGTGGCCAGGTTGGCTGCAAAGCCGCTCTGGAACGTGATGGCGGCCTCTACACCTTTGAATTCGGCCAGTCGTCGTTCCAGCTCCACGTGCAGCCTCATCGTGCCGGCAATCGTGCGCACGGCCCCGGGTCCCACGCCGTACTGCTCCATAGCTTTGCGAGCAGCTTCCACCAGGCGGGGATGGTTAGCCAGCCCCAGGTAGTTGTTCGAGCAGAAGTTCAGCACACGCCTGCCATCGACGGTCAGCCAGGCACCCTGTGGCGATTCGATGGTCCGGATATGCGTGTAAAGGCCGGCTTCCTTCAGTGCAGCCAGCTCTTCATCAATCCAGCTCAGCGGATGGCTCATGATGCTGCTGGGTTAGATTTAACACACTCCCTGTCAAAAAGATAACAGGTTTTGTCCCTTCAATCCATGTCGTTGGGATACAGCATGATTTTGGCCACCATCTCGTCGCCGGGGTGCATCAGGAGCTGAAAGGCCTGCTCATACGCTTCCAGAGGGAGCCGGTGGGTAATAAGCGGGCTGAGATCGACGGCACCGGTCTGCAGCAACGCCCGCATGCGATGCCAGGTGTCCCAGATGCGACGGCCGTAAATGCCCTGCACGGTTGCTCCTTTGATGACCACCAGCTCATTCCAGTCGAGCGTTATCGCATCGCCGGTCAGCCCGAGGGCAGCCACCTGTCCCCCGGGTCGAAGCGCTTCCAGTGCAGCACGAATGGCCGAAGGCGCCCCGCTCATCTCCAGCACCACATCTACTCCATCTCCCCCGGTCAGCTCCTGCACCCGAGCCACCACCTCTTCCTGTTGGGGATTCAGCGTCACGTCGGCCCCCATACGCCTGGCCAGCGCCAGGCGCTGTTCGTTCAGGTCCGTAGCAATAATGATTCGGGCTCCTGCTACCCGGGCCACGGGAATGGCCATCAATCCAATCGGACCGCATCCACTGACCAGTACCGAGCGGCCGGCCAGGTCGAACGTGTAAACCGCATGCACGGCATTACCAAATGGATCCTGCAGGGCGGCAATCTCCGGGGGTACGTCTGGTGCATTGACCCAGACGTTTTCGGCCGGCACGCATACGTATTCGGCAAACGCACCGGGGCGGTCGATGCCAATTACCCGCGCATTCCGACACAGATGCGGTTGACCGGCGCGACAGGCTGCACAGGTGTGGTCCACAATGTGTCCCTCAGCCGATACCGGCTGCCCCACCTCCAGACCGTCCACCTCTTCACCTACGGCCACAATCTCACCCGCAAACTCATGTCCCAGAATCAATGGCGGCCGGATGCGGTGCTGACTCCAGGTATCCCAACGGTAAATGTGCACGTCGGTACCACAGATCGAAGCAGCCGTTACCCGGATCAACACGTCGCGCGGTCCCGGCCGCGGCACCTCCGTTTCGATCAATTCCAGCCCAGGAGCAGCTTGTATTTTTGCCAGGGCTTTCATTTTCATGCGTTTGGTTCTTCACGTGCGATAAACCTGTGCGCTGCACAGTATACGACAGGCATTTGTTAATACAGCACGATTTTTGGAAAAAAAAGATGCGCCCGGACCCGGGCGCATCCTGGAAAAAACGGAAAAGGCGACGCTCAGCGTACCAGCACACCCTGCTGCACGGTAACCCGTGCGTTCGCACGCAATTGGAAGAAGTAAACGCCACTGGCTACAGGATGCCCCATGGCATCACGTCCATTCCAGCGCACCTCATAGGAGCCTGCGGGCTGCTGCTGACGCACCAAGGTAGCCACCCGTCGCCCCTGTATATCCAGTACGTCCAACACCACCTGAGCGGGCTCATCCAACTGATAGGTAAGCACCGTCGTTTCAGTAAAAGGATTGGGATAGGGCGGATGCAGGGCAAAAGAACGAACCGTTGGGGGCGAGGGCTCTACGTCGGTGACTACGGCACGTGCGACATAAACGCCATTCCCATGCGTAGCGGCCACTACCAATCCATCGGCGGGCCGACTCCGAACCATATCGACAACCACGTTTCCGATAGCGGTTGCCCCTTCCTGGACCCACGTCGTCGCCATCCCATCCAGATCGTCGGCCCGATACAGCCCGGTACTGGTAGCTGCAAAATACAGGGTTCGGCCATTGGATAACGGCAAAATATCTACCCATCGCACCGACGGTCCACTTCCTGAGCCATCCGGATTTTCTTCCAGATTTCCGCTGACCGGGGTCCACGTCGCCCCTCCATCATCAGTATACCAGATGCTCAGCACTTCATAATTCGAAAAGGCCACCAGCACTTTATCTCCATCTGCTGGATGCACCGCGATACTGCTGACATAAGCATCCTGCGGAAAGTTCGGACTGGTGACGTCTGTCCGAAGCGGATTGGACGTATGGGCACTATCCAGTCGAATCAGCTTCCCCTTGGTGGTTCCATAATAGACGCGGTTCGGTGGACGCGCGGAAGTAACAGCAATGGCTGAAATCGTATGCCCGGGCAGCATATCAACCTGGGTCCAGTTCTTGCTGTCGCGATCCTGTCGATTCTGAGTAGGATCATTGAGCTTGTTCGTCAGGCTATCATTACGCCAGAGCGTTGTGCCCGCCGGATAGTACATCCGTAATGGATTGTTGGGATCCAGTGTGAAGGGATTAATAAAAAGGTGTCCACTGGCGCCCGCCGGGTCGATGCGCGTCCAGTTCATGAACTGCAGCAAATCACTTAACTGCAGCAGGTAGGTCGCCCCATTTTGCGTTGAGGCATAGAAATAGGTTCTCCCGGGACTGATCGCGCAGTAAGCGCCATCTCCACTTAAGAGTTCAATCCAGGCCACCGTCCCACTGGCCGAAAAGGTACCCCACGTCCCATTATCTTGCATCCCCCCCAGTAAATACAGGTCGTCTGGCGTGGCTTCATCGAAACAGAGGGTATAGAACTGGGTGGTAAGATATCCATTATTCAGCCAGAACCAGGTTACACTGGAGGCCATTACATTGTTGGTGCGAGAGATTCCTCCGTCATGTGCCGAAAGCATCCGATTGGGATTGGAAGGATAAAAGACCACCGCATGTTGGTCCGGGTGGTGCACGGGATAGCGCCGGTAAGTATCTTTATGGTGATAGCCTCCAATTCGTGTTAGCGTTGTGTCGGCATCTCCCAGGTAGAGGCGATAAAGGTTAATATCCCCCAGAATGAGGGTGCGTGGATCGTCTGGCTTGACGGCCACGACCATGTCATAACCCCCCTGGGTGTCAAAGCTACCGGTCAAGCTTCCTTCATCTGGAAGAAGATGCGAGAGGTCTTCCCATTGACCACCGTTCCCGGTACCATCGCCCAACAAATACGTGTACTTCCAGAGGCTGTGATCGCTGACCCCATGCCCGGGCGTGTAGGCCAGGAAATACACCTCATTCTCATTGGAGGGCGCAATGCCAATGACAATGCGCCGATAGTTCGTAGGCCAGTCGGCCGGCGTAATCGAAACCCAGTTAATGCCGTCGACCGAGCGCCACAGACCTCGTCGTTCTCCCTCATCGCTTAAGGCTGCGTAAACCACCCCGGTCGAAGTAATCGCAACATCTGTATAGGCCGACCAGGGACTACTCTGACTGAAAAGCACGGGCGTCCATGTCGTGCCGCCATCGACACTTCGAAAGATGCCCCCATATGTAGCGGCATACACTTCATCTTCTGTCAGATTAGAAGCATCAATAGCCAGCCGCCATACGATATCAAAGAAGCTTTCAAAAGCATGGGGAGTGCCAGAAACCGTTGCGGGGAGCGGCGTCCAGCTATGTCCTCCATCCGTTGATTTATAAATGCCATCCCCCAGAAAAAAGGCCTGTCCCCCGGAGGCCGAATTTCCTCGATATTCTCCGGTGCCAAAATACCAGATATGCGTTTTTCCAGGCCGCGTATCCTGCACCAAGGTGGTTACGCTATGCAGCTGATCGGGTCGGGTGGTCTTGGTCCAGGTACTTCCCCCATCGTCAGAACGCCACATACCGCCCGAAACGCCACCCGCCAGTATGATATTCTCATCGGTGACGTCCAGCGCCAATGCACGGGTGCGCCCTCCCAGATTATAGGGGCCTCGATGCTCCCATGCGCTCAGCGGATCCTGCTTGTTGCCCCCCTCGGCTCGTATCGGTAGCGTAGCGGCAAAACGTAACTCGCGGGCCCGGATATTGCGAGGAATCTGGTCGGTAATCGGGCTGCGCAGCCGAAGCCACTCCCAGCGCGCTCGTGCATCCGGATCTTCGTTTGTCTGAATGGTTGCTGGAAGGGGCGGCGGCACCTCAGGCTGCTGAAGCACTTTCCCGCTGAACCCGATTGCCCAGAATAGCCCCACCGCGGCAAGCCCCCAGTAGCTGAACCGTTGCATGATACCCAGCGCTTTAGTTTTTGGGTTGCACGTGATAGTGGTACACCACAAAAGTGACTTCGCCTCCTCCCGGACCTGGCCCTTGCACCGCTAAATCTGCCCGAAAACGATCGCCGAGTTGCAACCCGGGAAGATCTACCTGCAGCTCAGGACGTACCTGCCGGGTAGGTTCCAGCGTAAACGGAAAATAGACCGACACCCTCTCGCCAGCAGACAGGGTTACCGTCACGCCACTCCCATAGCCTAACACAGAATCGACCTGAACCTGAGCCCTACAGGCATACCTGGCACAGAGGCCGCTCGCCTGGGCCGTATCCGGCGCCATCACCTGGACGACCGTACCGCTGATCCGGATATGTCCCGGTGGAATGGATGCTTCGGGACTTGGAGGCATAGCTTGCTGTTCCATCGGCGCGATTCGCTTACATCCACCTGCACCGAGCAGCAGAAGTAATACCAGAGGAACTCGAATCATTCGAATCGTATCGTTTTTGCAGAACTTTTTTGAAAATACAAAAAATCAAGCAATTAAAAAAGTCGCCCCTGCTACTTGAACAGCTTCACCTCCAGGTATCCTTCTTCCCACGGTTGTTTTCCAGCCATTGATCAAAATTCGCCTAACTGGTTGCATCCTGCGAGTGGCTCCTTTAGCTTGTTATGTTGACATGCAAATGATCAACCGTGGAGCAACCCATGTCCTTAACATTTCAGGAAGCCTACCAGGACCTACGTCACATTTACGACCAGACGCGTCAAGCGGCCTCGGTGCCTTTTACCTTGCGTGATGCGGAGCGCGCGCTGGCAGCCCTGCTGACGACCGATAATTTATGGGAAGCCATCCGACTAAGCCACGTGCCATTACGTGCGCTCAGTACCTTCTGGCACCAACTGATCAAGGCAGGGCTGCTAAAAGCCCACGACGGTGCCCTGCGCCTGACCGAAAGCGGCCAGGCGCTGACGCAGGCACTGGGCGTAGCCCCCCTGCGCGAAGCCACCTGTGCCCACTGTGAAGGACGCGGCGTCGACTACCGCACGCTCCCGGAAGGCGTCGCCGAACGTTTTGCGGAGATCGCGCGGCACCGCCCCGAAGCGATTCAGGCCTATGACCAGGGATTCGTTACTGACGCCACCACGCTTTCCCGTATCGCTTTTGCCTGGCATCGCGGCGACCTGGAAGGCAAGGCGATCATCGTGCTGGGTGACGACGACCTTATGAGTATTGCGGCAGCCCTGACCGGCGCCCCGGCCCACATTCTGGCCATTGATATTGACGAGCGACTCATCCAGTTTATCAACGAAGTGGCCCGACAGGAAGGGCTGGATCGACTCGAAGCGGTTCGCTATGACCTGCGAGAACCCCTGCCCACAGCATGGCTGCGTCGCTTTGACACCTTCCTGACCGATCCCACCGAAAGTTTCCTCGGGTTTAAAACCACGATCGAACGTGGACTGCTGGCGCTGCGTGGTCCCGGTAGCGCCGGCTACTTTGGCCTTACCCACGTCGAGTCCAGCTATGAAAAATGGGCGCAAATTCAGCGCTTTTTGCTGGACCACGGGGCCGTGTTGACGGATCTCATTGATGATTTCAGCGCCTACGTCAACTGGGGCTACATCGAATCGATGCGTTCGTGGGAATGGCTGCCCACCCACAGTTTGCCTGAACGCGCCTGGTACTATTCGGCATTGCACCGCATTGAGCTCCTGCGTACCCCGGACCTGGACAATACCGCCGTCGAGGGCGACATCTTCAGCGACGCCGAAGCGGCCACTACCTGACGTATTACAAAACCATTACGCACGGACTGAAGCGATTCGTGTCGTCCTGCGTTGGAAGCTACCGGCTGGCCTGAAACAGCCGGTAGTCTTTTATGGCAGGATCTACCGGACCGCTGGTGGAAGCGGTGGTCACGCTGCGCCATGCAGCGACCGAAGCTCCCAGGCTGGAAGGCATTCCCACAGGCGTCGAAGGCCTGGACGCGCTGTTTTTCACAACGGCCTGGCAGGACGGCCGCCCGATACAGAAACCCCTGGGCGGGATACCCCGCTATGCCATCCTGCAGGTAACCGGAGTAGCCGATACGGGCAAGAGCCTGCTGGTCGAGCAATTTGTCGTGGAGCAGGCACGGCGCGGTTCGGTGTGCCTGTTGCTGAGCACGGAAAGCCCGGCGCCCTTCGTAGCCATGGGACTGCGCACGCGGGCAGCCGCCATGGGCGCCGACTGGTCCGCCCTTGAAGATCGCATCGTGCTGATCGATGCGGCCACGCACCCCATCCTGGCCCAGGATCTGCCCACGCTGTTCAACACGCTGGCACATGCCATCAAAACCTACCACGTACGGGCTGTGGTGATCGACTCGATCACCGGCCTTTACGAAGCCCGCGAAATGCTGGCCCGTGACGTGGTACGACCGATCTTCACGTTTCTCAAAAAATGGCACCAGACGGCGCTGCTTGTCTCTCAGAAGCGCAGTGGTCACGAGCTGCTTACGGCCGAAGCAGCCGGGGGCTATGCGGTAGGGCATATCCTTGATGGCACGCTGGTGTTGGCCAAACAACCCATTACCAGCCCTCAGCAAGCTCGCCTCTACCGCATGCCCATCGGTGAGACGGTCCGGCTGTTCCGCATCGACGGCTGCCGCCTGTGCGGACATGACACCAGCACCCACCTGCTGGAAGTTACGCCGACAGGCCTGATTCGCGTTGGTCCCCGCCTGCAAACCCTCACTCAACCCACAGCTATTGAACCCACCTAACAGGAGTAGCCATGCCCGTAGAGCTTCTTCCCCAACCGGTTGACCTGGATCATCGGGCGCTTCAGGTCTTTCTCAAAGCTATCGAGCTGGCAGGCGGTCCCCGTGGTCTGATCGAGCACAAACGGCTGACTTGGCTGCCCAGCCTGATGGAGGCAGCCTATGCGGTGGTGCTGGAAGCCGAGCATCACCGCTCGGTGGATGAGATCGCCCGCTTTCTCGGACTGTCGACAGCGGCTACGCGCAACCTGCTCCGGGCTTCAACGAAAGCCATCAAAGAACGACTGGAGCAGGAAGAACCTTCGGAACGCACCGTGCACATCGCCGGCGGCCTGGCCCGGCTGGCCTATGAAGCACTCCAGCGCGAAGCGGCCCGGGCTTCCTGATAGGTTGGCCAGGCCGGTTTTACACAATGCGGCTCAGCAGCACCGAAACCAGCACGATGAGCCCGAAATACAGCACCAGCCCCCCGTAAAGCCAGCGGTGCGTCCGTAATTCCTTCCCCAGTTGACGTCCCCAGTGGACCTCAGCGGTAGCGACCGGATGGCGTCCCCGGAAAAGCCAGGCAACCGTAAGCGTTGCCAGACATCCCGCTACATTCCACCAGAGCCAGGAGACCTCCGCCTCAAAGCGTAGCCAGAGCACCAGGTTGACCCCCACACCGGCCAGCAGCCCGGCAATCACGCCCGCTCCGGTAGCCCGTCGGCTCAAAATGGCCAGTAGAAAAGCAGCCAGAATGGGTCCGTAAAAGACCGACCCGATCTTGTTAATGCCCTCAATCACGGTCGGAGCCACCCGGCCCGCCAGAAACGCAAACGCTGTGCAGATCACCCCCCACCCGACGGTAAACCACCGAGAAACCTTCAGATAATGCCGATCGCTGGCCCGGGGGCGCACGTAGCGCGCATAGACATCCTGCACCGTGGTGGCTGCCAGCGCGTTGAAAGCCGAGTCGATGCTCGACATCACAGCCGCAAACATGGCCGCCAGCAAAATGCCCGTAATACCCGACGGTACGTAGTGCTTGATAAAGAGAGGAATCATGTAGTCTGGATGATCAGCCGGAATGGTGGCGGTAAACGAGGGAACGGCCTGTACAAAGCCTGCAAAAAGCAGGCCCACCAGGATATATGAAAGCACCAGCGGGAAACGTCCGATGCCGTTCATAAAAAGCGTGCGCCGGGCTGTATCCTCGTCCGGTGTCGAAAGCACGCGTTGAATCTGACTCTGATCGCAACCATAGTAGGAAGTATACAGAAACAGGCCACCCAGCAGCATAGGCCAGAAGCCAAACGTGGCGCCGTCGCCCAGCCCGTGCGCAGTCAGATCAATCGCCTGTAACCGATCGGCCGGCACATGGGCCAACAGTTGCTCCCACCCACCGCCTACCTTGACCGCATACACCAGCACAATGAAAATACCAGCCCAGAGCACAAAGAGCTGAATCACATCGCTCCAGATGTCGGCGGCAATGCCTCCCATCGTGGTATAGAGCAGACAGATGCCACCGACCAGTAAGATCGAAACCGGCAGCGAAGTCTCGAGAATCGTCGAAAGTAGAATCGCCGCTGCATAAACCGCGACGCCGGTGGCCAGACTACGGCTGAGCTGAAAAATCAAACTGAACAACAGGCGAGTAGCCGCACCAAAACGTCGCTCAAGATATTCATAAACGGTAATCACGCCTGCGCGATGAAACGCCCGGGCCAGTATGGCTGCCACCGGAATCATGGCCAGGGGCACCGCAAATTCGTACTGCAACCACTGGAGGCCTCCCCCTACCCGCAGCGCCACAAACGCCGGCGCACTGATCATGCTGATCACGCTGGCCTGCGTAGCAATAATGGAAAAACCAATGGCCCAGACAGGCATCCGGCGCCCTCCCAGAAAATAGTCCGCCCGCCCCTGGAAACGCCGCCCGATAACGTATGATAACAGAATCAGCCCGGCAAAATAGACACCGATAACGATGTAATCCAGCGTTGTAATCATCTGACCGATCGGGTTTGCGTTGGAGGATACCGGAGCCTATGGATTCCCCCCAAAGATAACCCCCACCTGTTTTCCCGACCGGATTTTTAGGTGCATGCGCCGAGGCTTAGAACCTGAAGTAAAATGTCCAGCGCAGGAAGATGTCCGTGCTCAGGGTGTCTGCATCGTAAGTAACTATCTCGACGTTCGGCATGAAGTGCACGCGGTCATTCATAGCCACATCCAACCCGACAATCCAGAGCGTAGCCCTCGAAGTAGGAGCCAGAGGAATATAAGCGATCGATGCGCCTTTCGGATTGGGATCCAACAACCGGTCGGCTCGGCCGAAAAGCTTCACCTTCTCGCTTGCCTGTGCGACGACAAAACCGGACACATAGCGTAACACGCGGTCGCCCTCTTCCACCATCTGTACATGCTGCGCTTCGTAAATCAGTCCCATTCGGAAGGTCTCGATCCGGTAGGCCCCCAGGCCATGCCAGGTGGTCAGCACCTCGCCGACGTCGGTACGGGCATAATCAGCATATGCCTCCAGCACCAGGGCTTCTGTCGGGAAGAATTGCAGGGCCAGCCCGGCTCTTTTGCCCCGGTACCCTTCCGACTTTGTCCCCTCCCCGTTGCCAAAGGTGGCATGATACCGTATCGTTCCATCATCGGTCAGCCTACCGCGTAGTGTTATACCGAACTCCCGTGAAGAGCCCAGCTTCTGCAGATCGGCCGGCGCCTTTTCAACCGGCCGGTAGCCCCAGACCGACTCGACCAGGTTAAACAGCGCCGACGGCGAAATCCCCAGATACAGCTCATGCTGATCGTCTAACTTCCATTTCAGATAGGCATCCTTCACAAAAGGCACCGCATTACCTGCCGTGAAGTTGCCTGGATGCGTCATCTCCAGCCGCAATCGTAGCGCAAAGTCGTCGTCCAGCTCCTGATCGTAGGTAAAGTAAATGCGGCGAATCCAGAAGCCGTTCTGGTTCCTCAAGGCTTCGTTATGATGTCCGGCGATATAATAAAAATCTCCAAAAGCTAATCCACTGATTTTGCCCTGGGCCAGGAGGGTTGCTGGAAGAAGCAGCAGACTCAGGCTTAGCAGGTAGCGCATACGCTTTTGCAGAGTGCAATTTCTGGGGCCAATTCGGCCCCATGTTACACAACCAGAACGTGTGGATCTGTTAACTTCGGCCAAAATTCAGCTCCTTTTTATCGAAACCAGATCAGAATCCACACGATGAGTCCAAGCAATCCCAGCGCCTGTATGCGGTAGTTCTTGTACCAGGGTAAGCCGCCCAGCTCGCGGGACTCCTGTCGGAAGAATTCTGGAGACCAGGTAACCCCTTTGACCTCTTCCGGCGCCGGAGGAGGTTGCAACAGGCTGGTCACCACCATAGCGATCACACTGATCATCAACAGGATCGGAGGAAGATAGAGGAAGTGCAGGACGGGCACGCCGGCAGCTACCAGCGCTTGCTGCTCGGGCGAAAGTGGCCCGGTCTGTACAATGAGTCGATCTGTCAGATTCAACACCAGAAAGACGGCAGCGGCCAGATGCCCTACCACAAGGCCGGCAAAGGCGCTCTTGCGCGTGGCCCGCTTCCAGAAGATGCCCACCAGAAAGCAGGCGACCACCGGCGGCGCCAGGTAGGCCAGCATAGCCTGCAGGTAGGTCCACAGGTTTGGAAAGCGCACGATCTGCGGAGCCCAGAGAATAGCCAGCCCCATAAAGACCGCCGTTACCCAGCGTCCGGCCCCTACCAGTTCGTGATTGTTCTGGGTGCGCCGCAGCTTGCGGATAAAGTCCATGGTAACCAGCGTCGAGGCCGAGTTCAGGGTTGAATCGACGCTCGACATGATAGCGGCCACCAGGGCTGTGATCACCAGTCCGCGAATACCTATGGGTAGCAGATCGAACAGGAGCGTCGGGAACACCAGATCGGTGTTGGCTGCCAGCATCGGATACTGCTCGGGCGGATAGAGAATGCGGGCAAAGATACCCGGCATCACCATGATGAACAGAACCGGAAGCTTCAACAATCCGGCAAACAGAGAGCCCCAGCGGCCGTGGTTCAGGTCGCGCGCCCCCAGCACGCGTTGCACCATGAACTGATTCGTGCACCAGAAATAGAACCCCAGCAGAAAAACGCCTGTTACCAGTCCGGGCCAGGGCAGCACGGGATCGTTGGCCGGCCGAATGATGCTCAGATCACTCGGTGGAACCTGTGCCGTTACTACTTCCCAGGAGCCTACGGCCTTGAACGAGAGCGCGGCAACCAGCACAGCCCCCAGCAATAGCAGCACCGCCTGCACGGCATCGGTATAAATGACGGCCTTCAGGCCTCCCGCTACCGTGTAGAGCCCGGCCAGCAGCCCGAGTATGCCAACGGCCAACCATATGGGCACCTCCGGGTAAAGGATCTGCACCACCAGTGCACCCGCGTACAACGCACCGGCCGTATCGACCATAATGTTGAGCACAATGAGCAACCCGGAGAAGTACATGCGTGCACGTCCGTCAAAACGCCGCTCCAGAAATTCAGGGATGGTGTAGATGCGCGTACGTAAATAGAACGGCAGAATAAAAATCACAAAAAAGATCAACACCAGCGCAGCCATCCACTCGTAGTTGTAAACCGAGATGCCACTGCCGTAAGCGCTCGATGCCAGCCCGAGCAATGTGCTGGACGACACGTTCGAGGCAAACAGCGAAAAACCAATCAGCCACCAGGTGAGCGAACGCCCTGCCAGAAAGTAATCATCGGCCGTTTCCATACGGCGGGCCAGGTATAGCCCCAGCCACACAATGAAGACCACGTAGAGGCCGACAGCAGCCAGATCGAGCCAGGCGAACTGAAACGAAGGCATGGCAGCGTATATCCGTGGATGAAAGCGCTAACACGTCGCACCTTAGAAGATCGGAATTTCTGTTCGATTCCGCCACCCCTCTGGCAGGACACCGTGGCTTTTTTGCGAAGGTCGACAGGGTACTGTCGTGGTGACCCCAAAGAACGCGTTTTATTCACGCATGCCGCTAAGCACATTCTTGCAGCCTTGCATGCGGTGCGCAAGCTATTGGCTCTTTGAGGGATTGGTGGGAACCCGCAAGCGCCTGCCTTGCGTTTTTCGCCTGGTGTCCAACCAAGCGGTAAGCAGCAACAATGGCCGGACATAATAAGTGGTCGAAGGTCAAGCGGCAAAAAGCGGTCGTCGATGCCCGGAAGTCGAAAATCTGGGCACGCCTCTCACGCGACATCATTGTGGCGGCCCGTGAAGGCGGCGGCGATCCTGAAGCAAACCCCCGCCTGGCACAGGCCATTGAGCGGGCCAAAGCCGAGAACATGCCCAAAGAAAACATTGAGCGCGCCATCAAGCGCGGCACCGGGGAAATTCAGGGCGAAGACTATGTGGAGGTTACGTACGAGGGCTATGCCCCTGGCGGTGTGGCCGTCTTTATCGAAGCGCTGACCGATAACACCAACCGGACCGTCTCCGAAATCCGCCATCTGTTTACCAAGGCGGGCGGAAGCCTGGGACAACCTGGCTCGGTCGCCTATCTCTTTGAGCGCAAGGGCATCATTGAGATTGCGGCCGAAGGTCGCGACGAGCTGGCGTTGTTTGAACTGGTAGCCGAAGCCGGTGCAGAGGACCTTACGCGCGACGACGACACCTTTGTCGTTACCACGTCGGTCGAAGCATTTTCCGAAGTGTTGGAGGCCTTGCGCAAAGCCGGGATTGAACCCGTAGAAGCTGGCCTGCAACGCATCCCCACCACGACCGTAACGCTGCCTCCCGAAGAGGCCAAAAAGGTGGTGGCCCTGCTGGAAGCACTCGAAGCGCACCAGGACGTGCAGAACGTCTACACAACCCTCAACTTCGACGAGGCGACCCTTGCCGCCATCTCCTGAACATGCGAACGCCCTGGTTATCCTGGGCATCGACCCAGGATCGCGCCACACAGGCTATGGGGTGCTGGCCGTCTCCGGCGAGCGTGCGCGCGTGCTGGCCGTCGATGTGATTCATCTGGACGGGCAGATGGCGCATCCGCTCCGCCTGCTCCAGCTATTCGAGCAGATCGGAGCTGTCGTAGAGCGCTACGCGCCTGACGAGTGCGCGCTGGAGATGCCGGTTTACGGACGCAACCCCCAATCCATGTTGAAACTGGGACGCGCCCAGGCAGCCGCTATGCTGGCCGTCCTGACCCGCCAGATTCCAACCGTCGAATATACGCCCAAAGAGGTCAAAAAGGCGCTTACCGGTCGGGGCAACGCCACCAAGGAGCAGGTGCGATTCATGGTGCAGGCCCTCCTTGAACTGCCCGCCCAGAGCACTCGCCTGGCGCTCGACGCTTCCGATGCGCTGGCCGTGGCCGTATGTCACTGGCAACATCGGACGCGTCTGCACACCACCCCACGCTATACCAACTGGGCCCGCTTCATTCGGGAACACCCAGAACGCCTGGTGTAAGCCCTAACGCGCCCGCTCACTATCATAGAAATAACCTCGTTCCTCATCCCGAACACGCACCACTTCAGCCACTTCGTCCATATCCAGCTGGCCCTTACTCATCAGATAGACCAGCTGGGCGATCTGGCGGTCCTTGTTAGGAGCCTGATTCCACTCGGGATGCGCCTGTTCAATCAAACTCACCAGAATGCGCAGATACGGATAGCGCTTTTCTGGAGACTCCAGTCGGGCAATGGCCTGCGCAAACAACTCCGCATTACGCCCGACCTGACGGTCGATCATTTTTTCACGATAGTAGGTCATCGTTCGCTTAATGGCTTGATCTTACGCATGGTGAGGCTCGGTTCAACAAACCCTGCACGCAGAAGGGAAAGGGTTCGGGCAAAGTTACAATATCTACTTGTGAAGTACACGCATGTTAACAGAAAATTGTGCAAACGGGTTTCTACGAACCGGGTCTCTCCCATGGCGTTGAACGTTGACAGGACATAGCCCATGTTACGGAGCTATGAGCCAGAAACCAATACGCGAACCTGCGCAAAATCGACGGCGTGCCAGCCCGTATCGCCTGGAGTTGTTACCCGTTGTGCCGGCTTACCATCGACGGGCCCGCCAGAAAAAGGAGCTGAAAGAAGGGCAACTGGTGTACTATGGTCCGATGCCTCTTTATTATGGTATCGGCGAAGTCAAACAGGTGGTCGGCTCGTATGTGGCCGTCGATTTTCGCGGCACAGGCCTGCTGGGCGTTCACGAAGATGTGCTTGCTGAAGAATACCTGATTCCTATCCCCCCTGCTACGCTTCCGCTGTTGTAAGCACCGCCCATCTCCTGTATCTTTTCAGCAGTGCCTTCGTAGAACGAACCGCCTACACAGACCCGGCCGATCAATCCATGCTTGTTGTCGATCAGGTTACAAAGCGTTATGGGACCACCGTCGCGGTCGATCGGGCCTCGTTCACGGCTACGCCCGGACGCATCCTGGGATTGCTGGGCCCCAACGGTGCCGGCAAGACTACCACCATTCGAATGATTGCTGCCATCCTGCTGCCTGATAAAGGTCGCATCCTTTTTGAAGGACGGCCCGTTGGCCCCTGGAGCCAGGCACTTATGGGCTACCTACCCGAAGAACGTGGCCTTTACCGAAAGCTGCGGGTAGAAGAACAGCTCGTATACCTTGGACGCCTTAAGGGGCTTTCCCTTGGGGAAGCCCGACGGCGTGCCCGCACCTGGCTGGAACGCCTGGACCTGGCACGCTGGCGCCACCATAAGACGGAAGCCCTTTCAAAGGGCATGCAGCAAAAGCTGCAGTTCATTGCAGCTATTCAACACCAGCCGCGTCTACTCATCCTGGACGAGCCTTTCAGTGGCCTGGACCCGCTCAATGCGGAGTTGCTGAAAGACATTGTGCTGGAGCTCAAGGAGGCCGGCCGCATCATTCTGTTCGCCTCACATCGCATGGAACAGGTCGAGCAACTCTGTGACGACATCTGTCTGATTGCCCGGGGACGCATTCTGCTGGCCGGCTCCCTGCGAGAAGTCAAACAACGATTTGGCCGCAACACGGTTGTTTTAGAGTTCGACGGAGACGGAGCCTTTCTCGAACCGCTAATACAGCAGGGAGCTATCCGTTTGCTCAGCCGCACAAATCACCGCGTTGAGCTGGTGCTCTGCAACGGCACACCGCCCCGGCGGGTGCTGGAAGCCGCCCTGTCCCACGTGCGTGAGCTGTACCGGTTTGAGGTGACCGAACCACCGCTGAGTGAAATCTTCAAACAAGTAGTCCGTGCCCAGACCGCATCGACCGAAACGTCCCATGGATAAAGTCTGGATTATTCTGCAAAGCGAATTTCTTCGGCGCGTGCGTACGCGCACGTTTTTGCTGACCACGTTGCTGGCGCCCATCATCATGCTGTCGCTGGCGCTGTTGCCCGCTTTGATCGGCTATCTGGGCAGTCGGGACAACACGCGTCATCTGGCCGTGGTCGATGCTACCGGTATCCTACTGCCCCGCATTCAAGAGTACGCTCCGGCTACGCTCCGTCTGGAAGCTGTGACGTTGCCCGTCGATTCGCTGCAGGTAGCTGTCCAGCAGGGACGCTATGATGGCTATCTGATCCTGCCAGCGGGTCTGATCGATGGCAACGCAACGGCCGAACTCTACGTTGAAAGAAGTTTGGGGTTGAGCTTCCAGGGCCAGCTTGAGCGCCTGATCAATCGAGCTGTCCGGGAAGTCCGACTGGAACGGTTGCAGGTACCTCCCGAACTGGTGACCGCGCTTCGGGCCGAGGTATCGCTGCGCCAGTATCGGCTGCTGGAGACCGGCACAGAAGCGGACGGCACCGTATTTTTCTCCATCATCGGTTACCTCATGGGCTTCATCATCTACGGCGCTACGCTGGCCTACGGCAGCCTGGTGATGCAGGGCGTCATCGAGGAGAAAACCAGCCGGGTGGTTGAACTGATCGTTTCATCAGTACGGCCGTTTCAGCTCCTGATGGGCAAGGTGCTGGGCATTGGAGCGATGGGACTGGTACAGTTTGCTCTCTGGGGACTGTTGTTCCTGGCTGGTGCTACAGCGGCCGGTCCGATCATCGCCCACTTTATTGATCCCCAGCAGCTCAATCTTCCGGCCAGTGCCTCTACCCGTGACCTGCTTCAGGCGGCCAACATCACCCTCCCTTCTGTTGATCCGATGTTGATTCTCTGGTTTGTATTGTTTTTCCTGGGAGGCTATTTGCTGTATGCCAGCCTGTTTGCAGCCGTCGGCTCGGCTGTCGAGCAGCAACAGGATGCGCAGAGCCTGATGCTACCGCTCATGCTGCTGATTGTCATTCCCATTCTGTTTATTACCTATGTGATTGAAAATCCCGATGCGCCCCTATCGATCGGTCTGTCGCTGGTGCCATTCTTTTCACCCATCCTGATGATTGTACGCATTGCCATTGGCAGCGCCACTTTCGGGGAAGCCGTTCTGGCCTATCTGCTGCTGGTAGCCGGCTTTCTGGGTGCTATCTGGCTCAGTGCGCGTATTTACCGCATTGGCATTCTTTCCTATGGCCAAAAGCCTTCGTTGCGTGAGCTACTGCGGTGGATCCGTGCCTGAGCGGTTCAACGGAACTTAACGATCTGGCTTGCCTACAATCCGAAGGGTTCCCACCACCCTTCTGGCTGTCATGCGGCTCGGATGCTTTGTGGGGTTGCTACTGCTCGTTTCGGCCGTACCGGCCGCACAGGCTCAGTACTTTCGCTTTGGCAAAAACAAAGTGCACTACCGAACCCCTACCTGGTACTACATCCAGTCACAACACTTCGACATCTACTATTACGAAGGCGGGTACGAACTGGCCAGCTTCACAGCGGAAGTAGCTGAGGCCGCCTACCGACAACTGGTGGCGCTGTTTCAATACGAGATTGCCGACCGTATTCCCATCCTGGTCTATCAAAGCCATCATGACTTCACCGTCACCAATGCAGTAGATCTGCCGGACTACAGCGAAGGCATTGGGGGCGTCACCGAACTCTATAAGAACCGCATTGCTGTCCCGTTCATGGGTGATTACCGGGACTATCGCCGGGTAGTCCATCACGAACTGGTCCATGCCGTCCTGAACGACATGTTCTATGGCGGTTCGCTCCAGTCGATACTACAGAACAACCTGCAACTGGTGCTGCCGCTCTGGTTCAACGAAGGCCTGGCGGAATATGCTGCGCTGGGCTGGGATACCAACGCCGACATGTACGTCCGGGAGGCTATTTTGAACGACCATCTTGCACCGATTCCTTACCTTTCGGGCTACTTTGCTTACCGAGGTGGCCAGAGCGTCTGGGATTACATCGCCGAGCAGTACGGCCGGGAAAAAATCGCCGAGATTCTCCAGCGGGTGCGCCTGACCCACTCGGTCGAGGCTGGCATCCGACAGGCAACGGGGTTGTCGCTACGTGAGCTATCGGAGCGCTGGCACAAAGCGTTGCGTGAAATTTACTATCCGGAGCTAACGGCTCGTGAGCCACTTGACGACATTGGCCGTCCCCTGCTGACGGCCCACAACGCAGGTTCCTACAACACGAGTCCTGCGCTTTCGCCTCAGGGCGACCGTATCGCTTTCATCACCAACCGTCACGGACTGTTCGATGTATACCTGGCCAGCGCCAACGACGGCAAAATCCTCCGTCGGCTGGTAGCAGGCCAGAGCAGTCCTGATTTTGAGAGCCTGCGTATTCTGACGCCCGGCCTTACCTGGAGCCCGGATGGTCGCTTCCTGGCGCTGGCCGTCAAGAGCGGTCCTACCGATGTCATCGCCGTAATCAATGTCGAAACCGGCGCCCACGTCCGTTACCGTATTCCGGGCGTCGAGCAGATCCTGTCGCTGGCCTGGAGTCCGGACGGCCGTCGCATTGCTTTTGCAGGCACCCAACAGGCGCAGAGCGATATCTACGTGCTGGATCTGCGCACCGGAGAAACGATCAACTACACCAACGATGTCTTTAGCGATCACGAACCGTCCTGGCGGCCCGATGGCCAGGCCCTGGTGTTCCACAGCGACCGAGGCGACTATGTGGAGCCTGGCCGCTATCGCGCCGGCACCTTCGACCTGACCGCTCATCTGAGCCGAGGCTACGACCTCTATCTGCTTTATCTTGACCCGGTGCGTATCGAACGGCTGACAACCACCGAGCCCTGGGACGATCGCAGCGGCCGTTTCGGAAGCGATCCTGACCGCCTCCTGTTTATTTCAGACCGTAACGGGATTCCTAACCTGTACGAAAAGAATCTGCGCACCGGCGCCGAACGGCCGCTGACCAACGTAGTGATGGGCATCCAGCAGGTTTCCCTCTCCGCCGATGGACACAAAGCGGCCGTCGTCAGCCTGCGGGACGGCGTACCCTCTATCTATCTGATCAAAAATCCCTTTGCACGTCGCCTGGCCTCCGACACATTGACCCCCACTGTCTGGGCCCAGCGGCGTCTACGCCGAACATCACAACCTGCTCCGGCCCTGGCGCTGGCCTCGGAGGCACTGCGTCAGCGTAATCCCTTCCTGCGTGATGCTTCCCGGCCTCTACGCGCAGCGTCCCCACTGCTTACCACCACCGCAGCGGCCAGCCTCATCGGCGCGGACCGTCCTACCGAAACACCTGATTCTGCCCGCTACGGCACGCTACGGGTGGACTTTCGCAATTATGTATTTAGCTCGGCCTTCGAGGAAGCCCGTCCCACTCCTGCTACCTCCTCCTATACATCCGATCCTTTCGCCCCCCGCCATAACGTGGATGAAAACGGCCGCTATCGCCCCCGCCGCTATCGCCTGTACTTCACGCCCGATCTGGTCTATGGCACAGCCGGCTACGACATGCTCTACGGCGTTCAGAGCGTTACGCAGATGATGTTCAGCGACATGCTGGGCAACCACCGCATCTGGGCCGCCACCAACTTGCTGGTCGATCTGCGCAATTCCGATTACCTCATTGCCTACAGCTACCTGCCCCGGCGAACCGACTGGACGATCGCCGTCTACCATGTGGCCCGGCTTCTTCCAGACTATACCCTGCGTACCCTCTACCGCTATCGCCATTATGGGGTAAACCTGGGAGCCAGCTATCCGCTCAATAAATTCGAACGATTTGACTTCGGTCTATCCTACATGGGCGTCAATCGGACCGACATCGGGAACCTGACGCAACCACCAATCACCCGTACGCTTATCTATCCGTCAATCACCTACACCCGTGACGTAAGCGTTCCGGGTTTGCTGGCACCCATTGGCGGTCACCGTCTGGCTGTCCAGCTTGCCGGCAGCCCGGGCAATCTGCTATATGGTCGTCAGATCCGCTTTGTGACCCTGCTGGCCGATCTACGCACCTACACAGCCTTCGGACGCGGGCTTTATCGCTTTGCCTTCCGCCTGGCCGGTGGCGCTTCGTTTGGCCCAAATCCCCAGCTTTTCTACTCGGCCGGCGTGGAAAACTGGATCAATCGACGCTTTGACAGCTTCCCTATAGAAGACCTGACCGACTTCGTCTTTGCCACGCCAGTGCTCCCCTTGCGTGCCACCCACATCAACACGCTCAAGGGCTCCTATTTCGGGTTGTTTAACGCCGAATTTCGCTTTCCACTCATTGCTGCCCTGCTGCCCGGTCCACTCCCCTTACTTCCGCTTTATAACCTGCAAGGCACGGCCTTTCTGGACGTAGGCGCCGTATGGGGCAGTCCCTCTAACCGTCGCCTGAACTTGTTCCGGAAAAACGAAAGTGGCGTGCAGGTGCTCGACGACGTACGGATAGCCAGCGGGCTGGGCCTGCGTACCATTATGCTGGGTTTCCCCTTCCGGTTTGACTTCGCCTGGCCGTTCGATGGCCGGCGCTTTCTCAAGCGACGCTTCTACTTCTCGGTAGGTCTCGATTTCTGAAACGGAACCCGAGATAATGCCCCCGATTTAAAGGGAGCCGATCGTCGGGCCAGCTTCGGATCGGCGATTTTTTCGTAGCGAAGACCCCAGGTATCGTCAACGTTTTCCAGCATGCAAACCGAAATCAAAGCGATCAGTCCGGTCGAATACGAACTGACTATTCACGTTCCTGCTGAAGCATTGCAGCCCGAACTGGACCAGATACTGCGTCAACTGCGCGGACGCGTTCAGCTCAAAGGATTCCGTCCCGGCAAAGCCCCCCTGTCGCTCATTAAAAAACTTTATGGCGACGAGGTGGCGCTGGAGCTGGCCGAGCGGAAGGTGCGCGAAGCGCTCGAAGAAGCGGTTCTGAACTCCGGCACCTACAAGGTAGTCGGTCGTCCTCGAGTGCTCCGCCTGGACTACAAGCCGGACACCGATTTGCATGCGGTGCTTCGCTTCGGCGTACGCCCTGAATTCGAATTGAAGCCCCTCGACCGAGAGACCCTTCCCCACCTGGTTCACCAGGTTACTGACGAAGAGGTCGAGGAAACAATCCGACGCCTGCAGAAGGACCAGGCCGAACTGGTCGATCTTCCGGCCGACACGCCCTTAGGAGCCGAGGACTACGCCGTCGTTGACATGCAGCGTCTGGACGAAGCAACGGGCACGCCCCTCATCGGCGAGAAAGAAGAGGGCGTCTCGTTTTTCCTCGACGACCCCCGCCTCCGTGAGGAAATCCGCCAGGCCCTGCTGGGCAAAAAGGCAGGCGAAACGGTGCGCGTCGACCTGCCACATGGCGACGAAGCTTCCGGTGAGCCTGTCCACACGCACCGCTACGAAATACACGTGCGGGCAACCAAACGGCGCGAGCTGCCTGCCCTCGATGCCGACTTCATCCAGAAAATCACACGCGGACAGGCTTCCGACGAAGCCGGCCTACGCGAACTGGTCCGCAAAGAATTGCAGGAACGCTGGGATCGGGAGTCCCGGGAGCTGCTGGAACAGGAAATGATGAACCGGCTGCTGGAATTGCATCCGATTCCGGTGCCGGAATCTGCCGTAGAGATGGTGCTGGACGAGTTTGTCGAAGACGTGCGCCGGCGCAATAACGGCCGACTTCCTGCAGATTTCGATGAGACGGCCTTTCGGCATGCCAACCGCGCCCTGGCCGAACAACAGGCGCGCTGGATGTTTATCTTTGACAAAGTGGTAGAAACCTTCGGCCTGGAAGTAACCGACGAGGATCTGCAGACTTTCTTTGAAGCCCAGGTCGATGCAGACAGCAACCTGAGCGCAGAGCAACTGCGCCAGTTTTATGAGTCGGTGCCAGAGCTGATGCACCAACTCCGGCGGCGGTTGCTGACCCAGAAGGTGTTCGATACGCTCCAGAGACAATTTCAGCTTGAAGAGCTGGACCGGGCGGCTTACCTCGAACGTCTGCAAGCCCGCCAGGAAGCGACCGAAGCCCGGAACCCTGAGTGAGACGTTCGGTAGGAGCGAATGCCTGTCCAAGTCCTGCTAACCTGACCAGAGACCAGACGGCAATGTCCGACCGCAAACTTGTAGAGGATTTTCTGAAGTTCTCACAGCATCTGACGCTCCCCTCCGGGATTTACAGCGGGCCATTCCAACAGTATCCGGTCGGCGCGCTGGTCCCCATTGTGATTGAGCAGACCACGCGAGGGGAACGAGCTTATGACATCTTCAGCCGCCTGCTGAAAGAGCGTATCGTCATCATTGGCACGCCAATCAACGACCAGATTGCCAACCTGGTTGTAGCCCAGCTACTCTGGCTGGCCAGCGAAGACACGGAGCGTGACATCAACATCTACATCAATTCCCCGGGCGGCTCCATTGATAGCGGCCTGGCGGTATACGACACCATGCAATATGTAGCGCCGCCGGTGGCCACCATCTGTGTAGGCCTGGCCGCCTCAATGGGAGCTGTGCTGCTGGCGGCCGGTGTCAAAGGCAAACGCGCAGCCCTGCCTAACTCCCGCATTATGATCCACCAGCCCTGGATGAGCGGTGTGCAGGGCCAGGCGACCGACATCGAAATTCACGCCCGCGAGATCCTCAAAATGCGGGAGCGTTTGAATGACATCCTGGCCTTTCATACAGGACAACCCAAAGAGCGCATCGCTCAGGATGTCGACCGGGACTTCTGGCTCAGCGCGCTCGAAGCCAAGGAATACGGACTGGTAGACAACGTACTGACTCCGCGACGCGGCTTTTTCCCATCTACGGACGGCCAGGCTTCAGACGACAGGGAGAAAGGAAGCGACGCTTAGTGCGGCCTCCTTCGTCATGGTCAACGGCGGCCTGCTCGGTCGAGCAGGCCGTTTCTTGTGTTAGCTGGCCTGTCTGCAGAGTACCTGATGCAGGATGGCCGCCAGCTTCTCAGCCGTATAGGGCTTATGCAGGAAAGCGCGCGCCCCGGCCTGCCGCGCAGCTTCGGCACGTCCCCCGTGCAACCCGCTGGATGCCACCACAGGGAGTTCTGGCCATCGCTCTCGGATTGCCCGAATCAGCGCCAGGCCGTCCATTTCAGGCATTACCAGGTCCGTAATAACTGCACGAATATCGGCCGCGTGGGCTTCCAGTTGCTCAAGTGCTTCTCGCCCCTGTGTGGCTGGATAAACCCGATAGCCCAGTTGTTCCAGGGCTTCACGAGCCGCTTCCAGCACAAAAGGCTCGTCATCGACAAGCAGTATGCCCTCGCCGGCTCCCCGGTAGGTCGGAGTCTCCACCTCGGCCGCTGTGGCTTCGACTTGGGGAGCAGCCGGCAAATACACCCGAAACGTGGTACCCTGCCCGGGCTCGCTGTACACGTTGATAAAGCCGCCGTGACTGCGCACAATGCTGTACACGGTAGAAAGCCCCAGCCCCGACCCCTTGCCCACCGGCTTCGTCGTAAAGAAAGGCTCAAAGATTTTGTCGAGAATATCATGCGGAATGCCTGTGCCTGTATCACTGACCGTGAGACGAACGTATGGGCCTGGCCGTGCTTCCAGCACCCGACGCGCATAGGGTTCGTCTACTCTGACATTCTCAGCCGCCAGCAGCAGGTGCCCGCCATCAGGCATGGCATCTCGCGCATTGACGCATAGGTTCATGAGCACCTGTTGTAGCTGCGTGGCATCTCCCTGCACGGACCACAGCGCGTCATCCACCTGTATTTCGAGGCGTATGGTACTGGGAAAGGTCTCCTGCAGCAGATGCGCCACTTCCTGCACGATGGTGCGCACGTCCAGCAGCGCCCGCTCTCCTTCCATGCCTCGGGCAAAAGCCAGCACCTGACGTACCAGATCAGCTCCGCGCTCGGCGCTGCGTTGGATCATGCCGAGCGCACGCGCACGTTTTTCGGGATCCAGCGTATCCTGAGAAAGCATACGCACGCCCAGCAGAATGGGCACAAACAGATTGTTGAGGTCATGGGCCATTCCGCTGACCAGCCGACCGATGCTCTCCATGCGCTGCGCCCGCAGAAACTGTTGTTCGAGCTGGCGTCGCTCCGTCACATCCGTACTGATCATCAGCACGGAACGAGGCTGGCCATATGCATCACGTACCAGCGTCCAGCGGCTTTCCAGCAGCCGATCATCTTCACCGTCGTGCTTATGCAAGCGTAGCGTTCCATTCCAGACCCCTTCGGTCTGCACCGCGCGAAAAGCTTCCTGGAGCAGTGCCCTATCCAGGCCATCCATTACCTCCCAGACCGGTCGTCCCAGTACGGCCGCTGCTTTTTTTCCGGTGAGTTGCTCGGCGCTTCGGTTCCAATAGGTAATCCGTCCATCCAGATCGACAGCCATAATCACATCGCGGGCCGCATCCAAAAGGGCAGCCTGTTCCCGGATGCGTTCTTCGGCCCGGTGGCGTTCCACCGCATAGCGGATGGTGCGCTCCAACTGCGAGGTATCGATCTGTCCTTTGATCAGATAATCCCAGGCGCCAGCCGCCATTGCCTCCAGATCTACCTGGAGATCTCCCTGGCCGGTCAGTAAAATGATGGGCAGCGTAATTCCTTCGCTTCGAATCGTCCGCAGCAGCGACAGGCCGTCGTACGCTCCCAGCCGATAGTCCACCAGGCACACATCGAACGGTTGCGTCCGCAATGCAGCCAGCCCGTCCTCATAACTGGCCCGCCAGTGGAGCGTACATTGAATCGTAGTGGCCCGGCTCAGAAGCCGGCGAACGATATGATAATCCTCTTCATCGTCCTCAACCAGCAGAATGTCCAGTGGCTTGGTTCTCATCTGCGCTATTAATCCACTGAAGGAAGTCGCACGATCTCAAACCAGAAGTCGCCCAGCACTTGCAGCGCACGCACCAGTCCATCGAAAGTGACTGGTTTAGTAATGAAGGCATTCACGCCCAGATCGTAACTGCGCAGAATATCGGCTTCGGCATTCGACGTGGTCAGTACAATCACGGGAATACGCCAGAGTGCTGGATCAGACTTAATCTCCCGCAAGGCTTCTCGGCCGTCCTTACGGGGCATGTTCAGGTCCAGCAGAATCAGCCCGGGACGGGGCGAGCGTGCTGGATCGGCATAGGGGCCCCGCCGATAGAGGTAGTCCATGAGTTCTTCGCCATCCTCCACGGTGTAAATCTCATTACGCAGGCGGCTCCGCTTGAGGGCCCGGATTGTCAACAGGCGATCGTCGGGATCGTCATCGGCCAGCAGGATAACGACCGGTTCAGTAGCGCTCATGCGTGGATCGTCGAAGATGGCGGAAAAACAGCACCCGGTGGTTGTGTCAAGGGCAACCGGACGATAAACGTAGCCCCTGCGCCGGGCCGGCTGCGGGCCGTAAGCTGTCCGTGGTGCCGCTCGACAATGCGGCGACAGATAGCCAGTCCCATACCTGTGCCCGCATAGCGATCTCGCCCATGCAGCCGCTGGAACGGAGAGAAGATACGATCCAAGTATTTTTCATCAAAACCAATTCCGTTGTCCTGCACCTCAATGACACACGAGGTTTCCGCGTCGTCGCCTTCCAGACTCGCTCGGAGCCAGACCTCGGGTGGACGGTCAGGATGATGAAACTTGAGCGCATTCCCGATCAGGTTCTGAAGGAGTTGCCGCATCTGGGTGGCATCGGCTTCTACCACGGGCCAGTGACCCTCGACATGCACCTGCGCTCCCGTTTCCGCAATGCGCACTTCCAGATCAGCCAGCACCTGTTGCAGGATAGCGTGCAGATCGACCCGCTCAAACGGCCGGCCCTGCGTCGTAACCCGCGAAAACGTCAGCAAATCCTCAATCAGGCGAGACATGCGCGTGGCGGCATCCTGCATACGATCCAGGTAGTAGCGCCCCTCATCGTCCAGCAGGGGCGCATACTCTTCCTTGAGCAGCTCGGCAAAAGCACGAATCTTCCGCAGCGGTTCCTGCAGGTCGTGCGACGCCATATAGGCAAATTCCTGCAATTCACGATTCCGCTGTTGAAGCGTCTCGTTGGAACGAGCCAGAGCCTGTTCGGCCTGCACCCGATCGGTTACATCGCGCGAGCTACTCTGCAGTTGCACTACGCGTCCTGCTTCGTCCCGAATGGCCCGCACATGCGTCTCCAGCCACCGATAGAATCCCTGTTTGTGCCGGAAACGATAGACCAGAGTCCCTGGATGCGTCCCGGTACCCACCTGCTGGACCAGGGATTGTAGCCGGTTACGATCTTCGGGATGCCAGAAAGCTTCAGGCTGTTGCCCGATCAGTTCTTCAGGTGCGTATCCGACAATGCGCCCTGCAGAAGGACTGACGTACACGAAATGACCATCAGGAGCGTGCAGGGCTACCAGATCGGTCATATTCTCCGCCAGCAGCCGAAACAGACGCTCTCGCTCTCGAAGCTGGGCTTCGGCCTCACGCGCCTCGGTCACATCCCGAAAGATAACAGCCACCCCTTCGTCCAAGCGGGTCGCGGTCATCTCCAGCCAGACAGAACGGACTCCTTGCTGAAAGCGGAAGGTTTGCTGAAGCGGGGTGCCGCTCTGCATAACCTGCACACAGGCCTCAAAAAAGCCACACAGGGTCTTCTCCGGGAGTGTCTCGCGCAACCGATGATGGGTCAACTCCTGCTGCTGGAGCAGCGCGTGGGCGCGCGGATTGGCCAGGAGCCATACAAAGTCGACGATCTTTCCGTCCGGGTGATACACCGGACGCAATACCATGATGCCTTCCAGCGAACAGGACAGAATGCGGGTTAATAGCCGCCGGGAAGCTTCCAGGGCTTCGCGGGTCCGATGCTTCTCGGTTTGATCCTCAAACACCAGGATCACCCCTCTTTGGTCTTCCAGAACACAGCTCTGCGCCCACCAGCGCACCCAGAAAGTCGGGCCTCCACGACGCCGTAACCCGGCTTCTGCCCCTACCACTGGCGCTCCCTCCAGCACCTGCCGGATCGTTCGCTGCCAGTATTCTTCTTCGTCTTCAAAAAAAGTCAGAAGGGACTGTCCGACGACCTCCTCGGCGGTCAGGGCAAACGTCCGACACCACTGTGGATTGACCGCCCGGTAGCGCAGCGCCGCATCAACCACTGCCGCCGCCACCGGCAAATGCTGCAGCAGCAACCTCCAGCCAACAGCGTGCTCCATACATCCGGAAATCCCGCACGGTACTCAACTCCGGGAAGCTAACGCCGGAACACGCGAAATCCACCCTGTCCAAATGTAATGATCCGTTAACAAGTGGCCGCTTACAGCTCCATATGGGGGTCTATGGACTCGAGCACTTCGGTCAGCTTGCGCAGGAAGGAGGCCGCCATGGCCCCATCGATGATCCGATGGTCGTACGACAGCGAGAGATACATCATGTGCCGGATCGCAATGACATCGCCAAGCTCAGGATGTTCAATCACCACCGGTCGCTTTTTGATAGCTCCGGTGGCCAGAATAGCTACCTGCGGCTGGTTAATAATGGGCGTTCCCATCAGAGAGCCCAGCGAGCCAACGTTCGTGATCGTAAAGGTGCCGCCCTGCAGCTCATCGGGCTGTAGCTGCTTACTCCGAGCGCGCTGTACCAGGTCGGCAATGGTTCGTGCCAACCCGACCAGGTTTTTCTGTCCGGCGTCGCGAATAACCGGTACAACCAGTCCGGTCGTACCCAGCGCCACGGCGATCCCAATGTGAAAGTCTTTTTTGACAATGATACGGGTACCTTCAACCGAAGCATTCAACCAAGGATGTTCCTTGAGCGCCTCTACGACCGCCTGCACGAAGAAAGGCAGATAGGTCAGCCGCACCCCTTCACGCTGCTCAAAACGCTCTTTGTTGCGCGCGCGCACCTGCACCAGGTTGGTCACGTCCACCTCGGCAAACGAAGTCACATGGGCCGAGGTCTGCTTCGAGCGGATCATGTGCTCGGCAATCAGTTGCCGCATCCGATCCATCTCGATGATCTCGACCCGGCCCTCGTAAGTGCCGGTTACTACCTGGGGAGTCGGACGCGGCGCTGCCGGACGTTCGGGCGCAGGTGGTGGCGTTGCCGGACGCACCTCGGCCGGACGCACTACCCGCTGCTTGCGTTTTTCCAGGTATTGCAGGATATCCTGCTTCGTTACCCGTCCCCCTCGCCCGCTGCCTGGAATAGCGGCCAGCTCTTCCAGCGTCAGGCCTTCCTTTTCGGCAATGGAGCGCACCAGCGGCGAATAAAACCGGCCATCCGGCCCACGCCGTGGGATTGGTCCAGCCGGAGCTGGGGCACCATCCCCCGAAGCGCTCGACGGGGCAGTTGCAGCCTCAACTGTTGACCGGTGCGCAGCGGCCGACGGTGCTGTGGGCGCCTCTTGCGAAGCAGTAGCCGCCGGTTGACCCGTCGCAATGCGAGCCAGGACGGTGCCGACGGCCACCGTCTCCCCTTCCGGCACCAAAATCTCCTGCAACACCCCAGAAGCCGGCGACGGCACCTCCGTGTCCACCTTGTCCGTCCCAATCT
>Ga0256839_1000730_pt1 | contig 42266 bp, 40 predicted proteins | sample 354166metaG_FD_185968 | JGI IMG/M metagenome (GOLD analysis project Ga0256839, IMG submission 185968) | Hydrothermal vent microbial communities from Mid Atlantic Ridge, Atlantic Ocean - 354-166 | ecosystem: Environmental > Aquatic > Marine > Hydrothermal vents | place: Atlantic Ocean: Mid...
CCAGATTGCGGGCCTTTTCGAGCAAGGGGCGGGTCAGTGTGTCGCCCAAGTCTTCGTCATTGTCTGGCATCAAAGTTTCAACCTGATATCTGATTTTTGAAGCTCTGGCCGGAAATGCCTGCTGTCTGTGCCAAAACCACCGGGTTCCCTTAGCAGGTTACCCCACTGGAAGGTCTACAGTCATTTTGTCGCGCCTTTCTGCCCGGGCAGACGCAAATATGCAGCTTCTCAACCGGTTCCAACCCAAAAATGAACTGATAACAAATTAGGTGATTGTTCATGTGCCGGCGCATTGATAAAGATGCTTGTGTTGTTGTCTTGTACCTGCCTGGAGGGCACGTTTGTTGCGAGTACGGAGCTGTTGTGGGCAGGGTCAATATTATCAGCCAGGACCTTTCCTCAAGGGGCTTGGGGTTGTTGGCCTGGTGATGCTGGTGTTTTTTTTTGGCACTGAGGCACGGGCAAACCCCCTGCTGCTTGTGGATATGAAAACCACAGAAGTTCTGATGGAACAGGATGCGGGCCAACCCTGGTATCCTGCTTCCCTCGTCAAGATGGCGACGGCTTTTGTGACTTTTCGAGCCATTGATAATGACCGTGTCAGTCTTGATACACCCGTGACTATTTCAGCGCGGGCCGCGGCGGTACCGCCGGGCAAGTCCGGCTTGAGGGTGGAGACTTCCATCACCATGCAGGATGCGCTCAATCTGCTGATCGTTAAATCTGCAAATGACGTGGCCATTGCCATTGCCGAAACCGTATCGGGGACGGTTGAGAATTTTGTTGCCGAGATGAATGAAACGGCGCGGGTGCTGGGCATGAGCGCGACAAATTTTGCCAATCCCCACGGGTTGTTTGACAAGGCCCAGGTTACCAGCGCGCGCGACATGGCAGTGTTGACCCTGGCCATTTGGCAGTACTTTCCCCAGTACGGGGATTTATTTGCCACCTCACTTGTCCGGCTGGGAGAAAAGAATCTGCGCTCCAATAACAACCTGCTTACTGAATTTGCCGGAACCACCGGCATGAAAACCGGCTTTATCTGTTCGGCGGGGTTAAATCTGGTTGCTACGGTTGAGCGCGGCGGGCGACAGTTTCTGGCAGTTGTGCTGGGTGCCTCTTCGGCACGGGAGCGGGGGGAACTGGCCGCAAAACTCGTGGTTGAGCATTTGAATGGTACCCGGAGGGGAACCGGGAAAAGTGTGGCTTCAATTCGCAATGAGCCGGGAATGTTACCGGTGGATATGCGCCCCAGGGTTTGTGGCCCCCAGGCTCAGGCTTATCTGGCCGAGCGCAACGCGGAATTTCCCATGGGGCTTGATGGTCAGCCAAGTTTCCTGACTGCTGAAATCGAGGAGCGTTCCTATCAGGTTGTTCCGCTGGGGCGCATTCGTGTTGTTCCATGGCCACGCCCACGTCCGGCCAGCGCCCCGCGAATGCCCCACCAGGTTGCGCTGGAAATTGTGCCGACCAGCGTACCGGGAGGTGTTGTACCTCTGCCGCGGCCCCGGCCCCACGGCCAGGTGCATTAGGTCACGGCCCTGGAAGCCATGTCATGTTTTTATAGAAAAGGGACCCAGCGTGCATGGTCGCCCGCCCCGCCCCCCCGCGGAGCGGAGTCATGCGCAATATGCCAGCGCAAGTGAAAACAAACGACAATGCACCAGTTCAGTTTTTACTCTACCTGCTGGCAGGAACCGGCGTTAGTGGTACATCAGGAGCACCGAGCAATAAAACCCAGTGCACGCCATAGGTTGAACTGGGCGCATAGGCGACGGCAATGCCGGCGGTGGATGCCGTTGCATTGGCGATGGCATTGGCCTCTTCAGGGCGGCCGCGCCATCCCGAAAATGTATCGGCGAAATTGGAATAACCTGCACTCAGACTCATGTGCACAATGCCGTTTTGCGGTTTTGCGGGCCGGGTGCTGTTTCTTGCATACTGGTCGGCCAGTGCTTGGGCACTTGCGTCAAGGCTGGCATCGGCTCGCAAAGGGGCAACCCCGCGGCTGGAGCGGTACTGGTTTATGAGTTTAAGTGCTTCGGCTCGGTCCAGAGAAGCGCCGGGGGCATCCATGCGTGCAACAAGGCCGGGGGCCAGGGCTCCGCCTGTGCAGGCCGCAAGGGCGAGGGGCAGAAAAAACAGCGCCGCAATCAACCTGAGAGGGGGAAATAAATCAGCCAGTAAAGTGCGTGCCATGATGGATGCGGTACTCCAAATTCAACGGGAGGGGAAAGCCCTGTTTGTCTCACATAGGGTGGGCTGATGTCCAAAGCGTGGCCACATCCATACAGTGTTTACCTGATTTTTGAAAGCACAAGAATGGAAAGTGCAGTATTTGTTCTTGATAAATCGCCGATAAAACGTCAATTTAATGGCATGACACAAGATAAATCAAAACGCAAAATCGTATCTTCCCATCATCTGGCGACGGAAGGGGGCTGGCAGCTTTCGGAGTTCGAATTCGGGCTTATCATTGCTTATAACGGCTTCAGCCGCTGGGTTAACCATTGCATGGCGGCGGCGGGCAACCCGGAACTGAGCACGCTGGAAATTCTGGTGCTGCACAATATCACCCACCGCAACCGTTCCAAGCGGCTGACCGATGTATGCTTCATGCTCAACATGGAAGACACCCACACGGTGAATTATGCCATCAAGAAACTCATCCGGCACAAACTGGTTTCGGGGGAAAAGTCGGGCAAGGAAATTCTTTATTCCTCAACGAAAGAGGGGGTTTCCCTGTGCGAGAAATACCGGGAAATGCGCGAGCAGTGCCTGATTGAGGGCCTGAAGGTCGTGGACGGGGAAGGGCGCGACCTGAGTGAAATCGCTGCGACCATGCGCACCCTTTCGGGTGTTTACGATCAGGCCTCACGCGCCGCATCTTCCCTTTAGAAAAAGTTCAACGTCCCATCAGGCCCGGCATGTAGGTCACAATCTGGGGGAAGGCGGTGATGATGAAAACCGCTCCCAGGAGCAGCAGGAAAAATGGCAGTGCGGCGCGGGCGATGGAAAGAATATTGATACCGGTCAGCCCCTGGATAACAAACAGGTTGAAGCCCACAGGGGGAGTTATCTGGCTCATCTCCACGACAATCACCAGATAGATTCCGAACCATAAGGGGTCAATTCCGGCCCCGTCGATCATGGGCATGATGATGGAGGTGGTCAGAACCACCACCGAAATGCCATCGAGAAAACATCCCAGCAGAATAAAAAATACCGTGAGGGCCGCGAGCAGGGCCAGTGGGGAAAGCTCAAAGGCCCCAATCCAGGCTGCCAGATTGCGTGGCAGGCCGGTAAAGCCCATGGAAACGGTCAGGAAAGCGGCTCCGGCCAGAATGAAGGCGATCATGGCCGAAGTGATGGTTGCGCCCATCAGAGCTTCCATCAGCATTTTGCGGCTGAAACTGCCCGAAAGCCACGCCAGCATTATGGAAAACACCACCCCCAGGGCAGCGGCATCCGTGGGCGAGGCGATGCCTGTATAAATGGAGCCAATAACGGCGGCTATCAGCAGGACCACCGGGATAAGGCGGCGCGAGGCGCGGATTTTTTCGAGGAAAGAATAGCGGGCACTTTCATAGGGGATGAGAGAGGGGTTAATCAGCGCGCGCACCACGACATATCCGGCAAACATTGCCACCAGCATCAGGCCGGGGATAATTCCGGCAACAAACAGGCGGGCGATGGACTGGTCTGTTGCCACCCCATAGACGATGAGAATAATCGAGGGGGGGATGAGCAGGCCAAGAGTGGCGGAGCCGGCAAGCGTTCCAATCACCAGGCGCTCAGGATAGCCGCGCTCTTTGAGTTCGGGGATGGACATCTTGCCGATGGTGGCAGCGGTGGCAGCCGACGAGCCTGAAACGGCAGCAAAGATGGCGCAACCCAGTATGTTGACGTGCAGCAGGCGACCTGGCACCCGCCCCAGCCAGGGTGATAATCCCTTGAACATATCTTCGGAAAGCCGACTTCGCAGCAATATTTCACCCATCAGGATGAACAGGGGCAAGGCAGCCAGCGCCCAGGAATGGCTTTGCCCCCAGATGGTGGTTGCCATCACCTGACCCACCGGAGCGGAGGAGAAAAACATCAGGGCCATGGCGCCAACGCTGAGCAGGGCGATAGCGACCCAGACGCCCAGGGAGAGCAGGGCCAGCAACACGCCAAGCAGCAAGAGCATGATAAGCGGATCGGACATGGGCTATTCCATCTCTGAGTTTTTGAGGATGGGCTTTTTTGCCCGCAGGGTTGTCCAGAACAGGTCGATAAAGGCGATGGTGAGGATGAACAATCCACCGGAAACCGCAAGCTGAGGTACCCAGATGGGGATGGCGATAATGCCGAAGGACAGGTCGCCAAACTCATAGGATTCCATGTTCAACTGCACCATGAAAAAGGTTGCATAAGCTGAAAGAGCTGCACCCAGCGCCAGACTTGCCAGTTCAGAAACAAGACGCGGGGCGGGGCTGAAAGTCTGAAGGACCAGGGTCACGCGGATATGCCCGCCCCTGGTCAGGGTGTAGGCAAGTGCCAGAAATGATGCCGAGGCGAGGAAAAACCCGGCAAAATCGGCATAAGAGGGAATGGTGTAGCTGTAGGCTGAGCCAAAAATCTTGGTAATCAGATTAAGGGTCACCTGAGCCGATACCACAATGCAGATGAGGGCGATAAAGCCTGCTGCAACAAAACCGCTGGCATTATAAACCGTGTCGAGAAATTTTCGCATGGATCTCCCCCCCTCGCATCAAAAACTCACGGGCCGATTTTTGGAAAACCGGTCCGTGAGATGTTATCCAACGCTTTTAGTTGGCGTTATAGGCAGCGATGATGGCTTTGGCCTCGTCGCTTGCGTTGGCTTCGAGGTCGGCCAGCATCTGGGCGCCGATGTCTTTGAGGCCGGCAATCAGCTCGGCGCTGGGTTCAACAACATTGATGCCATTCTCAGCCATGGTCGCGGTTTTGGCCGAAGCTTCGGCCCGGCTCATGTCCCAACCGCGTGTCTCGGCGGTAGCTGCCGCTTCCAGAATGGCGGCCTGGATATCGGCGTCCAGAGCGTCAAACACCTGCTTGTTTACAACAACGATGTTTTTGGGAACCCAGGCGTTGATGGGGGTGTAATAGCTCAGGAAATCCCAGGCCTTGGAGCTGACGCCGGTGGAGGGCGAGGTAATCATGGCTTCAACCTGACCGGTGGCAAAAGCCTGGGGGATGTCGGGGGCTTCAACCTGGGTGGGGGATGCTCCGGCAAGGGTCGCAAAGGATTCAAGTGCTGCATTGTAGGCGCGGAATTTCAACCCCGAAAGGTCAGCGACCGACTGAATTTCTTTGTTGGTATACAAGCCTTGTGCCGGCCATGGCACCGCAAACAGCGGCATCAGGTTCTGTTCGGCCAGAAGTTCGGTGATAACCGGCTTTTGTGCGGCCCACAGGCGCTCCGCTTCGTCATAACTTGCGGCCAGAAATGGCAGCGAATCCAGACCGAATGCGGCGTCTTCATTGGACAGGCGCGAGAGGAAAAACTCTCCGATTTGCACCTGACGGCTGCGTACGGCGTTCTTGATATCGGGGTGTTTGAACAGCGAGCCGGCGGAATGCACGGTGATATCCAGTGCGCCATCTGTCGCCGCTCTCAAGTCATCGGCGAATTGGGAAATATTGGCGGTGTGGAATACCGCGTCGGAATAGGGCGTGGGCATGTCCCAGCTCTGGGCCTGCGCGCCGGTTGCAAACAGTGTTGCAACGGCCGCTGACATTAGTGCTCCGGTAAATTTGTTCATGATTTGATGTTCCTCCCATTGGGGTTTTGCAGATTTTTGACGCGCCAAAACAGGCACAGCGGGTCGCAGAAATGATGTTGACAAATTGTTTGCATATTGTCAACGTTTGTCCGGTGTTTTGAGGTTCATCGGTCCTGCTGCTGGCAAAAATGCCGCGCAACAGGTTATCGCAGTCAAGGGAAAGCATGCAAGCTATGTGGCAGTTTTGGGTAGACAGGGGCGGTACGTTTACAGACATTGTGGCGCGCAGGCCGGATGGTAGTCTTAAAACCCACAAACTTTTATCGGAAAACCCCGAGCGCTACAGGGATGCTGCCGTGCAGGGTATTCGCGACCTGCTGGGCCTTGAGCCGGGCGAAGCTATCGCGCCGGGCACCATCGACATCGTAAAGATGGGCACAACTGTTGCCACCAATGCGCTGCTGGAGCGTAAAGGGGACCGCACGCTTCTGCTGATTACAAAGGGCATGGGAGACCTGCTGCGTATCGGCTATCAGAACCGGCCCAGGCTGTTTGACCTTCACATCGTTTTGCCGGATCAGCTTTACGAGGAGGTCAGGGAAGTCAGCGAGCGGGTTTCGGCCACTGGCGAAATCGTAATAGCGATGGATGAAGCACAGGTGCGCGAAACTCTGGCGCATGCCTATGACAAGGGGTTCCGCTCGGTTGCGATAGCCTTCATGCACGGCTACCGGTTTCATGCCCATGAGCGGGTGGCGGGGGAGCTGGCGCGTGAGGCGGGCTTCACCCAGATATCGCTCAGCCATCAGGTCAGTCCGTTGATAAAACTGGTTTCACGGGGCGATACCACGGTGGTGGATGCCTATCTGACGCCACTGCTTTCGCGTTACGTCAAGCAGGTTAGCTCCCAACTGGGATCCGGGGGCAATACCAGACTGATGTTCATGCAGTCCAATGGCGGGCTCACTGATGCGGCGCTGTTCCAGGGCAGGCATGCCATTCTCTCGGGGCCTGCCGGGGGTGTTGTGGGTATGGTGCGCACCGGTGAGGCCATGGGCTTTGAAAAGCTTATCGGGTTCGACATGGGCGGCACCTCCACTGATGTCTGTCACTATGCAGGCACTTTTGAGCGTTCGTTTGAGACAGAGGTCGCCGGGGTGCGCATGCGCGCGCCGATGATGAGCATTCACACGGTTGCCGCGGGCGGCGGCTCCATCCTCAGCTATGCCAACGGGCGGATGCAGGTGGGGCCGCAAAGCGCAGGGGCTGACCCCGGTCCGGCAAGCTATCGTCGGGGCGGTCCGCTGACACTCACCGATTGCAATGTACTCCTGGGCAAGGTGCAGCCAGACCGGTTCCCGCATGTTTTTGGACCGCAGGGCAATCAGCCGCTTGATGAGGGTGTTGTTCGAAAGAAATTTGAAGAACTGGCCAAGCTGATTAGCGCAGACACCGGTGAACCCTCGCGCACGCCCGAAGAACTGGCACAGGGTTTTTTGCGTATCGCGGTTGAGAACATGGCCAATGCAATAAAAAAAATCAGCGTGCAGAGAGGCTATGACGTAACGGGCTATACCATGAACTGTTTTGGCGGTGCGGGGGGGCAGCACGCCTGTCTGGTGGCCGATGTTCTGGGGATGGAGAGCATCTATGTCCATCCCCATGCCGGGGTGCTGTCGGCGTTTGGCATGGGGCTGGCCGATGTGGGGGCCATGCGTGAGCACCAGTTTGCCCGCCCGCTCGAAGAAGCGGGGGAGGCCAAAAGTATTCTGGAGGCGCTTCAAGCTGAAACCGAGGCGGAGGTAGTCGGTCAGGGCATTGCTCCGGGGGCGATTAAACATATCCGCACGGCTCATATCCGTACGGATGGCTCGCACCAGACTTTGGCGGTGCCTTTCGGCTCAGTTGCCGAGATGCGCACGGCGTTTGAACATATACACACAGCCCGCTTCGGGTTTGTCCCGCACTATGAAGCGCTGATTATTGATGTGTTGAGCGCTGAGGCTATCGGCTCCACCGGCGAGGCAACCCAATTTGCCGCGCGCGCTGGAGCGGGGGGAAAAGAAGTGGAAGCGCATAATGTGCAGATGTTTGTCGGTTCGGGCTGGCGCCAGGTGCCGCTGGTCAGCCGGAACGCTTTGGAGATAGGGCAAAAAATTGACGGTCCGGCGATCATCGTTGAAGAAACCGGCACAAATGTTGTGGAGGAAGGTTGGCAGGCTGAATGCCTGAGCGGAGGCGATCTCGTTTTACGGCGCACGCTTGCCTTGCAACGCGAACAGGCGGCGGGCACCGAAGTTGACCCGGTGATGCTGGAAGTCTTCAATAATCTGTTCATGTCGATTGCAGAGCAGATGGGGGCGACACTGGCCAATACCGCCTATTCGGTAAACATCAAGGAGCGCCTTGATTTTTCTTGCGCTATCTTCAGTGCGCAAGGGGACCTGGTGGCCAATGCGCCTCATGTGCCGGTGCATCTGGGCTCCATGAGCCAGAGCGTGCGCACGGTGCTTGAGCAGAATGAGGGGAAAATCCGTTCCGGGGATGTGTTCATGATGAACAATCCCTTCAACGGGGGAACCCATCTGCCCGATGTCACCGTGATAACGCCGGTGTTTGATGAACAGGGTCAGAGCATTATCTTCATTGTCGCTTCGCGCGGGCACCATGCAGACATTGGCGGCTCAACACCTGGTTCGGCACCGCCCGACAGCAGCCATATCAGTGACGAAGGCGTTCTGATTGACAATTTTCTTTTGGTCAAACAGGGAGCCTTTCAGGAGCGTGCAGCCAGGGAGTTGCTGGCATCGGGGCGCTATCCCTGTCGCAATATCGACCAGAATATCGCCGATCTGGCGGCGCAGGTGGCGGCAAATGCCACCGGAGTGCGCGAGTTGAGAAAAATTGTTCATCAGTTCGGTCTTGCTACGGTGCATGCTTATATGGGGCACGTACAGGACAATGCCGAAGAAAGCGTAAGAAGTGTACTTGAGGTTCTCAAAAGCGGCAGTTTTACCTATTCTCTGGACAATGGATCAAGGATCTCAGTGCGGATAGGCGTTGACAAAGCAGCGCGCACCGCGGTGATAGATTTCTCCGGCACCTCGGCCCAGGACAAGATGAACTATAATGCGCCTCTCTCCATCTGCCGGGCGGTAGTTCTTTACGTGTTTCGTACACTGGTTGGCGCTGATATTCCCATGAATGAAGGCTGCCTGAAGCCGCTTGATATCAGGGTGCCGGAGGGTTCCATGATTAATCCGCGCTATCCTGCGGCGGTGATTGCGGGCAATACTGAGGTCAGCCAGGCCATTGCCGAGGCGCTCTACGGGGCGCTTGGGGTTCTTGCCGGCTCACAAGGAACCATGAACAATTTTGTTTATGGTACTGAAAGCTACCAGAATTATGAAACCATCTGCGGGGGCACCGGGGCGGGGGATGGCTTTGATGGCGCCAGCGCCGTGCACAGTCATATGACAAACACCCGCATGACCGATCCCGAGGTGCTTGAAACACGATTTCCGGTACGCATCGAGGCGTTTTCAGTGCGCGCGGGTTCGGGGGGAAGGGGCAAGAATTCCGGCGGCGAGGGAATCATCAGGAAACTGCAATTTCTTGAGAACATGACGGTCACTACCCTGTCATCGAATCGCAAGAACGCACCCTATGGGGTCAATGGCGGCAAAGCGGGGTGTCCGGGGGAAAACACCATCATTCGGGCTAATGGAACAGTGGAAAAACTGGCAGGGAATGATAGTGCCAAGGTGAACGCAGGCGATGTCTTTGTGATGAAGACACCGGGCGGGGGTGGGTTTGGTGCTGCCTGATGGGCTTGTGACCGGGCAATCCTTGAACGTCCCTGGCAGTTTCGTGGCTGCCCCCGGCCGGATTCTGAGGGAGCAGTCTTTCTTTTGAGTTGAAAACGAAAGCCAATCGCGCTTTATTGAACTTAAACTTGACGTGCAAACGAATTAAACGCACTCTGCGTTGAGCAAAAACTTCCATGGTGGAAAATGGAAGAGTGCTTGTGCGGGAGGAGGAGGCTGCGGCGTTGCGCGCTGAATGAAGGCTGGTTTTGGCCCTTGGTTGGTCAGGCAGGAATCGGTTTTTCAAATTTAGTGCGATGCCTTGTTACAAAATCCAAATTTTTGAGCAGGTCTTTATCCGCGTCAGGTGGATGGAAGTCCTTTTTTTCGGGCTTGAGAGAACCCTTAAAAAATACCGGGACAGATTACAAATATCAACAACGAGGAGACGAAACCATGATACTGAAAAAACTGACCGTTGCGGCGCTTGCGGCCACGACATTTGTTGCGTTGAGCGCAGGGGCACAGGCGCAGGTTGAGATACAATGGTGGCATGCCATGGGCGGCGCCAATGGCGAGCGCATTGACCGGATGGCGGCGGGCTTCAATGAAAGCCAGTCTGAATATAAGGTGGTTCCTTCCTTCAAAGGCAACTATACCGAAACCATGACAGCGGCCGTAGCTGCTTTCAGGGCCGGTGAACAGCCCCATATCGTGCAGGTTTTCGAGGTGGGAACAGCAACGATGATGGCGGCGGAAGGTGCGGTTTATCCCATTTCCCAGTTGATGGAAGATACCGGCCAGTCGTTTAACAAATCGGACTATCTGCCTGCGGTTGTTTCTTATTATGAAACCTCCGAGGGTGATCTGCTTTCCATGCCGTTCAACTCCTCCACACCGGTCTTGTGGTACAATAAGGATGCCTTTGCAGAAGCTGGTGTCGAGAGTGTTCCGACAACCTGGGATGAAGTAAAAAGCGCTTCTGAAAAGCTGGTTGCCGCCGGTTACAAATGCGGGTTCTCATTTGGCTGGCAATCCTGGGTTATGATCGAAAACTACAATGCCTGGCACAATCTGCCGATGGGTACGCAGGAGAATGGCTATGCCGGTCTTGATACCCGTCTGGTTTTCAACAACGATGCGACCAAGAACCGCCTCGCTGAAATCTATGAATGGTCAAAAGACGACCTTTTCACCTATGGCGGCCGGCGTGGCGACAGTCTTTCCATGTTCACGAACGGTGATTGTGGAATGTGGATGAACTCATCCGCCTATTATGGAAGCATGGTTTCCCAGGCCGATTTTGAGTTTGGTCAGGCCATGTTGCCGCTTGATACGGATGTTGCATCGGCTCCGCAAAACTCCATCATTGGCGGCGCTACCCTTTGGGTTCTTAAAGGCAAGGACGAAGGGGACTATCCCGGCGTCGCTGCGTTCATGAACTACATTTCCTCAGCGGAAGTGCAGGCTTGGTGGCATCAGGAAACCGGTTATGTGCCCATTACAGTTGCGGCCTACGAATTGTCAAAAGAGCAGGGCTTTTACGAAACAAGCCCGGGCACTGATACGGCAATTCAGCAACTCACCCTGAACCCGCCAACACCAAATTCACGTGGTTTGCGTTTTGGCAGCTTTGTTCAGATTCGCGACATCATCAACGAAGAAATGGAAGCAATCTGGAATGGCTCAAAAACTGCCAGTCAGGCGCTGGATGATGCGGTTGAACGTGGCAACGAACTTCTTGAGAAGTTCGAACGCGCCAATTCATAATCGCTAACTGAGAAGCCCGGTCTGCACGTCCAATCCCGTGCAGGCCGGGGGTTGATATCGAGTTTTTATAAATTGGAACAAGCGGAAGCGACGCCATGCTAAAACGCGTGCACTTTGGCACCTCAATTCTTCCGTTTCTGCTGGTCGCACCGCAGATCATTATCACGCTGGTATTTTTCATATGGCCTGCCAGTCAGGCTCTTTATCAATCGCTTTTGATTGAAGATGCGTTTGGTCTGAGCCGTGAATTTGTCTGGTTTGAGAACTTTATCGACCTGGCAGGCAACGGCCTCTATTTTGATACCTTCAGGCGAACCGCCTTTTTTTCGGTGACCGTTGCCGGGATTGCCATGGCCAGCGCTCTGGTATTGGCAGCAATGGCCGACCGGATAATAAAGGGTGCATTGACCTATCGCACCCTGCTTATCTGGCCCTATGCGGTGGCCCCGGTGGTTGCCGGAGCGCTCTGGGTGTTCATGTTCGACCCCACGCTTGGCATTTTTGCCTATGCGCTCAACATCATTGGTGTTGACTGGAACCACAAGCTGAGCGGTGATCAGGCCATGGCGCTGGTGGTCATGGCCTCGGCCTGGAAGCAGATTGCCTATAATTTCCTGTTTTTCATCGCTGCCATGCAGTCTATTCCAAAATCGCTGATTGAAGCCGCTGCCATTGACGGGGCGGGTCCGGTGAAGCGTTTCTTCACTATCATTTTCCCGCTGATTACGCCGACCACGTTTTTCCTTCTGGTGGTTAATGTGGTTTATGCGTTCTTTGATACCTTCGGCATCATCCATGCGGTAACGCAAGGGGGACCAGCCAAAGCCACGGAAATCCTGGTCTACAAAGTGTTCAACGACGGGTTTGTCGGGCTTGATCTTGGCGGATCAGCGGCCCAGTCCGTCATTCTGATGATCATCGTCATTGCTCTGACGGTCATCCAGTTCCGTTATATCGAAAAGAAGGTCGAATACTCATGATCGAACATCGACCCTTTATTACGTTCCTGGCTCACTTCACGCTGATTATTGGCATTGCAATTGTCGCGTTTCCCATATGGGTCACCTTTGTGGCGGCAACCCATGATGCGGTGCGCATGACTCAGGTGCCTTTGCCCATGCTGCCTGGTGATCAGTTTTTCATAAATCTGAAAAAAGCCCTGTTTGAAGGTATCGGGGGTGCCGGAGGCATTCCGGTGGGCATGATGATGCTCAATTCTCTTGTTGTGGCACTGATGATTGCCACAGGTAAAATCATCATCTCCCTGCTTTCGGCTTTTGCTATTGTTTATTTCAAGTTTCCGTTCAGAATGGCTTTTTTCTGGATGATTTTTCTGACCTTGATGCTGCCGGTTGAAGTGCGCATTCTGCCCACGTTTGAGGTGGTGGCGGACCTGGGCATGCTCAATTCATTCTGGGGGTTGAGTATTCCTCTGATTGCCTCAGCGACTGCCACTTTCATGTTCCGGCAGGTGTTCCTCACCGTGCCGGACGAAATGCTGGAAGCGGCGCGGGTGGATGGGGCCGGTCCCATGCGGTTTTTCTTCGATATCCTTCTGCCGCTGTCGCGCACCAATATTGCCGCTCTGTTTGTCATCCTGTTCATCTATGGCTGGAATCAGTATTTGTGGCCGCTGCTGATCACTACGGATGCAAGCATGTTCACGGTGGTGATGGGTATCAAGCAGATGCTGGAAGCCGCCGAGCAGGCACCGGAATGGCACCTGATAATGATGACGGCGCTGTTGGCGATGTTGCCGCCTGTGGTTGTTGTTTTGACCATGCAACGCATGTTCGTCAAAGGGCTTACCGAAACCGACAAATAGATCCCGACCCTGAAAAACTGACTTTGAGAGTTCTATAAAATGGCTGAAATTGTTCTGGACGGCGTGAGAAAATCATATGGCAAGGTCGAAGTCATCAAGGGCGTGGACTGGAAAATCAACGATGGCGAATTTGTCGTCATTGTAGGCCCCAGCGGGTGCGGCAAGTCCACCCTGCTGCGCATGATTGCCGGTCTGGAAGCAATTACGGCGGGGGAAATTTCCATCGGCGATACCGTGGTCAATGATCTGGAACCCTCGGAACGCAACATTGCCATGGTGTTTCAGAATTACGCGCTTTATCCGCATATGAGCGTTTATCAGAACATGGCCTATGGGCTGAAAATCAAGAAAATCCCGAAGGACGAAATCGACAAGCGCGTGCAGCGCGCCGCCGAAATTCTGGAGCTGGAGGAATATCTTGACCGTCCCCCCCGCCAGCTCAGTGGAGGTCAACGCCAGCGGGTGGCCATGGGGCGGGCCATCGTGCGTCAGCCCGCTGTGTTTCTGTTTGATGAACCCCTGTCCAACCTTGATGCCAAACTCAGGGTGCAGATGCGTCTGGAAATCAAGAAACTACAGGAGGACCTGGGGATCACAAGCGTTTATGTCACCCACGATCAGGTTGAGGCGATGACCCTGGGGCACCGTCTGGCGGTTTTGAACGGGGGGGTTGTCGAGCAACTGGGTACGCCGATTGAAGTCTATGAAAAACCGGCGACGGTGTTTGTGGCCGGTTTTATCGGCTCGCCCTCCATGAACCTGCTCGAAGCCAGGCTTGATGAGGCGGGCGCTTTTGTTGTTCTTGCCGGTGGTGCCAAAATCGCCCTGCCCTCCCCCCTTGGCGAATATGGGGGCAGGGATGTGACTTTTGGGGTGCGCCCGGAGCATTTGGAGGACAAGGGCAAGGGCGCCAACAATTTGCAACTGTCGCTGAATGTCCGCGTGGTTGAGCAGTTGGGCGCAGATACTCTGGTGCACGGCACGCTGGGCGAAAACGGCGCCGAATTGGTGGCGCGCCTCGATGGCATCCGCACCTTGTCCCAAGGCCATGTGCTGGAGTTGAACATGGCGGCAAAATCCATCCACCTGTTTGATGGCAAAACCGGCAGGCGGCTGGGCTAGCTGTTTAGTCCCGGCTTGTGTTGGTGATCCCGGCGCGATTCGAACGCGCGACCCCCAGATTAGGAATCTGGTGCTCTATCCAGCTGAGCTACGGGACCCCGGAAGCATGCCGCTGATAGCTGAATACAGGTTATCGGACAAATGATATGGCGCAAACGTCAAATCAGAGCTCTGTTTCAGGGGTAAAGTCAACAGCGCCCGAAGGGTTTGAAGTAAAGCACCCGCCTGATAGAAAATCGTTACTCGAAAAGGTAAAACTCCTCTCTTGTGCACGATGTGCTTCATCTGAACACTTTCTTTCAGACAGAATTGCATGAGATTAACAGGTCCTAATTCGCTTCAAACATTAAACAGTCTGGCCAAGTGCTGTTTATCCGCAAACACCGGCTTCGGGCAAGAGGGACGGTGTGGCTGGTGTTGAAAAGATGTTCGAACAGATGCCGAATGATTAATTCGGGCTTGTTTCAGGGCGTAATCAGTGAGGTTCGGGCTAAACTTCAGGTCTGCGTCTGTCTGCCGTGAGGGCATCGGATACTGGTTGTAAAGCCACAATAGAGGGTAAAAATTTTTCTCAAAGCCAGGTTCTCGCGTAATTGTTTTGACAATACGGCCCTGAGCATGGCCATTGGGTAATGATTTTTGCCGTAATGTCGTGTATTTTCCCAGCAACTGGAGCCTGTCCTGTTTCGGCGCGAATGAAAACAGGGCTCTGTTTCATCGTTTGCTCGCGTTTCCAAATCGGATATCCGGTTCCGCTTGTTCTGGAAACGCTCTAACAGGGTAAGACTGGTTTGATTTTTACCAATTTCAAAACGTTTAGGTCGGAGGTGGTTCTGGCATTGGGCATATTGAGCGTAATGGGTGCTTCTGCGGTTTCCGTACAGGCGTGTGAGGGGTTGCGCGCCGGGCCAAAGGGGGTTGTGGTTGAGGTTGTCGATGGTGACACTGTTGTGCTTGATAATGACCTCAAGGTGAGGCTGATCGGTATGCAGGCACCTAAGCTTGCCTTGGGCCGCGTCGGTTTTGAAGCCTGGCCCAGAGCGGAGGAAGCACAACAGGCACTGGAAGAGCTGGCGCTGGGGGAGATAGTTGAAATCCGCTACGGGGGTGCAGAGCGCGACCGGCATGGAAGGGTGCTGGGACACATGTATGTGGGGGAAAATGAAATATGGGCGCAAAAAGCCATTGTTCTGGCGGGCCTTGCGCGGGTTTATTCGTTTTCTGATAATCGCTTTTGCCTTGAGGAACTCTATCTGGCCGAAGCGCGTGCCCGGGCTGAGCGTGTTGGAATCTGGGATGGGGAACCCTATTATCAGGTGCGCCAGGCAGACAGGCCGGAGCAGATTCTGAGCCGGGTTGACAATTATGAACTGGTTGAGGGACGGATCCTGAATGCGGACCGCGTGGGCCAGCGTGTCTATCTCAATTTCGGCACCTATTGGAAGGAAGACTTCACCATTGTAATCGAACGCTCCGGTTTGCGCATGTTTGAACAGAGGGGGCTTGATCCGCTGGCACTTGAGGACGCTCTCGTCAGAGTGCGGGGCTGGGTCGACCGGCGCGATGGCCCGCGCATCGAAGTCACTCACCCCGAGCAGATTGAGATTCTGGCTACAAGATGAAGCAGGGCATCCCACAATATGTGATCGGGCCTTTTATGAGGCGGGTTTGGCGGCTGGCCACACGACTTGGTATCGTGCTGATGGTGTTTTCGCTGGCGGCCTGCTCTTCCATATTGGGGGGCAATGGCGTTTATACCTCCCAGACCCGAGATGGGCAGATAAGCGCTGTGCCCGCCGGTACGGATCCTGAGGATGCGGTCATAGGGCGGCGGGAACACCCGCTGATTGTTGCAGCCTACGGAGGTATCTATTCGCATCAGCGCACCGAAATCATGCTGGCGCGGATTGTCTCAAGGTTGCTGGGAGCCGCCAACCAGTCCCAAACCTCTTTCACCATCACCATTCTTGATTCCCCGCAGGTCAATGCCTTTGCGTTACCGGGGGGGTATATCTATGTGACGCGCGGCATTCTGGCACTGGCCAATGATTCAAGTGAACTGGCGGCGGTACTGGCCCATGAGATTGCCCATGTCACCCTGCGTCACGCCCGGGCGCGCACCAACCGGGTGGCCACCAGCCAGTTGGTAGACCAGGTGATTACCGGAGTTCTGGGGGGGGATATTGAAACCGACCAGACGGCGGCGCGCTCGCGGCTGTCTCTGGCAGCCTTTTCACAGGCTCAGGAGCTGGCAGCAGATGAGGAGGGCGTGAAAATTGCCGGGCTTGCCGGATATGACCCCCATGCCGCCGGGCGGTTCTTGGGCACCATGGCCCGGTTCGCAAGCTTTGCCGAAGGCGAAGCAGAGGGGGGGGATGATTTTCTGGCCACCCATCCCTCAACGCCCAATCGCATTCAAAGGGCGGTGCAGGCAGCGCGTGGATTTGGTGCGCCGGGCCTGGGGGAAACCGACAGGGCCGGGTATCTGGCGGCAATTGATGGCATAGCTTTTGGTGACAATCCCGAAGAGGGGATTGTTGTGGGCCGGCAGTTTATTCACCCCGCTCTTGAGTTCACTTTTACGGCTCCGCGCCGCTATACTCTGCAAAATTCACCAACGGCGGTGGTGGGGATTGCCGGTGATGGCGAGGCGGTGCGTTTTGACAGTGCCGAGGTTCCTGACAACATGGCGCTGACCGACTATCTGAAATCGGGATGGATTGCGGGGCTTGATGAAAACAGCGTTGTCAGAGAGCGTCATAACGGGGTTAGCATGGCCTCGGGTGTTGCCCGGACCGACCAGTGGGCCTTCCGGGTTACAGCGGTGCGTTTTGAGGGGGAGGTTTATCGTTTTATATTCGCTGCCCGCGAAAACAACGAGGAGTTTATCCGTGCTGCCGAAGAGACGATCAGAAGCTTCAGGCGCGTGCGCGCAGGAGATTTGCGCTCCATCCGCTCTGTGAGTGTTGAGGTGGTGACTGCCCGACGCGGGGAAACGGCAGACAGCATGGCCGAACGCATGGGGCGCATTCCCGAGGCGCGCGAAACCTTTTATATTTTGAACAATCTCTTTGCCGGGGATGAGCTTATTCCAGGTCAGTCCTACAAGATTGTCAGTGTGAAATAATCTTCAGGCCAGTCCGGCCAGAAAAAAAGGGCCAGCCAGATGGCTGACCCTTTGTTCGATCGGGATGAAGTTCCAAGCAAAGGAACCTTAAAAAAGGAATCAGGCGGCGGCCTCTGTACCGGACTTCCCCTCTGGTGCCGTTTCAGTTTTTTCGGCTTCCCCTGCGGGGGGAGTGATAGCGTCACTCTTGGGTCCGCGACGCGGGCTTTTGGCCAGTTCCTTGAAAATTACCTGTTCGCCTTCGGTCAGGGTGATTTTGCGCACCACCGAAATTTCACGCGACATGCGGTCCATGGCCTGTTCAAAAAGCTGGCGCTCGGAATAGGACTGTTCAGGCTGGTCTTCGGAGCGGAACAGATCGCGCACCACCTCGGAGATATAATCCAGGTCGCCGGAATTGATTTTTGCTTCATATTCCTGGGCACGGCGGCTCCACATGGTGCGTTTGACGCGGGCGCGTCCGGTCACAGTTTTCAGGGCCCGGGTAACCGCCTCTTCGCTGGCCAGCTTGCGCATGCCGACACTTTTCACCTTGGCGACAGGCACACGCAGGGTCAGTTTATCCTGCTCAAAATTGATGACAAAAAGCTCCAGCTTGAGTTCAGCAATTTCCTGCTCCTCAATGCCGGTTATCTGGCCCACACCGTGGGCGGGGTACACAACAAATTCACCGGTTTTGAAGCCGGCACGCTGCACAGGTTTCTTAGCTGCCATTGGGGCAATACTCCGTTCTTGACGCCATGATGGACAAGACCCTTGGTGGACAGGCTTTCCATCAGATAACATTCACCCGTGAACCGGGTGCACGCATCAGCAAGGGCTCGATCGCAACCCGGGTTCCACTTTATCCGGTCTGCGTTGGAAGAAATTTCTATCTGCCAAGGAAGAGGGCACTCTTCTGGTGCCCAGGTCATCAAGACACTCGCTACTGCGCTATGGTTGTGACCGACATAACACAGTTTTGCACAGAAATCAAAAGAGACTATTCAACGGGTTAACAGCGGTTGTGCGCCGACCTGAAGAAGGTGTGACACAAAAGCTACGCCCCCCGGGTTCTCCTGAAATTCATCAGCAGGTTTTAGTCGCCTTCACCCGGCTTTTCGGAAAAATATTTTTCAAACTTGCCCTTCATGCCATCATATTTTTCCGCATCGGGCATGGGGGCTGTCTGGCGGGTGATGTTGGGCCAGATCGAAGAAAATTTGGTGTTGATTTCGAGCCACTTTTCTAAACCGGATTCCGTGTCGGCGCTGATGGCTTCTGCAGGGCATTCGGGTTCGCACACACCGCAATCGATGCACTCATCGGGATGGATGACGAGCATGTTTTCCCCTTCATAGAAACAATCTACCGGACACACTTCAACGCAGTCCGTATATTTGCATTTGATGCAATTGTCCGAGACGATGTAGGTCATGGAAAAGCCTAATGAGACAGAGTTCAGGGTTGGCGTTTAACGCGTGAATTCACAAAAGCGACTGGTGCCTAGCCCTTTTTCCGGATAAACTCAACCCGAAGAACGCTATCGATCAAGCAAATGGTCGGTTTGTCGCCGTTGCTTTTTTGTCGGTCTTCCACTTCCCGGCTCGCGACTGCCTGTCGACTTTGCCAATCCCCGCTTTTCATCTCGCGCCAGTTCGGGGGAGAGGTCCTCATAAAGCTCTTGCGCTTCTGATGCGGGCCCCCGTCTTGAGCCCGGGGCACTCACCCGCAGGATGATGATGCGCTTGGCATAGGTTATGGTGAGCACCATCCCGGTGCTGACAGCAAAACTGGCCTGGCCTATGCGCTTGCCATCGACGCGTACATTGCCGCTTTTGATAAGTTTCTGGGCCAGTGTGCGGGTTTTGAGAACCCGGGCAAACCACAACCATTTGTCCAGACGTTGGCGGTTGTTTGTGCGCTGGCCGGTATCGGGAAAATCAGTTCTCTGAACAGAATGCGCTTTTGCCATCAGGTTCTATTTTTTCGGCAAGTTCTGTTTGAGAACAGCCAGAGCGGCAAAGGGGGAATCCGGGTCGAGGGGTTTTGCGCGCGGTTTTTTTGGTGGTTGCCCGGGCGTTTTGCCCTGGTAATTTTCGTTGCGCGTCTGGGATTTTTTGGCCTTGGGCTTGCCTCCGTACTGGCGGGGTTTATTGCCTGGGGCCTTTGCGCCTGTACGGGAGTTTTTTGTCGCGCCCGGGGGGCGGCGACTGGCCGGGAACCAGATTTCATCAAACTTAGGCTCGACCTCCAAATCGGTGTCAGTTTTTTCTTGGGGCTCCATCCGTTTGGGCTCTGCCTTGCTGTCTGATTCTGTTTGCGATTTTTTTGTGGTTTCGTTTGCGCCTTCTTGTGCACTTTCCCGGGTCTCTCCGGTGCCTGCAAAGTCCTCAGGGGACGCGCCATCAAGTTTGGCCAGTGCTGCAATATTGTCCTCGGATCTGGTCAGGTTCTTTTCAGGCGTATCGCTGCCATCGAGTTTGGCTACCTCCTCAAGGTCGGCCTCCAGATCGGTATCGGGGGGAAGTGCGTCTGTTTTTTTACTTTCGCTTTTTGGTGCGGCTTCAATCGGGGTGCGCTGCACCCGGTAACCAAGGGATTTCAGAATGGAGGCGAAATCCTCTCCTGCACAGCCAAGAAGGGATGTCATTTCCACAGTCACGCGAAAGCCGTTGCGCTCGGCGGCACCCTCGGGAATTTCCCTGTCCACGTCGCCAGGCCCTTTTGTGCGCGAAGCATCAAAGCTAATCAGGGGCCGGATAATGTCGGCAAGTCGTTCCAGAATGTCCACCCGCACCGCACGTCTGTTGGCAACCTTGAAACCGGCGACCTCATAAAGGGCGGGATTGACCCTGGGATCTATTTCAAACGAGGTGCGCCCCGACAGAACGATTGCGGGGATGTCCGTTACCCCCGGCTGGCGCAAGCCGCCGTTTTTGAGAGCAAACAATATCAGCGAAAGTTCACGTGGCGCGGGTTTCAGGGACAGGGGCAGATAGATATGATAGGCGCCAAAGCGGATGCCAAGACGGCGCATTTTCCCCCGGACTTCCTGATCCAGCCCACGCACCTCTTCGGCCACGAGGCGGCGGGGCAGAATGCCGAATTTCTCTGACAACTGAAAGACGATACCCCGGGCAGTTCCCTCAATATCCTCAGGCTCGCGCAAGGCAAGAATCTGCTCGAGCTGGGTGTTGATGGCGTGGCGCAGCCACATCTGCAACCGGTCCTGCACATTTTCAAGCTCAGCGCCTTCAAGGCTTTCGTCGGCCAGAACGATGATACGGGGGGAAAACAGGGTGTCTCCCTCGGCCAGTTCGGCGATGATTTCACCTTTCCAGCGCAAAAAACCGTCGGTGGAAAGCACAATCTGATCGTTGGGAGCGGCGGCCAGCCGGATGGCGCGGTTGCGAATTTCCGGGGCGACCGCGGAATTTGCGCTGGCCCGCAACCCTTTGGCATCTCCAGCCCCTTCCGATTTGGCGAGGGTAAAGCGAAACCCCTCGATGGAACCAATCAGGTGGCCCTCGAGGTGGACCTCGCTTTTTTCGTTGATCTGGGGGTTTGCCATGGTTTTGTCTCTGAGGTGGCGGATCAGCACCGAAGTGCGCTTGTCCACGAACCTGCGGGTTAATCTCTCGTGTAGCGCATCGCTGAGGGCGTTTTCAATTTCACGGGTTTTTTGCCGCCAATCAAGAGGGTTGTCCAGCCAGTTTTTTCGGTTGGCGACAAATGTCCAGGTACGAACCTGCTTGATCCGGTTGGAAAGCGTATCAACATCACCGCCCACATTGTCGCAGAAGCGTACCTGTTCTTCAATCCAATCTTGGCCAATTGTGCCTCTGGTGCGCAAATCAGTAAAGATTGCGGTAATTATGTCGACATGCTGGCTCAGGGAAGTTTCGCGAAAATCGGGTATCTGGCAGCATTCCCAGAGCAGGCGGGTAAGCCCTTCGGTGTTGGCGAGTTCAGCAGTGCCGTTTTTGATCAGCGTTTCCAGAATGCGCTGATCCAGTACCAGAGGCACGCGTGCCAGTTTGCGCGAGCCGGGCTTCTCCCGGTTTTGCAGAGTATGTGTGTCGGGTGTCATTTCAAGGGACCGGGAAAGGGCAAGGGGTGAGGAAAAATCCAGCCTTGTGTTTCGCCACTGCAAAATGCGAACGGGTTCGAACTCATGATTTTGCAGGCGCGTTACCATCTCTTCGTCAAGGAGCGCTGCATGGCCGGTCACCCCGAATGTGCCGTTGGTGATGTGCCGCCCGGCCCGCCCTGCGATCTGGGCCATTTCAGTCGGGGTCAGGGGGCGGGACTGGCGGCCGTCAAACTTGGTGTCGGATGAAAAGGCAACATGGGTTATGTCCAGATTCAGGCCCATGCCGATGGCGTCCGTGGCAACCAGAAAGTCCACCTCGCCATTCTGATAGAGTGCCACCTGGGCGTTGCGGGTGCGTGGGGACAAGGCACCCATCACAATGGCAGCCCCGCCGCGCTCGCGGCGCACCAGTTCAGCAATAGCGTAAACCTCGCGGGCGGAAAAAGCGATAATGGCGCTGCGCGGGGGCAGTCGGGTGATTTTTTTTGACCCGGCATAGAGCAATTGGGAAAACCGGGGGCGCTCTATGATTTCAATGCCCGGCAACAATGCCCGGATGATAGGGCCCATGGTGGCGGCACCCAGTAACAGGGTTTCGTGTTTTCCCCGTGCGTGCAAAATGCGGTCGGTGAACACATGGCCGCGCTCCAGGTCAGTGGCGGTCTGGATCTCGTCGATGGCAACAAAGTCCACGGACAGGTGCACAGGCATCGCCTCGGTGGTGGCGACCCAATAGCGGGCTCCGTGGGGCAAAATGCGCTCTTCTCCGGTGACAAGGGCCACTGCCTCCGGGCCAACCCGCTCACAGATGGTTTCATAGACTTCGCGGGCCAGCAACCTTAAGGGCAGGCCGATCATGCCCGTGTGGTGGGCCAGCATGCGTTCGATGGCGAAGTGTGTTTTGCCGGTATTGGTGGGCCCAAGGATCGCGCGAAGCTGATTGTCAGCGCAATAGTCAAAACCGGTGGAAATGGACATTGTCTTAACGCGTCGCTTTCGGGGGAGAGGAGCCTGGATTTGTGTTCCATTTCAGAACGAGATTGCAAGCAAAAACTGGTGGCCGTTAACAAAGAGCACAAAGAAAGAACAAAGTCAGACCGAATCGGTACTCATGTGTGAGTCCTGATTTGTTCTCTACTTCATGTAGTAGGGTTTTGTCGTAAGAGAGGCAAAAGCGATTGATTTTCGTCAGTAAAGGCAAAAACCGGGGAAATCGGGTTCATTCCGGTTAAAATTTGGTGAATGCGGGGAAAGGGACAGTAAAAATGAACAGGTATTTAACCGGCATAATTTCCCATGTTTTCCCAGATTAACCATAAAAGCGCCTGGAATCAGGACCTTTCAGGGCAGGTATTTTTTTGGGCCGGGGTGTTGACGTCCCAGACTGGTACAGGACTTTGGGGGAATCACGTGGTTTCCCCGGTCTTGTTTATGGGTCTATGACTTAGCTCAGGCCGGTCAGCACCATTGAAAGGTCGCCCAGTGAGGTGCCTATAAGTACCCGGTAGGGAATGAAGGTGCCCGAGTCTCCCAGTGGCGCATACCAGATGAGTATGCGCTCAGAGGCCTGCAGATAGGTGGTGATTTCAGAATTCAAATAATGACCGGAAATAGGCTGGTAGCTGATCTGGCACAAGATAACCGGGCCCTGATAACCGGTGCGGGCCGAGGTCGCAGTTTCTGCCGAGGCAAAACGAAGTTGCAAGTCAAAGCGCTCAACACCGGTGAAAATATTCAGGGTGCGCTCACAAAGGGAGCGGTCAAGCTGCCCGCCTTTCAGAATAAAAGCCGAGAGCATGTCGTTGACCCCGACAAGGTGGCGGCGCTCCAGCGGCACCTGGTCAATGCGAGGCTGAAGGGGCGGGGCCATATAAAAGGCGGTGACATTGCCCCCCGATAGGCGTACGTCTAGGGTGACGATGCCTTCGCTTGAGCTGGTCTGCAGATTGAACTCTTTTCCAGCATAGGCGGACCGGGCGGAGGTTCCTGATACCCTGGCGGTTGCCGAGCCGCGGGCCACAAACTGTCCGAGCCCGGTGACATTTGCTTCCAGTTCAAGGGAATAGGCAGAGCCGGTGTCGCGCAGTTTGATCTGGGCATTGGCCACAATAGTGCCACCAACGCTGATGACATATTCCGCGTTAGCTGCAACGGGCTGCGCAAAAGCGGGGAAGGGGAGGACAAAAAAGGCAAGAACCGGGCTGAGTAGTTTCCGCGCTGCACTGAAGTTCCGGGCCAATCGCGACAGGGCTTTGAGCATTTTTTAATGTCTGCCTTTGGTCAGTGGGAGGGAAAGGTTCTGTGTTTGCGGAGTTTTCTTCGAATCAATTGCCCGCTAAACTGCCCTTAGAAGCGCGGCTTTTCAAGGCGAGCCTATTTGGGAGTGGCCGCATTGCGTCGGTTATGCTTGACTGGGCCCATGCGTTTGACTATCTAGTCTCGACTTTTTCAACTTTTGATAGCGGCCCGGCATAGAGCCAATGTAATTTGGTTTTTTCGTGAGCTGTTTAGTAGACAGGAATGAGAATAATGGCACGGCGTTGTGAACTCAGCGGTAAAGGCGTAATGACGGGGAACAATGTGAGCCATGCGCTCAACCGTACCCGGCGCCGGTTTTTGCCCAATCTGTGCAATGTAACCCTCTTGTCAGATGCGCTGGAGCGCTCGGTCAAGCTCAAGGTTTCGGCCCATGCGTTGCGCACGGTTGAGCATCGGGGCGGGCTTGATGCCTATCTGCTCAAGGCAAAGGACAGCGAACTTTCCAAGCGCGCGCTCGGGGTCAAGCAGGAAATCAAGGCGGCTCTGGCCTCCTAGCTACGGATATTCGGCCCCGGCCCGAAAGGTTTTGCGCGCCGGTTTTGCCGACGCGCTTTTTCGTTTGTGCTATAAGTTCCAGGTCGCACCGGTCTGTTGCCGGGAAGCGGTATAACAGGGTCTTTTGAGACCCGTCACAGGGGTGCATTTATTATGCTCACTCGCGTTTTTCCTGCCGTGGCGGCCATGGCTGCCATTGTCGTTCTTTCAAACTTTCTGGTGCAATTTCCGGTTCAGGCCCGGTTTGGAAGCCTCAATCTGGCCGACTTGTTGACCTGGGGCGCCTTCACCTACCCGATTGCGTTTCTGGTCACTGATCTGACCAACCGGCATTTTGGTGCTTCCATCGCCCAAATGGTCGTGCTTGCGGGTTTTGTGCTGGCGGTGTTGATTTCATTTTATCTGTCCACACCGCGCATTGCCATTGCCTCGGGCAGCGCGTTTCTGGTGGCGCAACTTCTGGATGTGGCGGTTTTTGACCGTTTGCGGGCCTCCCAATGGTGGCGTGCACCGCTTCTGTCCTCGTTGCTGGGTTCAATGGTGGATACGGTGCTTTTCTTCTCGCTGGCTTTTTCCGCCAGTTTTCCGATGCTTGGGTTAAGCGACAGCTTTGCCACCGAAGCAGCGCCGCTTCTTGGGGTATTTGCGCTGGAGGCGCCACGCTGGATGTCGTGGGCGCTGGGCGATTTCGGGGTGAAGGTATTGGTGGCGCTGGCGATGCTTGTGCCCTATTCGGTGTTGCGTTTATGGATCGCCGACCGGGTTCTGCACCCCGCCTCCAAATAGGACTTTATGTCGGCAGTTCGAACTCGAGCAACAAGGTGCGCTGCCAGTCGTTGAAATTGTCGTCCGAGACGATAACCATGCGGGTTGAGCCGTCTTTGCCTGTGCGCACCGCCAGCCCTTCCATATTGTCTATGTCCCCACCAAAGCCGCTCAGGATGACTTCCCCCTCCATCAGACTGCCCGGGGCCACATTTTCAGCCTTGATACGGCGCACCTGCATTTTGAAGCCTAAAAAGCTGAAGCCACGCTCCAGCACCAACAGGTCGCCGTCGGGAAGAAATGCGCAATCTGTAGGTTTGAACCCGGAGGCGACGCTGAGCGAAAGCGCACCCACGTCACGCCGGCCTAAAAGCCAGGCAGAGTGGTTGCCCTTTTCGTTCTCCACATTTTCGGGGATGAGCAGGGTTGAGCCGGAGATGGGAGAATCTGGCGGCGCGATGCACACGGATTCAAGGCTTTCATTAGTGCGCAGGGTGCTCAGCCAGTCGGGAATTGCGACTTTGCGGGCAGCGCCAACGGGGCGCCCGTTTGTCAGGTCAAAATCAGCGACGCGGGTCAGATTTTCAAAACTGACCCTGACCGCCGCAGGGCTTCCGCCACGAAAAATGGTCACGATGGATTCGGCATCGCGGGTATAGTTTTCCGGCAGGGGGGCGCCTCTGGAATTCTGGAGCGGCGAAATCTGCACATTCTCCAGTCCCTTTGGGCGACCATTGTTGCGGGATTTCAGCACTCCTGAGATGAACTGACCTTGGTCGGTGACCATGACAAAACGTTTGTCGTCGAGAAAATCTATGCCTGAGACGCCGCCAAAAACCTCCGGCCCCTCAAGCACCAGCCCACCGCGCCAGATAAGGTCACCGACCTTGTTGCCGGGGGCAATTGACTGATACTGCTCAATGGGTTCTGCGCTGATAACCCCGTCGCTGGCAAACACCTGTCCGGGGTTGGCAAATAGCACAAGCGCCAGTGCGCCAAAGCTGAAGCTCAAAAGGCAGCGGCCCTGTTTCATCTTGCCAGCCGCCGGCGTGACATGGCAGGGGGTTCTTCGTCGAACAGGTCGGCCAGATGGTCGGTCAGCGCGCCTGCCAGTTCTTCAGCATCGAGCAGAGTTATGGCGCGCCGGTAATAGCGGGTGACATCATGGCCGATGCCGATGGCCACAAGCTGCACCGGCGAGCGGGTTTCAATTTCTTCGATAACCTGGCGCAAGTGGGTCTCCAGATAATTGCCGGGGTTGATGCTCTGGGTTGAATCGTCAACCGGGGCACCATCGGAAATCACCATAAGTATGCGGCGACTTTCGGGCCTTGCTATCAAGCGTTTGTGAGCCCATTGCAGGGCTTCGCCGTCAATATTCTCCTTGAGCAGGCCCTCGCGCATCATCAGGCCCAGATTGCGGCGGGCATGACGCCAGGGCTGGTCAGCGGATTTATAGATGATGTGGCGAATATCGTTGACGCGTCCGGGGCCGGGGGGGCGGCTGGCCTCAAGCCAGGCCTCGCGGGAACGTCCACCCTTCCAGGTGCGGGTGGTGAAACCCAAAATTTCAACCTTGACCCCGCAACGCTCCAGCGTACGGGCCAGAATGTCTCCGCAGATGGCAGCGATAGTGATGGGGCGGCCGCGCATGGAGCCGGAATTGTCGATGAGCAGCGTCACTACCGTGTCGCGGAAATCGGTGTCGCTTTCCTGTTTGAACGATAAGGGCTGCATGGGGTCGGTAATGACACGGGTCAGGCGGGCGGCGTCGAGCACGCCCTCTTCTAGGTCAAACTGCCAGGAGCGGTTCTGCTGGGCCATCAGGCGACGCTGCAATTTGTTGGCGAGGCGGGCAACAGCTCCCGACATGTTTTCCAGTTGCTTGTCGAGCAGGACACGCAATTGCTCAAGCTCTTCGGGCGGACACAGGTCGGCAGCGGAGACTGTCTCGTCAAATTTTGTGGTGAAGATTTTATAGTGCAGCTGATTATCCGGCATGTTGTCGCCGTCGGGCATGGTCATGGAATCGGGAACTTCGTCCCCTGCGTCCCTCAGGTCTTCTTCATTCATGTCCGAGAGTTCAGCATCTTTTGCGTCGGTCTCGCCTTCTTCCTCCTGGGTGCCCTCAGCTTCGTCCTGCTCGCTTTCCCGGTCGTTGCCTTCCCCCTGACCCTCCTGGGGGGAGGTGTCCTCGGCCTTGCCCCCGGCGTCGGTTTCGTCCTCGGCATCCTGTTCTTCGTCGAACTGGTCGTCGTCCAGGGAGATGTCGGGAGCCAAATCAAGGTCGCTCAGAACGGTGCGGGCAGCGCGGGCATAATCATCCTGATTTTCAAGGTGAGAGGCCAGAGCTTCAATGGAGTCGGCAGCCAGAGAGTTGATATGATCCTGCCACAGGTCAACGATTTTTTGACCCGCAGGGGGAATGGGCAGGCCCACAAGCCGCTGCCGCAAAATGAGCGCCAGGGCCTCGGCCAGCGGTGCGTCGTCGCGGTTCTCAATGTTCTGATAGTTGGCCCGGGTCATGCGGTCGTCGAGCATTTCCCCAATGTTGGTTTTCATGCCCTCCATGCGCGCGCAGCCCAGGCTTTCGATGCGCGCCTGCTCCAGCGCATCAAAGGCCGCTCTGGCATCGGGCTCGCCGGGTGCCCGTTTTGCGTGGCGGCGCGGATTGTGGGCGGCAAGGCGCATGGCCATGGCATCGCCCTGCCCCCGTGCAATGGAGATATCACGCTTTGAAATCAGTCGGGGCAGGTTGGCCAGCCGCACCTTGTCCTTGCCCATGATGGGGCGGTCGGCGGTAAAACTGACTTCGGTTTCGCCGTTGCCTGAAATAGCGCGCACCGTCACCCCGACCGCGGATTTGAATATCGCGGCATTATCGGGGGAATTGGACCTTGCGCGGGGGCGCTGTGTCATTTCAGGCCTCGTGGGGGGTTCTTTTTTTTTACGCGCTGATGGCCAGGTTGGCTGAACTTTCGGGCAGGTCGACACCAAAGACACGCTGATAGAGTTCGGCCACAACCGGGCGTTCCAGTTCATCACATTTGTTGAGGAAGGTCAGGCGGAAAGCAAAACCAACATCGCCGAATATCTCGGCATTTTCGGCCCAGGTAATCACCGTGCGCGGGCTCATCACCGTGGAAAGGTCGCCATTGATGAAGGCAGAGCGGGTCAAATCGGCGACCCTGACCATGTTGGAGATGGTCTTTTTACCTTCTTCATTGTGATAGGATTTGGCCTTGGACAGAACAATACCCACCTCCTGCTCGTGGGCAAGATAGTTCAAAGTCACCACCATCGACCAGCGGTCCATCTGACCCTGATTGATTTGCTGGGTGCCGTGATAAAGCCCCGAAGTGTCCCCCAGCCCGATGGTGTTGGTGGTGGCAAACAGGCGGAAAGCAGGGTGGGGGATAATCACCCGGTTCTGGTCAAGCAGGGTCAGGCGGCCGGCGGTTTCAAGCACGCGCTGGATAACGAACATCACGTCAGGACGGCCCGCGTCATATTCATCAAATACCAGCGCCACATTGTTCTGCACAGCCCAGGGCAACATGCCGTCGCGGAACTCGGTGACCTGCATGCCATCCTTGACGACAATAGCGTCTTTGCCCACAAGGTCGATGCGGGAGACGTGACTATCCAGATTGATACGGACCAGAGGCCAGTTGATACGGGCGGCAACCTGTTCGATATGGGTGGATTTACCGGTGCCGTGATAACCCTGCACCATCACCCGGCGATTGAACTGAAAACCGGCCAGAATGGCCAAGGTCGTATTGCGGTCAAACAGATAGTCAGGATCGATGGGGGGCACATATTCATTGGGCTCTCTGAAACCCTTGACCATCATGTCGGTGTCGATGCCGAATAAGTCGCGCGCGCTGAATTGAGTGTCGGGCAGGTTTTCATATTCGCTCATGGGTGGTCTCTTGATTGATTGTTGGGGGGTCGCTTTTTGAAGGGACTGTATGCGCTGACCCTTAAGATGCAAATCCCTTGGACTTGAGATGATTATAGGCGGTGATGATGGCGCGCAGGCGATCTTCGGATGCGCGGTCACCGCCATTGGCGTCCGGGTGATGGAGTTTGACCTGCTCCTTGTAGGCCTTCTTGAGTTCTTCGGCGCTGACGCGGGTTGAGAACCCGAGCACCTCAAATGCCTGCCGGTCGACTTCCACAAGGCGCAATTCGCGTTTGGTCATGGGCTTGCGGCCCCGGTTGCGGGCGACACGGGCAAACAGGTTCAGGGGGTCGGCAAAACGCTTGTCGACCTGTTCTCGGGGCCCTGCCCCTCCGGTTTTTTTGCGTGAAGTGGAACGGGCGGCACCACTGGTACCGTGTTCCCAGGTCGGGCGCCCGCCGGTGAAACGGTCATTGCGCACGGCTTCGGCGGCCTCACTATCCCCCATGCCGGAAAAATAGTTGAAGGTTTTGTTGTACTGGCGCACATGGGCAACGCAATAGTTATAAAATTCACCCTCGGCTTTTTTACCTTTGGGCGCGCGCTTGTTGCCGGGCTTGTCACAACCCTCCCACTCGCAGACAGGCCCCGCGGGCTGGTCGTTGCTGCGTTTGCGTGGTTTAATGCGAATGGAGTCAAAAACCTTGGAACTCAGCGTACTAATCCTGATATTGGTGGTTGAAGGTCAAACAGTCACAAAAGGCACGTCATGGGTGTGGAGCAAAGCATTATACAAAAACTCAACGCGGTTTTCGAGCCTGAATTTCTCGAACTTGAAGATATATCCGAACGCCATCGCGGGCATGCGGGGTGGCGCGAGGGCGGGGAAAGTCATTTCCGCCTGAAAATCGCGACCCGCCATCTAGCATCTAAAGCGCGGGTGGCGCAACACCGGGCAATAATGGATGCGCTAAAAAGCGAATTTGACGCAGGACTGCATGCCCTTACGATCGAAATTATCAACCCTGAGAAGGTTTTGCAGCCCCCGACAGGGGAGTAATGCGCAACTGGGTCAGCCTGTTTCGACTTTTTCGGATGATTTTGATGCGCAGGCCCTGAAAGGTGAATTGCTGGCCCTGGTCGGGAATGGTTTTGGCTTCGTGAATGACCAGGCCGGCGATGGTTGTGGCCTCTTCGTCGGAAAGGTTCCAGTTCAGCGAGCGGTTGAGATCGCGAATAGGCAGGGAGCCATCCACGATATAGGAGCCATCGCTTTGCTTGGTGACCCCCTGCAACACGATGTCGTGTTCGTCGGAAATTTCCCCGACAATTTCCTCTAAAATGTCCTCAAGGGTTATCAGGCCCTGGACTTCGCCATATTCGTCCACCACCAGCGCAAAATGGGTTTTGCCCTTCAGGAAAGCGTTGAGCTGGGACTGGGCCGATGTGGTCTCGGGCACGAACCAGGGCTGCTTGGCGATGCGTTCAACACTGACTTTGCTGACATCTCCGCCAACTCTTACCAGTTCGGCCAGCACATCTTTTGCGTGAACCACGCCGATGATTTCGTCGCGATCCCCTTTATGCAGCGGGATGCGGGTATAGGGGCTGTTGAGTACCGCCTGAAGCAGCTCCTCGGGACCAAGGTTGATATCAAGGGCCACCATATTGGTGCGGTGCACCATGATTTCAGAGACCTCAAGTTCAGAAAGGTCAAGAATGCCGCCCAGCATATCGCGGTCATGCTTGATGACTTCTCCTTCGGCATGGAGCAGGTCCACGGTGCCGCGAATTTCCTCCCGTCCCGTCAGGCCCGACCTTGTGTCGTCGGTCTTGACCCCGAGCAGACGCAAGAGTGTGCGCACCAGCCATTGAATGATGGCGGTCAGGGGTGCCAGCACAATCACCACAGGGCGGATTATGGGGGATACGCCAAGGGCAAACTCATTGGGCTGGTTGATGGCCCAGGTCTTGGGCAGGACCTCGGCAAAAATCACCACGGCCAGTGTCATCACCAGGGTGGCATAAACCACGCCGGTGTCGCCAAACAGGGTGATCAGTACCGAAGTTGCGAGCGCGGAGGCCAGAATATTGACCAGATTGTTGCCCAGCAGAAGTGCGCCGATCAGCCGCTCTTTGCTGGCAATCAGCTGTTCTACAATTCCGGCTCGTGCCGAGGCGCCGTGCTTTTCGGTTTTAGAGCGGGCAAGCTGATGAATGCGGGCACGTGACACTGCGGTCAGCGCTGTTTCGGAACCTGAAAAAAAGGCGCTGAGCAGCAACAGAAAAAATATGGCAGCGATGGTAACCCAGATGGTCAGACTCAATTGATAGCTCCGTTCAGTTTATCTTAGGGTCCTGACCCTAGCGCATGTCGTCAAGAAATGCGTGAATGTCTGCTGCGTTTACATTTTCTGCGACAAAGGCCTTGCCGATGCCGCGGGTCAGGATGAAATTCAACTTTCCGCGCGTAACTTTCTTGTCCTGGGCAATATGATGCATCAGTTTTTCCGTTGATGCCAGCTCTCCGGGGATATCGGCCAATGTGGTGGGCAGACCGGCATTTTGCAAATGGCGCTCAATGCGGATTATGTCCTGGCTTGATGCAAGGCCCGTTCTGGCTGAAAACCTGTGGGCCAGCATCATGCCAATGGCGACCCCCTCACCGTGCAACAGCCTGTCGGAATAGCCCGTTGCCGCTTCGAGCGCATGCCCGAAGGTATGACCCAGATTAAGCAGCGCGCGCACGCCCCCCTCGAATTCGTCAGCAATGACAAAACGGGCCTTGGCCTGACACGAGCGGGCGATGGCTTCGGCCTGTGCCGGACCGCCGGAAAGAATTTCGGAGAGATTTTCCTCAAGCCAGAAGAAAAACTCCTCATCGTCAATCAGACCATATTTAACCACTTCAGCATAACCTGAGGCGAACTGTCGGGGCGGCAGGGTCGCAAAAACATCAAGGTCGGCAAGCACCAGTTTTGGCTGGTGGAAAGCTCCAACCAGATTTTTGCCGAATTTGGTGTTGATGCCGGTCTTGCCGCCCACGGAGCTATCGACCTGGGCCAGAAGCGATGTGGGGATTTGTACAAAAGCCATGCCACGCCGGGTGATGGCCGCGGCAAAGCCTGCAAGGTCGCCAATGACGCCCCCCCCAAGTGCCAGAATGATGTCGTTGCGCTCCAGCTTTGCCTCAAGAATGGCGTCAACGATTTCATTCAGACGAGTGTAGCATTTGGCGGCCTCCCCGTGGGGAACAGAAATGATCGTATACTTGAGCCCTGCTCCTTCAAGTGCTGTGACCAGCCGGGGCAGTTGTGCCTTTTCCACTTCGCTGTCGGTGATGACACCGAAACGCGCACCGGGGAACATGTGCGCCAGCCGGGCTCCCGCCTGTTCAATGAGTTGATGCCCTATGAGAATGTCATAGGCACGCGACCCCAGTTCAATGGAGACTTTTGTCAGTGATTCGTCTGTCATTTGGTGTCTGGAGCCTGTGATTTGGGTGAGACCATGAACGCCAGAAGCACTTTTATAATCTCAGCGGCTACTATATCCTGGGGCACATCCTTTGAAATAATGGTCACATCAGCCAGAGCATAGGTGGGGTAACGCTCCTCAATGAGGTCTTTCAGGGTCTGCTCGGGGTTTGGTGTTTGCAGAAGCGGGCGGTTGGCGCGCCGCGATACCCGGGCGAATAACAGGTCGAAGTCGGCCTTTATCCACACGGAAACTGCATTTTTTTCGATGATTGCGCGGGTTTTTGGGTCAACAAAAGCCCCACCGCCAGTGGCCAGCACGATATTGTCGTCTTTAAGCAACCGTTCCACCACCTTGGCCTCGCCTGCGCGAAAGGCTGCTTCTCCGTGGCGGGAAAAAAAATCGGGGATACTCATGCCGGCAGCAGCTTCGATTTCGTGGTCGCTGTCGATAAATCCGCGCCCCAGTTGAGTGGCAAGGCGTCGGCCGACGCTGGTTTTTCCGGCACCCATCATGCCCACAAGCACTATGGGCCTGCCCTCAAGCAAGGCCAGCAGCTTTTGTGCAGCTTTTGTGAACTTTGGTGGGGCGTCGGCCCTGTTCAAGGCAAAATCTCCTGTTAGGTTGGGGTTGAAGCGCTCAGCGTTTCATTTGTCAAGCTGCCCGGTAGCCAGTCTAGGCGAAGTTGTGGCTTGATTGAAACGACTATTTGGGACAAGAGTTAAGTCAAACAGGGGTCAGTCACGCGATGCCAACTCTTATCAGGTTTTTTCTGTTTCTGGCTTTTGTCGGTGCGCTGGTGTTTGGCAGCATGGTTGCCCTGATCACGCTGGTCGAACCTGCCGACAAGGAAGTCTCGGTGCGTATCCAGACAAAAGACCTGCTGGGAAGCTGAAGAAAAGCATGGGCGCGCCCGACCGTTCGCCATTTTACCTCAGCGAGAGTTTTCTTGAAATGATGAGCGCTGAGCGTGGGGCGGCGGCCAATACCATTGATGCCTATCGTCACGACCTGGAAGACTATTTCAGTTTTTTGCTCAAACAAAAACTCACTCCGCTCACCTCGGGCCGAGCCGATATTGTTGCCTATCTTTCAAGATTGCAGAGCGAAGGCTTTTCCAGCGCCAGCGCTGCCCGTCGTTTAAGCACCCTTCGCCAGTTTCATCGCTTTCTTTGTGCCGACCAGTTACGCAAGGACGACCCCACAAGCATCATCCAAAGTCCCAAAGCGACAAAGGGTCTGCCAAAAGTTCTTTCCGAGCAGGAAGTTGACCGCCTGTTCGAGCTGGCCGAAGAGGAGCTCGGCAGCGACGTTTCCGAAAAGAAGCGCCAGGCGCTTTTGCGTTTTTATGTGTTGCTCGAATTACTCTATGCCACCGGCATGCGGGTCAGTGAGTTGGTCTCTCTGCACCGGGACTCAGTAATGCGGGACGCCCATTTTCTCACCATTTCGGGCAAGGGGGGCCGCGAGCGTATCGTGCCTCTGAACGACAGGGCGCGTGATGCGTTGGTTGTCTATCTTGAGGAACTTGCTCCGGGCAAGTTCCTGTTTCCGGCAAAAGGGGCAAGTGGTTATCTTTCCCGCCAGGTTTTTGCTCGTGAACTCAAGGCGCTGGGAGTGCGGGCAGGTATTGATGGCGCGCGCCTGTCGCCCCATGTGCTGCGCCATGCTTTTGCCTCCCATCTGCTCGCCGGGGGGGCAGACCTTCGGGTGGTGCAGACCCTTCTGGGGCATGCCGATATTTCCACGACACAGATTTATACCCACATATTGGATGAACGCCTGCGCCAGCTGGTGGAGGGTCACCATCCCCTTGCGGATTCACTGCCTGTTATAAAAAATGATGGTGGCTGAGGGGTGGGAACATTGACAGGGGGGATGGGCATAGTCATTTTCCAGCCACTTTCTTCGGGCTCCTGCCGCGCAACATGACTGAACTGCAAGACTCAAAACCAAAGGTATGAACTCTCATGCAATCCTATCTCGACTTTGAAAAGCCGGTCGCCGAACTTCAGGGCAAGATTGAGGAATTGCAAAAGCTGGGAGATACCGGCGAAGCGGTAGAGATCGATGAGGAACTGGAGCGCCTGCAGTCTCGGGCCGAAAATGCGCTTGCTGATATTTATGCCAAGCTGACCCCCTGGCAGAGAACCCAGGTTGCCCGTCATCCCCAGCGGCCCCATTTCTCTGATTATGTGGGCCATCTCATTTCCGAATGGGTACCCCTGTCCGGTGACCGGAAATTCGGTGAGGACCATGCGTTGATTACCGGTTTCGGGCGTTTCAACGGTGAGCCGGTGGCGGTGATGGGAACGGAAAAAGGCTCAAGCACCAAATCCCGCATCAAGCATAATTTCGGTTCGGCCCGTCCCGAGGGCTACCGCAAGGCGGCACGCATCATGGACATGGCCGACCGCTTTGATATTCCCGTCATCTCTTTTGTCGACACCTCCGGGGCCTATCCCGGGGTTGGCGCGGAGGAGCGGGGGCAGGCCGAAGCCATTGCCCGCTCTACCGAAAAATGTCTGGAACTGGGGGTGCCCAACATTTCCATTATTGTCGGGGAGGGGGGCTCGGGTGGAGCGATTGCCATTGCCACCGCCAACCGGGTCCTGATGCTGCAAAACGCCATTTATTCGGTTATTTCTCCCGAGGGGGGGGCTTCTATTCTCTGGCGCGATGCAGGCAAGGCCAAGGAAGCGGCAACGGCCATGAAAATTACCGCCGAGGACCTGATGGAATTTGGCATTATTGACGGGATGATAAAGGAACCCGCCGGGGGTGCGCACCGCCATATGGAGACGGTGATGGACGCAACGGGCAAGGAAATTGCCGCTTTTCTTGAGGAATTTTCCGGCAAAAGCCGCGAGGATGTGCGCGAGCACCGGCGGGAGAAGTTTCTGGCTATCGGTAAATCACTGATGTAGTGGCCGGCGCGCCGGTTTGCGCCCGCCAATTACCCGGTGTAAAGAAAGTTGTGGCAAAAGGGCATGGTAAAAAAACCGGGGTGGGACCGTTGGCGATACTGACAGGCTTTTTTGAGCGCGCAAAATGGCTGTTTTCAATCAAAGTGTTTGCGGTTTTGGCGCTCGTTGCGCTTGTGGTTGCCTGCACCGGACTGGTTGAAGGGGATGACCGGGGTTTGCAGCCCCTTTCAAGCCAGACAGTTTCGGCTCTTGAGGCCATGGGTTCGTCGCCGGGCGAGGCGATGATGGTGCGCATCTACAAACAAAGCTCTGAGCTTGAGGTGTGGAAACGGGTAGGGGACGGCACCTTCAAACTGTTCAAAACCTATGCCATCTGCACCTTTTCCGGAGAGTTGGGCCCCAAAATCTTTGAGGGCGACCGTCAGTCGCCAGAAGGGTTTTATACGGTGACGCGGGGCTTGATGAATCCGCGTTCGCAATATTATCTGGCGTTCAATCTGGGTTTCCCCAACAAGTTTGACCGGGCCCATGGGCGCACCGGCTCCAACATCATGGTGCACGGGGACTGCTCCTCGCGGGGGTGCTATGCCATGACCGACGAGCAGGTGGCCGAAATCTATGCGCTGGCGCGGGAGAGCTTTTCAGGTGGCAATCGCTCGTTTCAGGTTCAGGTCTATCCGTTCCGCATGACCCCGGAAAATCTGGCGGCAAATTATGCCAACCCCAATCTGGCCTATTGGCAGAATCTGAAAACCGGATTTGACCATTCCGAGGTTCTGAAGGGGCCGACCAACTGGGATGTGTGCAACAAGGAATATGTGTTTGACGTGCGCGCCGCCTCGGGCCAGCCGCTTGATGCTGAGGCAGCATGCCCGGTTTTGAGTCGGGACGCTTCCCTTGAAGCGCGGGTTGCTGCGCGCCAGAATGCCGACAGGGCAGCCTTTGAGATGGCGGTTGCTTCCATTCAGGCATCAGAACTGCAAAGACAGGCCGAAGCGCAACGCGAGGCCGACAGAGCTGTGGCTCTGGCCCAGCGCTCCGAAGCGATCAACCAGGCAGGCAGCAATCTTGGTGATGCCATTGGCGGTTTTTTCGGTGGGATTTTCGGCGGCAACTGAGCCCTAGCTGAAATCTGCTCCTGCATGGTAAAATCTTTGGCATGAGGCCTGTATTTTCGTTTGAAGGGCAGTATTGCTCAATATCCCTGCAATCGGGATATTCAAACGGAAAAACAAACCATGTTTATTCAGCCCAAACCCATCTCTGCCTACCCTTGGTATGTGCGCCTGTTTTTTTTCAAGCAGAAAAAAACCTATGGCAAGGTTCTGGAGCCGGGCATGCTGTGGGCGCGTTCACCAAAGGTCTTTGCCGGACTGGCGTTGCTTTATGGGGCGTTGAACAGAAAATCCTCGCCACTTTCCCCCACGCTGCGCTCGCTGGTGACGGTCAGGGTTTCCCAAATCAACCATTGTGCGCTCTGCATCGACATCAATGCCACCACCCTGATGAAGCGCGGGGTTTCGGAGGAAAAAACCGAGGCGCTGGCCAATTGGCGCCGAAGTGACGCGTTTGACGATATTGAGCGGGTGGCGCTGGAATATACCGAAGCCATTACCCTCTCGGACAGGGAGGTGACGGGCGAACTCATGGGCGAGGTGAAGCGTTACTTTGACGATGATGCGGTGGTCGAACTTACCGGCATGATTGCGTTTCAGAACATGTCGTCCAAATTCAATTCGGCGCTGGATATTCCCTCGCAGGGTTTTTGCAAAATTCCGCTGGCAGCGCTGGAAGAAAAATAGAAGTCCAAAGAAAAAGCATGAAAGAGCTTCCGGTTCATGGACCTGCCCTTACAAATTCTCATTCTGCTGCCCATCGGCCTTGGTCTGCTCGGCTTCATCGAGCCGTGTACCATTGGCGGGCACCTGTTGTTTCTGGACAGTCAGAAAAGCCGCAGTCAGCCCGAAAAAATCAGCGCAGTGCTGATTTTTGTGGCCATGCGCTCGCTGGTGGCGGGGCTGTTCGGGGGGCTGATTGCTTTTGCCGGGCAGTGGCTCATCGGGGTGCAGACCGGCATCTGGCTGGTGTTCGGTTCAATTTATCTGGCGGTTGGCCTGGCGTTCTTCGCCGGAAAGGCCGGGCTGGTGAAACAACGTATTGAACTGGCACCAGACGCCTGGAAACGGGTGCAGAACCCTGTGGTTCTTGGTCTTGCCTTCGGGTTGAACATTCCGGCCTGTGCCGCTCCCATCCTGTTCGGGCTTTTGGGGCTGGCAGCGGCAACGGGTACGGTTTTTGTCGGCTTTTTCATGATGTTCCTGTTCGGGTTGTTTTTATCGCTGCCGCTGGTGTTTTTCGCCTTCATTCCAAGGCTGGCAGGCACTCTTGACCGGCTGGCGGTAAAGCTTACAGGGATGGGCTGGGTTCTTGGGGGCGTGTTCGTTCTGCTCGGGCTGTGGTCCATCTGGTTCGGCCTTTATGTGGACCCGGCAAACTGGGTTGGTGACTTGTGGCCGAAGGGGGCTTGAAACCGGTGGCCGAAAAAAGGCGTTTTGCCGGTGTTGCCATTGCCGGCATCAGCTTTCAGGCTGGTTCCACAGCCGTTGATTCGGCAACCATCATGTCAGCCCTTGTGTTCCAGTTGACCGGCAGTTCCATCCTTGTGGGGCTGGTAACGGCCGTTCTGCGTTTCGGCTGGCTGTTTCCTCAACTGTTTGTCGGGTTTCTGGCCACCCGTTCCGGTTCCTCCATGCACTATTACAAAATCGGGGCTTTCGGGCGGGCAACCGCCATGGCTCTGATGGCGGCGCTGTTGTGGCTGGGCGGCGGTCTGCCCACCTCGCTGCTTGCATTTTTTGTCATGATATTGTGGGTGGCTTACGCTTTCATCAGCGGCATTGTTGCCGTCCCCTATAATGACATTGTGGCCCGTGCGGTTCCCTCCCGATTGCGCAGCCGCCTGCTGGCAACGCGTTTTTTTGGCGGAGGAGTTCTGGCGCTTGGTGTGGTGGGCGTCGCCGACAGGCTGGCGGGGACTTATGCGTTTCCGCTTTCCTACGCCGCCATTATTGCAATGGCCTCGGCGCTGATGTTTGTTTCCTCCTTTGTGTTCAGCGCTATGGGGGAGCCGGAAACGGCGCAGGGATCGCCGAAAAAACCCGGTTTTCTCGCCTATTTGCGCACCGGAAAAGAGGTTTTCCGCAAAGATTTCCGTTTCAGGCGCTTTGTCTATGCACAATGGTGCGGCGGGGCGGTGCTGATGGCGATGCCGTTTTATGTGGTTTATGCCAGCGTCTCGGGCTTCGATCTGGCCCGCGTGGCATGGCTTCTGGGCGCGCAAACGCTTGGTGCCCTGCTCTCCAACTTCCTCTGGGGGTGGTGGGGGGATCATCTGGGCAAGGTTAGTCTGCTCAAGGCCATTGCCCTGGGGCGAATTGTGCCAGCGCTGGCCATTCTGTTTCTGGCTTTTTTTGCGACCGCTGACAACGCGGACCTGTTCTATGTATTTTTAGTCATATTCTTTGTGACCGGGGCGCTGGCCAACGGACTGACCATTGCGGTTATCGGATTTCTGATGGAGATTTCCCCCGAGGACCAGCGCCCCGCCTATAGCGGCTATTTCAACGCCATCACCGCCCCGGCATTCCTGTTGCCGTTGGCGGCGGGAATAATTGCCAGCCTGTTCGGCCTGCTGCTAGTTTTTGCGCTTTCAGCGGTGGCGGCTCTGGCCCAGTTCTTGCTGCTGCGGACAATCAGAGCCTGAAATTAGACAACCGTGAACTGCCCCATCATCCCGGCGTCTTCATGTTCCAGAATATGACAGTGATACATGTAGGGCAGGTTGGGGTCGGTATAATCCTCAAAACGTGTCAGGATGCGGGCGCGTTCACCGGGGCGCAGCAGAATGGTGTCTTTCAGACCCTGTTCTTCGGGTCCGACCGGTCTGCCGTCCCGGTCCAGAATGCGGAACTGGGTGTTGTGCACATGGAAGGGGTGAGACATGCGTGAGCGGTTCTCCAGCTCCCAGATTTCGGTGGTGTTGACCGGAACCGCCTCGTTGATGACATTCATGTCCATCTGGACGTCATTGATGGTAAAGCGCCCCATCATCATCATGCCGCGCATGTCGAGCACAAAACGGCGGGTGTTGACGGCTTGGGCGGCAACAGCCGGAGCCAGGCTTGCCAGTTTTGCGGGCAGCGGGTTTGAGGGGGTAAGATTTTGAGAGGGCCTTAGTTCAAGAAAAGCAAATTCAGGGCTGAGCTCTGTTTGTGAGAGGCGCACAAAATGGGTCAGGGTGGTATTTTCCCCGTCTGACATGTCCACGACAATCTCGGCGCGCTCGCCCGGGGCCAGCGCCATAACCTGCATTTCCACCGGCTGAGCCAGCAGGCCGCCATCGGAGGCGATTTTTCTGAAACTGCGCCCGTCGGAAAAACCAATGGTGTAGATGGAGCCGTTGGCCCCGTTGAGCAGGCGCAGGCGCACCAGGGTGGTGGTGACATCAAACACTGCGCCGATGGTGCCATTGGCCATGGGGATGTTGCCGGTCATGCCCATCATGTTGTCGTGCATGGTGGGTGCATAGGGCATGGTGCCGTCGGTCAGGATTGTTCTGTCCTGCAGGGCAATGGGGATATCATCGACCCCGTAGGTTGAGGGCAGGTCAAGGGCTTTGGCCTCCTCGTCCTCGACAATAATCATGCCCGCAATACCGGCCCAGACCTGCTCGGCGGTTTTGCCCATCAGGTGGGAATGATACCACATGGTTGAGGCCTTCTGACGGATTTTGAATTCGGGAGACCAGGTGGTGCCGGGGTCAATGACCTGATGGGGGCCACCATCGGCATGGGCGGGCAGGTGGAAACCATGCCAGTGCAGGGTGGTTTTTTCGCGCAGGGAGTTGGTGACGTTCAGGCGCACATTTTCCTGAGCGCCAAAGCGCATTACCGGCCCGAGGAATGCGCCATTGATGCCTTTTGTGGGGGTTTTCAAACCCGCAACAAATTCGCTTACGCCATCCTGAATATCCAGATTGAAAATCCGTGTACCGGCGTCCATGCGCCCCTCTTCAAGGGGAGGAATGGCCAGCGGGTTTTTTATGCCGCCAACGGTTGCCGCTTTTGTCGACTGGGAAAAGAGCAGCGCGGCGGCGCTTCCGGTTGCGCCAAGGGCGGCGGTGCCGAGCAACAGGTTGCGGCGGGAGAGGGCTGTGGTTTTGGCGCGCATCATTTTTCTCTTTTTTGGCTTTGGCGTAAAAAGTCCGACGAATGCCGGGCGGGGACTGGTTTTATTGTGCAATCCGCATGTGTGAAGCAATAGCGGCAGCAATGAAACGAATATATTACCTTTTGGTAATATATGTCCAGTTCCCATGGAAGAGGCCGCTGAAAGGCGGTCCCGGTGGTGAGGAAAAACAGTTATTCGCGAACGTTGTTTCCATGTGTTGACATTAGTTATTTTCTATGGTTGTTAATTAACGAAAGTGGAAATATACACGATATGTCAGACTTGCCCGATACGTTTTCCGCCCTTGGCGATGGTACCCGTTTTGCGATTGTGGAGCGATTGCTGGAGAGGGGGGAACTATCGGCGGGTGATTTGCTCGACGTTAGCGCGGTATCGGCTCCGGCGATTTCGCGCCACCTCAAGGTGCTGCGTAAAGCGGGGATAATCGAACAGCGTATCGACAAGCAACGCCGCATCTATTCGGTCCGACCCGAAGCGGTCGGGGCCATCGGGAGGTGGTCAATGTCCTATCGCTGCTTTTGGGAAGGCAGTCTTGAGAGGCTTGCGGGAGCCCTTGACAAAGAAAATATGCGCCAATGAAGGAGTTGCGGATCGAGCGACGGTTTCCAGTCGCTCCGGCCATGGTTTTTGCTTTTGTCACAGAAACAGAAAATCTCGTTAAATGGTGGGGGCCCGAAGGCACTTCGCTTGGTGAGCATAATCTGGACCTGAGCAAAACCGGCGACTGGTTTTTTGTGCTCGTTGATCCCGCCGGAGGGCGCACGCGGGTCAGCGGCGTTGTGCTGGAAGTTGATCCTCCCAATCGGGTTGAGTTTACTCTGGTGCTCCCCTCAAAGGAGGGGCCTGCTGAAATTGACAGTGTTGTGCGGTTTGAAATATCCCCGGATGGTGCCGGAGGAACGGTTCTTGTACTCACCCAGACCGGCCTCACCAGCGAGCAGATTGTGGAAGGTAGCACAAATGGCTGGATTTCGACCCTGACGAGGCTGGAGAGATTGCTGAGTAAACTCTGATGCTTTGCAGCCGTGAAACAAGAATTTCTTTACCTGAGACTTTAGCGACTATTCATCACAATGGAGGAAACAATGGCTAAATTTGCAATATTCTATCTTGGTGGCAACAAAGAAATGAGCCCGGAGGACGCCAAAGCCCACCGGCAGGGCTGGCAGGACTGGCTTGGGGGGCTGGGGGAGGCCGTTATCAGTCCCGGCAACCCGATGATGGGCAACAAAACCGTCACCGGGGCGGGCGTTACCGATACGGACGGCGCCAGGCGCATCACCGGTTATACGGTGGTTGAAGCGGCGGATATGGATGCGGCGCTGGCTATGGCCAAAGACTGCCCGTTTCTTGATATGGGCACGCTGGAAATTGCCGAAATGATGAGCATGGGGGGTTAAATTTCCCCATCCCCTTCTCCCTCCCCCCATTTTGGGGGGGGAGGGTCGGGGTGGGGGGACAAACCAAAGATATAAGAAGAGCTGGAAGCGCATCTCCTCACATGGGCCAGATTATCAAAATCATCGGCACGGCAACGGCGGTAACTATGATTTCGAGCGGCAGGCCCATGCGCCAGTAATCGCCGAACTTATATCCCCCCGGACCCAGAATGAGCATGTTGTTCTTGTGGCCGATGGGGGTGAGGAAGGCGCAG
>Ga0256839_1000731_pt1 | contig 42191 bp, 39 predicted proteins | sample 354166metaG_FD_185968 | JGI IMG/M metagenome (GOLD analysis project Ga0256839, IMG submission 185968) | Hydrothermal vent microbial communities from Mid Atlantic Ridge, Atlantic Ocean - 354-166 | ecosystem: Environmental > Aquatic > Marine > Hydrothermal vents | place: Atlantic Ocean: Mid...
CAAGATATAGCTTTCCATCCTTACGGCGAATAGTGATAGTTGCGCCTACATAAGGACGATCATCCATCCAAATGCCTACCGCATCAGCAGAATTGCTCTTTGCTTGTTGGGTTGATTTTGCTTCTTCTTCCAGTGTAAGACCGAGTATTTCAATTTTTAACTTAGGGTTAAAGTGTGATGTTGCCCAAGCACCTGAACCTACCTTCATATTTGGCAAATAATAAGCAATGAATGTTCTTTCATATTTTTTATTTTCTGACTTCTTCAGTTTTTCTGCAATTGAGCGTAAATCCTGCTTTGATACTTTCTTATTTAACCTAACCTCAATATTATGCTTATAATTTTTATATTCATCTTCTGAGATTACTGAGTAAGTGTAATTTTTCTCATTTCCAGCTTGTGTTACGCCAAAAAAACCCATTAACAAAATTATTGCAAGGGCATGTGTAAATCTAATTTGAATTCGGTTCATTTTTTCTCCTATTACTGCTAACGCTTAAGCTCAGTTGACCCGCGATGCGACGTGCAGCGAAGCGAAACGGCGTATTGCTGGGTCAACTGCAGCGCCTTGTTAGCAGCTTTATACAACAAACCCACCACCATGATTTATTGGAGGCATGTCTTTATCTACTTCTATAGAGTAGCGTGTATTACAATTTGGGCACTCACTTAAACCACTATATTGACTGCTATCATCTTGAAGGAAATGTAACTCATGTTTTGCTACACAACTAGGGCATAAATAATGAAGAGGCTCACCATTAAACTTGTATACAACAGCGCCACCATTTGTTTTTGTTAAAGTGTAATCGTCTAATTTTTTATTCCATGTCTCTGCGTCAGATACCTGTTGCTTAAGTGAATTGTTTTCTTCTTGTAATCTAAAAAGCTCTTCTCTCAATGAAAACAGTGCATCTTGTGCATCCCCAACTTTTTTTACAGCATCATTTATTTTATCTAATGTCTCAGTCTCAATCTTTAAATTCGTTAAGTCAGTGAAGATATTTTTTGCTGTTTTAAGTCCTGTGTATGCTGCTGATATTGTTGCCATATCCATAATTATTTTCTCTTTTGACTGCTAACAGTTCAATATACAGAATCACTAATTATGGTGCTATACAGAATCTGTATATTGTATAATTACGAACTTCATAGTGCTGTTTAATAAAACAGCACCTTGTAAAATGAAACCCGCACACATAGCGGGGACGCTAACACATGAATAATAACAAGTCAAAAATGGATAATGCCGCCGATAGATTCTGGGATCGATACATTAAGTTCATTCAAAAACAAGGCGTTAAGGGAGGTGCCTGTCGTTGGTACGTAAAACGGGTAGAACAGTATACCCAAGCTTACCCTGATCAAAAACTGCTCACACATACACCTGAATTAGTCATCCGGTTTTTGGAAAATGAAGGCAGGAATACCCAGCTAAAAGACTGGCAGTTCATTCAAACTCTCGATGCTATACAGAAATTGTTTATTATGATCGACGCACCATGCCTCGATAAAGTGGATTGGGCACATTGGCGATCTTTTGCTCATACTTTGCCCCAGAGTCATGCCACTCTTGCTAGAGAGGTTTCTGTTCCCAGAGAACCGGGTAAAACTGATAAAGATGCGCTTGCGATGGTACGCAGAGATTATGCTTCTTTTTTGACCGCCCTTGTCGCTGAAATTCGCCAGAGACATTATTCAATCCGAACCGAGCAAGTCTATGAACTGTGGGTATGTCGTTTCATTTTATTCAATAATGCTAATAACCCCGAACAATTGGGTGCCACTGAGGTGGTTTCATTTCTTCAACATCTTGCCGTGAACAGAAATGTGGCTGCCAGCACTCAAAATCAGGCGTTAAATGCCCTGGTGTTTTTTTACCGCCATGCGATAAAACAACCACTGAATGATCTTGGAGATTTTTCACGGGCAAAGCGGCCCAAACGTTTACCTGTTGTGTTAACACAAAATGAAGTTAATGGCCTTTTAAACCAGATAAAGGGCATTCATCATCTAATGGTTTCGCTGCTCTATGGTGCCGGGTTGCGCCTGATGGATTGTGTACGACTTCGGATTCAGGATGTTAATTTTGAATATCGAGAAATTCTGGTACGTGATGGTAAGGGGCAAAAAGACCGGGTAGTACCGTTACCTGAACGAACAATGCGGCCTTTAATTGAACATCTTAAGGGAGTGCGACTACTGCACCAGGAGGATCTTGATAATGGCTTTGGGATGGTTTACCTGCCCAATGCATTGGCGCGAAAATATCCCAACGCAGCTAAAGAATGGCATTGGCAATATGTTTTCCCAAGCACAAGACTGTCGGTTGATCCTAGTGCATGAAAACGGTTTGCAGAAGGTCGTAAAGAGTGCGGCCCAGAAGGCAGACATTTCAAAAAAGGTCAATTGCCACTCTTTGCGGCACAGCTTTGCTACGCACCTTTTGATGTCGGGGCAGGATATACGCACGGTACAGGAGTTGTTGGGGCATGCGGATGTTTCAACGACGATGATTTATACGCATGTCCTGAACCGGGGTGGTCATGCGGTTATTAGTCCACTTGACAGGATGTGAGAGGAGAATAATAAGAAACGGGCACATAATCACTGCCCTGTTTAGCATTCCGGCTGGGTGTTTTGCATAACACCCCGGTCATTTCCATCACCTAGCTGAAGATCACCGCCATCCAGACCTGATAACGCTGAATGAAACAGGAGGGAACAAACCATACCCAATGACATCAGAGCAGACAACCGTGCTGAACCCGAAACAAGCAATTCACGACACTCCGAATTCACGATAATATAGCCCCCGTTGTTTCACCGTCGAAAACCCGGTCGAATAGACAGAGCACAAGCACACCCGATACCGTCAAGGAGCCTTTACCAGGTAAAAAATAAGACATCCACAAAATAGAAAGCCAACTCAAAATCATCCCGGAAAGGTTTTTGTTAATGTTAACGTGGCTAGAAGTTTATTTTTTGGCCAAATCAGGCCGAAAGTCAGGGGTTTTTCAGAAAAAAATGGCTTTTCCGGGCTTTAGGCAACAGGAACCCTGCTCCGCCTATCCAGGCGACCAGAAAAACAGAACGAAATAATGAAAGCGATTTGGTGGGTGACTACGCAATTGATTGATGGGCGTCTTGTTTTTGCGTTTTGCGTTTTGTTTTTGTGCAAAAGTCGTGACGCTTATGCCTGTCCGCGTGCATTCTCTGGTTAGCTTCCTGTCGGTTTTAAAAGTAGTTTTGGACCAGGATTCAATTGAGGGTGCGTAGACTCGCACTCTTTTTCTCGTAATGCCTTTACAATACGGTTAAGGTCATTCCCGTACTTGGCTGCGTGCTCCTTCCGGTATCGGCGAACCTCTTCAACTATCGGATCTTTAATCATCAGATATACCTCCAAGTTCTTCTGGTGAGCATAATTGAGGACATTTATACCCACAAGATTCTACAAGCTGCGTTATTGCGACTTTTGTTTCAGCATTATTGATGTGCTTGAAATTCCAAGTAAGCAAATAGTCAGCTCCTTGCGCTGCAGCAATACCAATATGTAACGCATCCTCTTCACTGCCTTTGGGGACAGCATTCTGAGACAAAAGTAATTCAGCAATCTTTGTTGCTTCATCAGAAATAGAAAGGCTCGGAATATTTACAACCCTATCGTTGCGAAGCTTTGCTGCTACAGGATCACCTCTGCTAATCTCTTCCTCCACCAGTATCGATATGCGAAGCTCAAATCTATGTCTATGATTTTCCCACCAGTCGTGGGAAATTGCTTGCCTGCCAGCAATAACAACATCACGACTTGGCCTAGAAGCCAAATAGCTTATAACTGATGATTCAATGTATACAGTGGACTTCATCTGTTTGTGATTTCTCCATATACTTATGGCCGAGGCTCATCACAGGCTTTCGATGAAGTTAGCCGACCCGACCAATAGTGCCAAACCTTCTTTCGGTGACAAATCAGAAGGAACCCCTGAATAGATTCTAGATATAGCTTGTGGGATTACACTTTCGGATGGAGTTAGATAGATGCATTTTTTACCATTTTCTTGGAAATCTTTATCTTGAAGCATAGCAACCTCTACAGGGCCGCCTGAAGACACAAATAAGTCAGTGAACTTTTCTTGTATCTCCATATGCAGCCCATTGGCGTATTGAATTGACTCTAATGAGATTTTGAAGCTATTCATGATTACCCCTGTAAGTTGCGAATTGAATCTAACATCCAATATACAGAATCATTAATTATGGTGCTATACAGAATCTGTATATTGTATAATTACTAATTTCATAGCACTGTATAATAAAACAGCATCTTGTAAAATGAAACCCGCACCTATGGTAGGGACGCTAACATATGAACAATAACAAGTCAAAAATGAACAATGCCGCCTATAGATTCTGGGATCGATACATTAAGTTCATTCAAAAACAAGGCGTTAAGGGAGGTGCCTGTCGTTGGCACGTAAAACGGATAGAACAGTATACCCAAGCTTACCCTGATCAAAAACTGCTCACACACACCTGAATTAGTCATCCGTTTTTTGGAAAATGAAGGCAGAAATACCCAGCTAAAAGACTGGCAGTTCATTCAAACTGTCGATGCTATACAGAAATTGTTTATTATGATCAATGCGCCATGCCTCGATAAAGTGGATTGGGCACATTGGCGATCTTTTGCTCATACTTTGCCCCAAAGTCATGCCACTCTTACCAGAGAGGTTTCTGTTTCCAGAGAACCGGGTAAAACTGATAAAGATGCGCTTGCGATAGTACGTAGAAACTATGCTCCTTTTTTGACCACTCTTGTCGCTGAAATTCGCCAGCGAGGAGAGGAAAGGAGTCAAAAGCGTTATATTGATGATTAATCAGCCACTTACGCTCCTGATGACGACGTGTGACCCTCCCCTAATGAACGGGCACATAATCACTGCCCTGTTTAGCATTCCGGCTGGGTGTTTTGCATACCACCCCGGCCATCTCCATCACCTGGCTGAAGATCACCGCCATCCAGACCTGATAACACTGAATGAAACAGGAGGGAACAAACCATACCCAATGACATCAGAGCAGACAACCGTGCTGAACCCGAAACAAGCGATTCACGACAGCCATTCACGACACCCCGAATTCACGATAATATAGCCCCCCGTTGTTTCACCGTCGAAAACCCGGTCGAATAGACAGAGCACAAGCACACCCGATACCGTCAAGGAGCCTTTACAATGAGTACAAACATCGCCCCGGTCACTACAGACAGCGAGGCCTGCGCCGCATTTCATCAGGTGCGCGAGCATTTGCAGGCACGTATTATTGGCCAGCAGGCGCTGGTCGAGCGTTTGTTGATCGCGCTGCTGGCGGATGGTCATTTATTGGTGGAGGGCGCGCCGGGGCTGGCCAAGACCACGGCCATCAAGGAGCTGGCGGCGGTGCTGGAGGGTGATTTTCATCGTTTGCAGTTCACGCCGGATCTGTTGCCCAGTGATCTCACCGGCACTGATATTTATCGCCCGGAGACCGGTGATTTTCATTTCCAGCAGGGGCCGCTGTTTCATAATCTGATTCTCGCTGATGAAATCAACCGCGCCCCGGCCAAGGTGCAATCGGCGCTGCTGGAGGCAATGGGCGAGAAGCAAATCACTGTGGGTCGTCACACTTATCCCCTGCCCCGCCCGTTTCTGGTCATGGCCACGCAGAATCCCATTGAGCAGGAGGGGACTTACGCCCTGCCCGAGGCACAGTTGGATCGGTTTCTGATGCATGTGTGTATCGGCTACCCTGATGTGCAGGCAGAGCACGCTATTTTAAGACTGGCCCGCCAACAGGCCGGGCGCGAGGATTCTGCTCCGGAGGCCTCCGAGGTGGCGCTGAGCAAGGCGCAGATTTTTACTGCCCGGCAAGAGGTGCTGGGCATCCATATGGCCGAGCCGGTGGAGGAGTATCTGGTGCAGCTGGTGCTGGCCAGTCGTGACCCGGCACCCTATAGCGCAGCGTTGGCCCGTTGGGTCAGTTATGGTGCCAGTCCGCGCGCCACTATCGCCCTCGACCGCTGCGCCCGCGCCCATGCGTGGCTGGAAGGCCGCGATTATGTCTCACCGGCGGATGTGCAGGCGGTGGCTTTTGATGTGCTGCGCCACCGGGTGCTGATCTCGTTTGAGGCCGAGGCGGAGGGCATGAATGCCGATGATGTGATTCGTGAGTTACTCAAACTGATCCCGGTCGCCTGAGATGTGGTTTTTCCGGCGATTCCTGCCGGGCCGTCACCGGCCCGCCGCTGATACCTTAACGGATACCGCGCTGAATGCGGCCACCCGACCCGGTCTCGATGAGTTAATTGCCCTGCGCCAGCAGGCCGGTAAACTGGGACTTAACCGCAAACAGGCAGCCCGTGCGCAATTGTCGGGCGGCCATGCCTCGCGCTTTCGTGGCCGTGGTATGGACTATCAGGAATCACGCCATTACCAGCCCGGCGACGATATCCGCAATATGGACTGGCGGGTGACTGCGCGCACGGGCCGACCGCATACCAAGGTCTATCAGGAAGAGCGCGAGCGCCCCGTGGTGCTGTGCGTGGACCTGAATCCCGGCATGTTTTTCGCCAGCCGGGGGGCGCTCAAATCTGTGGTTGCGGCGCGTGCTGCCAGTCTTATTGCCTGGGCCGCTGCTGCCCACGGCGACCGTATTGGCGCCCTGTTGTTTAATGGTGATCACCACGAACTGCCACCGCGCGGCGGTAAACACGGCGTGCTGCGTCTGATCCGGCAACTGGTGGCGCAAACTGATCCGCTGGAAAATCTCCAGCGGCCACCTCACCCACAGGGACTGAATACGGCGCTGGGCCGCCTGCGCCGGGTCAGTCGGCCCGGCAGCCTGGTCTTTCTGCTCAGCGATTTTTACGGCATCGACGAAGAGACCGGCAAACACTTGACACGGCTGCGCCAGCATAACGAGGTGATCGCTATTCAGCTGGTTGATGCGCTGGAACTCTCTCCGCCACCGCCTGCGCGCTATGGTGTCACGGACGGCCAGCACACCGGCATTCTCGATACCCGCTCGGCCTCGGCACGAAAGGCTTATGGTGATTTCTTCAGTCAACACCACCAGGCATTACGGGATCTGATGCGCAGCCGGGCTATTCCCCTGCTGCAATTGTCTACTGATGATGATGTGGCCAGCGTGCTGCGTGGTTATTTTGGTGGCAGGGTTACACCTTTGACACACGTTACAACACAAAACCCGTCACAGGAAACGGCTGCATGAATCCGGACAGGAAAAAACGGAAAAACCTTTTACTATTCCTGAGTAAAAAATTGAGAGACACTTATGGATTTAGGCGAAAAAGTCAGTACGGGTGAAATTGTCTCTGAAAAACATGACGAAGAAATCTGTGTATTTTGTCAGGCCACTGAACCGCCCAAAGAGATCATCAATGAACTTGTCGATGATCATGACGAAGATGCAGAGGCAAAAACGGGCGATAACGTACCCACCTATAAATTTAAAAATGATGCCGGTACATTAGGCCGATCCCTGGGAGGAAAACCCGGGGCTAAAGCGGTGCGGCTCAAGAATAAAATATTTGATGCCAGCGTGGCTGCGCATCACCTGATACCTGGCAACGCGGCATTAAAAAACAGCCAGTTGTTTAAATCGAAAGAGTATTTGTGGAAAGACGGCAAGGCCAAAGGCAATATCGGTTATAACATTAACGCAAAGGCCAACGGTGTGTGGTCACCGGGCAATTACGGCGTGCGACCCTGGGGCACCAAGGGTGCCGTGTTTGAAGCTGAAAACCCTGAATTAAAAGCAAAGGATTTTGCCTTTGCCGCTATGGAAGCATGGGGCACCCAGTTTCATGATTCGCACAAAGCCTATAGCGAGTTTGTCAAAGATTGTCTGGACAAGGTTTTCGACAAACTTGAAGCACAGGAAGAACTCTGGTGTCTGGAAGCAAAGAAAAGAGAGAAGAACCCTGAGGAGAAAGATCCGCTGTATGCGCTGGTGCAACGACTCGATACCATCTCCGCACGCATGAAACGCATGCTGGAGTTTCCCACCACCCACTGGAAGCGCAATATTTACACCTCGCGTTTTGTTGAGCAGTACATGGATGAAAAGCCGCACATCCGCAAAAAAACGGATGAACGTTAACCTAAGGAGATCAAGATGTATTACCTGTTATCCGCTAACAGCCGCCCCCGGCGCTGGATAGACGACAGTCCTTTTATCAAGGGACTGAAGTGGTGGAGTGGTGCCATCATTACCATGGATGTTCCCAATCCGCTGGAGTTTACACTTGAGCCTTACGAACCACACTCCCCTGATGACGACCAATACATGGGTGCAATTATCTATACCAACCCCCCGCTGTGGCGTGACGACTTTATTGCCGCACTCCGGGAACGGGGCATTTATAACGTTGATCTTTATGACGTGGCGATTCGTGACCCGGATGATGGCACCATACACACCCACTACAAAGCCGTTAACGTGCTGGGCCTGGTAGCCGCTGCGGATATGGATAAATCCATTGCCACGGTACATGACGGCATTCCTCTCATTGATGTGGATTTTGACAAGCTGGTGGTGGATGAGAAAAAAACCCAGGGCTTCCAGATGTTTCGTCTGGCAGAATCCAGCAATGCCATTCTGGTACATGAAACCCTGCGGGACGGGTTACTGGAAAAAGGCTTCGGCTCGGATATCGCTTTTTATGACCTGGAAGAGACGGCTGTTTGATGGGAATAAACATGCAGAAAAAGCGCATCACCGTTTCATCCGGCCAAACTGGTGTGCTTATGCCATCACGTATTCGATACCGACATAACAACATACCGCGTTGAACGCTTCTATGAAAATTACGTTACCAAACTGGAAATATACTCTATTTATCCCGCATTTTAATGAAAAAAATTCTGATTATTTACCCAAAACCCTTTAACTGTTATGAAAAATTCTTCCGGAAAGTTTCAACAATAATCAGTAATATTGACGGGTTATCTATCATTTTTCCTGATGACCCTAATGGTCTCATCAACAAATTTTCTAAAGAAAATTTGCTCGGCGTCAAACTGTTAAATTTAGTCAATTGGGGTGTCAATGATATTACTCACGGCATCATATTCGATGATGGGGAAGCGTTCCCAAAAGAAACCAACCTTTTAACCTCGAATAATATCCCATTACGAGTTATAAAAATCATGATAACCCGGGTCATTAACATTAAAAAAGAAAGCGAATATCAATCCGAAAAAAGCACTCCAAAATATGAGTATATAGGCCGTGGGTCTTATTGGGGAAATCCATATTCCATGTATGAAGGTGGCGATGACCGAAATGAGGTTATTAGAAAATACAAATATGATTTCGATTATGAAAAATTCCCTAATAAAGAAAAAAAAGAGATTTACAAGCTAGCCGGTAAACGACTGGGATGTTTTTGTAAACCACAAAGCTGTCACGGTGACGTTTTGGCAGACTATCTTAATTCATGGGATGACGGAAAGTAGTATAAAATACGCCCGAATATTATAAAAAAACAGGCATCAATGAAGAATCAAAAAACAAAAAAAGGTCAATCATCCGGTCAGGTTTTGACAAGCTTATCGCGTTGCGCCAATCAGCCAACCAAGCTGCGCACGGGCCGCAAACAGGCGGCCCGTGCGCAGTTGGCGGGTGGTCATGCCTCACGCTTTGGTGGCAGAGCGACATCAACGATACAAAACCCATCACAGGAAACCGCTGCATGAATCCAGACAATCCGTCGGCATTGCAATTGCGCGATATTCACCTGCCCGCCGAACCCGGCTGGTGGCCCCCGGCTCCTGGCTGGTGGGTGCTCGCCGTGTTGTTGCTGGTTCTGTTGGTGTGGACAACACGTTTTGCCCTGCGCCAGTACCGCTTGTACCGACAGCGTCAGCAGTTACTTGCCATGCTCGATGCACTGACCGGACAGCCTGACAATGCCACACCGAAAGCCATTGCGGAGCTTTCCATTTTGTTGCGACGGCTGGCGCTGATGCGTTTCCCCCGTCAGCAGGTGGCGGCTCTCACTGGCAGCGAGTGGCTGGGTTTCCTCGACCGCTCCGGCGGCGATGGCGGTTTCAGCCATGGCCCCGGTCAGGTGTTGGCCACGGGCCCCTATCAACCCACTCTGCCCGCCGATGTGGATCTGACAGCACTGTCTGCCCTGCTGCGCGAGTGGATAAAAAAGAACACAGGTCGTCAATAATGATGAATGTTGAATTTGCCTGGCCCTGGCTGTTTGCCGCCCTGCCGCTGCCGCTGCTGGCACTGCTGCTGCCCCGTGCGCCTGGCGTTACCCCGGCCACGTTGCACATCCCTTTTTATGCTGCCTTGCAAGACAACCTGCAAACACATCACCGCCCGCGCTCCCATCTGCGATTGCTGCTGGCCATCGTCGCCTGGCTGCTGCTGGTGCTGGCAGCAACGCGCCCACAGCTGGTCGGCGAAAGTGTCCACCTGCCAATCAGTGGTCGCAGTCTGCTACTGGCAGTGGATATCTCCGGTTCCATGCAGAACGAGGACATGGAAACCCGTGGCCTTCAATTGAGCCGACTGACGGCGGTGAAGGCCGTCGCTGGTGAATTCATTGAGCAACGCAAGGGCGACCGTATCGGCCTGATTCTGTTTGGCGACGAAGCCTATCTGCAAGCGCCGTTGACGTTCGACCGCAATACGGTGCGTACCCTGCTGGACGAAGCGCAAATCGGCCTGGCCGGTCAACAAACTGCCATCGGTGATGCCATCGGTCTGGCCATCAAGCGCCTGCGTAAAGAACCGGCCAGCAACCGGGTATTGATTCTGCTCACCGATGGTGCCAACACAGCGGGTAATGTTGATCCACTCAAAGCCGCCGATCTGGCAGCCCGTGAAGATGTGCGTATCTACACCATTGGCATCGGCAGTGGTGAGATGCTGATACAAACGCCCTTCGGTATGCGCCGTGTGGCTGCGGGTGACCTTGATGAAGACAGCCTCAGAACCATCGCTGAAAAGACCGGTGGCCGTTATTTCCGCGCCCGCGACACTACCCAGCTGACAAAAATTTACGCATTGCTGGATCGCATCGAACCGGTCTCCGAAGACGAACAGACCTGGCGATCAGTGGATGAACTCTACATCTGGCCATTAGGCACTGCGCTGTTACTCAGTGTGCTAATTGCCCTGGCAGCCATTCTGCGTGGACGCGCAGCTGCACGCCCGCGCAGCGAGGTGTCCCGTGCCTGAACAATTCCACTTTCTTCAACCCCAATGGCTACTGGCGCTAATTCCACTGGCACTGCTGGTGTGGCTGCTGCGTCATGCGGCGACGGGTAATAACCCGTGGGCCCGCATTATCGATGCCCGCCTGCAACCACTGCTGCTCATGGGTCAAACACAGAAAACCCACTATTTTCTGTTATGGCTGCTTGCCCTCGCCTGGTTGATCGCCATCTTCGCACTGGCCGACCCGGCATGGGAGAAACAGCCCCGGCCATTATTCCAGACCAGTGCGGCACGGGTCATCGTGCTGGATTTGTCGCGTTCCATGCTCAACCGGGATATCACACCCTCGCGGCTGGCACGGGCACGCTTCAAGGTCGAAGACATTCTGGCCCGTGACGAAGAAGGCCAAACCGGGCTGGTGGTGTTTGCCGGTGACGCTTTTACCGTCACCCCGCTGACCCGTGATGCGGAGACTATTCGTGCCCTGCTCAAAGCTCTGGATCCGGAACTGATGCCGGTGCAAGGCAGCCGTGCTGACCTTGGCCTGCAAAAAGCGGGTGAGCTGTTGCAGCAGGCGGGTCTGAATAATGGCCAGATTCTGCTGCTGGCGGATGGTGTGGATGGTAGGAGCAATGATAAAGCCCGTGATGCCGCCGACGATTTACGCAGTAAAGGTTATCGCGTATCCGTGCTCGGCGTGGGTACGGAAAGCCCGGAACCGCTGACCAATGCACAAGGGCAACTGCTGCGCACACAAGACGGCCAGCTCATCCGGCCACCGCTTGAAACCGCTGCGCTCAGGGCAGTGGCCGAGGCCGGTGGCGGACGTTATCACGGTTTCAGTGGCAGCGATAATGACATCACCGCCCTACTGACTGACGACACGCCGGCAACAACCGAAAATCCCGTTGCCGATGACCTGCAAGGACATGATTGGGAATCACGCGGCCCCTGGCTGGTGGTATTGCTGCTGCCGCTGGCAGCGCTGGCCTTTCGCCGTGGCTGGCTGCTGAGTGTGGCGTTGGTAGTCGGTGTGATGCTGCCACCACAACCGGCCATGGCCTTCGGCTGGGATGACCTCTGGCAACGCCCTGATCAACAGGCCAGTAAAGCCCTGGCAGAAAAGGATTACGAACGCGCCAGTCAGGTCGCAAAAGACCCGCTGCTGCGCGGTGGTGCCGAATACCGACGCGGCAACTATGAGCAGGCACTGGACGCATTTTCCCAGGCCAGCGGTGCCATCGCCGATTACGACCGGGGTAATGCGCTGGCGAAACTCGGGCGTTACGAAGAGGCCGTTACTGCCTATGAAAATGCGCTGAGATCATCACCGGACATGGAAGATGCCCAGGCCAACAAGCGCGCAGTCGAAGACCTGCTGCGCCAGCAACAGCAAAATAACGACCCGTCACAGAGCCAGCAGGCTGAAAATAATAACGAAGAAGGTGGCGAAGAGAGTAACGAAGAAAACAGCACAGGGAACGATTCAGAAAGCGATTCAAGCAACGACTCAAACAACAATGAAGAAAGTCAGCAAAGCGAATCCTCCAGCCAGAGCCAGCAAACTGGGTCAGATGAACAATCCGATACAGACGGACAATCACAACCGAATGATGCCTCACAAAATGCCGAGCAAAACGACTTTGCCGATGCTGTCAAAGCGTTAGAAGACGAACAGACCGATGACGCATCGAAAGAGCAGGAACAGACGGCGGGTACCGCTGGTCAGGAGCCATCGGAAAAACCACCGGAGAAACACGCGGAAAATAACGACCCGCCATCATCAGTGCAGCAACAAGCACCACTGGATGCGCCATCGGCTCATGCGCAGACTCTCAGCAGCGAAGAACAAATGGCAGCTGAACAATGGCTACGGCGCATCCCGGACGACCCTGGTGGCCTGCTTCGACGCAAATTTCAATATCAATATCAACGGCAGGCACCGCGCAAAGGTACTGGCAGTGCGCAGCCTTGGTGAATATACAAATGGACGTTCGATCACACGACCTGATGCAAAACCTCCATCGGTATCACTTAAGCCGCGAATATCGTCATGCTGGCATGTTTTTAGTCGGAATCCGGAGGGTCGTCAAAATCACTGGATTCCGGCCTTCGCCGGAATGACGGAAGAAGACAATACATCTCCCGGTCAGTATCGCCTTTCAATTTAACAAACAGGGTTTAATTTAACTTGCATCTTGTTTATTTTTATATGGTTTTACTCAAGATAAACCTTGATAGCGCACCTGCAATGGAAAACATGCAATGAACATACAGCCACACAATCTGACAAACGCAAAACCTCCATCGCTATCACTTGGGCCGCGAATATCATCGTTTTGGCATGTTTTTAGCCAAAATCCGAAGGGTCGTCAAAACCACTGGATTCCGGCCTTCGCCGGAATGACGGAAGAAGACAATACATCTCCCGGTCAGTATCGCCTTTCAACTTAACAAACAGGGTTTAATTTAACTTGTATCTTATTTATTTTTATATAATTTCATTCAAGAATAACCTTGATAACGCACCTGTAATGGAAAATATGCAATGAACACCCAGCCACACAATCCAATACAAAACTTGCATCGACAGTCCCTGTGGCCAATCACTCTGCTGGCACTGTTACTGCTGTTGGCGACAGCACCCGGTACCGCAGCCGTGCGCGCCAGTCTCGACCGTGACACCATTTACAGTGATGACATTTTTGTCCTGATCATCGAGAGCGAAGGACAATCATCCGGCCAGCAGCCAGACCTGACACCGCTGGAAAAAGATTTCGAAGTACTGGGCACCAGCACCAGCACCCAGGTGCGCATTTTCAATGGCCGACGCAGCGACAAAATCCAATGGCATGTACAACTACAGCCACGTCACCAAGGCCAGTTGATCATTCCACCCATCAATGTTGACGGACAACGTACTGATGCCATCACCCTGAACATCAGCGAAGCACCGCCACAACCAACAACGCAGGTTGCCCGACATGTATTCATCGAGAGCGACATCGGCACTGGCGACAAACCGGTATATGTGCAACAGCAAGTTCCCTATACCGTGCGCCTCTACTACGATAACCATTTACAAGAAGGTGAGCTCAGTGCCCCCGAGGTAAAAAATGCTATCGTCGAACGCCTCGGTGAAGACAAACGCTACCGCACCATGCGCAATGGTCATGAATACCAGGTTATCGAGCGCAACTACGTGATCTCCGCAGAGAAAAGCGGCGACCTGTCGATTCCACCCGCCCGTTTCCAGGGACGTATCGCCGTGCAACAGCGCGGTCGCCCCTCACGCAGCCCCATGGATGAGCTTTTCGCCAACAGCCCTTTTGCTTCTGATCCTTTTTTTCGTAACCGTTTGAACAGCGGCCTGTTAAGTGATCCATTTGCCCGCCCGGGCAGACCTGTCAGCATTCACAGTAGTGCCATCGACATAACCATCAAACCGCGCCCTGCCACAGCCAATGATCCATGGTTACCAGCCGAAGCCATCACACTCAGCGACAGCTGGACAGAAAGCCCACCACATTTCATGGTCGGCGAGCCCGTCACACGCACCATCACTATTCAGGTTATGGGATTATCCGGTTCGCAAATTCCCGAACTGGACATTACCGAACCCGTCAATGCACGCATCTACCCGGAAACACCTAAACAGGAAAACCGCACCGATGGCAAAACCATTTATGGCCTGCGTACCCGGACCCTGACCTATATTCCCAACGCACAGGGTATGCTAGAGATACCTCCCGTTACCCTTGACTGGTGGAATACACGCGAAGACAACCCTGCCAGCAGCACCCTGCCAGCTTGGCAGTTTAATGTGTTGCCAAGCACTCCTGGCAGTATGAATGAACTACTGGATGAACTACAGACAGCCACTCCTTCCCCAGCAGGACAAGCAGCTATTACGGCAAATACTGATGACAGCAAAATCACACAGACGAATCAACGCTGGCTGCTTGGTGCCGGTGGAGTATTATTTGCTCTGACCCTGCTGCTGATAATACTGTTCTCGCGCGCGAAACCGCAATATCCCGACACTGAGCCGGGCGATAACCCACCAAAACGGACGACCGCCCTGCGGGATTTACAAAAAGCATGCGCCACTCATGACCGACATGCCACTACCCGAGCGCTATTGAACCTTGCCCGGAGTTACTGGCCAGATGATCCGCCACACAGTCTTGACGCCCTCGCAGCACGTATTAAAAAAGGACAGGCGCAACTACTCCTCCATGAGCTAGATCGCAGCCTCTACGCTATCGATACCGCTGACTGGAATAGTTCGGCACTATGGAATGAATTCAAATATGGCTTACCAGAAAAGAAAACCACCGAAAAGCATCACAATAACGGACTGAACCCTCTTTACTCCAACGGTCTTAAGCCAAGCTGACGCTACAGTGGACTCCGCAAGTGGTTCTACTGACAGAATTTAGGTTGACGATTTCTTTACCGGCACCTGCGGTCACCCTACCCATCAAAGCCAGATCATACATCCTGTTTCAAAGGAATGGGTTTGCAAAGCATGGTACGGGTAAGCACGAATTTTATAATGCTGCAAACCAGACAATACAGGTGCCAAGTCCAAGGTAAAGGTTTGCCGTTTATCAATTTTCTCGCCGTCAGCTTGTAAAGGGACACACATTTGTGCAACGAACTCCTCATGAACGGTGGTTGTGCCCACCAGACATTCCACAACAATATCGCTGGATTCCAGGCCATCCAGATACACACTGACCTGAATTTTCAGGGTTTCACCATGCATGAGCTGTTCCGGAGCGGTGTCAATACGCTGCATGCTAACTTCAGACCAACGCTCGTTAATCTTTTGTTTCCAGGTCGCCAACTCCCGCGCCGGGCTGGCTTGCTTTATTTTCAATTTACGATGTTGCTGGCTGGCGGGAGCATAAAACTTTTCCACATAGTCCATCACCATGCGTTGCGAGTTAAAATGCGGCAAAATGGATTTCATGGAATTCTTTGACAATCGCACCCATTCTTCCGAATAACCAAAACCATTGCGTGCGTAATAAGTGGGAATAATATCGCGTTCCAGAATATCCAGCAGCGCTTCCCCTTCTTCACGATTACGGAAATCCGCATCGTAATCTTCACCATGAGGAACGATACCCCAACCGTTATCACCGTTATAGCCTTCACCCCACCAGCCATCCAATACGCTAAGATTAAGTACACCATTAAGTCCCGCTTTTTCACCGGAGGTACCACTGGCTTCCATGGGGTATTCCGGGTTATTCACCCAAACATCCACTCCACTCACCAGTTTGCGAGCCAATGCTAAGTCATAACCTTCCAGCAAAATAATTTTGCCTTCAAATTCCGGGCGTCGGGAAAAATGATGGATGGCTCGAATCAGCTCCTGACCAGGATGGTCATTTGGGTGAGCCTTACCCGCAAATAAAATCACCACCGGACGATCCGGATTATTGAGCAAACGTGCCAGTCGTTCCGGGTCGGAAAATAAAAGGGTTGCCCGCTTGTAAGTGGCAAAACGCCGGGCAAAACCCAAGGTCAGAATATCGGTTTGATGTTCAGAAATGTGGCTGGTCAAACGCTGGATATGAAATTCACCACACCCATTACGTTCCAATTGCAATGTGACGCGCTCACGGACACCCGTAAACAGGCGCGATTTCAACGTCTGGCGAATACTCCAGTAGGACTGGTCCGGTATTTCATCAATACGCTGCCAATAGTCTTCGTTCAACTGCTCATTGCGCCAGCTGCGGTCAAAGGTCATATCAAACAGGTTGATCCATTCACGCGCCAGAAAAGTTGCCAGATGTACGCCGTTGGTAACGTACTGTACAGGGTTTTCCTGATGTGGAATTTGTGGCCAGACATAGCCTTCATTCTGGGAAGCCACTGTGCCATGAATACGGCTAACCCCGTTATGGAAGCGCGAACCACGCAGCGCAAGTGCCGTCATATTGAAGCCACTTGGATTACCGGGACTGGCGCCCAGCTCAACAATGCGATCCAGCTCTTCGTGCAAATCAATCACAAAAGTTTTGAAATAACTGCTGAACTGATGATGATCAAAAATATCATGCCCTGCTGGCACGGGAGTGTGTGTCGTAAACACCGTATTCACTGCCACCAATTCCAAAGCTGCGCTGAAATCCATGGTATCCAGAGTATGCTCACGGCATCGCTCCAAAATTTGGAAAGCAGCATGTCCTTCATTGATGTGCCAAACCGTTGGCTTCAAACCCAACGCACGCAGCGCGCGCACGCCACCAATACCCAGCACAATTTCCTGCTGAATACGGGTATTGATATCGCCGCCATATAACTGACGGGTAATCAATCGATCCTCTTCCTCATTGCCGATTACATCACTATCCAGCAAATAGAGTGTGATATGACCCGCCTTGGCTTCCCAGACTTTGAGTTCCAACATGCGCCCTGGCAATCGAACCTGTACACGCAATTCTTTGCCCTTGCTATCCGTTGATTGCACAATCGGTAGGTCATCAAAATTAGCCGGAGTATAGTGAGCAATCTGGTTGCCCTGGCCATCAATGGTCTGGGTAAAATAACCCTGACGATAAAGTAGACCGACCGCAACAAAAGGCAGCCCGAGGTCACTGGCCGCCTTGCAGTGATCTCCCGCCAGTATTCCCAGCCCTCCCGAATAAATCGGTAGACTTTCGTGCAGACCAAACTCGGCGCAAAAATAAGCCACCAGATCCTGCTCGTCATCCAACAGGTTCGAGACACTGGCATGGCGGTTTTTTTGGTGATAAATATCATAAGCAGACAGCGCGCGCTCGTAATCCTCCATAAAGATACGATCCTCGGCCACCTGCTCCAGCCGCGTCTGGGAAATGCGTCGCATGAAGACCTTGGGACTGTGCCGACATTCTTCCCAGAGCGTCGAATCCAAATGATAAAATAGTCCTCGAACCTGACGATCCCAACTGTACAACAGATCATTTGCCAATTCGCAGAGGCGATTCAGGCGTTGCGGGATATGGGGCTGAACCTCAAGTGAAAAACGTTTTCCTGCCATAATTCCATCCATCGGTTAGCGGCCATAAACAGACCTGTGATTTATACATCGCCAATCGCCAAAGTACGGCGTGCGTGACCCATTATTCTACATTGATCAATTGAATCTATTGCGAACGACGATGACATAGAATCTAAAAAGTGTTTATCTTCTGTACCATCGTCGCTATCGCTATGAGTCAACTTAATTTAGGATTATAGACATACATCCTGGATTCCGCAGTTGAGCGCTTAGAAAATGCGCTGACATTTTGATACATATTGTGTTTTGTGGCTTTAGAAAGCTGACTTGTTGAGTGAATTGCTACGAGGAGTATTCACGCCACACTGGCGAAGGCCAGTGTCCGAATACACCTATATTGTTCTCGGCTTCACCAGAATAACGGTAATCGCAGCGAGCTGCGGAAAATCACTCCCAGAGAATAAATGCCAAACAAACACAAAAAAAGCACCCCGATAACTCGTGAGTGCTTAAAAAATAGTCAGAATATATTGGTAGGCGCGAGTGGATTCGAACCACCGACCCCCACCATGTCAAGGTGGTGCTCTAACCAACTGAGCTACGCGCCTGCGAAGGTCGCACACTTTACCCGAAAGTGGGTGGCGATGACAAGTGCCAACCGAACAGAATCAAGCTGGGCCAGTTCATCACCATGGAAATGGTCACTCAGAGTTAGAGCAACATCGACCAAACAATCACCATTATTGACCATCCCAGCACGTAATTTAACAGGTGCTCAATAACCGTTTGGGTGCAACTCTACCATCATCTAACACGGTACCGAGCCCCAGAAAACGTTTGTCTCCGGCATACAGTCGCACCCAGCCACGATCCTTGAGCTGCGGTACAAAAACCGCCTGTCCCTGGCAGAGGTAGAAGCTGGCATCGTCTGAAAGACGAACTTCCGGCCAGTCTGGCAAGGTAGATTCCATGGGTAATAACAATTCATCCAGCGCATGGGAGTCTGATTGCTCAACAATAGCCTGCAAGGACGCCAACGTATGCATAGCATGTCCATCCAAAGCACCAACACTGGTGCGCCGCAAGGCTGCTACGTGGGCACCACAGCCCAGCGCTTCGCCAATATCTTCAGCCAGCACACGAATGTAGGTGCCTTTTGTGCAACTTACATCCAATTCCAGCTCATCACCTTCAAGCCGCAGTAATTTCAGGGAATGAATAGTGATATCACGCGGCTCGCGTTCAACCTCAATACCCTGACGCGCCAGCTTATAAAGCGGTTGGCCACCTTGCTTAATAGCAGAATACATGGGAGGAATTTGCTGGCTCTGACCTAAAAAGCTTTCCAGTATCTCTCGCACCTGCGTGACAGCAAGCTCACCCACCGCGTGTGTTTCGAGTATTTCGCCATCAGCATCACCGCTGTCGGTGGTAACTCCCAGCTTACAGGTCGTTCGATACCCTTTATCCGCAGACAGCAAAAAACTAGAAATTTTGGTGGCCTCACCAAGACAAATGGGCAACATACCCGATGCCAATGGATCAAGACTGCCTGTGTGCCCTGCCTTGTTTGCATTAAAAAGTCGTTTGACAATTTGCAGGGCGGCATTGGAGGTAATACCCGTGGGTTTATCCAACAGCAATACACCATTCACACTTCGGCCACGGTTACGACGACGTGCCACAATAGTTCTCCAAAAAGGTCAATGGGAAATGGATAATTATCTTAGATTAATCAGTTGAATTTACTGCGAACACCTACGGCACAGAATCTAAAAACTTTTTGGCGCATATTGAACTCACCGTATGGGTGATACATTGTCGCCAAAACACCCAAAAAAATTATTTATATTCCGTACCATCGTCGTCCTCGCCACGATGCAAATGACTCATTCAGGATTACGATTTTTCAGGACGAGAATCAACCGGTTTGTCTGTCGGCTCATCAGCCTCGGTAGAAGATGTGCCTGACTGCTTGATTAGGTCTGTCAAACGGTTCCCGTATTCCATTGAGGAATCGTAAACAAAAATCAACTGAGGGGTAGTGCGTAATTTGAGACGGCGAGCCAATGCGGTACGCAAATAGCCAGCAGCCTTATTCAAGGCCAGCGTGCTGCTTTCAATCGATTTTTTTGCCTGTTCTTTATCAGCCAGGTTTTCATCCAGCACAGTAAAATACACGCGCGCCCGCTCAAACTCATGCGTGACATCGACACCAGTGACGGTAACCATACCTACCCGTGGATCGCCCAGCTCCATCTGGATCAGTTCAGCCATGTGTCGCTGAATCTGATCTGCCACCCGACGTGTACGACTGAATTCTTTAGCCATTGTTTTTTTCACCTACTCCAGAAATCTGCAAACAGACAGGCAGCCATTACAAGGTACGCTTAACCTCAACTTGTTCGAAAACTTCGATCTGATCGCCTTCCTTTATATCATTATAGTTTTTCACACCGATACCACATTCTGTACCGGAGCGAACCTCTTGCACGTCATCTTTGAAACGACGCAACGATTCCAGCTCGCCTTCGTAAATCACAACATTGTCGCGCAACACACGGATGGGGTTGTTTCGTTTCACCACACCTTCTGTCACCATGCAGCCCGCAATGGCACCCAGTTTGGGGGATCGGAAAACATCGCGTACTTCGGCAAGACCCACGATTTCTTCTTTGAATTCCGGTGCCAACATACCACTCAGCGAGTTCTTCACTTCGTCAATAGCATCGTAAATCACACTATAATAATGCAGGTCGATGCCGTCTTCTTCGATAATCCGTTTCGCTGAAGCATCAGCGCGCACATTAAAGCCGATCATCACTGCTGAAGAAGCAACAGCCAGATTGACATCCGATTCGTTAATGCCACCCACACCACTGGCAACAATTTTCACCTTCACTTCATCCGTAGAGAGCTTTGTCAACGACTCGCTAAGGGCTTCCACTGAACCTTGCACATCGGCCTTCACCACCAAATTGAGAGTATTCACTTCACCCTCTTCCATTTGAGAGAACATGCTTTCCAGTTTGGCTTTTTGCTGACGCGCTAGTTTCACATCACGGAATTTCCCCTGACGGAACAACGCCACTTCACGCGCCTTGCGCTCATCATCCACCACCAACATTTCATCGCCCGCACTGGGTGTACCGGACAGACCTAACACTTCCACTGGAATCGATGGGCCCGCCTCGGTGACCGGCTGACCGGCCTCGTTCAGCAAAGCACGTACCCGGCCATACTCCTGACCAGCAAGAACCATATCTCCCTTACGCAAGGTGCCATTTTGCACCAACATTGTTGCCACTGTGCCACGCCCTTTGTCCAGGCGTGATTCAATCACTACGCCGCGCGCCGGTGCATCTTTTACTGCTTTGAGCTCCAATACTTCTGCCTGCAAAGAAATGGCTTCCAATAACTTATCGACACCTTCACCAGTCAACGCAGATACATGTAAAAATTGTGTGTCACCACCCCAGTCTTCCGGCACAACTTCTTCAGCCACTAATTCCTGTTTGACTCGATCCGGTTGCGCATCCTCTTTATCAATTTTATTCACAGCTACCACTAGTGGCACACCAGCAGCCCTGGCATGTTGAATAGCCTCCTTAGTTTGTGGCATAACACCATCATCGGCAGCCACAACCAGCACAACAATATCGGTTGCCTTCGCTCCACGGGCACGCATCGCAGTAAATGCTGCATGTCCGGGGGTATCCAAAAAGGTGATTGGACCAAGTTCAGTGTCCACATGATACGCACCGATGTGTTGAGTAATACCCCCTGCTTCGCCTGCGGCCACCTTTGATTTTCGAATGTAATCCAGCAATGACGTTTTACCATGATCCACATGTCCCATGATAGTGACGGCAGGCGCACGCGTTATCTGTTTGCTCTCATCACTGGATACCTGCGTAACACTTTCTTCCAGGGCATTGTCACTCACCAACACAGCCTTATGGCCCATTTCTTCCACAACTATCGCTGCGGTTTCCTGATCAAGCACCTGATTAATGGTCGCCATACTGCCCATACCCATCATCACTTTGATGACCGCAGCGGCCTTCACCGCCATTTTTTGTGCGAGTTCACCAACGGTAATGGTTTCCGAAATGTTGACATCACGCACTACCGGAGCTACCGGCATCTCAAAGCCATGCTCGGTTGGTCCGGAAGATACCGCGCCACGGGCGCGCCGAGGCTTTTTCTTGCGACGCCCCGATTTACTGGCGTCAACATGCAATTCCTTGCGGCCATATTTTGTCGGTTTTTCTGTTTTTCCCGGTTTGTCTGCACGCTCGCGTTTTACACCACGTTTTTCAGTGGTCTTTTTTTCCGCCGCAGGTTGGGCTGGCGCGGGAGAAGCGGCTTCTTTTAATGCAGCTTCTTCCTTTAGTTTTTTAGCGTCTGCTGCTTCTTGACGCTCCTGTTCTTCTCGTGCCTTTGCTTCATTTGCATCTACACGACGCTGACGTTCAAGCTCGGCCACTTTTTCCGCATCAAGACGATCCTGTTCGATTTTGTCCGTTTCCACCTTAAGCTTTTCGGCTTCTTCAGAAACCACTTCGCTACGCTTCATGTAAGTCCGTTTTTTACGGACTTCAACATTCACCGTTTTACCGCGTGTTGCACTACGCCCTGCACCACCGGGTTGCTTAAGCTCAGAAACCGTCTTGCGGCGCAGAGTAATTTTTTTCGGTTCATTAGCCTTTACTTCGCTACCCCCATGGGTATCACGCAGAAAGTCCAACAACTTCATTTTTTCTTCATCGCTAACGGTTTGCTCACCGTTATCAAACGACATACCGGCCTTATCCAACTGTCCCAACAAACGATCCACCGAGACACTCAAGACTTCCGCTAATTGTTTTACACTTACGCCTGACATAACTTCCCCCAATCACTTAACCCTGTTGTTCGCCAGCTGCTGTATCTTCAGCAAACCAGGGAGCTCGTGCGGTCATAATCAATTTACCGGCCCGCTCTTCATCCATATCTTCGATGTCCATCAATTCATCAACAGATTGTTCCGCCAGATCTTCCATAGTAATGACATTCCGACTGGCCAGAACAAAAGCCAGATGCTGATCCATTCCGTCCATTGTCAGCAAGTCTTCTGCTGGCTGCTTTTCGTCCAGCACCTCTTCCTGCACCAGCGCCTTCGTCAGCAATACATCCTTGGAGCGGTTCCGTAATTCATTAACAATACCTTCATCAAACTCTTCAATGGCCAGCATTTCTTCCAGTGGCACATATGCAATTTCTTCGATACTGGTAAAACCTTCCTGCACCAGAATACCGGCAAATTCTTCGTCCACATCCAATTGTGCCATAAACAATTGCAAGGCGGCCTTACCCTCCTGCTCACCTTTTTCCGACAATTGCTCGTCCGACATCACATTGATCGTCCAGCCGGTCAATTCACTGGCAAGGCGTACATTCTGACCACCGCGACCAATAGCCTGGGACAACTGTTCCTCTTCGACAGCAATATCCATGGCATTGTTTTCTTCATCTACTACAATAGAAACCACTTCTGCGGGCGACATGGCATTAATCACAAACTGCGCCGGATTTTCATCCCAAAGAATAATATCCACACGTTCGTCAGCCAATTCGTTGGATACAGCGCGCACCCGAGAACCCCGCATACCAACACAAGCACCCACCGGGTCGATACGGGCATCGTTGGATTTAACCGCAATCTTTGCCCGCGAACCGGGATCACGCGCCGCCGCCAGAATATCAATCAGACCTTCACCTACTTCGGGAATTTCCAATTTGAACAATTCAATCAACAACTCCGGTGCCGTACGACTCACAAACAATTGCGGGCCACGCATTTCAGAACGTACATCTTTCAAATAACCACGTACACGATCACCGGGGCGCACAGCCTCACGCGGGATCATATCTTCGCGTGGTACCAAAGCCTCAACATTTTCGCCGAGATCCATAATGATGTTGCCTTTGTCCATACGCTTGACCACACCCATAACCAGCTCGCCAATACGACTTTGAAAAGCTTCAACAACATGCGCACGTTCAGCATCACGCACTTTTTGCACAATAACCTGCTTCGCAGCCTGTGCTGCAATACGTCCAAACTCCGCAGACTCCATTAGCTCTTCGATAAACTCACCGACTTTAATGTCCGGGTCTTTCTTCAGCGCATACGTCAGTTTGATTTGGGTATCCGGATCTTCAAAATCTTCAGAATCATCATCAAACACCTCCCAAATACGAAAAGTTTTGTATTCACCCGTCGCACGGTCTATATCAACACGCACACTGATATCCATACCGCTGAGTTTTTTGCTGGCCGTGGCCAACGCCGCCTCAATGGCACCGAAAATCGTTTCTTTATCGAGTCCCTTCTCATTCGATACGGCATCTGCAACCATCAATATTTCTTTGCTGTTCATCGCTCTCCGCCTCACCATCGCCGTGGCTTGTCGCCCAGGGCATTTAGATTTTTCTCTACCTTGTTGTTCTCAAGCGCTACCGTCCTACAACCCTGTTCGCCCGCTAAAAGTCAGCAATCAGGTTCGCCTTATCAATAGCCCCCAGTGCTAATACCAATTCATTTTCACCAATATTCACGATCACCTGCTCATTTTCGACACCCTGCAACGTGCCCCTAAATTTGCGCTGCCCGTTAACTGGTGTCACTAACTTCAATTTGACCTTATGGCCTGCAAACCGCTCAAAATGTTCCAACGTAAACAAAGGTCGATCAAGCCCCGGTGACGACACCTCCAGCTGATACTGTCCCTGGATAACGTCTTCCACATCCAGCACACCGCTTAATTGATGGCTCACACGCTGACAATCACCCACGTCAACACCATTTTCTTTGTCAATATACACACGCAACAGGCCACGATTGCCTTGCCGAGCATATTCAACGCCCACGAGTTCGCAATCCAATAATTCAACCACCGGGGCGATAACCGCCTGTATATGCGCTGGTATTTGCCGCACAGCCTCGCTCCATTAATCACTTTTTCCGGAAACAAAAAATGGGCCATTGGCCCACCGTCATATCAACCACTTTAATCATCGCGCTTGACGGCCCGCACACCAAACTATGCCACCGTTCCACCCAACCTTTAACAAAAAAAAGTTAAAAAAAAACCACGTTTACTCGTGGCCTTTGCGATCCCCCAACGGAACCGTTCAACTTCTTTTTAACAAATCGTTCATGAATTGCCCACAGGAACAGGACTTTATCCCCCGATCCTCAGCAACACCATTTTTCATCGCTGGTAGTAGGACAGAACTGTAAGCCTGTAACCTTCAGCGGCTGCACCGGAGAAAGCTGAGCCCGATCATCGGGCAACACCTCAAAACCATTTTCTCGTAGTTGGTAGCGGGGACAGGATTTGAACCTGTGACCTTCGGGTTATGAGCCCGACGAGCTACCGGACTGCTCCACCCCGCACCCGAGGCAGCGCATTCTACCCAAGTCCGCTAAAAATACAACCCCAACGAACAAACTAGTTAACAATTTTTGCAGTTATGGTTTTTTTTCGGGCACGACTTCAAGCACTACGTAAGCAATAGCATATTCACTATCATCAGACAGGCTAAGGTGCGAACTGCCAACCCCCTGTTTTTGCAGCATTTTCTGCGCCCTTTCGGAAAAGGCCAACAACGGTTTGCCCAGCACATCGTTTGCAACGCCGATATCACGCAAACCCAACCCATCGCGAAACCCGGTACCCAGCGCCTTGGCAGCCGCTTCTTTGGCAGCAAAACGTTTGGCCAAAAATGCTGCCTGTTGTGCCGAATCCGTAAACGCGGCCAGCTCAACTCCGGTGAGAATGCGTGCGGCAAAACGCTCACCATAACGCGCCAGATTATCGGCCATACGCGGGATACGCACAATGTCGGTGCCGATACCAAAAATCATATATCTTGCGCCTCACGCATCAGACGCTTTATTTCGCGCACCGCCGGTTGCAATCCACTGAATACTGCTCGAGCAATAATGGCATGTCCGATGTTCAGCTCACGAATACCGGGAATGGCCGCAACGGCCTGTACGTTGTGATAATGCAGGCCGTGGCCTGCATTAACGTGCAAACCAAGGTCAAGACCATGTTCCACCGCAGTGACAATCCTGGCCAGTTCGGTATCACGCTGCGCGGGCGTTTGTGCATCAGCAAAATGCCCAGTGTGAATTTCGATCACCGGGGCACCCACTTCAGCCGCAGCCTCTATTTGCAGTGGGTCAGCATCAATAAATAGCGATACCCTCACTTGTGCCTCTGCAAGGCGGGAGCAGGCTTCACGCATACGCTCAGGCTGCCCTGCCACATCCAACCCACCCTCGGTTGTCAGCTCCTCACGACGTTCCGGTACCAAACAACAATCGGCAGGTTGAATGCGGCTGGCGATAGTCAACATTTCTTCGGTGACCGCCATTTCCAGATTCATACGTGTTTGTAAAATGTCCTTGAGCATCTCGACATCACGATCCTGAATGTGACGACGATCCTCACGCAAATGCAGGGTAATCGCATCGGCCCCGGCTTGTTCGGCTTCGATAGCCGCCTGGACAGGATCAGGATAACGTGTGCCACGCGCCTGTCGCAGCGTAGCAACATGATCAATGTTAACGCCCAACAACATGGCGTTTGAGTGTATATCTGTCAATGCCATAGTAACGCTGAGTCTCTTCGTAAAGTTTTGAAAGGTTTTTGGAAGCTTATGGTGTCATACGCTGTGCCAACCGGGCACTCTGTTGTAACAACTGTCGGCTTTGCAACGGTTTAGGGCCGAGGTAATGTCCAAGCATAGTACGCAACAACCGTTTTGCCTGACGCCGGACAGGTGCTGCCGATAAATCATTTTTCTGCAGGGCCAGTAATGTGTGCCCGGATATTTTGATCGCTATGCGCGCTTCATTGTTTTTCGTATTTTTTGTGGGATCAGAATCATCAATGAACAACACCGGCCCCTGCTCCGGAAAATAAATATACTCCTGCCCGGCCTGTATTGGTGTCGCACTGCGCACATCATGATCAAGCACCAACCCATATCCCAACGCTGTTAGCAGACGTATCTCAAAACGCCGTAAAATGACCTCCAATTCCACTTGTGCATCTTCAGCGACATCCAGTACCGCCAACTCACGCAAAGCAATATCGTACCAACCAAACAACTCCAACTGTGCATCATGGCGCTGTAGCAGACGCAACAAGATTTCATTCAGGTAAAACCCACTGGCAATTAAATGTGGATTAATGCGTAATGCGCCCCCCTGTGCTTCGGCTTCGGTCAACAACCCAAGCTCCCCGCGCTGATTAAACGATACCAATAACGGCTGAAAGTTTTGCAACAGACCACGCCAGCGGGGCTTGCTGCCACGCACACCTTTGGCGATAACCCCCACCCGACCCTGTTCAGGAGTAAATAATTCAAGAATGGCACTGGTATCGCGATAGGCGTGTTGATGTAAAACATAGGCGGGTTGCAACAACACCCGCAAATTAGTCATCTTGATAACCGAGACTGCGCAGAGCGCGCTCGTCATCGGCCCAACCGCTGCGCACTTTGACCCACAGCTGCAAAAAAACTTTACCCTCAAAAGCGCGCTCCATATCCTTACGCGCCAGCTCGCCGATGCGCTTTAATTGCTGGCCTTTTTTACCAATGATAATGCCCTTCTGTCCGTCACGCTCCACCCAAATAATGGCATGAATATGACGCACATTATTTTCCACCGAGAATTTTTCAATTTCCACCGTGGTGGAATATGGCAGCTCCTGCGACAAGGAACGCACCAGTTTTTCGCGCACAAACTCGGACGCCATAAAACGCTCACTACGATCCGTCACCTGATCTTCAGGAAAAAAAGGCGGAGCCATCGGCAATACTGCTTCAATCATCGTTTCCAACTGACTCACACCTTCACCGGTTTGTGCAGATATCGGCATCATTTGTGTGAATTCATGTTTTGTTGCCAGCATTCCCAAGTGTGGCAATAACACATCTTTTTCTTTCAGACCATCGACTTTATTAACCACCAGAAACACCGGCACTGTGGTTTGTTTTATTTTATCCAGAACATGTGCATCTTCATCAGTCCATTGAGTACGATCCAGCACAAAAATAATCACATCCACATCCGTAATACTGCCGGATGCGGCACGATTCATAAAACGGTTAATCGCTTTTTTTCCGCCGAGGTGAAGACCCGGTGTATCCACATAGACCACTTGACAATCATCCTTTGTTTTCACACCCAAAATACGGTGGCGGGTCGTTTGTGGACGGTTAGCGGTAATGCTAATTTTTTGACCCAGAATACAATTGAGCAGAGTTGACTTACCGACATTAGGACGACCGATAATAGCGACATAACCGCAGCGAAAATGCTGTTCGTTTGTTGGTGTATTCATTTTTTATTGTTACCCAGAAGCATCAACGCTTGTTCCGCAGCGGCCTGCTCTGCCTTGCGCCGACTACTACCAATACCGACAGCAGACTGAGGCAGGCCTTGTACTGTACAACTCATTTCAAACTGTTGGTCGTGTTCATCACCGGAGGTATTAACAACCGTATAAACTGGCAATGAAAAATGGCGAGCCTGTAAAAGTTCCTGTAAGCGTGTTTTCGGATCTTTTAATTCAGTTTCTGCTGAAAGGCCAGCAAGCCGTGGGGCAAGACATTTTTCAATAAGCTGGCGCGCACTATCCAATCCGCCATCCAGGTAAATTGCCCCAATAATCGCTTCCATGCCATCAGCCAGTATGGAGTCACGACGGAATCCACCGCTTTTTAGCTCACCGGAACCCAACAGTAAAAAATCACCCAGTGAAAATTCACGCGCCAGTTCTGCGAGCGTTTCTTTTTTTACCAACGATGCACGAAAACGGCTGAGGTGCCCTTCTGGCACAGAATCAAACTGAAAATAAAGAAGGTCAGCAACCACAAAGCCAAGAATGGCATCACCCAAAAACTCCAGCCGTTCATTATTGGCTGAGCCTTTACTGCGATGGGTCAAAGCCAGCGTAAGAAGGGCAACGTCACTGAACTGATATTCCAGTGCATTCTGCAATCGATCCAGTTGTGCATCCGATTTATTCACAACAACATCAATCCAACTCCACCTCATCAACAAAACTCACCACCATATCGACATTGCCTAACGCTGGAGTACGAACCTCATATTCAATGGCGATAAGCATAGAGCCATCTTTGTTACGCTCAATAAAAATATTGTCATCGGTGACATTTTTCACATCATCAATAGAAAAACGTTTACTAAGTGTTTTGAGAATTTCGCTATTGCTTTTTTCGGTGATGCCAGCCTCCTCCGACAGGCTTTTGAGGTGTGAGGTCACACTGAAATGTTCCATATAAATAGGAAACAAGCGTATGGCGATCATCGCAAAAAAACCAATCATCGCAAGAATGACGACAACAGAGATAGCAGTCAGACCTTGCTGACGGTGTGGACGTCGTTCAAATCGCCGAATTGTTCTATTCATTATTTTAGCTCCGCTCACTTTTATTGTATTCATCAGGCATCCGTGGCATGAAGAATGTGGTGATCAAGCCCTAAGGGATGGAAATTAAATAACTTATGCAATTGGCATCCCTTCTTCAGCCCCTCTTCGCCCGTTCTTCAATCGTAAAAGCTCGAAATAAGAGTGACTATTCCTACGCTTTTACTCAATTAGAACGAACAAATACGAACTAAATAAGAGTGCTACTTATATAAGTTATTTAATTTCCATCCCTAAGTACCACACAGCGGCTCGATTTTCACTTATTTAATACTGCTTCCTAACCGATCCCAGGCAATACCACTGGCCTTTGAGTCCCAGTTCATCCAGATCATAAACGCCTTACCCACTAGGTTTTCTTCCGGCACAAAACCCCAATAACGACTGTCGTTACTGTTGTCCCGGTTATCGCCCATAACAAAATACTGGCCTTCCGGCACAATGAATTCACCCTCCATCGTGCCACGACTTTCATCAATCAGGATTTCGTGCTCCACATCCGATAGGTGTTCTAAATATACTTTTGCCCCAGACATGGAAACACCAGAGCCAATCCCCATATACGTTCCCTTTGCTTCTTGTTTAACCGGCTCACCATTCACAAAAAGTTTTTTGTTATAATAGGCGACCTTATCTCCCGGCAAACCGATTACCCGTTTAATGTAATCAATCGAAGGGTTTTTAGGATAACGAAAAACCATCACATCACCCCGTTTTGGTTCGCCCACATCAATGATTTTGCTATTGACTACAGGCAAACGCACACCGTAAGAAAACTTGTTAACCAGAATAAAGTCACCCGTCAGTAGCGTGGGCATCATGGAATTCGAAGGGATACGAAAAGGTTCCACCAAAAATGAACGCAACACCAGCACAGCCAGTATCACCGGAAACAATGAGCGTGCATATTCGACCAGTATAGGCTCTTTAAGCAGTTTTTCTTTTACATCAGACAGTGTTTCATCAGAAGTGATATTTTGCTCAGATATCGCATCGGCAGCCATACGTCGCTTGGGAGCTAGAACATAGGCATCAAATAACCAAATAATGCCAGTAATAAAAACCGCACTAACCATAATTGCGGGAAAATTAAAATCCATGAGTCACTTTCACCTGTTATTTTATTTGTTTTTGCCGACCTGCAATATTGCCATAAAAGCCTCTTGCGGAATTTCCACGGAACCCACCTGTTTCATGCGTTTTTTCCCTGCTTTCTGTTTTTCCAACAGTTTACGTTTACGCGAAATATCGCCGCCGTAACACTTGGCCGTTACATTTTTGCGCAAGGCTTTTACATTGCTGCGCGCCACCACATGAGCACCAATCGCTGCCTGAATGGCCACATCAAACATCTGACGGGGAATGATTTCACGCATCTTTTCGGCCAGTTCGCGACCGCGATGCTGGGCCTGATCACGATGCACAATCACTGATAATGCATCCACCCGCTCGCCATTTATTAGCAAATCCAATTTCACCAAATCGGCTGTCTGAAAATGAATGAAGTGGTAATCCAGCGAAGCATAACCACGACTGACTGATTTCAGCCGGTCGAAAAAATCCATCACTACCTCATTCATTGGCATTTCATATTCCAGAGACACCTGATTGCCAATGTAAAGCATCTTGCGTTGCACACCACGTTTTTCGATGCACAGAGTGATTACATTGCCAACATATTCCTGTGGCAACAAAATATTAGCAACAATAATGGGTTCACGCAGCTCTTCGATTCTGCCTGCTTCAGGCAGCTTTGAAGGATTATCAACCTGAATGGTTTCTCCTTTATTGGTCAGCACCTCATAAACCACCGTGGGCGCAGTACTGATCAGGCTCAGATCGTATTCACGTTCCAAGCGTTCCTGTACGATTTCCATGTGCAACATGCCCAAAAAACCGCAGCGGAAACCCAGGCCCAGTGCCTGTGAGGTTTCCGGTTCATAAAACAGAGATGCGTCATTCAAGCGCAGTTTTGCCAAAGCATCACGCAGGTCTTCGTAATCTTCAGCACTGATGGGGAAAATACCGGCAAACACCTGTGGTTGCACAGCTTTGAAACCCGGCAGAGACTCCGTAGCAGGGTTCTCGGCCAGGGTCAGCGTATCACCCACAGGCGCACCTTCGATTTCCTTAATGCCCGCAATGACATAGCCCACTTCACCGGCCTGCAAAATATCGGTATCCAACCGTTTGGGATTGAAAATGCCGACATGATCCACCAAATGACTACGCCCTGTGCTCATCACCAGAATTTTTTGGCGTTTTTTCAACGTACCTTGCTTGATACGCACCAATGACACCACGCCCAGGTAATTATCAAACCAGGAATCAATAATCAGCGCCTGTAGGGGGGCGTCCCGATCACCCTGCGGTGCCGGAATCTTTTTTACCAGATCTTCCAGCAGCTCATCGACACCCAACCCCGTTTTGGCGCTCACTCGCATGGCTTCACTGGCTTCCACGCCAATGATATCTTCGATTTCATGAATAACCCGTTCCGGGTCAGCTGCGGGCAAATCAATTTTGTTAAGCACCGGCACCACTTCGACATCTTGTTCGATGGCGGTATAACAATTAGCCACGCTCTGCGCTTCCACACCCTGCGAAGCATCCACCACTAGTAACGCACCTTCGCAGGCTGCCAGCGAACGTGACACTTCGTAGGAAAAATCAACATGGCCGGGAGTATCGATAAAATTCAGCTGGTAAATTTCACCACTTTTGGCGGTGTAACTGAGAGTGACACTCTGCGCCTTGATGGTAATGCCACGCTCACGTTCCAAATCCATGGAATCTAATACCTGCGCAGACATTTCCCGTTCAGACAAGCCGCCACACATCTGAATAAAGCGGTCAGCAAGTGTGGATTTTCCGTGGTCGATATGCGCAATAATGGAAAAATTGCGGATGTTTTCCATTTTTGACATGTAAGCAGTACCGCCGAATTAAAAGGAATGAAGTTACGTTCGGAAGGAACGGCCGGCGGGCATTGTAATCTATCTTGCCCGTCGCCGAAACAGAAACCCCGCAGACCGGATGATCAGCGGGGTTTTATCAAAAGCCCAATCGGTTATTTTTTCTTGATTTTCAGCGCTAGAAAGACGGGGCCGCCACGACGCTGCACCAACAATGGCACCGATTTGCCCACAGGCAATTCCTCCGATACTTCAGCAAAGTGCTTGGCATCTTTTACATCCACATTGTTGATCATCAAAATCACATCACCACGCCGCACTCCAGCTTTACGTGCCGGACCTGCCTGGATTTTTTGCACAATCACACCACCCTCTTTGATTTCCAGCTTTTTGCGTTGCTCGGCGGTGAGATCCATTACCGTGACATTCAATCGGGCTTCATTCGCCGTATCCGGCTCACCGGCCACCTGAATACCGTCATCATCGGGTAATTCACCCAACTTCACCTTCAGGGTCTTGACCTTGCCCTTGCGCAAAATATCCACACTGACCTTTTCACCCACTGGACTAATGCCCACTAACGGTGGCAGATTGGAGGAACGCACCACCGAATTACCATTGAAGCGAATAATAACATCGCCGACTTCCAGTCCGGCTTTTTCTGCCGGGCTGTCTTTCAATACTTTGGCCACCAAGGCACCACGGGGTTTGTCCATGCCAAAAGACTCCGCCAGTTCACGGGTGACATCCTGGATCAGCACACCCAGCCAGCCACGGGCCACCTTGCCGCCATCTTTCAATTGCGCAACCACCTGCATAGCCATATCAATGGGAATGGCGAACGACAACCCCATAAAGCCACCTGTGCGACTGTAAATTTGCGAGTTGATTCCGACCACATTACCATCGAGGTCAAATAAAGGGCCACCGGAGTTGCCAGGGTTAATGGCGACATCGGTTTGAATAAACGGCACATAATTTTCACGGGGCAAAGAACGACCCTTGGCACTGACAATACCCGCCGTTACCGAGTGATCAAAACCAAAAGGCGATCCGATAGCCAGCACCCATTCACCGACTTTTAAGTGCCCGGAATCACCAATTTTTACCACTGGCAGGTTGTCTGCATCCACTTTTAACAACGCAATGTCACTGCGTGCATCACTACCAATAACCTCGGCGACCAACTCACGTCGATCAGACAAACGCACCAGAATTTCGGTAGCATCTTTCACCACATGATGATTAGTCATCACATAACCATCTTCGGAAATAATAAATCCTGAACCCAGCGATTTGGCCTCCTGAGGCTCGCTGCCAGGGCCACCAAAGTCACGCCCCTGCTCACCAAAAAAATGCCGGAACAAATCACCAAATGGGCCTTCAGGAATTTGCTCAGGCATACCATGTGGCCTGCGTGATATTTTTGGATGTTTGAATTTTTGCGTGGTGCTGATATTCACTACCGCCGCGCTGTGATTCTCAACCAACTCGGTGAAGTCAGGCAAACTACCCGCCTGTAGTGGACTGAACAACATCAACAATGCCAGGGTGAAGCCCACTATTAGACCAGGCCGGATAGATAAAACTGTTCTGCACCCACCGCCTTCAAAATTGTACGCATTACCCGAACGGGCATTCTCGACATTCATATTTTCTCCAGACATTCAGCATCACCCTTTTTTCTATGATTCAACAATTCGCTGTAGTGCAATACCAACGCGCCGCAACAACACAGGTTGGTAACGGACATCATTCGCGATCCCCTGGGTAAAGCGTCGCACCCAGACAAAACCCAGTAACAAACCTGAAAGGCCCAGAACAATCGGTAAAACATCCGGGTTTACTATCAATAATTGCACGGTCAACAGTTGACCTAAAAAGCCAAAAACAAACAGCAGTAACAAGGGTACAGTGTAAACGGCCAATGAGCCACGCACCAATGCCTGTTCATTAATGCCGATAATCACCTCATCACCCACGGCTACCTGAGTTGCCTGTGGATTCAGCGTGCGCACCCGACTACGTTTGTTACCCAGCACTCTGGCCAGCGTTGCCGTACCACAACCTTTATTTGCCGCACACTGACCACAAGCAGTACGCCGCTGCGTTTCCACCCACACGTCGCTATTTTCCAGCGCAACAACCTGTGCATGCTCTTCGATCATTCTTCCGCGCCCGGGGTAAACACCACTGAACGGGCAAGTTGTTCAACAGTACGCGCAGGCACTTCACCAATCACCGTAATCTGATGCTGCGCAGTCAGAATACCAAACGCATTCACTACGCCCATAGGCGAAATACCCTCAAAGACATCTTCACCATCTGCAAGCTTCTCAAAATAAATCGAGATATTTGCCAAACCATCGGACAATACCCAATGCTCACTGAGCACATTAGAGCCCAGCATTTGATGCCGAAAACGTGAAGACACCGTAAACCCTCTCGGCAATAACGCGATCTTCCAGTCACTGTCCTGTACCATGAGCACGTTATTATCGGGTTCACGTTCATACCAAGTAAAACCCTCTCCCGTTGAGGTCGGCTGTAACAAATACTCAGGGATACGATCAACCACCGCAATATCTGCAAACATCGCCTGTTCCAGTAATTCGTTCCGTTCGTTCAACAAATCAGACTTCAATAAAATAGATTTTTCATCATCAACCCACAAACGATAACCATAACGCAAATTATCTTTTGGCTGAATCAATATCCGTCGCGCCTCCCGCCCTGCAACGCGCTCCATCGACTCCAGACCCAATTGATAATTTTTTTGCAATTGGGCAAAATCATTTTCTGCCAGCTGGGTCAGCACATTCCCGGTGAATTTTTGCCGACTAACCATGACCTCCTTGCTATCTGGCATATAACAAATCACCAGATCATCCTTACGCACCACCTCGCGCGCTACACCATTCAGATTAATCAAGCGTTCAAATCGCCCCGTCTCATCCGCTTTGTGTACCACCCGCATGGATTGCACCTGACCATTCTGCAAAAACACCAGTGTGCCATGGTAATTAATGTTTTGTGACGCTGTCTGCACGCGCATCAGCACGTCCAGCGTGGCCTGGTCTGCCTTTGCCTGAGCCACGCTGCCGAAGCAGGCGACCATAATACACACAGGTAAAATCAGACGTGGAAAGAAAAAGGCTGACACCGTTATTTTTGCGCCTGAATCAAAAACCGGTGCGAATTGGGATAAGCCACGATACGTGCGTAGGGAACCATACCTTGCACTGCGGCTCTGGGTGACTGTTGGCTATGATCGACCAGATATTTATTAAGTCGGGGATGAATTTGCATCTGTTTGATTGGCGCAGACAAATGACTTGCTGTGCTGGATGATTGAGTCACGGTTTGAATATTGGTGCGAAGCGAGTGCTGAATATTACCCCGTGCGACATTCTGTGGTGATGACGACGCTGGTGACAGGTTGGCAGGAACTTGCGCCATCGGTGGTGCTGGAAGTTGCCCGTCCTGCTGATACATGAGCTGTACGCCCAGTACCGCAACAGCCGCAACCGAGGCGGCAACCGCCAAACCCGCCACACGCTGCCCCCAAGATGTTTTTGCTTGTGGCGGAGGAGCCAAAATAGTCGGTTCGTCATCCAGCGCTGCCATTACTCGTGATGAAAAACCATGATCCATCCCGCTGGGCAAACTGCGTTTCAATGTGTCACCAATCAAATGATATCGCCCCCAGGCTTTACGATTTTCATCGCAAACCAGCAGCTCATCCACAGTCATCTGGTGTTCCTGTTTACTCAGTTCGCCATCAATCAGTGCAGAGATTCGTTCATCTGATGGATTTGTCATACTCATCACCTGTTTTGTTTTATTTATTCGCTTTATTCATTCATGCTCAATCAATGGCCGCAGTTTTTTGTCAATCGACTCACGCGCTCGAAAAATGCGGGATCGTACCGTACCCACTGGACATTCCATAGCCTCGGCAATTTCCTCATAGCTCAGCCCTTCAATTTCTCGTAAAGTGATTGCCGTGCGTAAATCATCCGGTAACTGTTCCATTGCCAAGAATATCGTCGCTTCAACCTCATCCTTCAAGGCAACCTGTTCTGGCGTTGCATATTCTCTAAGACCTTCAGCACCCTCAAATTGTTCAGCTTCCTGCGCATCAATATCCACATTTGGCATACGTCGCCCACGAGCAACCAAGTAGTTTTTGGCCGTATTAATGGCAATGCGATACAGCCAAGTGTAAAACGCGCTATCGCCACGAAACCGCGGCAAAGCCCGATACGCCTTAATGAAAGCCTCCTGGGCCACGTCCTGCACTTCGCTGTGATCGCGGATATAACGTGAAACCAGCTTTATGATCTTAATCTGGTACTTCAGCACCAAAGTATCAAACGCCGATTTATCTCCCCGTTGCACGCGCTCAACGAGAATCTGGTCTACCTTTTGTTCACTCATTTCTGTTCAGCGACCTGCCCTGCAAAGGGCATCCCCTTAAGTTTTATTCTTCTGCGAGTGAAGCGTCTCCCGGCAACCTCCCATAAGTAGACAGCACTCATTATGGATAGTTCTGTCTGTCAATTCAGGTTTTACAACCCGGAAGCAGCCTATTTTGACGCGATTGACACCACACACGCAATTATTTCTCTGTCACTCGAAATATGGGCGAGATGCGCAGAATCAAGTAAGCTCGGGTCATGAATGAACATTTCAGCCACGATGTACTGGTTATTGGCAGCGGTGCCGCCGGTTTGAGCCTGATTCTGCGACTTGATCCCGGCTTACGTATTGCCGTTATTGCCAAAGGTCCAGTAGACGAGGGCAGCAGCAAATACGCCCAGGGCGGCATCGCCGCCGTGCTGGATCCAGCAGACTCTATCGAAACCCATGTGCAAGATACGCTCACTGCCGGAGCCGGATTGTGCGACCCGGCAATCGCACGATTTACCGCCAAACATGGCGCTGAACAAATTCGTTGGCTCAACGATCTCGGCACCACTTTTTCCACCCTCGACGACAGCAGATTACACCTCACCCGTGAAGGTGGCCATAGCCAACGTCGGGTCGCCCACGCAGCCGATGCCACCGGTCGTGCCACAGCCCAATCCATGGTGGACGCATTAAAAGACCGGCCCAATGTTGAACTATTCGAACACCATATTGCCGTGGACCTGATCACCGCCAACAAACTCGGCCATGAACCGCAACGTGTCCTGGGCGCTTATGTGCTCAACCGCAAAGCCGACCGCATCGACGTTTTCCATGCCCGCTGCGTGGTACTCGCCACGGGTGGCGCTAGCAAAGTCTATCTGTACACCACCAACCCGGACGTTTCTACCGGCGATGGTATCGCCATGGCCTGGCGCGCAGGATGCCGGGTGGCCAACATGGAATTTATCCAGTTTCACCCCACTTGCCTCTACCATCCCCAGGCCAAATCCTTTCTGGTCTCCGAAGCCCTGCGCGGCGAAGGTGCCCATCTGCTGCTACCCGACGGCAGTCGCTTCATGCATAAATTTGATACCCGTGCCGAACTTGCCTCGCGCGACATCGTCGCCCGCGCCATGGATCATGAAATGAAACGCCTCGGTGCCGACTGTCTGTACATTGATATCAGCTTTAAAGACACCGACTTCATCACCAGCCACTTTCCCACTATTTATCAGCGCTGCCTCGAATTTGGTTTCGACATGACCCAACAACCACTGCCAGTCGTACCCGCCGCCCACTACACCTGCGGTGGCGTAATGACCGACTCGCACGGTCGTAGCGACATTGATGGTCTTTATGCCGTCGGCGAAACCGCCTTCACTGGCCTGCACGGTGCCAATCGTTTAGCCAGCAACTCACTGTTAGAATGTCTGGTATTCGGTGAAGCCGCCGCAAAAAATATCAACCTGACCGTCAAAGACCGGCAACTCACCGAACATATTCCCGACTGGGACGAAAGCCGAGTCACCGACTCCGATGAAGAAGTAGTGGTTTCCCACAACTGGGATGAACTGCGTCGTTTCATGTGGGACTACGTCGGCATTGTGCGCACCGACAAACGTCTGCAACGCGCCCTGCGCCGCACCGATTTACTGGTGCGTGAAATCGAAGAATACTACAGCCATTTCCGCATCAGTGGTGATCTCATCGAACTGCGCAACCTAGTGCAAGCCGCCACCCTTATTATTCGCAGCGCCATGTTGCGGCAAGAAAGTCGTGGGCTCCACTACACATTAGACTACCCCGAAACGAACAATACCCGCGCACCAGAAAACACAATTTTAGTACCGCCGAATTTCAGTTCGCAGACACAGCCTTCCCGCTAGATTTTCCCTCAACCCCGGTAGCCCTGACAATCAGACAGGCGCATGAAAATACTGTTTTGGGACACTAGTGATGTATATTTTAATGCCAAAACCGTATTGAAAACTTTAGTTCATTTTTAATGCGCGGCGCACCGGTGCAAAAGAGCGCCGATGAATAGGTGTTACCCCCAATTCTTGCAGTGCCATCATGTGCGCTTTGGTAGGGTAGCCTTTGTGCCCGGCCAATCCATAACCGGGATACTCGGCATCCAGCAGTACCATTTCCCGGTCTCGCGTCACTTTAGCAATAATAGATGCTGCACTGATCGCCGGTATTTTACCATCTCCTTTGATAATGGCTTCGGCGGTACAAGGTAATTCCGGGCAGCGATTACCATCTACCAACACATGCCCAGGTTTCAATGTTAGCCCGGCAACAGCACGTTGCATCGCTAACATGGTTGCTTGCAGAATATTGATTTCATCGATTTCTTCCACCTCGGCACGACCAATGGCCCAGGCTTTGGCTTTCATCGTGATTTCCTCAAACAAAGCCTCACGCTTTTTCTCACTGAGTGCTTTGGAATCAGCCAAACCGGAAACAGGCTGTTGCGGATCAAGTATGACGGCAGCCGTTACCACTGGCCCAGCCAATGGCCCCCGCCCGACTTCATCGACCCCAGCCACCCACAGTGCAGCACCAGAAAAACCAGGTGTTAATTGAGTATCCATATCCTGTGTGCCTTTGGTTATTTTATAACCTGTTGCAGAATAGCGTCTGCCGCTTGTTTGCTGGCATTCTGGCGCAATATCTGGTGAATGTCGGTAAAACGCTGATTCAGGTCATCCATCATTGAAGGATTCTCAAAATAAGCCAACACTTTTTGGCCAAGATTTTCTGCAGTTGCTTCGTGCTGGATCAATTCCGGCACCAGGGTCTCATTGGCCAATAAATTAGGCAGCGACACATTGTCCACTTTTACCAAACGCTTGGCCAGCCAGTAGGTCAGCGGTGCCAGTTTATACGCCACCACCATAGGCCGCTTTAGCAACATGGCCTCCAAGGCCGCCGTGCCCGAAGCCAGCAACACCACATCAGCGGCGGCCATCACTTCGCGCGACCGCCCGTCAACCAGGGTCAGGCGCGGCAATTCCCTACCCTGTGTTTTGATTTCTGCCATAGCCTGTTCAAACTGGGTACGTCGCTCATTGTTGGCCAGCGGCACAACAAATTCCAGATTGGGGCGACGTGACTGCAACCAACAGGCTGTTTCAATAAACGGCTGCGCAAGATAATGCAGCTCATTGGAGCGACTGCCCGGTAACAGGGCGAGGATTTCATGATCGAGTGACAGGTTCAATTGCTGTCGTGCCGACTGTTTGTCTACTTCAAGTGGAATGGTGTCGGCCAGAGGATGCCCCACAAAACGCACCGGGACTTGATATCGTTGGTAAAAGTGCGCCTCAAAGGGAAACAGGGTAAGCATCAAATCCGTGGACACGGCGATTTTTTTCACCCGTCCTTGCCGCCAGGCCCATACAGAGGGGCTGACATAGTGTACGGTTTTAATACCCGTGATACGCAGCTGTTTTTCCAGACCCAGCGTAAAATCAGGCGCATCAATACCGATAAAGACATCCGGTGGATTTTGTTTGAAATGTGTGGCCAGTTGGCGGCGTATGCCCAACAGTTCACGATAACGTCCCAGCACTTCCACAATACCCATCACCGACAAGCGATCCATGGGGAAAAGGCTGTTGGCTCCTGCGGCAATCATCTGTGGGCCCGCAATACCTTCAAAAACAGCATCGGGATACTGTTGTTTGATGGCAGTAATAAGGCCCGCACCCAGCAAATCACCTGATGCCTCACCGGCAACGATGCCAAATCGCAACGACTGCCTTGCCACTTATCGCACGATCCCGCGCGTAGTGCTTTTTATAAAAGCCAGCAGTTGCGTAACTTCATCGCAGCTTTTTGCCATGGGTTCCAGTTTGGCAATGGCCTGCGTCAGTGTATTGCCGGAACGGTAAATGATTTTATAGGCTTTACGTAATTCACTCAGCGCTTCACCGGAAAATCCACGCCGTTTAAGGCCTTCGCTATTCAAACCATGCGGTTTGGCCATATGTCCGGAGACCATTAAGAATGGCAATACATCTTTGGAGATCACGCTGTTCATGGCGGTAAAGCAATGTGCGCCCACCTTGCAAAATTGGTGCACCAGGGTAAAACCACCAAGAATGACATAATCTTCGATGATCACATGCCCGGCCAGTGTGGTGCTGTTAGCAAAGATGTTGTGGTTGCCGATTTGGCAATCATGCGCGATATGCACGGTAGCCATAATCCAGTTGTCGTCACCAATGCGGGTAATACCCAGATCCTGCGCGGTACCCCGACTGATGGTGCAATATTCGCGAATGACATTGCGATCACCTATTTCCAGTTCGGTGACCTCACCTGCGTATTTTTTATCCTGGGGGTCTCCACCAATGGCGGCAAACGAATAAACTTTATTGTCACGGCCAATGCGCGTGGGGCCATTGATCACAACATGCGAATTAATGACCGTACCCTCACCAATCTCCACATCAGCACCGATAACAGAAAAAGGGCCGACGCTAACACCTTTGGCAAGACGAGCAGCAGGATCGATTATGGCCTGGGAATGGATCAAGAACCTGCCACCTCAGTCAGTTTGCACGCCTCGTTCGGCACACATCAGTTCTGCGGAACACACAACTTTGCCATCGACTTTGGCGACGCCATTAAACTTCCACACGCCACGTTTGGATTTGATGATATCCACTTCCAGCATTAATTGGTCACCCGGTACGACTGGCTGCTTGAAGCGGGCACCATCAATACCGACAAAATAATACAATGAATCTTCATCTGGCACTTTACCACTGGTGCGAAAGGCCAGAATACCCGTCGCCTGTGCCAGTGCTTCCAGAATCAGCACACCCGGCATAACTGCATGATGTGGAAAATGACCGGTAAAATAGGGCTCGTTGTAACTGACATTTTTGTATCCCACCAGACGCTCACCCACATGGCATTCGGTGACCCGGTCAATCAACAAAAACGGGTAGCGATGCGGTAAATGTTCCAGAATTCCGTAAATATCCAGCGTGGTTAGCGATGTATCCAGTGACTCACTCATTATTTTTTTGTCTCATCAAGATGCTCAGAAGCAGCTAATCGCTTTTCCAGTTTTTTTAACCGCCG
>Ga0256839_1000732_pt1 | contig 42186 bp, 34 predicted proteins | sample 354166metaG_FD_185968 | JGI IMG/M metagenome (GOLD analysis project Ga0256839, IMG submission 185968) | Hydrothermal vent microbial communities from Mid Atlantic Ridge, Atlantic Ocean - 354-166 | ecosystem: Environmental > Aquatic > Marine > Hydrothermal vents | place: Atlantic Ocean: Mid...
TACGAGGGTCTTCTAACGGCGAAAAGTGTTCAATCAAGCAGGCGGTCACGGGAAACTCCTAATGTGGTTTCTCTGTATGATCTCATATCTTGCTGGTTTTATGGGAGTTTATATGCGCTCGCCCTGACTGGGTTTACCCACCGCGTCTATTTTTCGCCCGGTGATGGTTCACGGGTATTGCATGTGTATATCGATGGTGATGGTCGCCCCTGGTTGCGTCGTGCAGTGATCAACCTGCGCCCTGAAGTACCCCAGCCACTGATGTTGCAAGCGATGGCGCTTGATGAGCGTCCTGCGCTCTATCTCACCCGCCCTTGTTACCATCAGCAGTTCGATGCTGATAAATGTGAGCCCTGGTATTGGACTCATGGTCGCTATGCGCCAGAGATCGTTGAAAGCATGGCGGCGGTCGTGCAACGCTGGGTGGCGAATCACGGGCATGCGAAAGTACGCCTCTTCGGTCACAGCGGCGGTGGCAGCATTGCGCTATTGATGGCGCGGGATCTACCCGATATCGAAGCGATCGTCACCGTTGCGGCGAACCTCGACACCGCGGCATGGACGCGGTACCACGGCTACACCGCGCTGCTGGGTTCGCTCAACCCGATAGCCGCAGGGCTCCCTTCTGGTATTGCCCAATTTCACTATCTGGGCAGTGAGGATCGAAATGTCCCACCGGGAATTTTTCCTGCCATTGGCGCAAACCCCAACGTGGCTGTGAGAATTGTTCCCGGACAGGGGCATCGGTGTTGCTGGTTGGATGACTGGCCGACCATACTCCAAGAAACAGATACTTTTATGATGCAGAAAAATCCATGACAGCAGCAGCAACATTTTCTATCCCCGGTTACGACATCGGGGAAAAAATCGGCGAGGGTGGATTTGCGAAAGTGTTTCTGGCGGAGCAGACATCGCTGCAGCGTAACGTGGCGCTCAAAATCGTTGCGCCGGAACTGGTCAGTGATCAGGAATTTTGCGACCGCTTCATCAAGGAAGGGCGCATTATCGCCAAGCTCAGTGAGCACCCCAATATCATCACCATTCACGATATTGGCTGCCACGACAGCTGTTACTACATGTCGATGGAGTATGTTGCTGGCGGCACCTTGTCGGAAAAGATCCGGGCAGGTGAAGTGGATACGCCGGCTGCCTATCTTCGTGAGATTGCGAAGGCACTGGCCGAAGCGCACCGGATGTCGTTTATCCATCGTGACATCAAACCCGCCAATATCCTGTTCAAGGCGGACGGTACGCCAGTATTGACCGACTTCGGCATCGCCAAGTCATTGACCGGTGCCACCCAGTTGACGCAGGCGGGTTTCGCAGTCGGTACGCCCGACTACATGAGCCCCGAACAAGCCATGTCCAAGCCGCTGGATGGACGCTCGGACCTGTACAGCCTCGGCGTCGTGTTCTACGAGATGCTCACCGGTGAAAAGCCGTTTGTGGGCGAAGATGCCTTTTCGGTGGCCGTCAAACACATCAACGAACCACCACCGCCGCTGCCAACTGCGCAGGCACACTTCCAGCCGATTCTCGATCGCCTGCTGGCCAAGAGCCCCGATGACCGTTATCAGGATGCTGAAGCGCTGATCGCTGATCTCGACCGCGTTGCGCCACCGGGCAGCGAAGGCAAGGATGCCGTCTCGGAGACACAATCCGGTCGCGAGCGAAGCCGCAAACCGCTATGGATCGGGACTGGCGTCGTGGCTGCGCTGGCGGTGTCGATCTCGACCGTCATCGCGCTGGCGCCAGACCAGATGACCCGGCCCGATAAGACCGTGCCGGTGCAGCCCGCCGTTTCTGACGAGATCTCCGATGAAGATGCCCAGGCGGCATTGCTCGACAAATTCTCGCCCAGGGTGCGGCGGCTGCTGGAGACCGCGATGCTGCACCAGGAGTTCGGGCGCTTGACCGATCCGCCGGGCAGCAATGCATGTGAAGCCTATCGGCTGGTGCTGGAGAGTGATCCGGATAATGAACTTGCGAACAAGGCGGTAAAAGAAATTGGCTGCCCCTGATTGTCGATTTGCTGCGTATTGAGCGATGGGACGTCACGCTATTTAAGACTGAGGACTGAAGATCCATGAATAACTATGCAAAACCGGCTAGTCTGCGCGGGCTCCTGATCGCAGGGGTCGTCACTGCGGTAACCATTGCCGCAGGCTGTGCCACCACAGAGCGGGTTACTAGGCCCGACAGTGGAGAGACGCAGAATCCTGACCGCCTGCTGGTGGTGGATTGCCTGCTGCCAGCACGTGTCCAGCAGCTGGGGCAGAAGCTTACTTATCTGGCGCCACGTCGCCCGATCAAGACCACCCAGTCCGATTGCGAGATCAGAGGGGGCGAATACACCGCCTATGATCGCGCCAACTATGCGACTGCGCTGAAGATCTGGCTGCCACAGGCCAAGCAGGGAGACCCCGCCGCGCAGACCTATGTGGGCGAGATCTACGAAAAGGGCCTTGGCATCATGGCTGACTATCAAGTGGCTGCGGCCTGGTATCGTAAGGCAGCGGCCCAGGGCTATTCCCGAGCCATGATCAACCTGGGCTATCTCCATGAGAGTGGTCTCGGGGTCGAGCAAGATCTGGTGCAGGCAATGAACTGGTATCGCAAGGCTTCAGGTCTGACAGAGGCTGATCTCGAATATGTATCGTCAGTAGAACGTGCGCGCCGCAAGGCCGCAGTCGAGGAGACGGCCAGTCTGCGTACTGAAGTTGGCAGCCTGCAGCGGGAACTCGAAGCGGCACGCCTTCAGCTGGCCGAGCGCAAGACGACGCTGGAGGCCGAGCGTCAGCGTGCGGCAGCACTGCGTGCCCGGTTGGCTGCCGAGCAGAAAAAGCGTGCAGCGGTTGCAAGTGTCGGCGATGGTGCCGAAGCGGCCAGATTGAAAAAAGAACTGGCCGGGGCGCAGAGCGAAAAAGAAGCGCTCAGTCAGGCGCTGGCACAGCAGAAAGCGGAATTGCAGCGGTTACAGACGAAGCTCTCGTCACGGGAACTTGAGATGGCATCAGCCCAACGGGCACTCGATGCCGCGACCGCGAAACTGCAGGCAGCGGGTTCCAATAGTCAGACTTCGACAGCGGAGCTGGCGGCAATCCGTGCCGAGCGTGAAGCTCAGGCGAAAAAAGTGGCGACGCTTGAAACGGAATTGAGCACGTTGAAATCCGACTATGCCAGTGAAAAAGAGCGGCTGGCTGCCGGTTTGGCCCAATCTCGCCAGGAGCAGGCACGCCTGCAAGAAAAACTCGCCGGCGCAGCGTTGGCCAGTAGCCAACGTGAGAAAGAACAGGCGGCCCAGCTGGAAAAAATGCAGCAGCAGAATGCCGCATTGCAGCAGGCACTGCTCGACAACCAGCAGCGTGAAGCGGCATTGAATCGCCAGCTGGCTGCATCGGGAAGCCAGGCGAATGACAGCGCCGAGCTGCGCAAGCAATTGGCGGCAGCGCAAAAACGCTCGCAGGATCTGCAACAGCAGCTACAGACGGCCACTGCCGAGCAAAGCCGCTTGCAGAAAAACCTCATGTCGGCACAAATCGCCAGTGGTCAATCGGCAGGTGAACTGGCCGAATTGCAGAAAAAGCTGGCGGCGTCGGAAGCTGCTATTGCCCGTTATGAACAGGAAGTGGCGGCTTTGAGCAAGAAAGCCAAACAGTCGACGGTAGCCAAAAAAGAGGTCGCAGCCAACAAGGTGGTCGCCACTGTCACCGATGGTCCGGCGATCGAAATCATCGACCCGCCAATGGCCGTCACCCGCTCGATTCCGGCGGTGTTTGCCCCGCGCGGGCTGCCCAAGCTGGAAATCATCGGCAGGGTATCGGCTCCTGATGAGCTGCTGACCTTCAAGGTCAATGGCCGCAAGCTGTCGCTGAATGACAACGGACTATTTCAAGTCGAAGAGCCTGTCGGCACAAGTGAGAAGAAGGTGCAAATGCTGGCCATCGATCGCAGCGGTAAGAAAACACAGATGCAGTTCATGATCATCCCCAAGGCTGCCGACGGCGCAGCGACAACACCCGCAAAAAAAGGTGCTGGCTCGGCGCCGACGAGGATCGAATTTGGCAGTTACCATGCACTGGTTATTGGTAACAAGGAGTATGACAACCTCACCAACCTGAATACTCCGGTCAATGACGCGCGTGCCATCGAAAAAATCCTGCGCACAAAATACGGCTACAAAACGCAATTATTGCTCAATGCCAACCGCTATCAGATTCTTTCTGCACTCAACAAGCTGCGAGAGACCCTGACGGAAGATGACAATCTGCTGATCTACTATGCCGGGCATGGCGAACTCGATGGGGTCAATCAGCGTGGCTTCTGGCTGCCGGTCGATGCCGAGCCGGACAATAGCGCCAACTGGATCTCCAATGTCGCCATCACCGATATGCTCAATATTATGAATGCCAAACACGTCATGGTGGTTGCAGATTCCTGTTACTCCGGGTCGCTGACGCGCGCATCGATCGCCCGTCTGCAGGGCGGCATGTCGTCGAAGAAAAAGAACAAATGGTACAAGTTGATGGCCAAGGCCCGCACCCGTACCGTGCTCACCTCGGGTGGCGTCAAGCCCGTGCTCGACTCCGGCGGCGGGGAGCACTCGATTTTTGCGCGCGCTTTTATCGATGTCATCGACGGAAATAGTCAGATCATGGAAGGCTACCAGCTCTATCGTGAGGTGCTCGCGAGGGTCAAGAAAAACGCCAAACGCCTCAGGGTCGAGCAAAACCCTCAATATGCACCGCTGAAATATGCCGGTCACGAAGCGGGGGAATTTTTCTTTCTGCCCAAGGCACGGCAGGCCATGAACGAACCATCGCAGAGGTTTCGGCTGGCACTGGCGGCGCGGTATTGATCCTGGACGGTTGATGCAGTGCTGGCTTCGGTCCAGCGAAATATTTATTGCCTACCTTAATACTTCCCCTTTTCCCAAAGGGGATTGAGGGGGATTTTCAGGCGCTTGCTGCGGACTCCATACTTGTTGAAATCCCCTTGTTCCATTTTTGCGAAAGGGGTAACGCAACGCTGCATGTTCCATCAATCCGTCAGGACGCTGGAATTCACTGCCAGGGAGGGCAATCCTCGGTTTAGTTCACATCCCTGTGACTGGATCTCGGTGTCCAGCGGGGATGGCGCTGTTGCACCACTATCTGTCCTGCTGCAAAAAGGCCGCAATATTTTCCGCCGTCAGTTCTATGATTTTCTGCCGCGCGCTGCGTGCGGCCCAGGCGATGTGCGGCGTGATGATCAGGTTGTCGCGGGGCTGGATCAGCAGTGGATGATCGGCTGGCGGCGGTTCCTCGGAGAGCACGTCGAGGGCGGCGCCGGCGATGCTGCCGTTGTCGAGCGCATCGGCCAATGCGTTTTCATCCACTAGCCCGCCGCGGGCGGTGTTGATCAGCCAGGCGTCGGGGCGCATGGCCTGGAGTACCTGGGCGTCGATGAGATTGGTCGTCTCTGGTGTCAGCGGGCAGTGCAGGCTGATGATGTCGGCTGTGGTGATCACTTCGTCGAAGCGCAGTCGACCGGGGCGGGGCGTCTGCCCCTTGCGCTCGCTGATCAGTACGCTCATGCCGAATGCCTCGGCAAGCTGGGCGACGGCGTGGCCCAGTTCGCCGTAGCCGATGATGCCCAGTGTGAGGCTGGCGAGATCGCTGATGGGATAATCCAGCAGACAGAATTGCTCGCTGCGGCTCCATGCACCTGATGCCACTGCGCGCCGGTATTGCGGCTGTTTTCTGACCAGTTGCAGCATCAGCATGAAGACGTGCTGCACCACGGATGATGTGCCGTAGCCGGTCACATTGGTCACCTGAATACCCAGATCCTGTGCGGCTTCCAGATCAATGTTGTTCATGCCGGTGGCGAGTACGCAGATCAGGCGGATTTCTCGATGCCGCAGCAGTGTGTTGCGATCGAGCACGACTTTGTTGGTCAGTATGATTTGCGCGTCATCGAGGTGGGTATCGAGCTGCGCTGGTGCAGTCTTGTCGAACAGCCGCCATTTGAGTGGCAGGTCGAGTAGTGGTTGCAGGTCGAGATCGCCGCGATCAAGGCTGGCCCGGTCGAGCATGACGGCGCGTGATTTCATGGATAGTCGCTCGTGTTCTGGCAGAAATGCTGATTGTAAAGGCCGCGCGGGGTTTTTTCAGACACAAAAAAACCGGCCAGTCGCCGGGTATGAAAAGGTCATGCAGTTAGTGGTTACTGGTTGCTGTTCTACTCCAGTTCCGTACAGGCCTCTGCTGCTATGATCGGGGGTGGAGCCTTTTTGTCATCGTTCTTATTTCGTTTCTTGTTGTTGTCCTGAAGGAACTTGACCTGGTTGCGATGAATCCATTGCGCCTGTGCGGCAATGGTGCCTTTGTCGCCCCGTTGGTTACGGGACATTCTGCGTAGTGTGCCAAACATTCATGTTCTCCTTGGTGTGCTGTTGTGATGTTCGGCGTGACTGTAACCGGCGGAGATGACGGTTTGATGTCAACCTCCATGTCCGCCGGTTTCGGCGCCGTATACCGGGTCAGTGTTGCTTTACCACGGGTTGCTCGATGCCGGTGCTTTGTCCGGGATCGACGTTGCGTAATACGTTCTGCATGGGTTCGATATTGGCGTCACGGCCTTTGATGTAGCTCTGCTCCGAGACCATGGCGCGGTATCCCTTGTTCAATGCCAGTGCGCGTTCCCGGCTGGGTAGCAATAGAACACTGATGTCCTGGTGCAGCGCATCGAGCATTTCCTCGCGGGGGTTGCCAGCAGCATCGAAAAAGCGTTGTTGTACTTCGTCGTTGTTGCGGAATTCGTTTCCCGAGTGGTTATTCTGCAGGTAGTAACTGTATTCATACTGCTCACCCACGCCAACGTAGCGGGCTTTCGGCTCGGGAATTCCCGTCAGCCCTTTTTGGCTCCAGTGCTTCCAGCCTTCCAATGGATCGTCAGCACTGTGACCTTCCAGCTTTCGTGCGAATGAAAAGATCGAGTCAGTGGTTGTACCCAGGTGGCTGTGGCAGCCCATGCAGTAGTATGTTTCCTCTTCGGTCTGAGGGCGCAGCCTGCCGTCGCGATCCTCGATAAAGCCCTGGAGTACCCAGCCGGTGTCGTTTTTCAACCCGTCTTCAAAATTGCCGCGGAATATGGCGAGTACACCCTGCGTCAGATCGTTGATTTCCGCCTCATAGCGCTCCGCCAGCGCGATTCGCTGTAGCTCGCTGTAGTTGAACCATTGTTCCTTGCGGGCATAGCGCAGTTCTTTCATGCGCGGGGCCATGTCGACCCTGGCGTTGGGCTCGTCCCAGTCGAGATAGCGAACACTGTGGAGAAACTCCGTGCCCTCTGGAAACAGGCCGGCTGCAAGATGCAGTTTATTTTGTGCCAGCAGTTGTCTTGCGCGACCGGCGTAGTCGAGCTGGGGTTCGTGCCGAAAAACAATGGTGGCCGCCATTGCCAATGATCCGTCGTTGTCCAGATCGATGTCATACCGTGTTTCATCGACTGCTGCTGGCAGGGCAATATCTTTCTGCTTGACCAGTGCTTCGACGATAGCAAGGTTCAGCTCGTAAGTGTCCAGGTCGAATTGGCCTTGCGTGTTTTCACGGAAAGCTGCTGGCAGGCGAATCAATACATCGTCCGTCGAGCCGTTCGTGGGCCAGAAGGTGCCAAGCCACGGGTAGTAACGGTAGGCTCGCCAACCGGTATAACCGCCCGCTGGATCGCGATCAAAACCATCGTTGTCGAATTGGAAGTAACTGTCAGGACGGTATCCCCGCCAATCGGCGGGCAGTGTCGAGGCGAGGTGGATAGTGCCGCTGCTGTCTTTGTAATTGTCCTGGCGAACATAGTCGAGAATATCGGCGTCACTGATGGCTGCAACGGCAATGCGTCGGTCTTTGAATAGATTGGAAAACGGGTTTTTCAGCACCGGCTCGGGAAAGCTGTATTCCTTTTGCAAATCTGTGTCGTTGTAATAGTTGGGTGCTTTGCCTTTGCCATGGCAGGCGTAGCAGGGATTGTGCAGTGAGCCGTCGTCGTCTTGTGTGCGGGTGTAGCACATCGAGGTGATGTAGGCGCCAGCGCTGTGCTGGATGCCCTGGTACTGAATGGCGTTGTCTGCTTCGATTCTGGCAATATACTCGCGCGTGGTTACCATCTCTGACTGGGGATCGTTACAGGCGCTCAGCAGGCATAGGCTGGCAGTGAGTAGCATTGCTTGGCTATTCATCGTGCATGCTCCAAAAAAAGAAAGCCGGATCATGCGCTGCATGTCCGGCGAAATATGGTTGGTGCAAGGCGGTGCGTCGCCTGAGACCATCGGGAGATGCGCTGACATTTCCCGCCCTGCGGAGCCTGCTACCGGTTTATTGTGTGCGAGGTCGGTGCCTTTATGGGCAGGCAGCTAATAGGTGACGCCGACACTTGTCAGGCAGCTGGCTTGCCAACCACTACTTGCTCAGGACATCTGCAGGAATGCCGTCGATATAGCCAATGAACGCCTTGAGTTGCTCATCGGTGGCATTTTGCAGTAATGCGGTATTTGGCTTGTCGCCAGCGCGGTTTTTCGGGTTGTCCTTGAAGGGGTGTTGCGCATTGAGAAAAATCACGCCTTTATCGCCAGAAATACCAATATCGACGCCGGTCACTTCCGCGCCAATCGGCAGTGATGCAATGCGCGTCAGTGTGCCTGTGCCGGTGTTGAAGGCCCAAGTCATGTTGTTCACGTGCTTGGTCGTATCTTCGCTGATCAGCAGCGTGTTGTGGCCAATATAGGTGATGTTGTCCGGATTCGAGATGCCATCTGGATCGCAATACCATTGGGCAGCATCGGGATCATCCGCCGCCAGTGTTTTACCCGTTACCAGCCCCTTCAGGATCGTGCCGCTGTAGTTATCATCCAGCGTCATTTCATAGACACCACCACATGACTCTTTTGGCAGCTGGATGTGATCGGATTTTTCCTTGCCTTTATAGTTTTCTTCCATGCTCTTTTCGATGGCGCTGATTGCTACGTAGAGTACGTTTTTATCCGGGTTGTAGGCCAATCCTTCTTCTTTGCGGAATTCAATGGTGGCACCCAGTACACCGGCGTATTTTCGTGATTCGAGAAAAGCCGCAGCCGTCTCCATCCCCGGTTTGAGTTTGAGGCATTCGGCGTGACTGTCTTCATACACGTACGAGAATCCGGTGGGGCAGTCATTGTTCGCATCGGGTGCCTGAATCTCGAAGATATCGGTCAACTTCATGTTGCTGTCGATCAGTGCTTTGATGTCATTGTCGCTGGCGTGTCCCAATTCGACCCAGCTCAATGCGAATTGTCCGCCATTGTCCGCAGACTGTTGCAGCACTTTTGCAGCATAGAGTGTACCGGTCCAGTTTTCGGTGAATTGCGCGATGGGCTGGTCAGCGACAAATTTCCACAGGCCCTTGGCGGTACCGTCGTCGCTCATGTAGAGCGTTTTCTTGTCTGGCATCATTACAGCCAATTCCGGTGTGTAGGAGCCGGTAACGTAATGCTTGGCGCTTTTTGTCGTGCCGTCCGGTTGGGGCTGCACTTCGAGAATGTAGCCATAGTTGTAAGGATGGAAAGTGCTGCCGTTGTAACCGTTGGTTTTATCGACATCGTTGTCTTTCAGGTATTTGGACTGCTGCTCTACGTAGTTGCAGAAATAATTGAATTCGCCGCTGCTGTCGCTGTTGCTGCCGTCCAGGGCGCAGTCCACGTAGTAGGGCGAGGCGCTGTCGGCGTAGATCGAATTCAGTGAGTAGTTTTCCTCGCCGCCCAAGTGACTGCCATAGGGCGTTTTGGAGCTGGCGCAGTTGATGATGGTGCCGCCAACCGCAGCAAGGTCCACTGGCTTGGTGTCGATGGGGGACAGTTCGCCATTGTCGATACTGATGAGAGTGTTCATCAGCTGCCCCGGGCGTTCTTCAAGGTGCGTGATCAGGCGGTATTGGTCGCCGACCTTAAAAAAAGAGTTGCCGTCGGGGCCATCCGAGATGTCCTGGGAGCCATCAGCCTTGATCAGCGGCTGACCATCTTTATCCACCATTACCCCCATGGTGCCGGAGCCGATCGTGTCACCCATCTTGGCAAGCGTTTTGTAGGCCAGAGGATAGTCGGTGGTCGAGCCGTCAGAATAACTGACAGTCAGTGTGCTGGAGACGCGCATCTGCTGTTTTTCAGTGTCGTTGGCGGACACGGCGAGCGGCGCGAAAGCAATACCGGAAATGGTCTTGCTTGTGCTGGGTGGCATATTGTTATCGGAGTTAATGCCATCGTTAGAATTACTATCGTTGTTGTCGCCGCAGGCGGCGATGCCCAAGGCTACCGCGACGGCCATATAGATCAGTGTCTGTTTCATTGCTCTGATTCATCCTGGTTTGGTTGGAAAACAGCGCCACTGTAGATGATCCAGATGACAACACCGTTACAAGGTGAGTGGAGATTTGTCGGGCGTTCTAGAAGAAAAATTGGTTTTCTGATATCGGCATTCTGTCATTCTTTTGTCATCTTTCTGTCTCATTATTCGCACTCCTGTAGTTTTTATCCAACACGAAAGTAGGAGTCTGCTGATGAAAATGAAACTGATTGCCTTATCTGTCGCCGCTGCGGCGATGATGCCAGCCGTTGTGGGGGCTGATACCACGTTATATGGTAAGGCCCATCTCGCTGTTGAGTCCGAAGGTGCGGGTGAGAGTGTGATCGAGGTGAAGAGCCATGCGTCTCGCGTCGGCCTGAAAGGGAAAGAGGACCTTGGTAATGGACTAAAGGCTGTTTATAAATTCGAATGGCAGCTTGATATGGCCGATAAATCCAAAGGTTCCGACGATCACATAAAATCACGCAACCAATACGCCGGGCTGAGTGGCGGATTTGGTACGGTGTTGTTTGGGCGCCATGATACGCCGCTGAAGATGTCGCAGGAAAGTTTGATCTGTTCGGTGATATCTATGGCGATATCGCCAGACATCTTGCCGGCGAGGCTCGGGCAAACAACGTGGTGGCCTGGGTTTCACCAAAGTTTGGCGATGCAAAAATCGTTGCCGCCTACGTGCCTGCCGAAAATGCGGATAATGACAAGGTCATATCCATTGCGGCAATGTACGGTAGCAAGCCCTTGTATCTGGCATTGGCTTACAATGCCTATGATGAAGCTGTCGGCGTAGGTGATTCGCTGTTGCGTGCAACCGTTACCTGGAAGGCTGGTAATTTCGGTGTTGGCGCCATGTTCCAGCAAGCAGAGCCGACCACGGGTGACAGCACCGCTGCCTATGCAGTGAATGGTTATTTCAAATCGGGTAGCAATAAATTCAAGCTGCAATTCCAGAGTGGTGAAGGGCAGGATGTTGGTGTCAAGACAGCCAAGATCAAAGAAGATGCGGCAACCATCAGTGTTGGTTGGGATCGCAAGATGAGTAAACGCACGAAAATATATCTTGCTGCACACAACACCACTTTTGATGACGACGCCAAAGACGATTTTACCAATATTGGCTTTGGCCTGGTTCACAAGTTTTGATGGTTTTTCTGTAGGGGCAGTTTGGTGTGGAGCGTGGCGCGATCAGCGCTCCACACATGATGTCTGGCAGGTATTTTTTGTTACGTGCTAATGGCGTCTCGATCTTGCAGCTGCATGATTGCCCAATTGATATGTTCCGCCACCACCGGGTCCGGATGGTGGCGCTTTTTTTCCAGTGCCGCGATGGCCGCCGGTGTGGCTTCACCATTACCCAGTGCAACGGCGATATTGCGCAGCCAGCTCGAGTGGCCGATGCGGCGGATGGGAGAACCTTCGAGGCGCTGGAGAAATTCTTTTTCCGTCCATCGAAAGAGATCGATGAGGGTTGCGCCGTCGAGCCCGTTACGCACATCGAAATCCGGGATAGTGGTGCTGTTGGCGAATCTGTTCCATGGACAGACAAGCTGGCAGTCATCACAGCCGTAAATTCGATTACCGATCAGCGGTCGCAGTTCGATGGGTATGGCGCCGCGGTTTTCAATGGTGAGGTAGGAGATGCACAGTCGTGCATCGACGATGCCGGGTTCGACGATCGCGCGGGTCGGACAGATGTCGATGCAAGCGGTGCAGCGACCGCAGTGGTCGCTCACGGGGGAATCGGGGGGCAGCGGCAGGCTGGTATAGATCTCGCCGAGAAAAAACCATGAGCCATCGCGAGCGAGAATATTGCTGTGCTTGCCGGTCCAGCCGATCCCGGCTTTGGCAGCGATGGGTTTTTCCAGCACCGGCGCGCTATCGACGAAGACACGGTAGCCGAAGGGTTCGGTGGCAGCTTCAATTTGTCGGGCCAGATGTTGCAGGCGCTTACGCATCAGCTTGTGGTAATCGCGGCCAAGGGCATAGCGGGAGACATAGCCGAGGCTGCTGTCGTCGAGTACTGCCCATGGGTCGCGACTATTGTTCGGGTAGTAGTCCATCCGTGCGCTGATAATGCTGATCGTGCCGGGCTCCAGCTCGGCCGGACGTGTGCGCTTGCTGCCGTGGCGCGCCATGTAATCCATATCGCCATGAAAGCCTTTGAGCAGCCAGGCGTTGAAGGCCTGCTCGGCTACACTGAGATTGGTGTCACTGATGCGGATGTCGCGAAAGCCGAGTGCATTGCCCCACTGGCGGATGTCTTCTACGAGCCGGGTCAGGTCAGGGGCTGTGGTCATCAGTCGTTGAGGTTCGTTTATTGAGCTGAGGCGGTTGGGGAATCGCAGTATAATCCGCGCATGAAACTCTTGTCCCGACGTCTCTACACCGCCGCCCAGATTCGTAGCATCGAGCGTGAAGCTATCGATCACCTGGGGATTTCCGGTTTTACCTTGATGCAGCGTGCCGGCCAGGCCGTGTTCGAGCAGGTTGCCGCGCTGGCCGAACCCGATAGCAGTGTGCTGGTGGTGTGTGGGCCGGGCAACAATGGCGGCGACGGCTATGTGACCGCGACATTGTTATTGCAAGCGGGTTATGAGGTCGAGCTGGTGACGCTGGCGGATACCGAGGCGTTGCGGGGCGATGCCCGCCGCGCCTATCAGGCGTGGGTCGAGGCGGGCGGCAAGGTCAAGCAGTTCGATGGAACGTTCGATAGCGGCCATGCGGTCATCGTCGATGCGATTTTCGGTACCGGGCTGCAACGTCCGCTGGAGGGCAAGTATCTGTTGGCGGTGCAGCTCATCAACGAGGCCCGTATGCCGGTTGTCGCTGTCGATATTCCCAGTGGGCTTTCCAGTGAAACCGGTAACCCGATCGGGGGCGCGGTGGTGGCGGTTGAGACGGTCACCTTTATCGGTTTGAAGATCGGTCTGTTCGCCGGGCGCGCGGCCGATTTCTGCGGTACGGTTGTGCTCGACGATCTCGACTGTCCCGATGCGGCTTATGAGAAGGTGCAACCCGCGATGCTGCGGTTGCTGACGGAAGATCTTGGCAACTGGCTGCATCCGCGACCAGCGGTGTGTCACAAAGGTAATTTTGGGCGCGTGCTGGTGCTGGGTGGTGACCTCGGCATGAGCGGTGCCGCGCGAATGGCAGCGGAAGCGGCGTTGCGTTGTGGTGCCGGGCTGGTTTCGGTTGGTACGCATCCTGATCATGCGTCGATGCTGAATGCTGGCAGGCCCGAGCTAATGGTGCGCGGCATCGACAGCGCGGCAACGCAGCGCAAACTGACCGAGCGTGCGACCGTAATCGCTGTCGGGCCGGGCATGCAGCAGGGTGCCTGGTCGCACAATTGCTGGTTACGCGCCAGCGCTGCCGATCAGCCGATGGTGGTCGATGCCGGTGCGCTCGATCATCTCGCCGCGGCGCCCGATCGGCGTCATCATCGGGTGTTGACGCCGCATCCCGGAGAAGCGGCCAGATTGCTGGGTATTGAGACCGGTGAAGTACAACGTGACCGGCTGTGGGCAGCAAAAGAGCTGCGCATGCAGTATGGCGGTGTGATCGTGTTGAAAGGTGCGGGGACGATGATTGTCGGGCCAGGCGGCTTCTATCTTTGTGATGCGGGCAATCCCGGCATGGCCACGGGCGGTATGGGGGATGTGTTGACGGGTATCATCGCCGGCTTGCTGGCGCAGGGCTTCGATGCCGAGCTGGCCGCATGTCTCGGGGTGGTGATTCATGCCGCTGCGGGTGATCGTGCTGCTGCCGATGCGCCACGGGGGCTGCTGGCCACCGATCTCATGCCGCATATCCGCCAGCTGGTGAACCCGAAATGAGGGTGGGACTGCCAAATGAAGCGGCCACCATCGCGCTGGCGCAGCGCCTGGTGCCACTGATCGAGCGCCTGAATATCGTCTATCTTCAGGGTGATCTCGGCGCGGGGAAAACCACATTCACGCGGGCGCTGCTGCGGGCAATGGGGCATGAAGGTGCGGTCAAGAGTCCGACCTATACATTGGTTGAGCCATACGAGATTGGCGGGCGGCCAGTCTATCATTTCGATCTCTATCGGCTGGCCGATCCTGAAGAGATGGAGTTCCTGGGGTTTGAAGACTATCTCGGTTCTGGGGCCTTGTGCCTGATAGAATGGCCGATCCGCGGAGCGGGCATGTTGCCACCCGCCGACCTCGACATTGCCCTGTTTCACGAGGCGGACGGGCGGCGCGCCGAACTGAAGCTGGCCGATGCGTGGCAGGGAACAGCGGGGTTTACGCTCGCGTAAATGATGAGCGCGTAATCGTCGTCTGGCATTTGCTGGTGCCAAATGGCGGGATAACTCGAAGTTCGTCACCTATGTAGCTAAAAATCAAGAGAAAAGCTTGCTTTATTTCTCGTTGGGGCTAACATTGGAAAATAGCGCGTGCCGTGGTGGTGGCGCGGAAGAACTAAAGTTTCAGTGTTCATCATGGTTGAGGCTGCTGCTATCGCCTCTGATAGCTTCCCCCTTTGTCAAAGGGGGATTGAGGGGGATTTTCAGGGGCTTGCTGTGAATGCATGGCCGTTCCAATCCCCCCTAACCCCCCTTTGCGAAAGGGGGGAATTGGCTGATGTGCAAATCTGAACGCCGAAACTTGAGTTTTAGAACAGTAATAAACCGGATAACACGAATACCGCAGTGACCATGCAACGACTCAATACTCGAAGAATCTTTCTCCGCCGTTTGGCGGCCGCCATCGGGGCGGTGACCGTGGGCGAGGCGCCGTTGGCGTTTGCCGGCGCGAAGAACAGTATTCGCGATGTACGGCTCGAACGCACGGACAAGTCGCTTCGTGTTGTTTTCGACCTGGCTGGCAGTGCAAAACACAAGCTGTTTCATCTCAGCAACCCGAGCCGGGTGGTGCTCGACTTCCCCGGCACCACGCTGCCTGCCGGCAAACGGCTGGCTATCGAGCCTTCACCGTTGGTGAAAGGGCTGCGATATGGCAAAAGGAATAAAGACGACCTGCGCGTTGTTCTCGATCTCGACCAGCAGATGCAAACCAGTACCTGGGTGCGTCGAAGCGGTTCCCGCTATCAGCTGATTGTCGAGTTTGACCAGCCACCGGTTGTCAGCGCCGCAGCGCCGGCCAAACGCAAGCCGGTTAAGACAGTCGAAAAGAAGAGACCGAAAAAACTACGTGATCTCGTCATTGCCATCGATGCTGGCCATGGCGGCAAGGATCCGGGTGCGCTGGGTAAGCGTGGCACGCATGAGAAGAAAGTTGTGCTTCAGGTAGCGCGCCGATTGGCGAAGCTGCTGGAGCGTGAGCCCGGTTACAAGCCGGTGTTGATTCGCAATAGCGATGTCTTCCTGCCACTGCGTGAACGCATCAACAAGGCGCGCGCGGCCAAGGCTGACTTGTTCATCTCCATTCATGCCGACGCCTCGCCGAATCCGAAGGCACAGGGTTCATCGGTCTATGTGCTGTCGGAAAACGGGGCTTCCAGTGAAGCGGCGCGTTTTCTGGCGCAGCAGGAAAATGCAGTCGACCTGATCGGCGGCGTCAGTCTCGATAATCGTGACCAGATGCTGGCGTCGGTGCTGCTCGATTTGTCGCAGCGCCACACCATCGAAACCAGCCAGAAAGCTGCCCAGCAACTGCTGGCTGAGCTGAACAAGGTGGGTAAGGTTCACAGTCCCCGGGTGGAGAAGGCGGCGTTCGTGGTGCTCAAGTCTCCCGATGTGCCGTCGGTACTGGTCGAGACCGCATTCATCTCCAACCCGCGTGAGGAAAAGCGCCTGCGAACCCGCGAGCATCAGCAGAAGCTGGCGCGCTCGATGGTCAAGGGTATCAAGAAGTATTTTGCCGAACACGCACCGGACGATTCGCTGGTGGCGCGGATGCGGACCCAGGAGCATGTCATCCAGCGCGGCGACACACTCTCTGGCATCGCCCACCAGTACCGTGTGCCGGTGGATCACCTGCGTAGCGTCAACGGCTTGGCTTCGGACAAGCTGCTGGTAGGCAAGAAGCTGAAGATTCCGGTTGCCGAAACGTAACTCGATCTGCCCTCGCCATCTGGCGCTATTTTCCCGATAATGGCTCGGATACTTTCTATCCGGGCTTTTTCATGACGATCCGTCAACTCCCTCCTCAACTCATTAATCAGATCGCTGCCGGTGAGGTGATTGAGCGCCCGGCGTCGGTGGCGAAGGAGCTGCTGGAAAACAGTCTCGATGCCGGCGCGCGCGCGATCTCGATCGATGTCGAGCAGGGCGGGGTCAAGCGCATCCGCATTCGCGACGATGGTGTCGGCATTCCGCTGGAGGAGATGTCGTTGGCGTTTGCGCGCCATGCCACCAGCAAGATCGGTAGCCTGGAGGATCTGGAGCATATTCGCAGTCTCGGTTTTCGGGGGGAAGCCTTGCCCAGCATTGCGTCCGTTGCGCGAATCACCATGACCTCGGCGGTTGCCGGTGCCGATTCCGGCTGGCGTTATGCGCTCGATGGCGGCAGCGTGCTGGGCGAGCCAGAGCCTTGTCCGCACCCTGTCGGCACGACCATCGATGTGCGTGATCTTTTCTATAATGTCCCCGCGCGGCGCAAGTTTCTGCGCACCGAGAAAACCGAGTTTGGTCATCTGGAACAGCTTGTGCGGCGTCTGGCGCTCAGTCATTTCGAAGTGAGTTTCGAGTTGTCGCACAATCAGCGGCAATCACTGCGGTTGCCACCGGCGACCAGCGATGACATTCGCAGCCGCCGTGTCGGCGAAGTATTTGGCAGTGCGTTTCTGGAGCAATCGGTTTTTTTCGATGAAAGCGGCGCGGGATTGCGGTTGTGGGGCTGGCTCGGCTTGCCGACCTTTTCGCGCAGCCAGGCGGACATGCAGTATTTCTACGTCAACCAGCGCATGATTCGCGACAAGCTGGTCACCCATGCAGTGCGGCAGGGTTATCAGGATGTGCTTTATCATGGTCGCCATCCCGCCTATATCCTGTTTCTCGAACTCGATCCGGCGTTGGTCGATGTCAATGCCCACCCCACCAAGCATGAGGTGAGGTTTCGTGAGTCGCGCCTGGTGCATGACTTTATCTTTCGTACCTTGAAACGGGTGATTGCAGATCTGCGTCCTGGGGAGGCGGCAGTGGCGCCTGCGGCGACGGCGACTGATGGGGATCAAGCCGAGGTGTCGGCACCGCAACAGCAGTCCGCGCCACTCATGCCGGCCGCACAAGATGGCGGCCAGTGGCGCGATGCGATGCCAGCCGGCGCTCAGATCGCCGAGCAGATGGCCAACTATGGGCAGATGGCGGCGGCTGCCGCGTCGCTGCCAGCGCATGTGATCGACGAAGCGGCAGCGACCGAAGCGCCGCCGCTGGGGTATGCGCTGGCGCAGCTGCATGGCATCTATGTGTTGGCGCAGAATGCCGCTGGTCTGGTGGTCGTAGACATGCACGCAGCCCACGAGCGCATTACCTATGAGCAGTTGAAGAATTCGTATCAGAGTGATGGCTTGCGCATGCAGCCGTTGCTGCTGCCCTTGACGATCCGCGTCAGCCGGCGCGAGGCCGATTTGGTCGAGTCATCCACCGAGCTGTTGGCGACCTTGGGCATGGAGCTGGATCGCAGTGGTGACGAGTCGATTGTCGTGCGGGCGGTGCCGACGCTATTGCATGATGCCGATATCGAACAGCTGGTGCGTGACGTGCTGGCCGATCTGGTGGCGAAGGGCAGTAGCTCCCGTGTCGAGGAGGCGATGAATGAACTGCTCTCGACCATGGCCTGTCATGGGTCGGTGCGTGCCAACCGGCAGCTGACAATCCCCGAAATGAATGCGCTGCTGCGTGACATGGAGCGCACCGAACGCAGCGGCCAGTGCAATCATGGTCGTCCGACCTGGATGCAGTTTACCATCGACCAGCTGGACAAGCTGTTTCAGCGTGGTCAGTAGCAGCGACAAGCTACCGCTGTTCTGCCTGATGGGGCCGACGGCCAGCGGCAAGACCGAGCTGGCTGCGGCACTGGTGGAGGCTTTGCCGGTGGAGATCATCAGTGTCGATTCGGCGCTTGTGTATCGTGGCATGGATATCGGCACCGCCAAGCCGGAGGCTGCACTGCTTGAACGTGCGCCGCATCGCCTGATCGATATCTGTGAGCCGGATGAAATCTATTCGGCGGCGCGCTTTCGCGACGATGCACTGATGCATATCGATGACATTCACCGCGCAGGCAAGGTGCCGTTGCTGGTGGGTGGCACGATGCTCTATTTTCGCGCCTTGCTGGAGGGGTTGTCGGCGCTGCCGCCAGCTGATCCGGCAATCCGGCAGCGACTAGAAGCGGAAGCGACGGCGCAGGGGTGGGAGGTGTTGCATCGCCGCCTGGAGCAGGTCGATCCCGAGGCTGCTACCCGTATTCACCCTAATGATCCGCAGCGCTTGCAACGGGCGCTGGAGGTCTGGGAGCTCACCGGCAAGCCCATATCCAAATTGCAGGAAGTGCGCGATGGGGCGCTGAATACGCGTTTTCGGGTGGCATCTGTTGCGCTGATACCGCAGGATCGCGCTGTTCTGCATCAACGAATCGAAAAGCGATTCGATCAGATGCTGGCCGCCGGTTTTGTCGACGAAGTCGAGGTGTTGCGCCGCCACGGCAATCTTAGTCTTGAACTTCCTTCCATAAAATCAGTGGGATACCGGCAGGTCTGGCAATATCTCGATGGCGAGTTCGACTTCGAAGAGATGCGCGAGAAGGGCGTTGTCGCCACGCGGCAGCTGGCGAAGCGGCAATTGACCTGGCTGCGGGGTAACGGGGAGCTTGAACGGATCGATCCTCTCAATTTAGAATGGTCGGAATTGCGCAGCGGACTTGTGTCGCTCTTTCAATCATTTTTATAAAGACTGTGCTATATTGCACTGACTGAAATAGAAATTTCCAAACTCTATTAAAAACTAGGTGGCAAGATGTCTAAAGGGCAGACTTTACAAGAACCCTTCCTCAACGCGTTGCGAAAGGAGCGCGTGCCAGTTGCGATTTATCTGGTGAATGGAATCAAACTCACTGGTCAGATCGATTCGTTCGACCAGTTCGTTGTGCTGCTGCGCAACAGTGTCAACCAGATGGTCTACAAGCATGCCATCTCAACCATTGTTCCTTCCAAGCCAGTTCGGCTGCCCTATGCCGATGACGAGGGCAATGAGTAACAGCGGGGTAATCTGACCCGGCGTGTTTGAACGTCCTCAGCAGGGTGAGCGGGCCGTCCTGGTCCACATCCGGTTTCAGCGGGAGCAGCAGGGGGCATCGCCAGAGGAGCAACTGGCGGAATTCGCCGAACTCGTGGCCTCCACCGGCGCCAAGCAGGTTGGTCTTGTCACCGGTAAGAAGGTGGCACCCGACCCACGCCTGTTCGTTGGTTCGGGCAAGGCTGAGGAAGTTCGCGACCTGGTCAAGGCCAGCGAGGCTGATGTCGTCATTTTCGATCACGCCCTGAGTCCCAGTCAGGAACGCAATCTCGAATCCTTTCTCCAGTGCCGTGTGCTCGATCGCACCGGGCTGATTCTGGACATCTTTGCCCAGCGCGCCCGCTCCCATGAGGGCAAGCTGCAGGTCGAGCTGGCGCAGCTGCAACACCTGTCGACCCGCCTGGTGCGCGGCTGGACCCACCTCGAACGGCAGAAGGGTGGGATCGGTATGCGTGGTCCGGGCGAGAAGCAGCTGGAGACCGACCGCCGCCTGCTCGCCGAGCGCATCAAATCCATTCGCAAACGCCTCGAACGCGTGAAGCAGCAGCGTGAGCAGGGGCGTCAGCTACGCAAGAAAGCCAATATTCCCACGATATCGCTGGTGGGTTATACCAATGCCGGCAAGTCGACGTTGTTCAACGCGCTCAGTGGTGCCTCGGTCTATGCGGCTGATCAGCTGTTCGCGACACTCGATCCCACATTGCGGCGGGTGATCCTGCCAGACAATCAGTCCGTGGTGCTGGCGGACACGGTGGGTTTCATCCGTCAGCTGCCGCATGACCTCGTTGCCGCTTTTCGCGCCACGTTGCAGGAAACCGAAGAAGCCGATTTGCTGCTGCATGTCATCGACGCCAGTGATCCCGAACGCAATAGCTATATCGATCAGGTCAACAATGTGCTGGAGGAGATCGGCGCGGCGGACAGCCCACAGGTTCTGGTCTACAACAAAATCGATCTGACCGATGCGCAGGCCCGTTCGCTGCCGGCTCAGGACGGCCTGCCGGCGCGGGTGTGGGTGTCGGCAAAAACCGGTGCCGGGCTGTCTGAGCTGCTTGAAGTGATCGCGCAGCAGTTCGCCCGGGATACGATGCGGGGCAGATTGCTGTTGCCCATGGATGCTGGCCAGCTTCGAGCTGAACTGTTCGAACGTGGTGCGGTACTGCATGAAGAGCTGACGCCGGAAGGGCAGTGGGCGCTGGATGTGTCGCTGTCCCGGCGCAGTTTCGGGCAGCTGGCAGGGCGTTTCAAGGCTGTCGATTTCGATGTGCTGACGCGCTTGGCGTGTGAGGCGGAGCCCTGATAAAACCTTTCAAATTCGTTTCTGATTCGTTTCTGATTGAGTTTTACTACCCACCCCCATAAAATCACGAACCTTGTGTGCAACGCCTGTTGATGTGATGTTTTGTCAGTGGGCGCGGCGCTCGGGTGAATGTGCGTAAAGAATTCGACTGTTGCGGCAGCGGGTATACGATGCCCCATGCCGGCAGACTGTCTGGCTGACCAGACGTTTATTATTTTGTATTTTGGAGATCATTGATGCCTTGGAATCAACCAGGTGGAGACAACAAGGATCCGTGGGGCGGTGGCAACCGGAACAATCAGGGGCCTCCTGATCTCGACGAGCTGTTGAAGAAGATCACCGGCAAATTGGGAAGCTTCGGTGGTGGCGGTAAGGGCAAAGGCGGAGGCCATGCTGGCTCAGTCGGGCTTATTGGCATCCTGCTGCTGGGTGCAATTCTGTGGCTGGCTTCTGGCTTCTATATCGTCAGTGAGGGTGAGCGTGGCCTCGTGCTGCGTTTTGGCGCTTACCAGTATGAAACTGGTCCCGGGCCGCATTGGCATCTGCCGTCGCCGATCGAGAAGGTCGAGGTCGTCAATATTGATCAGGTGCGTAGCTATCAGCATCGTTCCAGTATGCTCACCCAGGATGAGAATATCGTCGATATCGAGCTGGCTGCCCAGTATCGTGTCAACGACGCCAAGGCATACACCTTCAATGTTCGCAATCCTGACATGACGCTGAATCAGGCAGTGGAAAGTGCGCTGCGTGAGGCAGTGGGCAAGAGCAAGATGGATTTTGTGCTCAATGAAGGGCGCCCGCAGATTGCATCGCTCAGCAAGGAGCTGACCCAGGCGATGCTGGATGCCTATGGCACTGGCATGGAAATCACCACCATGAACTTGCAACAGTCACAACCGCCGGAACAGGTTCAGGACGCCTTCAACGATGCCATCAAGGCACGTGAGGACAATGTTCGCTTCGTCAATGAGGCGGAAGCCTACGCCAACAGCGTTGTACCGATTGCGCGTGGTGAATCGGCCCGTGTGATCGAGGAGGCCAAGGCCTACAAGGAGCAGGTGGTGTCGCGTGCCGAAGGTGAAACGGATCGTTTCAGCAAGCTGCTGGCGGCCTATCGTCTGGCGCCCGATGTCACCCGTGAGCGCCTCTATCTGGAAACCGTTGAAGCCGTATTGTCGCGCACCAGCAAGGTGGTCATGGATACAAAGAATGGCAACAGCATGATGTATCTGCCGCTCGACAAGCTGATCGATCGCGCCGCCGGCACCTTACCAGCGCCGATGCCGATGCCAGAAATCAATATTCCATCCGCGCCGGGTAATACGGTGAGGATTCCGCGTGAGCAGTCGCGACCTGCTGGCAGGACAACGAGGGAGAGCCGTCGATGAGTAAGTATCTGATAGGTATTCTGGTGGCGGTCGGCGTATTGTTGTCGATGTCGGCCTATACGATCGATGAGCGCGACAAGGCGCTGCTGTTCAGTCTTGGTGAGATCAAGGACGCTGAACTAGAGCCTGGTCTGCATTTCAAAATGCCGCTGGTCAACAACGTGAAGAAGTTCGACGCGCGTATTTTGACACTGGATGCGCGTCCTGAGCGTTTTCTCACCGTCGAGAAGAAAAACGTAACGGTCGATTTCTTCGTCAAGTGGCGCATCGAGGATGTGGCGCGCTACTACCGGGCGACCCGTGGCCAGGAGCGTTTGGCGCAAAGCCGTCTGGCGCAGATCATCAAGGATGGCTTGCGTAACGAATTCGCCAAACGCACGATTCAGCAGGTGGTGTCCGGTGAGCGTGCCGAAATCATGGCTTCCATCAGTACCACGTCGAAGCAGTTGGCGAAGGAGCTGGGGATTGGTGTGGTCGATGTTCGTATCAGCCAGATCGATCTGCCGGCGGAGGTCAGCGAGTCGGTCTACGATCGTATGCGCGCCGAGCGTGCGCGTATTGCCAAGGAGCTGCGTGCCCAGGGCCAGGAAGCTGCTGAGAGGCTACGAGCGGCAGCAGACAGAGAGCGCACGGTGTTGCTGGCAACCGCCTACAAGGAATCGCAGATTCTGCGTGGTGAAGGTGACGCCCAGGCCGCTGAAATCTATGCCAAGGCCTACAGTGCTGATCCGGACTTTTACTCATTCCATCGCAGCATGGAGTCCTATCGCGGCGCGTTCCGAAACAAGAGCGATCTGATGGTGCTGGAGCCGGAGTCGGAGTTCTTCCGTTTCTTCAAGAGCCCGAAGGGTCTGAAATAAGTTGACCAGAGCATGACTGATCTGTGGGTCGCGCTCGCGCTGGTGTTGGTGCTGGAGGGTTTGATGCCCTTTCTGTCGCCACGCGGATACCGGGAAACCGTGAAAAAACTCGCGGAAATCCCGGATCGTGAGCTGCGCATCTTCGGGCTGATCAGCATGGTGTTGGGTGTGGTCTTCCTGTATCTCGTGAGGGGCTGATGACAGGCCGGAAAATGAATCGCTGGTTGTTGCCGGAAGGTATCGAAGAAGCGTTGCCGGACGATGCGGCCTGGCTGGAGGCCTATCGCCGTCGCCTGGTCGATCTCTACCGTAGTTGGGGCTATGAGTTCGTCATGCCGCCGTTTATCGAGTATCTCGAATCGCTGCTCGCCGGTGCTTCCGAAGATCTCGATCTGCAAACTTTCAAGCTGACAGACCAGTTGACTGGCCGCCTGATGGGCGTGCGTGCGGATATGACGCCGCAGATCGCACGTATCGATGCACACCGCATCAATCGGGATGGGCCGGTCCGGCTCTGCTATCTGGGTACGGTGTTGACGACGCGCCCGGCCGGCTTTGGCGGCACCCGTAGTCCGCTTCAGGTCGGTGTCGAGCTGTATGGGCATGAAGGGATCGATAGCGACCGCGAAGTCCTTTCGCTGTTGCTGGAAACGATGGCGGTCTGTGGTGTCGAAGGTGTCAATGTCGATCTTGGGCATACCGGTATTTTTCGGGAGGTATCGCAGGCGGCAGGGCTCGATGACACGCAGGCGTCGGAGCTGTTCGATATGCTGCAGCGCAAATCCGTGCCCGAAATCGATGCGTTTGCGGCGCAGCTCGATGTCGCCGACGCGGTGGCTGTGGGCATTCGGCAACTGCCGCTGCTCAATGGGGGTGTGGAAACGCTGGCGCATGCCCGCGAAGTGCTGGCGTTTGCGCCACGGGCCATGGCGTCTATCGATGCGCTCGATGCACTGGCGCGTGAGGTCGGCCTGCGCTATCCCGATGTGGCCATCCATTTCGATCTGGCGGAGCTGAGCGGCTACCACTACGAGACAGGTGTCGTGTTCAGTGCCTACACCAGCGGTGAAGGTCAGGAGATCGCGCGTGGCGGTCGCTATCATGGCATTGGCAAGGATTTTGGCCGCGAACGTCCGGCTATCGGTTTCAGTGCCGACCTGAAAATGCTGCGCAAGGTATCCAGCGCAACGTTTAGCGATACCTCGCGCCGTATTCTCGCGCCCTGCAATGTCAGTGATACCGTACTCAACCAAATGATTTCAACGTTGCGCAGTCAGGGAGACTGCGTGGTATATGTTCTGGACAGTCAGGGCGAGCCGCAGGAACTCTCGGGCTGCTCGCATCAGTTGATCAAGAGAGATGACCAGTGGGTCGTAGAGGAGATACGGTAATGGGGCAGTTTGCGGTAATTCTCGGCAGTCAGTGGGGCGACGAAGGCAAGGGCAAGATTGTTGATCTGCTCACGGAGGACGCCGCAGCGGTCGTCCGCTTTCAGGGCGGTCACAATGCCGGCCATACCCTGGTTATCGACGGCGAGACAACAGCGCTGCATCTGATTCCCTCCGGTATTTTGCGTGACAACGTCGAGTGCCTGATCGGCAATGGCGTCGTCGTGGCACCCGATGCACTGCTGAAAGAGATCAAGATGCTGGAGGATGCCGGCATTCCGGTACGCGACCGGCTGCGGATTTCGGCGGCGGCCCAACTGATCCTGCCCTACCATGTCAGCCTTGATCACGCGCGCGAAGCTGCGCGTGGCAAGAAGGCCATCGGCACCACTGGCCGCGGTATCGGCCCGGCGTACGAGGACAAGATCTCGCGACGCGGCTTGCGTGTGGGTGACCTGTTTCATCGTGAGCGCTTCGCCGCCAAGCTCGGTGAAGTCATTGATTACCACAATTATGCGCTAAAGCACTATTTCAAGGCTGATACCGTCGATTTCCAGGAAGTTCTCGACAAGAGCATGGAATATGCCGACGCGCTGGAGCCGTTGGCAATGGATGTGGCTGCGCGTTTGCACAGTTTGCGCAGCGATAGCGCCAATGTTCTGTTCGAAGGCGCACAGGGTACGTTGCTGGATATCGATCATGGCACCTACCCGTTTGTTACCTCCTCCAGCACGACGGCGGGGGGCGCATGTACTGGTTCTGGTGTCGGGCCAAAAGATCTTGACTACATCCTCGGTATCACCAAGGCCTACACTACCCGTGTGGGCGCCGGGCCTTTCCCAACAGAGCTGTTCGACGAGATGGGCGCCCATATGGCGGAGAAGGGGCATGAGTTTGGTACCACCACCGGGCGTGCCCGCCGTTGTGGCTGGTTCGATGCGGTGGCGTTGAAGCGCGCGGTGTCGATCAACAGCATGTCGGCGTTGTGCATTACCAAGCTCGATGTGCTCGATGGGCTCGACACGCTGAGAATCTGTGTCGGCTACCGTTGCGATGGTGAGCCCTGTGATGTGCTACCCATGCACGCCGACGACTACGATTCGCTTGAGCCAGTCTACGAAGACTTGCCAGGCTGGCAGGAGTCCACGCTGGGTATGCAGGACTATGATGCATTGCCAGACAATGCCAAGCGCTATCTGAAGCGGATCGAAGAGGTCGTTGGTGCGCCAATCGACATCATCTCCACCGGACCGGATCGGGTCGAGACGATTATGCTAAATAACGTTTTCAAGTAGACGGCTATTTGAACTGACTCGCTACGATGCTCTAGCCATCCGGCGGGATATCGCAATGGGTCAGTGTGTAAGAATTAGCTTGATGACTTCCTTGGCCCCGAAGCTGACAAACCCCAGGCCAAGACCGATGAAAAGAATGAACATGCCGAATTTGCCGGCTTTCGACTCCTTTCCCAGTTTGTAGATGATGAACAGCATATAGCCGATCAGAATGGTGAAGCAGACTTTCAGGGAGATGTCTGCAAATTGTGCTTCGGTCATGTGGGAAGGGATTTGAAAAAAGGCGAGCGTACCAGCAGTGGGCGTCAATGCGAACAAACCCGTTGCCCTGTTGGGGGCAAGCGGGTGTGTCGCAGGTTTTAGTTGCGTCCGGGCAGGAACTCAGGCGGCTTCGCGAATCTTGCGAACCATCGGATAGAGGCGTTCGGTTTCCATTTCAATTCTTTCGAGCACCAGACGGAACATGTCTTCGGTATCGCTCATGAACTGCTCATGGCTACCGATGCGCAGTTTCTTGTTGCGGCACCATTTGCGCACGTATTTATCGAATACGCGTTTGATTTCTGCTGATCCCGACAGGAAATCGTTGGCAGTGTTAACCGCATCCTTGTCATGATGCTGCAACAGCACTGTAATGAGGTGCTTGTTTTCAAAGTCGAAATGTTTCTTCACCGATTCGACATAGCGGAAGAAGAGTTCTGAGGTCACCGGATTGTCGCAGAGGGCGCGTTCGCACATCAGCTGTGTCAACACATTGGAAAGTTCGGTGATTTCATGGTTCTGTTGATGGAGTTCTTCAAATTGGATCATTGCAAACCTCTTGAAAATTAGCAGGGATGCACTGTTGTAATTGCAGATGACGCGAGTGCTGTTTTCCTGGAAACATGGGCGCAGGGACGAATCCACAACGCTGTTTTTAGAATTGCCTGAAGGATAGGTGGGGGCTGCTATGGGCGTCAATAAACAAAGCAGCCATGGAATATCGTTAGATTCTAATATGTTACAAATAATCTATTGGAAACAAAGGGATAACCCGAGGGCTTGCAGGCTTGGGGTAACAGCTTAACAGGATGATTTCCCGGTTTTCTGTCGGTAAGAAGAGAACTGGGCCGTAAAAAGGAACAGAACGATGGGATTGGGTTTTTTCAGGCTGGTACTGTCGATATGGGTCATTGACCATCACTTTGGCTGGTCACGAACCTATATCGAGCCGCGTCTTGTTGAGCGTCTCGGGGTGGAGAATTTTGGCTATCTTGGCATTGGCCATATTGCAGTGATGGCGTTCTTTGTCCTCAGTGGTTACGTGATTACCTGGGTGATGAACAACAAGTACCCGTCCACCGTCACTGGCGCCAAAGCCTTTCTGATGGGGCGGTTCATCCGCATCTACCCCCTGTACTGGACCATCATCACGATCATTGCCATTGTCTTCTACTTCACTACTGCGCCGGGTGTCGAGCGGCCACAGCTGGAGATTGAGCGGATAATTGGCGATTACCTGTTGATTCCCTACGGCATTATCGGTTTCTTCTGGTTCTTCAACCGCTTCGCCTACGGCATGATCGACGTGCCGGCATGGACGCTGCCATACGACATGGTGTTCTATCTGATCGCGCCCTGGGTGGTCATGCGCAAGGGGATACTGGTACTGATCATCGTGCTGGAGCTGGTTTATGTGGCAGCGGTCAGTCAGCTGGGCCCGCAGCATTTCGATGGCTGGCATGAGGCCTATTTCACCACCGGCCACGCGACGTTACTGGCATTCTGTGTCGGCGCGCTAGCGTACTACTATAGAAATATCGAGATCCCGCAGAGCGTGATCGTGGCGGCAACCCTCGGCCTGCTGTATTTTGCTTTCGCGCCATACGGCCTGACGAGCCTCTATCTGAATCATGTGCTAGTCATTGCAGTGTCGGTGGTTCTGGTTGTGGCGCTGAAAAAGCGCAGCCCGCTCGATAACCTGTTTTCAGAGCTGACCTATTCGACCTACCTGCTGCATCTGCCGGTTTACGACGTACTGCTCTGGTACGGAGTACCCTACGCCAGTGCTGTGGCGCTGATCGGCACCTATGTGCTGTCGTTCGCTACAGTGAAATATTTTGAAGCACCGTTGGAGGCGCGGCGTGCTGCGCTCACCAAGGCTATGCTGCAAGGGCAGGATAATGCTGCGACCCCCTTGCCGGGTGCCAAGCTGGTGATTGGTGGCTTTCTGGCGCTGATTGTGGTCTCGGGGATTAGCAATCTCTGGCAGTTCTCTCTGCTGTAGCCGGTTGCGCAGCTCATTGCTGCCGCCAACGGATTCCTGATGCTACTCACAAAACGGGGATTACCCAATTTCCGCCGGATGGCCGCTGCGCTACACTTTGTCACTTTGTCACTTTGTTTGGCTGAGTAATCGGGTTCCCTGCATGTCATCTTTCCTGCGCAAATACGTTGTCGTTCTCTTTCCTTTGCTGCTGACCGCCTGTGGCGGCGGTGGGGACGGATCTTCTTCAGGGCCTGATCTGATCGCCTGTAATGACAGCACGGGGATCGGCGGACAGACGGTTTCGGTGAGCTGTAGCGCCAGAACCAGTACACCTCTCACGCTGCAATGGGTGGTCGCTGATGCGCAAGGCAGCGCGGTTCCTGTGTCTGCGAATGGGCTGACGGCTTCGTTTGTCCCGGCATCAGTCGGCAACTTCAAGGTCAAACTGACAGCCACAGCGGGTACTGACTCGGAAACTGAAACTTTTACGGTGGTGGTCACCAATCCGCCCCCGGAAGTGTCATGCCCCAATCCGGTTGCAGCCAAGGCGGGTAGAGAAGTGAAAATCGATTGCAGCAGCAGCGATTTTTCCGGTAGGGCTTTGACCTACGCTTGGCAGCTGACGCCACCCACATCCAGCACCGACACGCTGACGACAGTGAATGCCGAGGATGCGGTGTTCACGCCCTCACAGACAGGCAACTATCTGTTGGCGCTGACGGTGACTGCACCGGATGGACAGCAACAGACTGCTAACGTAACCGTGAACGTGTCGCCTGCCGAACCATGGAAAATCGTCGCCATCGGCGATTCGATCACGCAGTCGAATCTTGATCATCCCAGTTACCGCTACCGATTGTGGAAAAAACTGATTGATGGGGGTTATAGTTTTGATCTCATCGGTTCCCAGCATGTGAATTCGAATCAGACTGCCGGCACACAGACATTGAGCGGCCCTCAGGTAGGCCAGGATGACTACAAGGGCAAAACGTTCGACCCCGACCATGAGGGCTATTGGGGGGCGACGGCGGGGGAGGTGCTAGTGAACTTGCAGACATCGCTGCTGAGCCTGGATGCACCTGATATTGCGTTGGTTCACCTGGGTACTAACGATATACGCGCTCCCGGTGCTATTGACCAAAAAGTTCAGGGGGCGATCAGTGCGCTGGAAGATATTATCGACGAGCTGAGAAGTCATAACCCGTCGGTACACGTTCTTGTTGCCAAGGTGATTCCGTATACACCCAATCCGGGTGAGGTCACGCCGCTGAATGATGTCATCGATACGCTGGATGAAGCAATGAGTACGAGCACATCGCCGGTTGTTGTTGTCGATCAGTATTTGAACTTCAATCCTGCGGTTGGTGTGGATACCTTCGATGGTATACACCCGAATGACAGTGGTGAAGAAAAGATCGCACAAAAGTTCTTTGAGGAGCTTCAGAACATCATGAAATAGCGCTGGTAAGCACACTTTCGAGTTTGCCTGCTGGTACTGTTGTCCCTCAGCCCCGCTTATGCGGGGCTTTTTGGTGCAGCAATATGAAGAAAGACTGCAACTACTCAGCATAGTCCCGTAACTGCGATCAGATCCGATCCAACAACAGCACCGAACCACCCGCCATCGTCCACCCTCTGCTACAATCCGCGCCATGTCTGGAAATACCATTGGAACACTGTTTACGGTCACCAGTTTTGGTGAGAGTCACGGCCCTGCGATCGGCTGCATCGTCGATGGCTGTCCGCCGGGGATGCAGCTCTCCGAGGCGGATCTGCAAGGTGATCTGGAGCGACGCCGGCCCGGCAAGTCGCGCCACACCACGCAGCGTCGTGAGATGGATCAGGTGAAGATCCTATCCGGTGTGTTCGATGGGGTGACCACCGGCACGCCGATCGCGCTGCTGATCGAGAACACCGATCAGCGTTCCAAGGACTATTCCACCATCATGGACCGGTTCCGCCCCGGTCATGCCGACTACACCTATTACAAGAAATACGGCCTGCGGGATTACCGCGGTGGCGGGCGTTCATCGGCGCGGGAGACGGCGATGCGCGTTGCCGCTGGCGCGATCGCGAAGAAGTATCTCCATGAGCGGTATGGCATCACCATTCGCGGCTATCTGGCCGAGCTGGGGCCGATTCGCTATGAAAACTTCGACTGGGACGAGGTGGAGCGCAACCCGTTTTTCTGTCCCGATGCCGCCAAGGTGGCAGAGATGGAAGCCTATATGGACGCGCTGCGCAAAGAGGGTAACTCCGTCGGGGCGCGCATCAATACCGTGGCCGAAGGGGTGCCGCCGGGTTGGGGTGAGCCAATTTTTGCGCGGCTCGATGCCGATATCGCCCATGCGATGATGAGCATCAACGCCGTCAAGGGGGTCGAGATCGGTGCAGGTTTCGATAGCGTGGCGCAGAAGGGCACAGAACACCGTGACGAGATCACGCCGGATGGCTTTCAGTCGAACCACGCGGGCGGCGTGCTCGGTGGCATCTCCAGCGGGCAACCGATTACCGTCAGCATCGCGCTCAAACCGACATCGAGCATTCGCATTCCCGGGCGCACGGTCAACTTGCAGGGTGAGCCGGTGGAGGTGATCACCCAGGGGCGTCACGATCCCTGTGTTGGTATTCGTGCCACGCCCATTGCCGAGGCGATGCTGGCGATTGTGCTGATGGATCACGCGCTGCGGCATCGCGCCCAGAACGCTGATGTGACCACCGACCTGCCCGATATTCCGGGCTGAACCAGCGCCGGAGGGCAACCGTGTGGGACAGGGAATCCCGTATTACCGGCTGTCCGCCTTCTATCTGTTCTACTTCGCCAGTATTGGCATTTTCATGCCGTACTGGAGCGTCTATCTCCAATCGCTGAACTTCACGCCGGCGCAGATCGGTGAGCTGTTTGCCATTCCGCTGGCGACGAAAATCTACGCGCCCTACCTCTGGGGTTGGCTGGCCGACCGGTACGGCAAGCATCTGGAGATCATCCGCTGGACCACCTTTGCCGCGCTGGTGGCGTTTGGCTTCGTTGTCACTGCCCGCTCGTTCTGGGGACTGGCGTTGACACTGAGCATCTACAGTTTCTTCTGGCATGCCGCTTTGCCCCAGTTCGAGGCCGTCACGATCAACCATCTTGGGGAGCGGCGTGAACGCTACAGTCGCATCCGACTTTGGGGTTCGATCGGCTTCATTATTTCGGTTGCCGGGCTCGGGTATTGGTTGGAGCATCGCGGCATCGGCATTCTACCGGGTGTGCTGCTGGTGGCGCTGGTGGGCATCTGGCTGACTTCTTTAGTGATTCCGCCAGTGCAGGATGCCGCTCAAGGGCATCAGCATGTTTCGGCCATGCGGCAGCTGCGTCGTCCTGCGGTGTGGGGGTTTCTGCTAGCCTGTTTTCTGATGCAGGCCAGTCATGGGCCTTACTATACGTTTCTCAGTATCTACCTGAAGGATCACGGCTACACCGCCACCGCCATCGGCCAGCTCTGGGCTCTGGGCGTTGTCGCTGAAATCGGCGTCTTCCTGCTGGTACACGACTGGCTACTGAAACGCGGGCCGGTACGACTGTTCCAGCTCGCCATCCTCATCACCGCCGTCCGCTGGGTGCTGCTGGCCGAATTCGTCGATTCGCTGCCCGTGCTGCTACTGACCCAGACCCTCCACGCCGCCAGTTATGGCCTGTTCCACGCTGCCGCCATCGAACTGGTCAACCGCTTCTTCCCTGGCAAGCTGCAAGGACGCGGCCAGGCACTCTACGCCAGCCTCAGCTTCGGCCTCGGCAACGCCGTTGGCAGTCTCGCCAGCGGCTACCTCTGGACCGCGACCAGCCCCGAGGCCACCTACCTCATCGCCGCCGTGGTCTGCCTTGCGGGGTTTGCGGTGACGCTGGTGCTTCTGCCGGTGCGCAAGGCAATGTGATCCTCCGTGGTGTTTGTATCCCACCACTTCGTCATCCTCGCAGGAAGTGGGGAACCAGTTACAGGGATGTATGCCATCACTGGTGGAAGCCATCCATGGCACTGGATTCCTGCATCCCGGCAGGAATGACGGGCATACTTTGTCATCCTCGCAGGAAGCGGGGAACCAGTTACAAGGACGTATGCCACCGCAGGCGGGAGCCTCTCCTGATTCGCCAACCACCCATGCTTTCAACCTTCTTGCTACGTTGCTTGGCAAAACTGTGAACCGATCCGTGATCGGTTTCTAGGGAATGTGTAATAGTTGCGCGAATCGGTAGCGATGTCAGACAAGGTTCTGTATTGCTAGATGTCGGTATAGCCAAGAGTCTCCTGCCACCATGAATCAATCATTGTTTCGATCCCTGTTCCAGTTTTTCGTGTTAATCGTATTGCTGGTTGCTAACTCAGCAGTGTTTGCTGCAATCCAGGTTTCTGTTACGCCTCAAACTCCAACCGTAAACGAAGGAGACGATCCGGTCAGTCTGACTCTGTCGGCAACTGGAGCCACTGGCGTTGTCAATTATACATTGACGGCAAAACCTCCTACGGCTGACACGAGTCTCCTTAGTGGCACGGTATTTAGCGGTACAGCGCCAACTGTAGATTTCAATACGCCACTTTCCGTAACGACAGATACTACATACACCTATACAGTCACTGGTGAGGATACAAGCGGGGCGACTGATTCGGTTGATATCACCATCACAGTCAAGGATCTCACCTTAACGGCTAATGCGGGTACGGATCAGTTGTCAGTGGTTTTCGGTAGCACCGTTACTTTAGATGGCAGTGGTTCGACTGGGCCGATCACGGGCTGGGTGTGGACTCAGGAGTCCAAGGATGTGGCATCTTCTCCGGATATCAATCCGGCAGATGTGGAGAAGCCGACGTTCACGGCGCCCACGGTTACAGCGGATACAACCTATGTTTTCAAGTTGAGCGTCAACGGCGCAGCAGGGACGACACCCGATACGGATACGGTAACGATCAAGGTTCTGAAGCCAGTCGCACTGGGTGCCGAAGCGGGGCCGAACCAGTTGTCGGTTGTCGGTGGCAGCACCGTCGCGTTGGATGGTAGCAGTTCGACTGGGCCGATCACGGGCTGGGTGTGGACTCAGGAGTCCAAGGATGTGGCATCTTCTCCGGATATCAATCCGGCAGATGTGGAGAAGCCGACGTTTACGGCGCCCACGGTCACAGCGGATACAACCTATGTTTTCAAGTTGAGCGTCAGCGGCGCAGCAGGGACGACACCGGATACGGACACGGTAACGATCAAGGTTCTGAAGCCAGTCACATTGGTTGCCAAAGCGGGGCCGGATCAGTTGTCGGTGGTCGGTGGCAGCACTGTCACGTTGGATGGAAGCGGCTCCACAGGACCGATAACGACGTATGCTTGGACACTGGAGTCCAAAACGCCTGCGACAGCGCCAGCGGTTGCGCTAACGGATGCGGACAAAAACAAGGCAACATTTACGGCCCCGACGGTCACAGCGGATACAACCTATGTATTCAAGTTGAGCGTCAGTGGTGCAGCAGGGACGACACCCGATACGGATACGGTAACAATCACGGTGACAAATGCCCCGCCCGTCGCCAATGCTGGCCCGGATCAGACGGATGTTGAGGAGGGAGAGACGGTCACACTCGATGGCAGTGCTTCCACTGACCCTGAGGGAGAACCGCTTACCTATGAATGGGTGTCGGTCACTGATCCAGCAATCGTCCTGGTGTTGACGGACCCTGAAAAGCCCACGTTCACTGCTCCTCGTGTTGGCGAGGCAGGGAAGACGCTGGAATTTTCTTTGCAAGTGACTGATGACAAGGGTGTAAAGAGTGCGATTGACACCGTCACAATCACGGTAAAGAACACCAAGAATGACCCGCCGGAAGCAGCGATCAAGCCATTCAACGATGCAGTGGAGCCTGGAGTCGAGTTCTCGCTGGATGGCTCGATCAGCACCGATCCTGATGGCAATGACACGATCAAGACTTTTCAATGGACGCAGGCTGAAAATGATCCGCTGCCGATCACGATTATCAAGGGCGATGTCGCCATTGGCCAGTTCCGTGCACCCGCCATCAACGAGACGGTTCAGTTGACGTTGATCCTGACCGTGACCGACGAGGAAGGCAAAACTTCCGAGGCCCAGCAGTCTGTTCTCATTACGCTCGATGAAACACTGAAAACACCGCAGGCCAAGGCTGGGAAGGATGATATTGCCGAAACTGGCAGGGTTGTGACATTGGATGGTTCGAAGTCTCGTGACACCAATGAAGATGGCTCGATCACCAGCTATGAGTGGAAGCAGGTGAGCGGTGTGCTGGTGACGTTGACGGATGCTGACAAGGCACAGGCAAGCTTTACCGCACCCGCTGGCATACAAGAGTTGGAGTTTGAACTCAAGGTGACCGACAACAACAATCTGTTTGCAACCGATACGGTGTCGGTGTTTGTTGGCCCCAAAACCAGCCTGCAGGTGGATGCCGGACAGGATCAGATCGATGTCGAGGAGGGCAGTACCGTGACGCTTTCGGGTTCCGTACTCAATGGTACGGGAACGGAACAGGAGTTGCGTTGGCGGCAGGTTGATGCGACAGGTACAGGTGTGATTCTCTCTGAAATCGATGCGGCGAATGTGCATTTTGTCACCCCGCCCGTCAATGGTGGCAAGGATGCGCTGCCGTTGAGCTTCGAGTTTGTGTCATGGGATAGCAGCAAGGGTGTCGGCATTGACAGCGTCGATATCACCGTCAAAGACAACGGTGTTCCCAACGTGCCTGATCAGTTTGTCCCAGTCCTCGCCGCAATCGATGGCGTGGCGGGAGTCGGTTTCGATATTCAGAGCGGCAATTTGATCAAACTGAATCCGCGCAAAGCGCCATTGAATGAGCGCGCCACCCAGACGAACCGGCCCAAGAGTATTCCCTATGGGTTGTTCGATTTTGATTTGAAGGTAGAGAATCCTGGTGATTCAGTGACCCTCCGTGTCTGGTTTCCTGAAAACATGAGCAGTGGCTACGACTGGTTCAAATACGATAGCGAAACGGAGACCTGGACGCCTTACGAAAATGTCGTATTCCAGGGGAACGAGGTATTGATTACGATGACCGACGGTGGCCCAGGTGATGATGATGGCAAGGCAGACGGCGTCATTCGCGATCCATCGGGCCCAGGATCAAAAGTTGCGACGACAAAGACCAAAATTGAAGGTTCTTCTGGTGGTGGTGCCATGGTCTGGGGCTTGACGCTGCTCGTCGCGGGGGCTGGCCTACGGCGCAAGCGAACAGCGAAAGCAGCATGAATTCAAGAAAAAGCTTAGAGGATAGTATGTTGGCAAGGAAACTACTGATTATACCGGCGCTGTTGCTGGCCACCACCACGGTCCAGGCGTGGGAGTTGCAATACTACGCCGGCTTCGGCATGGGGCAGGGCTTCTACACCAAGGATGCCGCTGGCGTGGAGCGTGAACTCGCTCGGCGTAACTGGCCGAACCCGGAAGTGACGATGAAAGACAGCACGACGGTATGGAAAGCCTACGTTGGTGCCTATTTCACCCCTTTTCTTGGCTTGCAGGCCGGGTATGCAAACCTCGGTAATGCCGATGTCAATGCCTCGGCCAGTGTCAACCCGGGTGAAGAACGGGCGTTTGTCAAAGATATGGCTGAGTCGCAGCCTGATCTCGGCAAAGGCTTTCAGTTGTCGGTAACCGGCCGTTTCCCGGTATCGGAGAACATCACCATCCATGACTGGCTGGGCGTGTTCGTGTGGGAGAACGAATCTTCAGCGACACTGGATGGCAGAAAAGTGACTGAAACCACCAAGGGCACGAACTTCGTGCTGGGCGCTGCTGCCGAATATCGCCTGAACTATGAGCTTGGATTGCGCCTTGAGTTCGAGCGCTTCAACCAGAGCGGTGATGCAGTGAATGTGTTTGGAGCGAGCGTCGCTTACTACTTCTGATCAATACGGAAATTGCGTAGTCCTGAACGAATTATCTCACCATACCGTAGTAGTGAGCAGGGAGGTTCAGGCAAACCAATAGAGGGGGCTTCGGCCCCCTCTTTCAGTTTGCCGCTTTTGTTTATGGCCGGACTAAAGGGAGCAAGGGCTGGAGCGATCATCGAAACAGCAGGGTGAGCGTGCCACAAGCGTGCTCACCATCGCTACGTACTGGTGGATGCGCTATCGAGGAGCCGGTGTGGGCGCTTGCGTTGCAGCCAGTCCTCAAGTGGTTGAATCTCTGGTGGCTGGCCATTGTCGTGATACCAGGCATCGACGGCGAACTGTTTGCTGTTTTCCATATTTTCGATGACGGCGGTCCAATGACCATCGATAAGGAAGCGGCTGCGGTAGCGCCGATCCAATGGCTGGTGCCAGCGCAGCAGGCCGAGCTGTTTCAGTAGCCGCAGGTAGCTGGTGGTGTTGCGGGATTCGTCGATGCAGTCGAGCTGGTAGCGCTGCGGGTAGCTTCGGTTGGGATCGAAGTTACCGCCGATGTCGGCATCGGTGCCCACCGCTTTGCCGACATGGCGTTCCAGGTAGGCGATGGCACGGGCGATCTGCTCGCGCTCCTGTGCCGCAGTGGTGGCGACCGGTTGGAACAGGCGGCCCAGCATCTCGGCTAGTGCATCGTCAACAACCATCGTCGCCTGCTGTTTGCAGCCAAAACCGTAGCAGATGTCGATGGCGTGATCGGTGGCCCAGCTGTGGCTAGCGACAGCCAGTAGCGTGATGATGCTGAGGTATTTCATCGCTAGCAACTTGGGGCTTTGGAAAGCACCGGGGTGTTATACTTGGTATTCATGCATATTCCATCTGGATAGCAGTGTCATGCCGCTGACATACCACGAACACTATACCGTAGAAGATTACCAGCAATGGCAGGGCGACTGGGAGTTGGTGCAAGGGGTGGCCTATGCCATGACGCCATCGCCAGCGGTTTCCCATCAACGTGTCGGTGCCAGCATCACGCGGCAGCTCGGTGAAAGGCTTGACGCCTGTGAGCAGTGTGAGGTGCTGTATGAAATTGACTGGTATATCTCGGCAGATACTGTCGTCAGGCCTGACGTGCTGGTGATCTGTTACGAGCCGGAAGAGAAAATCACCAAGGCGCCCGAGCTGATCTTCGAAGTCATCTCGCCATCGACGGCGAGGCGCGATGAGCAGCTGAAATTCGAACTCTACCAGCGTGAAGGCGTGCGCCACTATGTACTCGTCTATCCCGAGCAGAAAACTGCACGGGTTTATACGCTGGATGGCGGGGCGTATCGCAAGGTGGGTGACTTCATCAATGAATCGACGTCATTCACCTTGCCGGATTGCCAGTTTGATTTCGATTTTGCTGGTATCTGGAAAGCATTACGCTAACCCTGATTTCTCAGCGATGCGCCGCAGTGTCGGAACCTCCAGCCCACCTTCATCAGCGATCTTCAGGGCTCGTTCCAGTCTTGCCGGGGCGCTGCGGCCCATGCAGCCATGTTGTGGGTCACCCTCGAATGCGGCAACCATGGCATCGATCAGTTTCTCCTCATCGAGTGCCTCGCCGGTCAGCCAGGCCTGAATGCTGAGTACGTCTTTGGCGACAGCGCGGGCGAGGTCGCCGTGTTCGTGCCAGAGTTCGCTGACATTGCCGCCCACCTCCAGCCCCGCAATATTGGTAGTGAGAATATAGAGGTTCTTGCGCACCAGCTCGAACAGCAATTCCTCCGGGCTGTTGAGCCTATAGGCAGGCAATCCCACGGCGTCGAGTGTCGCAATGACTGTTTGCGCATGTGGCCCGAAGACGGGGGAGGGCACGACCATTTTCGCGTCCATGCCCGGCTTTTTCTCGAACCAGACGGAGATGACGGTTGGCTTGTCGATACCGTGTTGTTGCCAGTCATGGGGCAGCAGCTCATTCTGGATCAGCACCAGGCGGTCGCGCCACGAAGCAGGAATCGTCTCCAGCGTAGGGTGCAGATCCTTCTCGCCGACGGCAACCAGCACCAGCTCAGGTGCCTCGACCTCGGCCGCGACTTCTGAGGCCGTTGTCTGACGGGTGACCGGGTAGACGGGGTGGCCCAGCTTGAGCAAGCCGCGGGCGAAGACGCCGCCAATTTCTCCGATGCCGATGATGACGACGGGTTGTTTCATCTTTTACTCCTGACGCGAAAAGGTTGATGGTCGCTCGGCAGCAGCGCCTGGCAGTCGTGCCAGATGCCGTTGTCCAGTGTTTCGTAGTGCGCGAACACGAATGGCACGGGTTGATCCGGATTGTCTGCCGCCGGGTTGGTGATATGGAAATGCAGATGCGGCAGCAGGCTGATGCCGGAATTGCCGACCTGCGCCAGCACCTCGCCCGCATGCACCGTTTGCCCGCTGACGACGCGGGCGGAGGATTTCTTCAGATGGGCGAACAGCATATGGTGGCCGCTGTTCGTTGCCATGATGATGTGGTTGCCCAGATGCTTGCCGGCATCGTCCCCCGCGCAACGCGCATCCAGCCGCCGGCCAATGCCGTCACGGATGATATTCACTTGACCGTGGTCATCGTAATCCTGCGACACATGCAGAATCTTCCCATCGAGCGGCGCCAGCACCCGTTGCCCCCAGCTTGGCAGCTTGGCGACATCGAGCAGTCCGAAGACATAGCGCAGGCGCAAGGCCACCGGCAAGGCGCGAAACCTGAAATTCAGCGCCAGAAAATCCTTCGAATAGGGGTGATGCCCCCGCGGGGTGAACAGCTTCCAGACATCTTCGACGGGCGCGTGAATCGTGATCGGCATGGTGCTTACGGTGAAAAATGACAGCGCAAGTTGTAACTGCTCAGCTTACCCCCTTATTTGCGCCAACTCTGCGTTGGAAGTGCTCATTTACATTTGTAAACTCCGCGCTTCCGCCTTGATTTGACGCAAAACGGGGACAATCTGAGCAGTTACGGGACTGTGCTCGGTAGTTACCGCAAGTTTACCGTCTCGCCGACGGAAGTTACATCCAACGCCTTTGGATTTGACCCGGGTTTCTCACCGGGTCAACCGCTTGCCATCACCCCGCCGCAGCCTTGGCGTGACGTTGCCGCAGGATTTGCGCGGCGGCCACCATGTTCTCCAGTGCTGCGCTGACTTCGGGCCAGCCACGGGTTTTCAGGCCGCAGTCGGGGTTGACCCAGAGCCGTTCGGCGGGGATCAGGTGGGCGGCTTTTTCCAGCAGCGCCATCATCGCCTCGACCTTGGGGACATTGGGCGAGTGGATGTCATACACGCCCGGGCCGATTTCGTTGGGGTATTCGAAATCGACGAAGGCATCGAGCAGTTCCATGTCGGAGCGTGAGGTTTCGATGGTGATCACATCGCTGTCCATGGCGGCGATGGCTTCGATGATGTCGTTGAATTCCGAATAGCACATGTGGGTGTGAATCTGCGTGGCGTCATCGACGCCGCTGCTGCACAGACGGAAGGCGCGCACGGTCCAGTCAAGATAGTGCTGCCAGGCAGCCTTGCGCAGCGGCAGTTTCTCCCGCAACGCAGCTTCGTCGATCTGAATGATCGCAATGCCAGCCGCTTCCAGGTCGGCCACCTCGTCGCGAATCGCCAGCGCCAGCTGCAAGGCGGTGGTCTCGCGTGGCTGGTCGTCGCGCACGAAGGACCAGTTGAGCATCGTCACCGGGCCGGTGAGCATGCCTTTGACCGGCTGGCTGGTGAGCGATTGGGCATGGCGGGCCCACGCCACCGTCATGGGCCGGGGGCGGCGGATGTCGCCATAAAGAATCGGCGGTTTGACGCAGCGCGAGCCGTAGGACTGCACCCAGCCGTGGCGTGTGAAGGCGTAGCCATCGAGTTGTTCGCCGAAGTATTCGACCATGTCGTTGCGCTCCGGCTCGCCATGAACCAGCACATCGAGGCCAATCCGTGTCTGCTGTTCGATACAGTGGGCGATCTCGGTCTGCATCGCGCTGATGTAGCGTGCCTCGCCCAGTTCCCCTGCCTTGAAGTCGCGCCGGATCTTGCGAATATCGCCGGTCTGCGGGAAAGAGCCGATGGTGGTAGTGGGAAACAGCGGCAGTTTGAGGCGCGCATGTTGCAGCCTACGGCGTTCGGCGTAAGGGTGTTTGCGGTGCAGCATAATGTCACTGATCGCACTGACCCGCTTTTGTACCACTGGATTGTGGATGCGCGGCGAAGCCTTGCGGCGCTCCGCGGCACCGCTGGATTCGGCCAACGGCCCGCTGATGGTGTCGCGGTCTTCGTCGAGCGCCCGCCCCAGCAGCGCCAGTTCATCCAGTTTCTGCACCGCGAACGCCAGCCACTGCCGAATCTCGTCGTCGAGCGCGCTTTCCTGCGCCAGATCTACCGGCACATGCAGCAGCGAGCAGGAGGGTGCCAGCCATAGCCGTTCACCGAGGCGCGCATGCAGCGGCTCGAGCCAGTCGAGCAGAGCGCCCAGATCACTGCGCCAGATATTGCGGCCATCGACCACGCCCAGTGAGAGCACCTTGTAGGCCGGGCTGTGGCTCACCAGCAGATCCACCTGCTCCGGCGCCGTGACTGCGTCGATATGGATGCCCGCCACCGGCAACGTGCAGGCCAGGGTGAGATTGTCCTCCAAACCGCCGAAATAGGTCGCCAGCAGCAGTTTGAGCTGGCGCTGCTGTAAGCGGTGATAAGCCTGCTCGAAAGCCTGTTTCCAGCGCAGCGGCAGGTCGAGCACCAGAATCGGCTCGTCGATCTGCACCCACTCCACGCCCATCGCCGCGAGCCGGTTGAGGATCTCGCCATAGACCGGGATCACCTCCTCCAGCAGGTCAAGACGATCGAAACCCGCCTCCTTCGACTTGCCCAGCCACAGCCAGCTCAACGGCCCCAGCAGCACCGGCTTCGGCTTGTGACCCAGCGCCTGTGCCTCGCGCACCTGGTCGAACAGTGCCTCGCTGCTCAGCGCCAGCCGGGTGTCGGCATGAAACTCGGGGACGATGTAGTGATAATTGGTATCGAACCACTTGGTCATCTCGCAGGCAGAGGCCGGCTCACCGCTGGGCGCACGGCCACGCGCCATGCGGAACATCGTATCCACATCCACCGCGCCACCGGCATGACCGAACCGAGACGGTACACAACCCAGCATCACCGACGTGTCCAGCACCTGATCGTAGAGCGAAAAATCACCCACCGGCAGCCATTCCACCCCCGCCTGCGCCTGACGCTGCCAGTGCTCACGCCGCAGCGCCGCCGCCGTCTGCGCCAGCGCCGCGCGATCTGCCTCGCCGCGCCAGTAGCGCTCAAGTGCAAACTTCAATTCGCGCCGCGCGCCGATCCGTGGAAAGCCCAAATTGTGAATGGTCGTCATCCTCATCCCCTGTTTTGATTCGAGTACGGGGAGTTTGAAGATGAATAATTATCAATTCAAATGATCATATCTCGTATATGTATGAAAAGTATTCATTCTTGTGTCGTTGCCGCTGCGCCGTCGTTCCGGCAAGGACGCTGGAACCCAGCGCCCGGGAAGGCTGCCAGCAGCGGAGGTCCACACCCCGTGTCCTGCGGGGATGACGATGTGCCGTCGGGTTATTGCCGCGGGATCGACTATAATCCGCACCATGTTCCCTTCCATGCAACAACCCCATCTGTTTGCCGCCTTGCGCGCGCTCCAGACGCGCCGCTAGCTAGCGCTGCTGTTTCTGCTGGCGCTGGTGGTTCAGGTGGCGATCCGGTGCTGCATGACGAGGCGCAGGCGGAATGTATGGTCTGTCTGGTGGCCGATGGCGGTTAGCCGTTGCCGGCGGCGGAGGCCGCCAGACTGCGCAGAAACACAGAGTAAATCGCATAAATGATCAATCGAAAGCACATTTATATTCGTATTGCACTGATGAGCATACTTTTGCTTATCGGTCAGATTGGTGTGCTTGTTCACTCTGTGGAGCATCCCTTTCATGCTGAGGATCAATCGTGTCAGCTATTTTTGCAATGCGAGACATCAGGCAATGGGCTTGTTGCACACGCTTTACCGCTCCCCGTTTTTACTGGTTATAGAATCCTCTCTACCCAGGTAGTCACTACTCAAGTTTCGGAGTTCACTTTCAGCACAAAAATCCCTATAAGGCATTGAAATAGCAACAAAAAAGGCCTTGCGCGTGATAAAATGTTGATTCTCAAATCCCAACATCAAAATCACGGAAGGCC
>Ga0256839_1000733_pt1 | contig 42059 bp, 36 predicted proteins | sample 354166metaG_FD_185968 | JGI IMG/M metagenome (GOLD analysis project Ga0256839, IMG submission 185968) | Hydrothermal vent microbial communities from Mid Atlantic Ridge, Atlantic Ocean - 354-166 | ecosystem: Environmental > Aquatic > Marine > Hydrothermal vents | place: Atlantic Ocean: Mid...
ACATTTCGACAACGTGGTGGGCATACACGTTTTTTACCACTCAAATCATTCCGTATCAAGTTAGACAGTAAAAAAAGCCTCTGGCGTAATCAACGTCGAATTCAACTGGTAAAAAGTTTTGATGATGCAACCAGAATTCGTAATAAATTGAGTTATGACTTATTTGCCGAAATACCTAATTTACCGAGTATGCGAACGCAGTTTGTGCAGCTTAATCTCGATAATGCTATGAGCCCAGCACCTAATACAGGTCCAAATACAGGGCCAAATCTTGGTTTGTTTACGCATATTGAACATGCTGGTAAAGAATACATTAAAAGTAGGGGATGGAAAAAAGATTCGAGGCTCTATAAAGCGGAGCACTTCACTTTTAGCCAAGATAGTGACCTAGCTTTAGACGCCAAAGGGAAGCCAGTTGATAAGAAAAAATTTGAAGTGATCCTTGAGATAAAAAGTGGAAAGAATCATATAAAATTAAACAAAATGCTTGCTGCTGTTAATGACTCTTCATTAGATTTTAAGACCGTATTTAACAAATATTTTGATCAAAATAATTACCTAACATGGTTAGCGATCAATGTATTGGTCAATAACGCAGATACCAGTAATCATAACTTTTATCTTTATAACCCCTTAGATTCGGATAAGTTTTACTTTATTCCTTGGGATTATGATTATGCATGGGGAGCACACCTTGATGGTACGGGGGGGTAACGCCCAATGAATTGCCACCTTGGTGGTATTCTTATTCCTATCGCTGGGATGATAACTTACATAAGAAGTTTTTGCAGCAAGCCGGTAATCGCGATTTACTCAAACAAGCTGTCACTGAAATTAAGAATAAATATCTAACACGAGAAAATATTAAAGCCAAAATAGACTCTTACCGAGCTATTACAGAACCGTTAGTGACGGCTAAACCCGATGATTATTGGGATATTTATGAGAATGATGCACAAAAAATCGAGCATTATGATGCTGCGTTAAACAAGTTGGTAGATAATGTGGAAAATAATTACAGCCGTTTTATCTTAACTTTTGATAATCCCATGCCGTTCTATGCCTATGTACCAGAAATTACAGCTGATACGACTCAAACTAAATCCGTTCGATTCGATTGGGATGATACTGTCAGTCTACAAGGAAATACAATAAATTATGATTTGGTTCTGTATAACGCTAAATCAGTAGAGATTCCTAATCAATCAACTGGATCACCTTCACACGTTATTGTTCCTGGTGAAGTGGTTGAAATTAAAAAGGGCATTCAAGTTTCAGATCTTACGCTTAACTGGGTGCACCCAGCGGGAACCTATTTTTATAAAGTTATTGCAAGGGATACGACAAAGCCTAGCATTCTTTGGCAGGTTTCTTATGATGAGGCAGTAAAGGATGTTAATGGGTTTCCACTTCATGGTGTTATAAAGTTCGAAGTTTTAAAAGCGGGTGTTGGGGTAGCGCCTGTTATAACTAATAATGCTCCTATTGCTTATGACCAGTCTATAGCGGCCTTGCCTAGAAATACGTCAACCGAGATTAGTTTGATTGCTAGCGATGTTGTTGAGCGAAGTAGAATGACGGCTACGATAGTTAGGCAAGCGAGTAAGGGTACTGTTACGTTAAATGCAGATGCAATGACGGTGAACTATAAACCTAATTTAAACGCAACAGGCACAGATTCCTTTACCTTTAAAGTAAATGATGGATTGGCAGACAGTAATCATGCAACCGTGAGTTTGTTAATTAATGAGGTGCCTGTAGCAAAAGATCAGGTGAGGGCAGCTGTTAAAAAGAATAGCAGAATTACTATAAACTTAGCTAATAATGTCAGTAATGCAGAGGGTGATACGTTAATACTACTGATTAGCAAAAAACCTCAGCATGGTATTTTATCAGCAGTTAATGGGTTAAAGGTTGTTTATACGCCAGATAAACACTATGCAGGGGTTGACTCTTTTTCTTATCGCGTTAAAGACGCAAGAGGGCTCTATAGTGATGTAGCCAAAGTTACCATGACATTATTAAACAAAGCACCTACGGTGAAGACTAATCAGGAAGTAAAATTAATTCAAGATACTAAAAAACTAATTTTACTATCTGCAAAGGATGCAGATAATGACACACTTACACTAAAGATTACGAAAAAACCGTTACATGGTAGTTTAAATAAAGGCTCTGGCTTAGCAGTAACCTACTCGCCGGATAAAAACTACGTGGGTAGTGATTCATTCAGCTATAGAGTAAGTGATGCAACGGTAGATAGCAATGAGGCAACGGTGAGGTTAACGGTTGCTAAAAAGGCTGTTCCAATAACAGAAAAGTCAACGGGTGGTGGAAGTATATCTTGGTTTTTATTCTTGATCGGTGTATATGGCCTACGTTTAAAAAAACGTTGTGAATGAACGCACAAAATTACACAACAGTTAATGACCTTAAAAATGCTTTAAGTCATATTGATCTAGAGAGAGTATTTGCTTAAGATGCCACTTTTACCGATAAAGTAAATGGCATTTTTGTTAACGATGGGTGCTACAGAATAGCCTGCTTTATCACTACTGTCACGGGCAACGATCTTTCCCTTTTTAGTGTTAATCCAGTGTATATTCCCTTGTTTATCAGCAGCAACTGCAAGTTCTTCATTAATAATTATTGGTAATGTTGGTTGACGTTGTTGAAGGTCATCCATCTTCCACACTGGGTTGCCTGTTTGTGGGTTTAGCTTCCAAATATTACCTTGGTTATCTCGCGTTAAAATTGTATTAGTGCTAGCACTTAGCCCACTGGGTGTTGAAAATGTTTTAAGCCAAACAGGGTTACCTGTAGCGCCCTGAATTCCTGAAGCATTACCATTGAGGGATGAAGCAAAAAGCGCATTATCAAGCACTGTGATTTTACCATCAATATCAATAATTTTATCCAACTCAGTTAAGCCTTTAGGTACAGCTAAGGTGACTTCCCATTGCGGCTTTCCATTACTTAATTGATATGCAACTAATTTTCCATTATCAAAGCCACTAATAACTTTATCTGAAAGTATGACGGGAACACTGGCCCCAAGGTGAGATAATTGGGGGGATTTTTGGGAGCGTTGCCAAACAATCTCGCCAGTTTGACTTGATAGAGCATGAAGTTTCCCATCTGCAGTACGCAGGGCTACCAATCCATTTTTACTTGGGGAGACGGCAAGGATTTCACTGCTTAAGCGCTCAACCCAAAGTGTCTTTCCTGTTTTTGAATCTAAGGCTATCGCATTACCTTTGCTAGAACCTATAATTATTTTTTCACTATTGTTAGCAAGGTTGCCATTGATGCCTGCTGTAATGGTTTCTGCAAGTTTTTTCTTCCAGAGCAGTGCACCGTTATTCATATTCCATGCACTCACAGATTGAGCGCCAGCAATATATATTGTATGATTTTTTATGAAAGGGTGAATTTTTCTTTCACCCATTGCACTGCCGGTATTAACTTGCCAGTTTTTTTTGGTTGGGATAAGGTTGGTAAGTTTTTTAAGGGGGGGGAGGGCGATGGCTTGTGAGGTTTTATTGCCTAACAATTGCGAGTTTAGCGATGTTTGCTGGCTACAAGCATTCAATAATAAGGTAAAGCTAGTAATGCATGTTATTAAGCCCAGTCGCGAGAGTGCTATTTTTTTCATTTTTATGTCCTCACCAGAACCATGATTAAGATCCATCACCTAGGTCATCACGTTTCATTTTTAATAGTTGGCTATTTTGACCGCCTGAACTTAGCAGGGCTTTATCATAAGCTTCGCGTGCTTTTGTGATATCTTTTTTTGCAAGAAATAAATCACCGTTAAGTTCAGCGACTAATGAGCTATAAGCGGCTGATTTAATGCTTGATAGTAGGGAGCTGGCTTCATCAAGTTTGTTAGTGCTAATTAGTGTGCGAGCAAGGCGTACTTTAGCAATTATCGCAATATCCTCTAGAGAGCTGTTATTGGCAACTTTCAGTTGATTGATACATTCGTCCGTTTTGTTCGCATTGCAAGCAGCTTTAGCCGCATTTAAAGCGGCTAAAGAAGTGTAGGGTGTATTGCCATACTCCGTATTTAGTTTTTTAAGTAACTCAGTATCACTGGGGTTTTTGTTGATCTGTGAGAGTATTTTTGAAGCACCTTCGGATTGATCTAGTTTGTGTTGTTGCCATTGCTGCCAACCGAACATACCCGCGATGGCAAGACCAACACCTGCTGCTACTGAAAGGCCATTGGATTTCCACCACGCTTTAAGTTCTTCTGCTTTTTCTTCATCGGATTTTAATACATTATCTGCCATGTTTTAACTCTTTAATAATTGTTAAAATTAATACGCGAGGACTATACCAGAATGGTGTTTGTCACGTAATCATTAAGTTTATCAAGCGCTAAGCTTGCTTGTTGGGTTTCTTGTCGCAAAGGCTTAATGATGACTTGGTGGTTTTCAAGTTCATTATCACCCAATATCAAAGCATAGTCTGCGGCTGATTTATCGGCACGTTTCAGTTGAGCCTTAAAACTTCCTGAGCCATTGTTAACCATTATTCGTAGGCCTGGGCTGCTCTCTCTTAGGTTTTCAGCAATTTTTAAACCAGCGATTTCTGCTGTATTTCCTAACATTACAAAATACAGATGTGGAGCATGATTAGGAATAGGTAAATCTTGTTCTTCTAATAGTAATTGTAAGCGGTCAATGCCGATACCAAAACCACAGGCAGGCGTTTCTTTGCCGCCTAGTTTTGTGACCAAACTATCATAACGGCCACCTGCGCAAATTGTTCCTTGTGAGCCTAGTTCGCTGGTTATCCATTCGAATACAGTACGGTTGTAATAGTCTAAACCACGAACTAGCCTAGAATTTACGGTATAGCTTATGCCGATTACATCCAATCGTTGTTTCAAGCCTTCAAAGTGTTCCTTTGACTCATCATCTAAATAGTCAAGCAGGTCAGGTGCATTATCGACCAAGCTTTTCATTTCTGGATTTTTTGTATCAAGAATACGCAGTGGATTTTGGTGGAGTCGGCGTTTTGAATCTTCGTCTAGCTGTTCTTGGTTTTGACTAAAGTAGCTTACTAAAACGTCTCGATATACCTCACGGGCTTGATTGCTGCCAAGTGAGTTAATTTCTAAATGGATATTTTTAAGACCGAGCTTTTTCCACAGTCTTGCGCCGATTGCGATGACTTCGGCATCAATATCTGGTGATGCAATACCGTAGGTTTCTATGCCTGCTTGGTAAAATCCACGGTAACGCCCTTTTTGTGGTCGCTCGTGGCGAAACATTGGGCCAATATACCAAATACGTTGTTGCTGGTTGTGCAGTAAGCCGTGTTGCATGGCAGCGCGTACACATCCAGCCGTTCCTTCGGGGCGTAGCGTTAAGCTATCGCCGTTACGGTCTTCAAATGTGTACATTTCTTTTTCAACTATATCTGTTGCATCGCCGATGCCACGTTTAAATAAGTCGGTTGATTCGATAAGTGGTGTGCGAAGTTCATTGTAGCCGTAACTATTAAAAAGTTCGCGAGCACACGTTTCAATATGTTGCCAGGAGGGAGACTGCTCGGGGAGTATGTCACGCATGCCTCTAACGGCTTGAAGGTTTTTTGCCATGATTGTCTTAAATTAGCTTAAAAAATTATTTTAACGTAAAGTTTGCAATACTGCCTTTAATATATTGGCTAATATCGACAGGCTTGTCATTGACAAAAAGTGATAAGCCTTGTGCATTGCCTACCCTAAAAGTAAGTGGCTTTTCCAAGTTTAGGTTTCTTTCTTGGCCAGATTTTGTTTGCCCTTCATAGACTGTTTTATTGTTTTTGTTTTTGATTCGCATCCATACTTCTTTGGTGAAAATCATTTTTATATTAATATTTTTTCCGGCAGTAACGTCAGCTGTTGGTTTATTATCAGCTTCAGGTGAAGGCTTTAAAGCATCCTTTTTCAGGGTATTTATATCAGTGTTTTCTTTATTTTTATTGTTTGATACCGTTGCCTGATCATTTAATTTCACCTTTTTAATATCATCCTCAATGCCTTTAATGTCTTGAGGGCTAGGCGTAGCTGGTTTATTAAGAGGGATAGGAACAGGCATTGTACCTATAAGTGAGGGTTTGTCGGAAATATTACTCTGGGCTTCAGTGTTTTGTTTTGAAAATCCCTCCATTATAGTGGTAAACCATTGATTTACCGAAGGAATCATAAATAACCCAACAAAGCCTGCTAAAAGTAATGATAATAAGGCAAGTTGAGAAAAAATAGGGGAAATTCCTTTTTTCGCATTATGCATCGAAGGTGCTACCTTGATATGATAATCTAGGGCATCTGGATTGGCACCACGTAAAGTTTCATAGATACGAATAGCCTCAGTGCTATCAACACCAGCTTGTTTTGCATAATTACGAATATAACCACGTACATAGGGAGGTTCAGCAAGAAGCTGGAACTCCTCATTTTCTAAATTTGTAATGACGCTGTCAGACAAACAAAGCGCCGTTGCCATTTGTTCAGCACTAAAGCCTGCGTTGTCTCTGTATTGAAGTAACAAGGCGCGTAAATCACCAGGCTGTGCAGTTATTTGATTTTGGTTTTTATCTTTTGACATTAGTAGCTTGTATCTCGGTCATCTTTTATATTAGTTATGTTATAACGCACTGCTGATTTGTTCAGCTTGGTTACTATTTGGAAAAAGTCTTAATAGTGCTGTTCTACACGAGCCTGCTTTATCTGCCAATCCGACTTTACTATTGATATCAATACACGCTTGCAAAGCTTCAGGTGAAGATCGTCCAACGCCTTCATAACGCATCATAAATGCTTGTGCTTTGGGATAATTACGCTTATCTTTATAAAGTATGGCAAGTTGTAATAAAGCAGGTGGGTAAGACTGCCTTTTCTTTAAGGCCGTACGGAAATAGCTTTCAGCTTTAGCAGTGTTATTGATTTTTCGTAAACAGATCCCTGCATTGGTGTAAGCGTATTCTGGTGTGTTGTATAGAGGATCATTAAGAGCAATAGCAAAGTGCTTAAGCCCTTGCTGAGGTCGATTGTTTTCACACAGATATTGACCATAGTTATTATGGATTTCAGAATCTTTGGGAGCGTATTGCGCAGCCTTTGCAAAGTATAGTCCAGCCTTCGCATTTTGTTTAAGGCGTTGTTGTAAAAGAGCGTAGTAATGATTCGTTTTAGCTGAACGAGGGTTTTGCTCCAGTGCTTTAAGAAGTTTTTCATTAGCTAGTTTTAGACGGCCTTTCTGTAAATAACGAACACCTAAATCAGCATTATAGTTAGCGGCTTTTACTTCGCCTTCATTGAGCGAACAACTGCTTAAGCTTAGTGCTAGAAGGCCACCGACTAACGTTGTAATGGTATTGTGTTTCATTGAATGTCCCCTTTTCAATGGTTTATTTTAAGTTTTTACAATATTTTTTTCAATACGAGCAAAGTGTATCTCTCTACGACTACGGTCACTAATCTTTCCTGCAAGTTGTCCACAAGCTGCATCAATGTCTTCACCACGCGTTTTACGTGTGATGACTGTTAGCCCCGCTTCTACCAATATATCTCTAAATCGATGTATTCTATTATTAGAAGATCGTTTATAACGGGTTTCAGGAAATGGGTTGAATGGTATCAAATTAACCTTTGCAGGTACATCCTTTAATACCACTGCAAGTTCATGTGCAATCTCATCTGAATCGTTTATATCATGTAGCATGACATATTCAATGGTGAGGCGTTCTCTTGCTGCTTTGCCGTGCATAAAACGTTTACACGAATCGAGTAGTTGTTCGATGGGGTATTTACGATTAATCGGTACAAGTTGGTCTCTTAATGCGTTGTTTGGTGCATGTAAGGAAATTGCTAAACTTACTTCAACTTGATCACGCAAGCGATCAAGTGCTGGTACCACGCCTGATGTACTTAAAGTGACACGGCGTTTGCTGAGGCCGTAGGCATTGTCATCAAGCATAATTTTCATTGCGTCAATAACGTTGTCAAAGTTAAGCAAAGGCTCACCCATGCCCATCATAACCACATTAGAAATAACTCTTTCTGATTCAGGATTGGGTTGTAAAAGGCGTTTTGCTAACCATAATTGGCCGATAATTTCAGCGACGGTCAGATTACGATTAAAGCCTTGCCGTGCAGTGGAACAAAAAGTGCAATCCAATGCGCAACCCACTTGAGATGAAATACATAAGGTGCCACGGCCATCTTCGGGGATGTAGACCGTTTCAATGCAGTTGCCATCATCCAAGCGTAGCAGCCACTTGCGTGTACCATCATCGGAGATATTATCAATCGCAACATCAGGGCCACGTATTTCGGTGGTTTCACTAAGCTGTTGGCGTAGCGCTTTGCTAACATTAAGCATGTCATCAAAATTGTCGACGCTTTGCTGGTGAACCCATTTTATAATTTGTGTGGCACGAAAAGGCTTTTCTCCTTTTTCTAGGAAAAAAGCCTTTAGTTTATCTGGGGTGTAATCCAGAAGATTTTTTTTTGTTTGTGCCATTTGTTTCGATATACGAAAAATAGGAACGATTAACGTGTTCTAGGGCAAATCTCATCTGCACTAAAAAAGTAATCCATCTCTATCTTAGCATTTTCTGCGCTATCTGACCCATGTACTGCATTTTCATCAATACTCTGTGCAAAATCAGCGCGAATTGTACCAGTATCAGCTTCAGCTGGGTTAGTTGCACCCATTAGGTCGCGGTGCTTAGCCACTGCATTTTCACCTTCTAATAATTGAATAATAACAGGCCCGGAGGTCATAAATTCAACCAAGTCAGCAAAGAAAGGGCGATCTTTATGAATTGCGTAAAAGCCTTCAGCATCCGCTTTAGAGAGATGTTTCATCTTTGCAGCGATTATGTTTAAGCCACCTTTTTCAAAGCGTGAATAAATTTCACCGATAACACTTTTGCCTACTGCGTCTGGTTTAATGATAGAAATAGTGCGTTCAATAGCCATGCTAGAGTACTCCAAGAATTGTTGATAATTACCTTCGCCTTGAAAGGGTTACTATTATTGGGCTAGGCATAAAGCGCGCATTGTACGTGTGAATAAGATGTACGTAAATTATTTAATCAATATTTTTGGATTTTAGAAGTCTCTCAAGTCGAGAGTGGCAAAAGTTAAATATCTTAAATCGACGGTAACGGCCCTGAACTATGAAGAAATGTGTTGTTTAATCTGATTGCGAATATCCAGTAAGTTGAATGCAATGATTGTTACCAAGTAACTCGATATACCAACGGTAAGTTGTAGAATGAGCCAACCCCAACCACGTAGGTCTTTAACCCACCATAAACAAAATGCCATCACTAGTGTGGCGATAATAATTTTTGCAAAGGATTTATAAGGTACAGGTAATCTGTAATACTTTCGTCCAAAAGTAGCGCTTAGAATACTGCCCACCATGAATGAGCTAAGTGTGGCAATAGCAGCACCTTGAATACCCATAATAGGAATTAACCAGTAGTTCAAGCCTATATTGACAGCAGCAATTACTACCCCAATTTTGGCGATGCCCATGGTGTGATCACCCAGTTGGAAGGCTAGGTCAAAGTAAAAAACTTGTAACCCCATTAAAAATATTGCACTTGTGACCCAAGGCAATAAGAAAATGACGGACTCTTGGAATCGTTCATCAATTAATAGGTAAATTAAATCTGGTCCAACCAAATTTAAGCCCACCACAGCAGGAATTGAAATGGCTAATAATGCGATAGTGTATTGCCTAAAATAATCATTCGATTCTTGAGTTTTACCCTCTTCAAGTAACTTTATAATAACGGGGTAGGCGGCTAAATTGATCACTGCCATAATCATTAAAATGGAACTGCCAGACAAATCGTAACCTACCGCATACAACCCAGCTTGTGCTTTATCTTGCATGCCAGCTAGCATGAAGCGATCAGAAACTTTTGTTAATTCTTCAAGTAAGTTAGCGCTCGCTATAGGCAGACCATAGATAAGTAGCTTTTTTAACAGTGCTTTACTATAAGTGGGCTTATTATAAGAAGACCATGTTTGCTTAAACATAAACAGAGCGGGTAATAAAGTTCCTAGTGCAACACCGGTAATAACCCCAGATGGGCCATAGCCAAGATACGCAAGTAAGCCACCAATAGTGATTGATAAGGTTGAATAGCCAATTGTGAGATAGGCATATTTTAAGGGTAATATTTTAGCCGAAAATAAATTTTGTGTGATTGTGAAAAGAGCCAGCGCTAGCAACAGCAAAAAGGCATTCATAATCCATGTTGCTTGCTCCTTGCCATAATAATAGAGAACACCGAGGATACTTAAAACTAGCAAAGTCGTTAAGATACGGAAATAGGAAATTGCTATGGTCGTTAAAAAGGTCGTTTCATCATGATCTTTGCTCGTCCAAAAACGTAACGTGCCTGCAGGGAGCCATGCAAATACGACATTATGAATAAAGACAGTGCCCGTTAACAGCAGGGTATAAAGGCCGTACTCTTCTGGGCTAAGTAAATGTGTATAAAGTGATAGAGCCGCAAAAGCCATTACAGCGGGGATGGCTTTTGCTAAACCGTAAATAAGACTGTTTTTTAATAACATATTACACCCGTTGCTTAGCTGTAGAAAAAGCGTGAATGAATAACATGGAGTAGCTAAACCACGTGGCTTTTTGAATATGGGTATGTAAGGCAATTTGACTGACTAACATGACAAGCAGTAAGGATAATAAAAATATCTTTTCTTCAAAAGGTGCGCGAAGAATAAAGTACAGGATGCTAATAATCATTAATATATAGAGCGTGACACCAATAATGCCATTTTCGGTTAATAGATGAATAAAGGTATTATGAGCCCAAGCATAGTTGACATGCTTTCTACTGAGTTGCGAATATAATCCACCCACGCCTGTACCTATGATAGGAGAGTTTTTCCACTCTTGAATTGAAGTTTTCCAGATAACGGTTCGGTAATTTAAGTCTCCAGACTTAATCGATGAACCTGCGCTTAAAACGCGATCTACCGAAGCTTTAGGTGCAAAGGTCAGAACCACACTAATGGATAAAAAGAAAAGCATAAACATGACCAATTTGATTTTTAAAGAGGCTTTTCGTTGGGTGAATAACCAATAAAATATACCTAGCATTCCTATAATAAACCCTGTTCGCGTGCCGGTTAAAAAAATGGCGTACATGATGATAGGAATGGCAATAATATTAAAAAATACCATAAATTTATTTTCGTAAGATTTTGCAAGGTAAGCAGCCATTGGGATTGCCAGGGCAAGGATGTAAGACATCAAGTCAGTGTCGATATTGGCGATTGTATATCGACCGTAAAATTCTGTTACATTATGTAGATAATTATTAAAAATAAACCCAAAAGCTACAACAGCACCTGCTACATAACTTTGATAAGCAAGTAGTAAGTTCTTTTTATTATCGATAACAAAGGTAAACACGAAAGGAAGAAGCATAAGCTGGAAACCTGTTACAGCAAGCTCACTGCCTAAAACATTATCAGGTGACCATGCTAGGGATACAATGATCCAAGTCCATAATAAAGCGACAAATAAATGATAATATGAATAATTGGTGTGAGTGCCACGGGTGACGAGCAATAAACCACTTAAACCAAAAGATAGAATGCCCAAAATTCTAGGTAAGCCATCATAGATACCATCTGCCCAAGGCATCAAGAAGATAAAACCAAGCAGTGCATATAACGCAAGTTTGTGCGTTACTCCTTGGTTATCAGTGATAATACCCCGATCATCACTTTGCTGGTTAAGTATGTAATTGTTATTGTTCATTAACGCTTGTTTGTCCAAGAAATTATGGCATGAGTCTCAACCGTTAAGAATAAAGGAATTTATTAACTGAGTAAATTTTAGTCAGATAAAATGCATTTATTTTCTGATAACCCTAGCGCTTTATTACTGAGGTTTAATTTATAGAGATCTTTGCACGAGTCGGTGGCGAAAGAAAAATTGGGTGAACTTTTACTGATTGAGGCGGAAAATGAAGCTAATAACTAGTTATTAGCGAGTTTTCAATGAAAAGCAGTGAAATTCCAACTATTTTTACTAGTCATCTGCTTCGCGCAAAGGTCTCTTATAACCTCAGTCGAGAATAAAATCATCATCAAAGACTTCTTTTAAACTACGTTCAAGTGCTTTTCGTTCCAAATAGTCTTCCACATTTCTTCTAACAATGTGTGCTTTTATTTTTTTTTCGGTTTTGCTTGATGCGTGAGTAGATTCGTCACTGAGATTATCTTCGTTTACCTCTTCCGCAGAAGATATTGCAGAATCTAATGCTAAGTCTAAGTCAGTACTGTGAGAGACGACATCTGCGTCGAGAATTTCAGTGTTTAAAGCGTGGTCGCTATAAGTCATGGTATGCCTTTTATTATTTTTATTATTAATTTAGTATAATCTAACCTTCTAATAGCGAATATTTATGGCGCTACTATTTTTTGGTATGAAGGATATTATAATACCGAAAGCTGAATGCTACATGAGCAAGCGTAAATAATTTATAAAGACAGTAACTCTTTTTCGTTTTCGCTTGTAAGTATCTGTTGTTTGTCGTTTTTTAGTGTTCCATTAATGTCGGTAGCGATAATTTTCGAGACTTTAAGGAGTGTGTTAACCGCTTCTTTTCTGTTTGCGGGATCAGGCAGTAGCATAAAAAGGGATAATCCAGCGAGTTTTTTATTGTGTAAATCATCAGTGTTTAAAGTCCAGGGTGCTGTTCCGTTGGCAACCCGAAATAAGCTTTTATTTGTTGATGTATGATCGGAGTAGTAGTGGTAAATATCTTTATCCCCCAATTTGAGCTTGTTTTTTTGTAAGGATTTTTCTACGAGGTTTCCATTAAGTCCATTTTCGTCGTCTGCTGATATAAATAATATTATTTGATGGGGGTTGTTATCTTTAATATTTTTAGTTTCAGTGGTATTCGTAATCGTTACTTTATTTAACGGCACAGATTTAGGTGTTGAGCCATCTTGCGCTGCTATATCTTCAAGAATAGAGCTAAATTTACTACCATCATCATTTTTTAAAGTAGGAATATTAACTTTTTGGATTTGTGGCTGCTTACTGAGAGCTAGGCGGCTCATGAGATAAAGCCCAATAATAACGATGATTCCAACGAGTGTAATAAGTAGGCTGCTAGTATTCATGTTCATTCCTTAAGTAATTGATTCATTGAAGTTTGAAAAATGTCTTGTTTAGTCTAAGGACGAAGCTAAGTTTTTATTCTTGCACCATCTGCGCGGCCTGGTTGATATCAACACTGACTAGGCGAGATACACCTGGCTCACGCATGGTAACCCCCACTAAATTATCTGCAAGCTCCATGGTAGTTTTACTATGTGTAATAAAGATAAATTGTACACGATCTGACATTTTTCGTACTAATTCACAAAACCGACCTACATTAGCTTCATCTAGTGGCGCATCAACTTCATCCAACATACAAAATGGTGCAGGGTTTAGCTCGAATATTGCAAATACAAGAGCGACAGCTGTTAATGCTTTCTCACCACCAGACATGAGATGGATGCTAGATAGACGTTTGCCAGGTGGTTGCGCCATAATAGCAATGCCCGTGGTGAGAAGGTCATCCCCTGTTAACTCTAGATGTGCTTTACCACCTCCAAATAACTGTGGAAACATTTCTTGGATACGCGTGTTAACTTTTTCAAACGTGTCTTTAAAGCGACTGCGGGTATCTCGGTCAATTTTGGCAATGGCAGATTCTAAGGTCTCTAATGCTTCCATGAGGTCTGCATCTTGCTGGTCAAGGTAGATTTTACGCTCACTTTGCGTTTTAAACTCATCAATTGCAGCAAGGTTGATTGCGCCGAGACGTGCAACTTTCGCTTGAATGTCAGTTAAAGCCATTTGCTGCTTTTGTAAGTTAATATCTGCTTGCATTGTCTGTTGTAATTCGTTTTCATCAAAATCTGTGTCTGCAAATTGCTCACGTAAGGTTTCTTCTCGAACACTGACTTCTTGCCATTCTAATTTGAGTGACTCTAATAAAGTGCGGTATTTTTCTACTTCTGTTTCTGCTCGGTGCTTTTTCTGCTCTAGCTCCCTTACTTGATTGTCAATGCTTGATAAGGACTCTCGTGCTTGCTTTAGTTCTTCTTCTGTGGCTTTTCTTTTTTCTAAAGCCTCAGTGAGCTGTTGATTTAACTTATGTTGATCACTTTCTGATTCTGCTTGCTTATTCGTTTCAAGGAGTTTTTGTTTTCTTGTTTTTAATCTCATGAGGCGTTCATCATAGCGATTAAGTTGTTGTTGGGCGCTTTGTTGTGTTGCTCTTAGTGACTGAACTTCTATTTGCAAGGTTTGTATTTTTTGTTGTTTTTGCTGTACTGCTTGACGACTTTGGTTGAGATTATTAAGTAAAGGCGTGTCTTTGCCTTCGAGACTCAGTTTTTCTTTTTCTAAAGAATCAAGTAAGCTTAAAGCGCTATTGCGTAAATGAGTTGCTGATTTATGCGCCTTTTGCTCAGCAATATGCCTGCTCTCTAAGTCTGCTATTTCGAGTAAAACACGTTGCTGATTATCTTTAATTTGTTTGATTCTGTTTGACGTGGCGTGAATTACCGCCTGTGCTTGAGATTCTTCACGGTGTAAGTTATTTAAGTTTGATTGCTGTTCAGCTTGTGACTTTTCTAATGTACTTTGTTCATCGCGTAATACATCAATACGTTTTTCAATTGCTACGAGTTTACTTTTTAAGTTTTTTATTTCAGTAGTGGTAGCATCAATTTGCTTCTGACGGACAAGGACGCCATCTGTCTTTTTGTTGTTTAAAGAAGCAGGGGAGGTGAGCCAATTATTACCTAGGATGACACCCTCTTGAGTCACTAAACATTCCCTTTTTTTAAGTGATGTTTGTCTGCTGAGTGCATCTTTAAGCGTATCCGCACAATAAATGTGACTCACTAGATCTTGTAATGCCTTTGGGGCAATAATTTGTGACGCAAGTGAGCTTTTATCATAAGACGCACTCTTATCAGTAGAGTTGATGAAAAATGCACTTGAGAAATTGCTTGTTTGTTCTGATAAGTTATTGATCAAGTCATCTAGTTGTTGATACGAATTTAGTTGTAATGAATTAAGTAAATTGCCTAAAACAGCCTCTAACGCAGTCTCCCAACCAGATTTTACGTTGATGGTCTCTGATAGTCGCGGAGCTTCGTTAAGGTTGTTTTGTTGTAACCAATTTATGTAGGCTTTTGCTGATTTGCCTGTGAGCTTTTGGTGTTCAGCTTTTTGTAGAACATCAAGGGAAGACAGTTTTCCTGTTAGCACTTGTAGTTGAGAATGAATTTCTTGTTGTTCTTGCTGTAGTTCTGTTAGCGTATTTTTTTGTGCTTCTAGTTCAGATTTCCCTTTTTCAAACTGTTGCTTGGCTTGCTGGTGTTTTTGCTGTGTAGCCTCTAAGAGCTTGCGTTGCTCTTTGAGATCTTTGTTAACAGCATCACTATTAAATAGCCCCTGCTCACTTTGAAGTTTACTTAGGCGGCTTATGATCTGTGATATTTGGCTTTCAAATTGCTCCATACGAGCACGTTCAACTTGAGCTTTTTGTGTGGGTTTAGCTAGCCGTTGTTGGAAGTCCATCCATTTCTTTTGCCACTCAGCGAGAGCTTGTTCGTTTTTGTCTAATAAGGTGATTTGCGTTTCAAGTTCTTTACTTTCATTTGCTAGCAGTGGTTCTTTTTTAGTAAGTGCTTGTGTCGCTGTTTCAAGTTGTTGTTTATCTTCGTCAGCATCTTTTTGGTTCTCTTTTATCTCAATATCAATCTGTTCTAAGTCAGTTTGTAAACGTTTTTCGAGTTCTTTTTGATGTTGTAAAGACTGTTCTAAACGTGAGATTTCGGAGCCTATTTGATAAAAATTCGCTTGAACTTTGTTGAAGGCATTATTGGCTGACGAATGTGCCTCGCGTTGAGATTCTATTTGATTTTCTAACGAGCGCTGCTGTGATAATTGTGCTTGGTGTGTTGTGGCGTTTTTATTAATAATGTCTTGTCGAGCAATAATGTCTTGTTGAACGTTGTTAAGTCGTAAAAGTATTAATTCCGCATTGAGGCGGCGCTCGGTTTCTTTAAATATTTTATACTTTTCTGCCGCTTTTGATTGACGCTTTAAATGCGCTAGCTGCTTTTCCATCTCTTCACGTAAATCACTGAGCCGTTCTAGGTTCTCGCGTGTGTGTTTAATGCGTGTTTCAGTCTCGCGGCGACGTTCTTTGTATTTAGATATGCCCGCAGCTTCTTCAATGGTGTTACGTAATTCTTCAGGCTTGGCTTCAATCAAACGTGAAATCATCCCCTGTTCAATAATCGCGTAACTGCGAGGACCTAAACCCGTACCGAGAAATATATCGGTAATGTCACGACGCCTACAGCGCGAGCCATTTAAAAAATATTTTGATTGGCCATCCCGAGAAACTAGACGTTTAATGGCGATTTCAGAAAACTTAGCGTACTCACCACCTAAGCCACCATCACTATTATCGAATAACAGTTCAACCGATGCTTGGCCAATGGCCTTACGTGAGGAAGAGCCGTTAAAAATAACATCATCCATCGAAGCACCTCGTAAATGCTTCGCAGAGCTTTCGCCCATTACCCAGCGTACTGCATCAATGGTGTTTGATTTACCACAACCATTCGGCCCGATAATGCCCGTTAAATTACTGCGTAAGTCAATGGTAGTAGGGTCTACAAAGGATTTGAAGCCAGCTGTTTTTATTTTACTTAATCGCATTTATTCGCATCAGCGTAAATCAATCTTATCGTGGGTAGGGTTTGACATAGGCGCATAATGATAGGTAAACTGACAACTTGTTTCAACTGGAATTCCAATAGAAATAGAAATAAAGCCACTCGTCCGATTGTATTAAGTATTGTAAAAGGATTTACGTACACTTTCAGAGAGTTAGGGGATATTTTTAAGCGATATAATAATTAACTATTTTATTAAGGTATTAACGATGAATAAAACACTATCAGTGATGATCTTGACAGCAGGGATTGGCTTTACACTATCTGCAAACGCCTCTCAGTTTAGCTATGATTTTGCAGAAGTGTCCTATGGCGTGAAAGGTGGTAGCACTGATATCGGTGGTGAAGGTAATATGGCACTAATCGGTTCTTATAATTTAAAGAACCCAAAATTAAATGCTGTTGCTTCTTTTACCACTAACCGCGTTGCAAGAGAGATGCAAGCTGGTATTGGCTATCATAAATCACTTAGGGCTGGCACAGATGGCTTAGCTTCAGTCAGACTCGTAAAAAATAATGCGTATGATATTGGTTATGCTTTGACAGCAGGTCTTAGGCATGATTTTACCAATGACTTTGAAGGTGAAATCTCTATAATGTTTAAAGATTCTTTGAAGGCTAATGAAGCTGGAGTGTCAGAAACTAGTATCACAGCTGGTAGTCGTTACCATTTCAATAGAGAAATGTCTGCTGGTCTTGGTGTTGATGATGAAGGTCGTTTCATTTTTAATATAAGAATGAACTACTAGGAGCTTGTTTGAAAACTAAGACCGTAGCGAAATTACAGAATTATCATAAGTTGTGATTATCGAAAAAGGCGATATAGTACGGCTATTTAGCGATTTTGATAAGCTCAAATTATGATGTCTGTGGATTTTGCAGTAGTTTTTTAGTTCTCGGACAAGCTCCTAGGAATCTATAGATTTTTAGCAGTGTTTGTTTGAACCTGAATCAGTGACTTCACTACGGTACAGTACGCAAGCTATTGATTCATCGCGAGTTTAAAAAAGACCTGCTTAACCTATGTGTGAAGCAAAGATTTTTTAAAATCTCGTGCTAAACCAATATTTTACGCCCTGTGATCCGTATTGAAGTCACGGATTCAGGTTTGAAGTAAAAAGCCTCGTTTTAACGAGGTTTTTTTGTGCCTGTAAGTTTATTTTCTGAAGAAATACACAGTAGTCTGTGTTAAATTTCTTTTTTTGTTTTAGATGATAATTATCATGACTGTTAAAACTCGTTTTGCTCCAAGTCCCACAGGTTACCTCCACATAGGTGGTGTTCGTACTGCGCTTTATTCTTGGCTTCATGCACGCCAAAATAAAGGTAACTTTATTTTAAGAATCGAAGACACGGATCGTGAGCGATCAACCCAAGAATCAGTCGATGCAATTATTGAAGGGATGGATTGGATTGGGCTAGACTACGATGAAGGACCAATTTTTCAAACAGACCGTTTTGATCGTTATACCGAAGTGATTAATCAGTTATTGGAGCAGGGTGATGCTTATCATTGTGAGTGTACGCGTGATGAATTAGATGCAATGCGCGAAGCACAACGTGCGAATAAAGAGAAGCCACGTTATAACGGTAAATGCCGAGATGCAGGGCATAATGGAAACGATATTGAGTCGGTCATTCGATTTCGTAACCCTGTCGACGGTGATGTGCTTATTGATGATCTAATCAAAGGTCAAATAACGATTAATAACCGTGAGCTGGACGATTTAATCATTGCTCGGTCTGATGGAACTCCAACCTATAACTTAACTGTGGTAGTTGATGATTTAGATATGGGAGTCACCCACGTGATTCGGGGGGACGACCATATCAATAACACGCCACGTCAAATCAATATGATGAAAGCGCTGGGAGCTGAGTTGCCGCAGTTTGCACATGCGCCGATGATTTTGGGCGGTGATGGCAAACGTTTATCCAAGCGTCATGGAGCGGTTAGTGTGATGCAATACCGTGATGAAGGTTATTTTCCGCAAGCTCTTTTGAATTATTTATTACGCCTAGGCTGGTCACATGAAGATCAGGAAATTTTTAGCCGTGATGAAATGATTTCGTTATTTAAGATCGAAAACGTCAATGGTGCGCCATCAACCTTTAATACTAAAAAGTTACTTTGGGTTAATGAGCAATATATCAAAACACTGCCTGCAGTCGAGATTACAGAGCATTTACAATGGCATTTGGATGATCAAGATTTAGATGTGAGTAATGGCCCCGCGTTGCATGATGTGATTGAAGCGCACCGAGACCGTGCGAAAACGCTAAAAGAGCTGGCAGCATCTATCGGGTATTATTACGAAGACTTTTCTGAGTATGATGAAAAAGCCAGCAAAAAACACTTTAAAACAGCAACGCCTGATATTTTGCAAAACTTGCTGGATAAGTTTTCTAAGGTAAGTGATTGGAATGCTGCAAATATCCAAGCAGAAATTAATGCGACATGTGAAGAGTTAGAATTAGGTATGGGCAAAGTGGGTCCAGCACTTCGTGTAGCGGTCACGGGTAGTGGAATGTCGCCCTCATTGGATATTACGATGGCGCTAATCGGTCAACAGCGAAGCTTGCAACGTTTGCAAAAAGCGGTCGAGTTTACAAGGCAGAAATACGCTTAGGGCTAACCAGATGCGTGTGAAGTTATAAGTTTTCTGCTTATTAGCTCAAGTTTATACTTCTCATTAGCTTTCTCGTTCGACAAGAACCTCTGGTAGACCCGTTGCTAAAACCTCAACCTTCATTACAATCGGGCGACAACACACCTCGCAGTCCTCGACGTATTCTTGCGAAGTCACAGAACAATCTACGGTAATTTCAATCACCTCCCAGCAATAGGGGCATTGAATATTTTTTGCTTCGAGTCCGTTCATGATAGTCTTGTACGTTGAGATCTCACCCAGTTATTTTCTGTTTAACCTGAATCAGTGACTTCACTACGGAGCTGTATGTAAGCTATTGATTCATCACGGGTTTATAAAATACCCGCTTAACCTAAGGGGTGAAGCTAAGATTTTTTAGAATCCCGTGCTAAACCAATATCTTACGCCCTGCTATCTGCATTGAAGTCACGAATTCAGGTTTAATACTAGTATAGTACGAATAACACAAATATTAGGAGAACATCATGCAAAAAGAATCAAAGGCCATTGAGGCTTACATTGATAAAGAACAATCAAATGACTTTTACCAAAAAGGATTCGCGAAGTACTCAGCGGCAGGGGTAGACAAATTTGCATGGCATTGGTCATGGTGGGCGATGTTTGGTGGAGTATTTTATTTACTTTACCGTAAGCTCTATCTGGAAGCGTTGATATTCTTTGTGGTATTTGCGGTTGTAGGGATGATTCCTTTTGCAGGCTTAGTTGCTTGGATTGCCACGGGTGGCGTTTTACCGTACTTGGTTTACAAGCGTTATAAAAATGTCAAAGCGCAGGTGGAAATGAACTTTGCTGATGAAGATGATCAGCTTAAAGCGTTACGTGAAGTAGGGGGTTATAATCAATGGGCGATATGGCTTGGGATAGGCTTGCATGTGTTGATATGGGCGGGAATGTTTTATATGTTGTCAATCGTAATGGTGGGTATGATGCAACAGATTTAGACTGTCTGCTCTAAGAGACATTAGTATTTTGCCATGAAGAGCATGAAGGTAAAAAGGCTTATTTAAGGAACCTCTGAATAACCTAGTTGAGTTCTGGCAACGCCAAGTTTTCAAGTTCGAGACATTGATTTTAAGCATAGTCATTCTATGGTTAAAATCAATAACGAAGAAATTGGAAACTTGGCTAAGCCCCAAAGGGTGAGCTTACAAGGCATCAATTCCGTTGTTGTGATTTTTTGTGAAGGGAGCGACCATTCTCAAAAAATACGCCTAGGACTTGATGCCTTGTAAATTCACAGAACTCAACTAGGTTGTTCAGAGGTTCCTTAAATCGGGTGCTAATCTTCATGTTGTTGGTTTAATGGTAAGACCCCCCTTTTTTTTCGCTGTTAATTTTCTGAATCCCAAAGTGTTATTAAGTCCTGTGTTGCTTTTTTATAATCTGGCGCTTCAGTGATCGCTGAAATCATTGCTACCGAACCAACTCCGGTTTCCTTTAGCGCGGTGGCGCGTTCAAAATTTATACCACCAATGGCAACTAGTGGGTAATTCTCTCCTAATAGTTTTACCCAATGTGCAACCGCATCAACACCTTGTGGTATCCAGGGCATGTCTTTACTGGTGGTTTCAAAAATGGGTCCGAGGGCAATGTAGCTGGGTTTTATAGTTAGTGTTCTGGCAACTTCGGCGTAGCTGTGCGTGGATAAGCCTAAGCGACAACCAGCGTTTGCTACTGCGGTAAGATCAGCGGTGGCAATATCTTCTTGTCCTAGATGAATGCCATAGGCTCGGTGCTTTATGGCGAGTTTCCAATAGTCATTAATAAAAAGTCTAACATTGTGTGCTCTACAAAAAGCTATAGCTTCAATGATGTCAGTTTCTACTTCGTTGTCTTGTTTGTCTTTGATGCGTAATTGAATGGTTTTTATACCAAGTGGAACTAATTTTTTTAGCCATTCTACGGAATCAATGACGGGATAGATGCCCAGGGTTAGCGTGTCGCAAGGGCTAAACTTTGGGTAGTGTTCATCAGGGGTTAAACATAACCGAGGTAGGTGGCATAAGTCGAAGTTTTTGCCAGAACTGTTATTTGTAAAGTGAAAGTGGTAGATGTTTGATTTATTGTTAGCAGCGTTATTACTGTAATCAACAATCGCATCATTTATCCCTTGGCTGACGAGTGCTTTAGCTAGCACAATGGAATCAATTAAGAGATATCCTAGAGCTAAATAACATGCTATTGCTGTGGCGAGTACACAGCCAGTGCCACGCACATTGTTTTTATCAGGCCAACGTTTGCCGACAAAATAAAAGGTCGTTGAAGGACTTATAAATGTATCAATGCTGCTTTCTGTTTGCTTATTACTTATTGTATGTCCACCTTTGACTAGGGCAGACTTTATTCCAAGCTCAAATAGTATTTGAGTAGCGCGACTAATCTCTTCTGAGTGATTGCAAGGTAGTTTGCTTAAGGTGGATATCTCATCTAAATTTGGTGTTAGTAAGGTCACATGAGGCAACAGTTTTGAAAGCATTAAACGCTGCCCTGTATAGCTTAAAAGTTTGCCTCCTGAACTTGAAGAGAGAACCGGATCAAGGATTACTGGAGTATCATTGGCATTTTTCTCAAGATAGTTAGCCACTGCTTTTACAACTTGCTCATTCCCAAGCATACCAATTTTTATTGCTGAAAATGTAAGCCCTTTTAATGCATCAAACTGTGCTTTTACTTGTGCGTAAGGCAACACGCCATCACTTTGTACACCTGAATTATTCTGTGCTGTTACTGCTGTGACTACGCTATGTGCACTTACTTCTAGGGTGTTTGCCACTTTCCAGTCTGTTTGTAAACCTGCACCACTTGGGTCGGTGCCACCAATTAATAATATGTTACTCATATAAAATGACTGCTGTTAGTTTTGATGCCAAAATGGTGTACCAATGGTTGGTGTACTAGGGCTGGCTGATTCGCGTGCTGGCATAATACCACTTTGATAGGCGTAGCGACCTGCCTCAATCGATTTAGCAAAAGCATCAGCCATTGTGACGGGGTCAACTGCCTCAGCAACGGCGGTATTAAGTAGCACCCCATTAAAGCCTAGTTCCATTGCTTGACACGCATCAGAGGGCTTGCCGATGCCTGCATCGACTAACAAATTCACATCTGGCAAGCGTTGGCGAATAGTCTCTAAGGCATAGGGGTTCATTAGCCCCTTGGCTGTACCAATGGGTGACCCCCAGGGCATAATTACTTCACAGCCTAAGTCTTGTAAGCGCTGGCATAAGACTAAATCATCGGTTGAATAGGGGAAGACTTTAAAGCCTCTTTTTATGAGTGCTTCTGTGGCCTCTAAAAGCCCAAACGGGTCGGGTTGTAAATTGTAGTCATCGCCAATAACTTCGAGCTTTATCCAATCGGTTTGAAAAATATCACGTGACATTTCGGCAATGGCGATGGCTTCTTTGGGGCTGTGGCAACCTGCGGTATTGGGCAGTAAATGGCAGCCTAGGTTTTTAATAAAGTCCCAGAACTGTTCACCACCTTTGTTTTCTGGAGATTGGCGACGCAGTGACAAGGTGATGACATCTGCTTTTGATGCAATAATCGCTTGTTGCATTATTTCAGGTGAAGGGTAGAGTGCTGAACCAATAAAAAATCGGCTTGTTAGTTCAACACCATAAACATCCCATGAATCACTCATGTTTACCCTCCGCTTACAGGATTAAGAATATCAATCTTATCTTGATCATTCAGCTCTGTTTCAGCCCACTGATCTTTTGGGATATAAGTTTGATTAATTGCTACGCCTAGCATATTTGTTTTTTGATAACCTAATATCTCCAATGCTTTGAGCACGGTGCAGTGCGTATCCAGTGCTTCAAGCTGGTTATTAATGCTGACTTGAATCATAGTAAGGTCTCAATTAAGTCGTTGATGATGGCTGGTGTAAATAAATAACCGTGCCGATATAAGCCATTGATACGAATGAGTTTATTATCATATTCAATGCGCGGTTGGTTATTGACGAAAGTAGGGCGTAGACCGACGCGTAAGTCTATTATATGAGCTTCAGAAAACCCTTGATGCAGGCTATAAAGGGCGGATAAGAGTTCTAAACTAGAACGCACAGTGACAGGTTGTTTATCATCACTTTCTATTTGGGTCGCGCCGATAATGTATTCGTGGTTTTTACGTGGTGCGATATACAGTGGGTAGCGTGGATGAATCAAACGCACTGCTCGGCTGATGCTAACTTCAGGTGCAGAGACGCGCGCCACTTCACCACGCACCGAGCGAAAGTCTTTTAAATCTTCGCTCGCGCCATTACCCCGACAATCAAACACCGTATCAAAGGTTTGGTCAAAATGTTTAAGCGTACCATTGTTATTGATGTTATCTATTTTGGTGTTTTCAATTAAGGTAATATTTTCTTGTTGCTCGAAGTATTGATTTAAAACAGGGTAGAGAGCTTGGTTATCAATCACTCCCTCCTCACTAAAAAATAAACCGTGATTAAAATTATCGGCAAGTTGTGGTTCTAATGTTTTAAGTTGAGCTTGATTCATGATTTGCATTTTGTCGCTTGCAATCATGGCATTTGCTTTAATGTTAAAACGCTGGAAATCAGGCTCATCTTGAGCATGCGAAACCACAATTGTGCCCTTTTGGTTAAAGCTAATAGAGCGAGAAGTGTGTGCTTCCAGTTCAGGAAGCCATTGTTCCCATAGTAGATAAGATTTTACCCCAAGCTCTTGCGTTACCGCTTCGGTACTAATAGCTTCAGTGTAAGGCGCTACCATCGCAGCTGCCACTAAGCCAGTACCGATATAATTGTGGTCATGTTGATCAATAAGGGTGATTTTAATCCCTTGGTTTAAGGCATTAAGCCGCCATGCTAATAGTCTTCCTACTAAACCTGCTCCAACAATTGCAACGTGCATTTAAGCCTAAGACTCTTTGAACTCGGGTTTGTAAATCTCAGAACCTAGTTTTACAAACTCTATTGATTTTTCTTCCATACCTGCTTGTTGTGCGGTTTTATTTTTAGCGTATTCAGAGCCAGTACCGTATTGATCACGCACTTCACGGGTGATTTTCATCGAGCAAAATTTAGGGCCACACATCGAACAAAAGTGTGCAACTTTGGCAGATTCTTTTGGTAAGGTCGCATCGTGATAAGCACGAGCGGTATCGGGATCGAGTCCAATATTAAACTGATCTTCCCAGCGGAATTCAAAGCGTGCTTTTGACATCGCATCATCACGAGCTTGCGCAGAAGGGTGTCCTTTAGCTAAATCAGCAGCATGGGCTGAAATTTTGTAAGTAATAATACCTGTTTTAACATCATCGCGATCAGGTAAGCCCAAGTGTTCTTTGGGTGTTACATAACATAGCATCGCCGTACCGTACCAACCGATTTGTGCGGCGCCGATGGCAGAGGTAATGTGATCGTAACCGGGTGCAATATCAGTAACCAGCGGGCCAAGTGTGTAAAAAGGTGCTTCATCACAAAGCTCTAATTGCATATCCATGTTTTCTTTGATTTTATCCATGGGAACATGGCCTGGACCTTCGATAATAACCTGTACATCGTGCGCCCATGCTTTACGGGTTAATTCGCCTAAGGTTCTTAGCTCGCCTAGTTGTGCCTCGTCATTGGCATCAGCAATTGAGCCGGGGCGTAAACCATCACCGAGTGAGAAGGCAACATCGTACTTTTTCATTATTTCACAGATGTCTTCAAAGTGGGTATAAAGAAAGCTTTCCTGATGGTGCGCTAAACACCATTTCGCCATGATAGATCCGCCGCGTGAGACAATACCTGTGACACGGTTAGCCGTAAGTGGTATATATTCTAAAAGAACACCTGCATGAATGGTAAAATAACTAACACCTTGTTCAGCTTGTTCAATCAGTGTGTCGCGAAATAGCTCCCATGTCAGGTCTTCGGCAATACCATTTACTTTCTCGAGTGCTTGGTAAATAGGAACGGTACCAATAGGAACAGGTGAGTTACGAATAATCCATTCACGGGTTTCGTGAATATTTTTACCCGTTGATAAATCCATTACTGTGTCACCACCCCAGCGGGTTGACCAAACCATTTTTTCTACTTCTTCATCTATTGAAGAGCCGAGCGCAGAGTTACCAATATTGGCATTGATTTTCACCAAGAAATTACGCCCAATAATCATTGGCTCCATTTCGGGGTGATTAATATTTGAGGGAATAATTGCGCGACCACGAGCAACCTCTTGACGTACATACTCAGCGGTAATTTCTTTGGGTAAGCCTTTTGCAGTAAGTTCTGCCACTTCAGTTTGCGAAAGGCTGGAACGTCCGAGGTTTTCACGAATTGCTACATATTCCATTTCTGGAGTAATAATGCCTTGGCGGGCATAGTGCATTTGTGACACATTTTTTCCTTCTGCCGCAATTTTAGGCTTTGGCTTGTTTTTAAAAGGTTCAATATCCAAATCACCTTCTAAGCGCTCACGGGTAAAATCAGAAGAGAAGTTTTCAAGCTGAACAGTGTCACCGCGCGCTTCTATCCAATCCTTACGAAAAGCAGGTAAACCCTTGTTTAAGTCAATTTCAATGTCAGGGTCGGTGTAAGGCCCTGAGGTGTCATAGACTCGTACAGGTTCATTAATTTCGTAATCATCACTGTTTTCACGCAACAAAGTGGGAGATAGTTCAATATGACGCATTGCAACTTTAAAGGTTTTTGCTTCATTATCGACATAGATTTTTTTAGAGCCAGAGAGCGGCTCGCGTGTTACGGATGTGGTGATACTAGCGGGGATAGAACTTGAGGTAACTGACATAACTTCTCCAACAGGTCGTTTAGAATAGGTACCTGTCGAGAAATTACTCCTTAAACACGCCAACAGTAGTGTGTGAAAATGAGCTTTTTCGCTTGTTCCCTACGACGGTATGAACCGTATCAGGTGCAACGGGTGTTAGGTATTAACCTAGAAATCTCAGCCTGTATTTATTCGTTTAAATGCACAGACACCCCGACAAGTTGGGCAAGGTTAGCAGAATACTTATTGGCTGGCTATGGTGTTTTTATTTTTTTACAACTTTTGATCTTGGCTTCGGTGTTTTAGATCGGCTAGTAATGATCCTCTCAATTTGGTCAACTCCAACAGGGCCTGCTTGCATAGCGACTAACTTACCTTTGGGTGCAAAAATCATAAAGGTCGGTGTGCCAATTAATCCTTCGGGGCTGTTTTGTTGCATCCAAATGTTCATTTCTATGGCGTTAGTAACAAGGTTAGGAAACTTAATACCAAATTCCATAATAAATTCTTCAGCATTGTCGTAGCCATCTTTTTCATCAATACCATCTAAGGTGATGCCTAATATTTGGGTGTTTTTAAGTTTCCCATTAAATTTAACCATGCTCGGCATATGTTGCCTGCACACATGACAATCACTTGACCAGACCTCTACCACCGTCCACTTGTCCTTATCAATAAAAGACTCAATCGTGGCAGGTTTTCCATCAATATCTGTAAATGCCATAGTAGAATGACTCGTGAATAACATAAATAATGAGACAAAAATCATGATTATTTTATTTGATAAAAAACGTGGTTTCACGGACACTACCTCAAAATTTTAAAGGGTTAAAGTTAACAATGGCTATAAAAATAGACAGTCAGAGTAAAAATGGTTCAGCAATCGGCTTAGTTCTGTTTGATCTTGATGGTACATTACTCGATACCGCGCCTGATATGACCAATGCTTTAAATAAACTGCTGGAGGAAGAGGGGGAAAAACCTCTATCCTATGAACATTGTAGAGATTTTGTCTCACACGGTTCAGTCGCAATGGTAACACTAGGCTTTGGTGCTGCGGGAAATAGCCAGCAAGAAAAAGACCAGTTTGAACAACGCCGATTACGTTTCTTGGCTTTATACGAGAAAAACCTGTGTGTGGATACAAAATTATTTGACGGAATGGAAGAGACATTACGTTTTATTGAACAACAAGGCATCCCTTGGGGAGTTGTAACGAATAAGCCAGGTTTTTTAACTGACCCATTATTACAACAACTTGGGCTTGATAAACGCGCCTGTAGTGTGATTTCAGGTGATACTATTCCTCAGCGAAAGCCTGATCCTGCACCGTTATACTTGGCCGCAAGTCAGTGTAAGGTTTTAGCAACAGATTGTATTTATGTGGGGGATGCTGAACGTGATATTGAGGCGGGAAATAGTGCTAATATGAAAACCTTAATTGCTAGTTACGGTTATATTGATGCACAACAAAAACCAACAGAATGGCAGGCAAATGGAGTGATTGAACATGCTTCGGATATTATTGAATGGTTGTACTTCTGATGACCTTCCTTTAGTCCATTAACTTTTAGGTTTTATCTGTAACTGTTTAAAAAATGATCAAAAAAGTTTTATTATTTGTATACCATAATTTTTTTAATCTGGGATATCGTTGTGACAACTAGTGCTGTAAAAATAACTAAAAGTATAAACTCTGATTCATCTCAAGAAAAAGATGATATTGCCCGTTTGGAATCAGAGGTTAGGGGATATGTTCGTTTATTTCCCACCGTGTTTGATGTAGCCAAAGGCTCAACACTCATTGATACCGATGGTAAAAAGTATATCGATTTTTTTTGCGGTGCAGGTACTTTAAATTATGGACATAATAATCCTAAAGCCAAGTTAGCATTACTTGATTATATTTCAAATGACGGTATACAACATTCACTGGATGCTGCTACAAAAGCGAAGGTTGAATTCTTACGCGCGTTTGAAGATATTATTTTGAAACCACGCAATCTTGAATATAAAATTCAATTTACTGGCCCAACGGGTACCAATGCAGTTGAAGCAGCCATTAAGTTGGCACGAAAATCAAAAAAACGTTCCCACATAATAGCGTTTAGTCATGCCTACCATGGTCATACTTTAGGTGCTTTAGCCGTTACTGCCAATGCGTACTACCATGATGAGCATTATGGTTCACGTAGTAATGTAACGCACCTACCGTATGATGGTTACATGGGGGATGATGTTGATACCAGTGAATATTTAGCAAAAGTGCTTGACGATCAAAGCAGTGGTATCCCAATTCCTGCAGCGATTATTTTGGAAACCATTCAAGGTGAGGGTGGGATTAATGTCGCTCGAAATAAGTGGTTGAAAAATATTGAAGCTATTTGTAAAAAGCATGACATTTTGTTGATAGTTGATGATATTCAAATGGGCAATGGCCGTACAGGCAAGTTTTTCAGTTTTGAACATTCAGGCATCAACCCTGATATTGTTTGTTTATCAAAATCAATTGGTGGGGGCTTACCTTTTTCAATTAATTTAATTAAACCTGAAGAAGATCTGTGGAAACCTGGCGAGCATACCGGCACTTTTCGTGGTAATAACTTGGCATTTGTCGCAGGTAAAGCCGTGCTAGAGCATTGGAATGAAGACTTTGAGGACGCTATCTTTACACGCAGTTTAATGATTCAAAGTCGTTTGAAGCACATACTTGAAAAGTATCCACAAAAAGGTCTGAGTTATCGAGGTCTTGGCATGGTATGGGGCTTGGATATGGGTTCTGGTAAAGTAGCTAGATTGATTATTAATGAAGCATTTAATCAGGGCTTATTAGTTGAATCTTCAGGTGCCGATGACGAAGTACTAAAAATAATGGCAGCATTGACAATTGATATTGATACGCTTGAGCAAGGGCTTATAATTTTTGAAAAAGCGGTACACCATATCTTAGACAATGCTTCTTAGAAGCTTGCACCCAACGTATCGAGCTGGATAAAAGGAAATGAATCCGAATGAAAACTCGCTAGCCCCTAGTCACAAATCAATAGCCGTGAATGAATTCACTCATAATTTGCACTCAGAAGAGCTAATTGCTTTTCCGGTTTTGTTTGCCCGCCAGTTGGCAAAAACACCCAATAATACAGCACTGGTATTTGAAGATAAAATCTATACTTATCAACAGCTAAATCAGCTTTCAGATGCGTTTAGTCAAGCCGTATTATTACAACAATCTGATAATCAAACACAGCAAGCTTGTATTGGTATTTGTATCGACAAGTCGCCTGAAGCAATCGCTGCCATGCTTGGGGTTTTAAAGTCGGGCGCAGCATTTGTTCCGCTTGATCCTGAATATCCAGCTGACCGTATTGCTTACATGATTGATGACGCACAGATTGCGACAATTATCGCACAACCTGAGCATCAACAACGTTTGCAAGAAAGTATTAAAGATACAACATTAACTTGGCTGGATTGTTATGCGCCTTTAGCTGGCTGTAATGAAAACGCAAAGAAACAAGCTCATACTGAGTGCGACATAAAACCAAATGACCTTGCCTATATTATGTACACCTCAGGGAGTACCGGTAAGCCTAAAGGCGTTCAGATAGAACATGCCGCATTGGCAACCTATTGTTTTGCCGATATTGAAGTCTATAAGGTTGTAGATACAGACCGCACCTTGCAATTTTCAACGATCAATTTTGATATCGCAATTGAGGAGATTTTCCCCCCGTTGTTAAGCGGTGGTGCCGTTGTTATTCGCCCGTCAACACGCAGTGATAGCCTTAATGAGCTATCAACCATTATTAATGATTACCAAATCACTGCTGTACATATTGCAACCGCCTATTGGCATGAATGGGTTGATTTAATGTTGGCTGCTGATGACACTATTCCTGCCTCTTTGAGGCTGATGGTGGTAACAGGGGAGAAAGTTTCAACCTTACATTATCAGCATTGGAGAAAGCTTTGCAAAAAAACAGCAGCAGAGGTCTTATGGTGTAATGCTTACGGACCAACAGAGGCAACGGTAAGCGCATCTGTTTTTATACCAAGCGATGATTTTTCTGAAGATAATATGCCGATTGGTAAACCTTTGAAGCGTTATACGGCAATTATTGTCGATGACGATAATAATGACCTACCTATTGGTGAGACTGGGCAGTTATTGATAGGTGGTCCCGCCTTGGCACGCGGCTATTTAAACCGCCCAGAGTTAAATGCCGGTGTGTTTGTGACCTTAAAAAGAGCTGATACAACAGAGCGAATGTATAAAACGGGTGATCTAGCGCGTTGGCGTGAGAATGGCGATATTGAATTTGCAGGACGAATTGATCATCAAATAAAGTTAGGCTCTTACCGTATAGAACCTGGTGAAATAGAAGTTGCCATTAACCAATATCCTGAAGCACTTGAATCATTGGTTAATTACGACGAAGTGGATGGCAAGAAAGCATTGATTGCTTATATCGCGCAGGGTAAAAATAACATTAACTTAGAGCAGTTAAGTGATTATCTAAAACAAAACTTGCCTGCTTATATGGTGCCCGCGCGTTTTATCTTGTTAAAAATATTTCCTAAAACCACCAATGGAAAAATAGACCGGAAGGCCTTACCAGACCCATCTAATAGCGAGGTTGCGCGCTCATCAGGTTTTGTAGCACCAAGAAATCAACTTGAGAAAGCCTTGGCAAATATGTGGCAGGATGTTTTACGATTGCCACAAACAGGCATTCATGATGATTTTTTTGCTTTAGGTGGTAGCTCGTTATTAGCCGTCGGCGTGGTATCGCGGTTAATTAATGAATTAGATTTAGAACTGCCGGTTCGAGACTTTTTTGCGAACCCTACGATTGCGAGTCAGGCAGCACATATTCAACGTTTGTTGAATAATGGTTTATCCGATAAAGGTATTGATGCTGAAACGGCTCATAGTGATAGTCTGGCATTGCGTGACCGTTTACCGATTATAAAACCTAGTTTTTTCTCATCGACGAAAGGTAAAAAATTATACGGTATTCACTATCAGCCACCATTGATTATGAATAATACGGGTTCACGTAATCATGCGGTATTAATGTGTCATCCTTTAGGGCACGAGTATCCACGCTCTTATCGAAACTTACAGCAACTTGCTATTCAACTTTCACAAGCAGGCTTTGATGTTTTCAGGTTTGATTATTTCGGCACGGGAAACTCGGAAGGTAGCAGTGAAGACATCACGGCAGAACAGTGTGCCTTGGATATTGAAGCAGCAGCAAATTATTTACGGCAGCAAAGCGGCTGTAAGACCTTATCATTGTTATCGGTTCGTCTAGGGGCAACATTTGCCTTGCATGCCAACGTGAAGGATATCGAAAATATGATTATCTGGGATCCTGTTATGCAGGGTGCAGATTATGTTGAAATGCTCGAAACATTCCATGATAAAGAATTAAAGGCCTATAACTTCTTTAGTCAAATTCGTTACCGCTCAGATACGGATCAGCTTTTTGGTCATGCGTATAACCTAAAGAAACGTTCTAGCTTACGTGCATTAGCCATGCCTGTAGCGTTGTCTGTAGCAAAACAGCATCACTTAATTTCAACTTCAAACTTTCTTGAGTCTGAAAAAAGTGCTAGTGAACTAGGCAAGCACTGGCAACACTTACCTAATAATGATGAAGTTTATTGGCATGACCAAGCATATGCATTTAGCGCTTTCTCATCACCTGAAACCTTTAAATCAGTGCTTAATATTTTGAAAGCTAATGACAGTGAGCAACCGTGATGGAACAAGCCGTTATCTTTGGCGAGTTTGATCATTTACTGGGCGTGAGTAGCCTTGCAAATGAGGCTGATAAAGTGGATACAGCAGTTATAATGATGACTGCTGGAATGCTGCATAATGTCGGCCCCTATCGAATGTATGTAGAGCTTGCACGTAGCCTTGCTAAACAAGGTATTAGCTCACTACGATTTGATATTTCGGGAATAGGGGATAGCCTTGGGGTTGGTCGTGCGGGTAAGTCGATTGATCGCGCCGCGGCTGAGGCTATCGAGGCAATGGACTATATTGAGGCTAACAGCGAGGTTAAAAATTTTATTATTTTTGGTTTGTGTAGTGGTGCGGACGACGGTATTCAAACAGCGCTAAAGGATGAACGCGTTAAAGGTGTGATTCTAATGGATGGTTTAGCTTATGGCACGATGCGGTTTAAAATTCGCCAAGCAATACTACCCTTGAAAATGCTGTTAAGGCCAGAAAAGTGGCTGAAAAAAGTTAGGGTTGTAACGGCGCTAGCTTCATCAAAACCAGCTCCAGCATCTCTTGCGATGGGAAGCGATGTTCGTGAATATCCTGAAACGGTAAAACAAGCGACTACCGAACTACAACATTTAGTCGATCGTGGCACTCAGCTTCATTTTATTTATACCGGCGGTACCGATGACTACAATTACGCAAATCAATTTTATGACATGCTGCCGGATGTGAAATGGAAAGGCACAGAATCTACCCAGTTCTTCTCACATATGGATCATGTGGCAACGCTTTGTGAAGATCGCCAAGAGCTTATTGAACATGTAACTGAAAAAGTTTTAGGTATGGTTTCCAGTAAAAGTTAGTATGTGTTTTATTGTAAGTGAACAGGTATTGACCACTAAACTACCGATTCAATGGCTTGAGTACAATTTAGATGCTTACCATGAAAGCCTTTTTTCTGATTTCGGGATTAAAAAACCTGCTCAGTTATCAACGTGGGTTATAAAACGTCAAGCCCAGTTTTTGGCAGGCAGGATCGCCGCTGAAAAGTCTTTACCAGACCAATACAAACAGCTGGCCATAGGAATTGGTAACCATCGAGAGCCACTTTGGCCTAAAGGTCTTGTGGGTAGTATCTCTCATGATAATAATGTATCCATTGCTGCAAGTCAGCAGGCTCATGTCTGTGGTGGGGTGGGGATTGATTTACAGAGTTTGTTTGATAGTAACGAATGTAATAAAAGCTTCCCGCATATTTTAAGTACCTCAGATCATCAGCTTTTCAAAAGGGGGATAACAGGTTTCACTAATGAGCAGCTTATAACGTTAATATTTTCAGCGAAGGAATGTTTTTTTAAAGCAATATTTAATCAAGTCGGTGACTTTTTCGATTTTAATGTCGTGTCTATTCAGTCAATCAATAGTCGTTTAAAAACAATTAGCATAACAAATGATAGACAACTTAGTGATAGACTCGGCAAGGGTCAAGACTATACTATTGATTATAAATGGATAAATAATAAAAACACCATTATCACGACGCTTAAATTATAAAAATAATATAATCGATAGAAGATGGGCATCTAATGCTTTTGGATAAAAAGATGGCTAACAATTGAGCAATTGTCGCAAGCATGTCATTATACTGGGTTAAAAAGCGAGTGTATCAGGTTGATTAAGGGGATAAAGTGAGTATTCAAAAAAGTAGTGCTACATCGACATTAATACAGATAGTGACATTTTTAGTGCTTGCTGCCATTTTGTTGTTTTATAAAAAAGCAGCTGTCGCAAACCTGATAACATCAGGTAGCATCAGTAATATCGGTTTAATGATTAACGGTGTCATTGTGTTACTTTTTTTAACTGGAATGCTAAGAATCGTTTTAGTGTTATTTCGTTATACGGACGAACATAAAGCGGTAATCAAAGCGATGAAGAGCTTAAGATCAAAGCAGCTTAATTCTTTTGAAAATATATCGTCTAATTATTTGATCGCTCAGCGCTATAATAATGTTGCTTGGATCAGTAAACAAGGTGCTGAGGTTAACCAAGCTGCCTTAGCTTCAGGTATAAATGCCGCAGAAAGTAGCCGTTTAACGTTTATTCGATTTGTTCATAGTACGCTGATACTCGCAGGTGTTTTTGGAACGGTTGTATCTCTGTCTATGGCTTTAGTCGGCGTATCTGGTCTCTTAAATTCTCCTGAAGGAGTTAAAGAGATGGGTACAATTATAAGCAGTATGTCATCGGCTTTAAGCTCCACGGTTGCAGCTATCGTCTGTTTTTTTGTTTTTGCTTACTTTTATCTACGACTGAATGACTCAAGAGTACAGCTATTAAATGCCATTGAAGAGGTGACAAGTTTATACATTTTACCGCGGTTCTCGCAAACCGAAGCTGGTTTAGCCTCTCAAGTGACCGAGCTTACCGCCTCCCTTAATAAGGCAACTCAACGTTTATTAACGGTTCAAGAGTCATTTAATCAAGCAGGCCTCTCATTGCAAACAGCGGTTGATGATTTGCAGTCTCAGGTACAGGGTAGCAGTTTAAATGAAATTAAAGGCATTTTGCGTAAAGGCTTTCATTTATCGGAACCTGTGTATGACGGTGATAAAGAGCCAGTAATTAAACAGCAAGAAACACCTGTAGATGACAAAACTGCATCAACTTACTCACACAGTGATTTAATGACAACGGATAAAACTACTTCCAATAAGGCGAGTAAACTACGATGAGGTTTGGTTTTCCTGGCGATAACCTTCACCTTGCAAATCACGGTGTCAGTGAGGAAAGCTTTTGGCCATCCTTTACCGATATTATGATGGTGATTGTAATGGTGTTTTTATTAGTCACTGTTACAGTATTGTTGAATAACTGGACATTAATTACGGACTTGAAGCAAAGTGTTAAAGAGCAAAAAGAAGCTGCCTCTTTAGCAAAAAAGGAACAACAAGAAAATAAAAACTTAGCATCAAATCTTACTCAGCTAAAACAACAATTTGTATCGGTTAAGCAAGATAAAAACAGCAAGGAACAAAAGTTATCGCAAGCTTTAACGCTGTTAGCTAGTGCTCAAGCCGATCTCACAACATTAAAAGAGAATTTGTTACAAAGTGAGAATGAAAGAAAGCAACAGATTCAAGCCATTAATTCATTACAAACTGTGGTTGCCAAACAAGAAAATTCATTAGCTGCTGCTAAAGAGTTATCTGACAAATTGATTTCAAATTTATCACTATTAACGACAGAGAAAGATGAGCAAGCACTTGATGCTCAGCGACTTCATGGTACTTTAGCGAAGTGGATGGCCGAAGGCAAAGAATTAACAGAGTCCTTAGCTGAGAAAGAAGCACGATTAGTAACATCTGAAAAACAGCAGGCGCAGTTGTCAAAAGAACTTGAGGAGAGAGCAACACAGAATAAAGCACAGCAATTGGAGTTAGTAAGTTTAGATAAAACAACGAATGACTTAAAAATTAAGCTAAAAGAATTACAGGCGAGTAAAGGATCGGGGGCAAGTGAATTAGCGGCATTAAAAAAAGAACATCAAGAGTTAATGTTGGATTTAGAAACAACACTTAAAGAAAAAGAAAAACAAACTTCTTATGTTTCAACCTTAAAAAAGAGTAAAGCAGAATTAAAGAAAATACTCACTTTATTACAAACCGAGCGTAGTAGTTTGTCTGAGAAGGTGATACAGCTTGAAAATCAACTCAGTAGCATTGATGAAAAGAATAAAGATATAAATCAAACTAAAAATTCAGCTGATGAAAAAATCAAAAACTTGCTGTCTATTACTAATGAGCAAAAGATCCGTATTGAAGCGTTAAAAGAAGAGAATGAAAAGCTGTCTGGTAATATTGCAGAGCAATTAACTAGCACAGAGCAGCAACTTGAAGATATAAAAGTTCAGCTAAAAGCAAAAGATGAAGTAATAACCGTACTACAAAAGGATTATAAAGAGCGTGAAACTCAGTTGCTAAGCTTGCAAGGTGAGTATGATTCGCTCGATAGCAAATACCAAAAATTATTACGCCCTGCGCGTTCATCAAAAGGTAAACATGTTGTTTCTGTTCTTTATAGAAAGTCTGGAAAAAAACGTATTATTCGTTTAAAGACAAACCCCAGTGGGCGTTATAAGACAGTGAGTAAAGCAAGTTTACACAAAGCTTTAGAAATATTAAAAAAGAAGTATAAAAATGATTTGTACCTAAAAATTATTATCCCAAAGAATAGTGGCTTATTGCATAACGAAGCATGGAAATTCACTTCTAGTTTGCAAAGTCGTTACGACTATTACTCTCAGCCCGATAATTCTAAGTAAATAGAGTGTTCGGATCTCCTTATTTGTATAAGTTTTTGCAGGCTCCTATTAAAATCGCCATAATGTGTCTATGACACAAAAAAAATCACCACTTCCTCCTCAAATAATGGGGATTTTAAACATTACTCCTGATAGTTTCTCTGATGGAGGCAAGTACTATGACTCTGAAAAAGCCATCCAACATGCTATCATAATGGTTGAGCAGGGTGCAGCTATTATTGATATAGGGGGAGAGTCAACCCGCCCAGGGGCTGAGAGAGTTTCTATTACAGATCAATTAAAGCGGGTTATCCCTGTCATAGAAGGTATTAGAAAATCATCCATAAAAGAAGTAATTATCAGTGTTGATACCACTCGCTATGAAGTCGCTAAGACCGCGTTAGAGGCAGGTGCGAGTTGGTTGAATGATATTTCTGCTGGGGATGATTCAAAGGTTAAAGAGTCAGACAAAGAACCGATGTTAACTTTAGCGGCAAAACATCAGTGCCCCATCGTTTTAATGCACCGGCAAGGAAACTCTGCAACAATGCAGAACAAACCACTTTATGATGATGTTTGTGCTGAGGTAAATGCTTATTTAGCTAACCGAGCGAAAGTTGCACTTGATGTTGGCGTCCTTAAAGAGAATATTATCGTTGACCCCGGTATAGGCTTTGGTAAATTGATGTCACACAATTTACAGCTACTAGCTGGGCTAGACTCTTTGGTAAGCCTTGACTACAAGGTTTTATTAGGTACGAGTAGAAAGCGCTTTTTAGGTGATATTACAGGGGTTGAAAACCCTCAGGAAAGACTGGTCGCAACCTGTGCTACTACAGCATTGGGTGTTAATGCAGGTGTGAATTTATTCAGGGTACACGATGTGCTTGAAAATAAGCAAGCGATGGATGTCGCTTGGCGGATTAAACAGTTTTCTGATTAGGCCCAATAAATTTGGCTAAACCTCGCACGGCCCGCTTACAAAGCATCAACTTAGACATATTAATTAATACAGGTCGTTCTTTTTGCTAAAAAGAACATAAAAAAGTTATGTTTTCTTATACTGAAAACGGGTATTTCAGAGCTTCATGGTGTTGGTAGTTTGTTACTTCAAAGTCATCCGTAGTTACCCATGTTTCAATATCTTCTAGCGACTTAATATCGGGGTTTATGTGGAGTTGTGGGGACGGGTAAGGCTTACGTTTTAGTTGTATATCACGCATTATTTTTAGCTGGTCTTCATAAATATGTGCATTAACGAGTTTATGATAAGCCTTGCCGGCTTTGTGACCAGTTATCTGAGCAATTAAAGCAAGTAGTACGTAGACTTGGACTTGGTTGAAATTGATTCCTAAAGGTACATCAGCACTGCGCTGGATACTATTCAAATAGAGTGTGTCGCCTAACAGTGAAAAGTGATGAGTGTGCATACAAGGGCGCAAACAACCCATTTCAAATTCACCGGGGTTATAAAAGGTCATGATTTCACTACGGTCATCAATACCGTCTTTTAAATGACCTACAATCTTTTTTAATTGGTCTAAGGTCGTACCATCAGGGCGCATCCATGAGCGGCCTTGTACGCCATAAACACGACCCATATCATCTTCACCTTTGCGATGTGGGTTATTTAACCAGTCTTGGTTTTCATTAGCATTGGCATTCCAAGTATTACAGCCTATATCACGAAACTGGGCAGCATTATTATAGCCCCGTAAATAGCCGAGCATTTCAGCTACCGCAGCTTTCCAGAAGCTCTTACGGGTAGTGATTAAGGGAAACTGATTATTTGCAACATCGTACTCTAAATCTGCATTGATAACCGTTAAACAGCGCTTACCCGTGCGTTTGTTTTCAACCCATTCACCTTCGTTGATAATCCGTTCACACAGAGCTAGGTATTGCTTCATGAAGTTTTGCCTTTATGAGTATAAGCCCAGAAAATTAAAAATAATCCTATAATAATCATTGGGATAGATAGTAATTGTCCTTCGGTAAGCCACTTAATGCCAAGGAAGTCACTATCATCAGGAGTGCGGAAGAATTCAACAAAGGAGCGCGCAACGCCATAGCCCACTAAGAATAGACCGGTAACAGCACCTGTGGGTCGGGGCTTTTTAGAATAAAACCAAACCAAAATGAACAGTAGAACACCTTCGCCTAGAACTTCATATAACTGTGAGGGATGGCGTGGTTGCTGATCTACATGCTCAAAAATCATCCCCCATGATACATCGGTAGGGCGACCCCATAGCTCACCATTGATAAAGTTACCCATGCGCCCAGCACCTAAGCCTATGGGCACGAGAGGGGAGATAAAATCACCTATTTTAAGAGGAGTAACCCCCCATTTTTTTGCCAGTATTAACATGGCTACGGTCACCCCGATAATACCACCATGAAAACTCATGCCGCCTTCCCAAATTCTAAATAAGCTAAAAGGGTCTGCTACTAATTGGGAAAATTTATAGAAGAACATTTCGCCCATTCTACCACCAACAATAACGCCGATAGCACCGTAAAACATCATGTCATCGACTTGATCTGGAGTGACGGGGCTGTTGGGTCTACGTGCCCGCATTTTTCCTAATAATAAAAAGGATAAAAAGCCAATCACGTACATTAAGCCATACCAGCGTACCCCCATAGTTTCGGTAAACTGAATCACAAATGGATCAATCTTAGGAAAAGTAAAAACGTGATAAAGTGGTGATAAATTCATGTTAGCCCTTCTGGATGTTTTAAATGTTGCTCGTTTTAATTGAAAAGTTTGTTTAATGCTACGCCAGGATCATCAGCTCGCATAAAGGCTTCGCCCACTAAAAAAGCATTGACCTTATTTTCACGCATTAATGCCACATCGTCTGGGTAATGAATACCACTTTCAGTGACCACAATGCGGTCATCAGGAATTTGTGACAGTAAGTCGATAGTGGTATGCAGCGAAGTTTCAAACGTGCGTAAATTTCGATTGTTGATACCCACCAAGGTTGCATTTAAGGGTAGGGATCGGAGTAGTTCTGCTTCATCATGCACTTCTATTAATACATCCAACCCAAGGGCTGTTGCAAGGCTGTAAAGTTGGTTGAGTGTTTGATTATCTAAAACGGCAACAATTAATAAAATACAATCTGCTCCCATCGCGCGGGCTTCATAGACTTGATAAGGGTCGATAATAAAGTCTTTACGGATAACGGGCAAATCACAGGCATTGCGGGCTTCGACTAGGTATTCGTCGGAACCTTGGAAGAAATCCACGTCTGTTAAAACAGATAAGCAACTGGCGCCACCTTGTTGGTAACTTTTGGCAATTTCAGCAGGTTTAAAGTTTTCTCGCATTACGCCCTTGCTGGGTGAGGCTTTTTTAATTTCAGCGATAACGGCTGAATCACCGGAATTAATATGAGCCTGCATTGCATTAACAAAACCACGCACGGGAGATGCGCTTTTGCTGGCATCCATAACTGCTTCGAGGCTAATATTTTGTTTACGTTCTGCAATTTCTTGTTGCTTGCGCGTGATAATTTTTTTAAGAATATCGGGTGTGCCTGTCATGCTTATATCTCGTGTAACGGATAGAAAATTAATTGAAGCAAGCTCAATTAAAAACTGTTGGTTTTATTAATTAATTCAAGCAGTTTTTGTTTTGCTTCACCTGATGCGATTACTTCAAGAGCACGTTCAATTCCTGCTTGGTGCGATCCTGCTAGCCCTGCCACGTAGATAGCGGCACCCGCATTAAGCGCAACAATATCTCGCGCTGGGTTGGTATCGTTACTTAAAACAGAGTTAACCATTTCTAAGCTTTCTTCGGCATTGCTTACACGAATACTACTGACAGAGTGTTGTTGAAGTCCGAAATTTTCAGGTTTAATGAGGTACTCAGTAATGTTGTTATTACGCAATTCTGCTACAAAGGTGGGGGAGGAAATACTAATTTCATCCATGCCGTCTTCTGCGTGAACTACCATCACATGATGGCTACCTAGTTCTTTGAGTACTTCTGCCAAAGGTCGTACCCAGTCTTTGCTAAAAACGCCTAACACTTGATTCGGTGTGCCCGCAGGGTTTGTAAGTGGACCTAACAAATTAAATAAAGTACGCACTCCCATCTCTTTTCGGGGGTTAATCGCATGTTTCATAGCGCTGTGATGATTGGGTGCAAACATAAAGCCCACGCCGATATCTTCGACACATTGTTTGACTTGCTCGGCAGTAATATCTAGGTTTACGCCTGCTGCTTCTAATAAATCAGCTGCCCCAGATTTACTGGAAATTGAACGGTTGCCATGTTTGGCAACCCGTCCGCCCGCTGCAGCTACCACCAAACAGCTGGCGGTAGATACATTAAAAGTACTGCTGCCATCCCCACCTGTGCCAACTATTTCGACCAAGTTACTTGTTTGTAAATCAACAGGTGTGGCCAGTGAGCGCATGACGGTAGCCGCAGCAATAATTTCATCAACGGTTTCACCTTTCATGCGCATGGCGATTAAGAAGCCACCTATTTGTGCATCAGTGGCTTGTCCGGTCATGATTTGATGCATTACATCCGTCATTTCATCACGACTTAAATCTTGTTTGTCGATGGCTTTTTGCAGGGCGGCTTGGATATTCATAAGTAACATAATCGAAATAAAGTTTAATCTTAGCATGCGGTGTTTTTTGATGCATGTGGATGTTAGGTGTAAATAAAAAATCAAAGTAACGATAGTTAGCTTCGGTTTTGTATATTTTTTAGCCGATTTGTTGTTAAGTTGCTTATTTATAGACCAATATCATTCTTATTAAGAAGTTTAATTGGTGGTTTTTATAGAATATATATACGCTCTGCGTGTCCATAGCCCCCCAGGCCTACTATCACTTTTTATGTTTATGAAATATCTGCTCAAAACGACCCCTTTGTTTATTTTAACTTTTTTTATACTCACTAATCTTCTTTTGGGTTGCGGTGGAGGGGGGGGTGAAAAAAAACCAACTAAGCCTCAACCCGAAAAATCACGTTCTGCTGATATTGTGGAAGCCCCGCATGAGAAATGTTCGGTTGTCGTCACTGGGGAGGATAATGCTGGGGTTCGTTACAGATTGTTATCAGAATCTGATTATACAGGCGATATTAAATTTAACTGTAGCTATGATGAGGAAAAGCAGCCAACAGCTCAGCAGTATTTTTTAGTGAATGGGGTTCCTTCATTAAATATTGTTCAAGTCCATCGTACGACAAAAATAAGCAGTGATTGCACCCTTGATAACGCATCCTATACTGATAGCTTAACGGTTGATTTTAATTATAAGGCAGGGTTAGTCTCAACGACTGTGAAAAGTACGGCAAATGGAAATTCTAGCTGTACATCAAAATATAAGTCGCCCTTACCAACAACGGTTGCAAGTAATGAATCGATATTAACCTTATTTGATACTTGGGGAGTCGATGTATCAAATGCTAATAAGTCAAAATCAGGCTTAATCGAAACGGACTGCCCTCAAACGCCTACCAAAACTAGCAATACAGAAGTACCGGTATGTAAAACAACCATAAGCAATCATTATACCGTTACCGATGATACTGGGAAAATTCATACCTTAGAAAAGAAAGTTTCCTTTTAGAGCTTGTTGGGGCTTGTTGGGAGTTGTTTAGGGGTTTCCTTAGCTATTCTTAGTTTTTGCGGGTTCATCGCTTTGATTTTAATTTGACCGTTTGAGACTTATCTTCCGCCGTTAGCGAAAATTAACGTAGTTTAAATTAAACAAATTTGCAAAAAAAATAAAATGGGATTAT
>Ga0256839_1000734_pt1 | contig 42028 bp, 31 predicted proteins | sample 354166metaG_FD_185968 | JGI IMG/M metagenome (GOLD analysis project Ga0256839, IMG submission 185968) | Hydrothermal vent microbial communities from Mid Atlantic Ridge, Atlantic Ocean - 354-166 | ecosystem: Environmental > Aquatic > Marine > Hydrothermal vents | place: Atlantic Ocean: Mid...
CTGACGCATCCGGTTTTCTGGTCGCCTATAGCGGCGGCGCAGACTCCACCGCATTGCTCCATGCGTTGCGACAGGCGAACATGTCCTATCCGATTCGGGCGATTCATTTTAACCATCACTGGCACGCTGAAGCCGACGCCTGGCAAGAACACTGCCAACGGCAATGCCAGCATCTGGATATCCCCCTCACCTGTGTGGACTTACACTTGCCAGACAAGTCAGAAAATACCGCCCGCATAGCCCGATACCAAAATCTGCAACACATGTTGCGAAGCAAAGAAATTCTCCTGACGGCACACCACCGGGGCGATCAGGCCGAAACCATGCTGCAAAAAATCCTGCGGGGCACCGGCCTGGCTGGCATGGGTGGAATCCGCCCCATGCGCCAATACGGCCCTGGGTGGCTGGCGCGCCCATTATTGGCTTTTTCTGCTGCAGACCTGAAAAATTGGTTACGACACAACGATATTGACTGGCTCGAAGACCCGAGCAACGAAAACACCCGCTATGCGCGCAACTATCTTCGTCATACCGTCTTGCCTGGCATTCAATCGCGATGGCCACAGGCTGAGTCCCGCCTGGCCGCCACTGCCGAACATGCCCAATCTGCCTGGGATTTACTGCATCATTTTTATCAACAGCACGGCCCGATGGCTGGGCAGCCACTGCCTGTAAACAGTTTTTCACCTTTACCAGCCAACACCCATACCACCTGGCTGGCTCTCTGGTTGAATGCCAATCAGCAACATGTGCCAGAAAGCGCGCGGCTCAAGGAATTTTTGCGCCAATGCCTGTACGCTGCCGATGACAAAGCGCCAGAGCTGTCACTGGGTCATATCCGCATAAGGTGCTGGCATCAGCATATTTATCTGGTCAACAACCAGCCCGTGCCGGCAAACTGGGAATCCCCATGGGATGGCATCACTCCCCTGATTTTACCGGCTGAACTGGGAACGCTACGGCTCAAAACCACCACGACAGAAACGCCATTGGCCCTGAAAGTGCGCTTTTACCAGGGCGGAGAGCGTATTTTGTTGCCTGGACAAAAGCACCATAAACGGCTGAAAAAAATTTTTCAGCAGCAATCCGTGCCTCCCTGGCAACGCCGCTTGTGGCCATTGGTGTTTTCTGTCCACAGTAAACAGCCAAAACTGCTGGCTGTAGGCGATTGGCTGATGACGCCAGCGGCGCCATTCGAGGGCATCATCTGGCAAAGATCGCGCCAAGACGCGCCAACGGCTGTGGTAAAATAGCGACTTCACCAACTTTTTTCCATACCATGGCCAAAACACCTGATTCCAGTCACGCCCATACAGACAAAAACGCTCAGCCAGCTTTTGAGGCTTTACTCAAAGAACTGGACGAAACCGTCAAGAAAATGGAATCCGGCCACTTGTCTCTGGAAGAATCCCTGCACTGTTTTGAAAAAGGCATTGCCCTGACGCGTCAATGCCAGGCCATTCTGGATAAAGCCGAAAAGCGGATTGAAGCGCTTATGCAGGATTTGCCGAATGAAGAATAAAACAATCTCAAAACAGTGCTTTCCAGGCTGGCCGGCTCGATACTTTCAGGCCCGTTAAACCATGCAACATAAAAACCGGCACTACCAGGCACGCATCAATGGCTGGCTGGAAAGCTTTTTGCACACCCATTACCCGTCTTCTGAAACCGTAGCAAGCCGGTTAATGGATGCGATTCGCTATAGCCTGCTTGCTGGTGGCAAGCGTATTCGCCCCTTGCTGGCCTATGCAACCGCCGAGGCCATAAATCTGCCTGCAGACTCCGTCGACGCCATTGCTGGCAGCGTGGAAATGATTCATGCCTACTCATTGATCCATGATGACCTGCCAGCCATGGACGATGATGATTTGCGCCGTGGTCAACCCACCTGCCATGTCGCTTTTGACGAAGCCACAGCGATCCTGGCCGGCGACGCCTTGCAGGCCATGGCTTTTGAGGCCCTGAGCCAGGCTAAAACCGAAGCCCGTGTCACAGTCAAACTAATACGCACGCTGGCACGCGCCTGCGGCGTCTGCGGCATGGCCGGTGGCCAGGCCCTGGATTTACAGAGTGAAAACCGTCGCCTGGAAGTGGAAGCCCTGAACCAGGTTCACGCACTCAAAACCGGCGCCTTAATCTCGGCCGCCATGGAGATGGTTGCCGCCATGCAGCCACACCTTTCTTCACAGCACAAAGCGGCCGTTGGCGCCTTTGCCCGCCATTTCGGGCTGGCTTTTCAAATCATGGACGATATTCTTGATGTCACTGGCGATACCACCACATTAGGCAAGCCTGCCGGTTCCGACGAGAGACAAAACAAGGCCACTTATCCGCAACTGCTGGGCCTGTCCGGCTCCGCCAACAGTGCGGCTGACCACATTACCCACGCTCTGGAAAATCTGGCCAATTTACCTGGCGATACCAGTTATCTGCAGCATATCAGCCAATGGGTGCTGAATCGCCAGCACTAATGCTGTCACCCTGCGTGATGCATACACACTGATTTGACCCACTAAACGCTTTAGCCGATAATAAAAGACTTACCGAAAAAAACGACCATGACCACCACGGCCTTTCCTTTACTAGACAAAATCGATTTGCCGGCTGATTTGCGCCAGCTACCGCCAGAACAGTTGCGGCAAGTGGCTGATGAATTGCGCGCCTACCTGATACAGTCCGTATCACGCTCTGGCGGTCATTTCGGCTCAGGGCTTGGCACGGTGGAACTCACTGTGGCCCTGCATTATGTGTTCAACACGCCCCATGACCGCATCGTCTGGGACGTCGGTCACCAGGCCTACCCGCACAAAATCCTCACCGGCCGCAAGCATCGCATCGAAACCATCAAGAAAAAAGGCGGCTTGACGCCCTTCCCCAAACGCTGTGAAAGTGAATACGACGCTTTTGGTGTGGGGCATTCATCCACCTCAATTGGCGCGGCCCTGGGAATGGCCATTGCCGCTGAGCGCCAGGGGATAGACCGCAAAACCATCGCAGTCATTGGCGATGGCGCCATGACCGCAGGTATGGCTTTTGAAGCCTTGAATCATGGCGGTGAACTGGCTCCGGATATGCTCGTTATTCTGAATGAAAACGAAATGTCCATTTCGCCGAACGTGGGTTATTTGACCAAAATGCTGGCCAAAATCGTCAGCGGCCGTTTCTACAACCGCCTGCGGGAACAGTCCAAGCGAATGATGCGCCGCGACTCCTGGCTCTGGCGTTTTATGTCCCGCTGGGAAGAGCATACCAAAGGCATGGTCATGCCCAATACCCTCTTTGAAGAACTGGGCTTTCATTATCTGGGCCCCATCGATGGCCATGACGTGGATCAGTTGGTCAAAACCTTGCAGGTGATAAAGGGCATGAAAGGGCCCAAGTTTTTACACATCATCACCCGCAAGGGCAAGGGCTACAAGCCCGCCGAAGAGGATCCGGTCAAATACCATGCGGTCTCGCCTTTTGATCCACAAAAAGGTGTGCTGCCTTCATGCAAACCCAAGCCAGTCACCTACACACAGGTGTTTGGTGACTGGCTGTGTGACATGGCCCGCCTGGACAAAAAACTCCTGGCCATTACTCCCGCCATGCGGGAGGGTTCGGGCATGGTGGAATTTCACAAACAATTCCCCTCCCGCTATTTTGATGTGGGCATTGCCGAGCAACATGCCGTCACTTTAGCCGCTGGCATGGCCTGTGAGGGCATGCATCCGGTAGTGGCCATTTACTCCACCTTTCTGCAACGCGCCTATGACCAGCTGATTCATGATGTGGCGCTGCAAAATCTGCCCGTTTTGTTTGCCATTGACCGGGCCGGAGTTGTGGGTCCTGATGGCCCCACACATGCAGGCAGCATGGATTTGAGTTTTTTGCGCTGTGTGCCGAATATGACGATTATGGCGCCCAGCGACGAAAACGAATGTCGGCAAATGCTCTATACCGGACATACCTTGAACGCACCGGCGGCGGTTCGCTACCCACGGGGCAGCGGCCCGGGAGTGCCTGTCAAAAAAACCATGCAGGCAGTGCCTGTGGGACGTGGTGAAATTCGCCGCCATGGCGCTGATCTGGCCTTGTTGGTATTCGGTTCTCCCCTGCACGATGCCCTGACTGTGGCCGAATCACTGGATGCCACTGTCGCCAACATGCGGTTTGTGAAACCGCTGGACATCGACCTCATACGCCAGCTGGCGGACAGTCACCGGGCATTGGTCACCATTGAAGACAATGTCATCGCCGGTGGCGCAGGCAGTGGTGTCAATGAGGCCCTGCAGGCCATGGGCATTCAAATTCCGGTACTGAATCTGGGCCTGCCCGACGCCTATCAGGAGCACGGCAGCCGCGAGGAACTGCTGGCAGAAGCAGGCATTGACCACGACGGCATTCAACGCCAGGTCAGCGCGTTTCTGAAACGCCGGGCCAATTCGCCAAAGCACTGGAAAAAAGCCTCCGGCGCTTAATTACCACAAAAGACAACCACAGACCGGCGCTGTCTCAAGCGCTGGCCTGTTTGTCGGAAAAAACATGATGGGGGCTAACGGGCCGTTGAAAGAAATAACCCTGAAATAATGTGCAGCCGGTGTTGCGCAAGAACTCAAATTGTTCAGCCGTTTCCACGCCCTCGGCCACCACTTCCAGGTCAAGATGACGCCCCATATCAATAATGGTTTCAATAATCACCCGGGCGCTTTTATCATCCATGGCATCGCGCACAAAACTCTTATCGATTTTCAGTTGATTCAGCGGCATTTGCCGCAGATAAGCCAAAGAAGAATAGCCTGTTCCAAAATCGTCCATGGCCAATTGGACGCCCAGCAGTTTTAGCCGGTTCATTTGCGCCAGAGCGGTTTCCAGATCATCGATGGCCGTACCCTCAGTGATTTCGACTGTCAAATGCTCTGGCAACAAGCCATGGGATTCAAGCAACACCTGAACTTCCTCACAAAAACCCGGATTGTGAAACTGCTTTGAGCTGACGTTAATGGCGATGGACTGCACCGGCTGTCTTCCATCCTGCCAAAGCCGCATCTGGGCGCAGGCCTCGTTTAACACCCACCCGCTCACTTTATCAATCAGACCCATTTCTTCAGCCAGGGGAATAAAAACCTCCGGGTTGATATAGCGGTCACTGGCAATCTTCCAGCGCGCCAGGGCCTCCATGGACACAACGTTTCGATCCCTGTCAACAATGGGTTGATAATGCAGCTCCAGATTATTTGCTGCCACAGCCTTGCGCAATGAGTCTTCAATATGAAGGCGCGCATTGGCGTCGCGTATCATTTCTTTCTCAAAGAATGTAATACGGTTACGGGCCTGCTTGGAGCGATACATGGCCGCATCAGCCTGTTGCAGAATCACTTGCGGGGTTTCTTCAAAAAAGTTAAAAACCCGCACCCCCAGACTGGCACTGCTGTGATGCTCATAGCCCTGTATCATAAATGGCTCATTCAACTGCTCCCGGATAATGTCCGCCAGGTGGCGAGCATAGGCTCTGGCCGAACGTTCCAGTTCAAAAGAATGAGTCAGCACCACAAATTCATCACCGGCCAGTCGGGCGGCAATATCCTGACTGCCCAGCGCCTTGCGAATGCGCCGTCCGGCTTCCTGTAAAAAACGATCTCCAAAATGGTGCCCCTTGGAGTCATTCAGGACTTTAAACCGATCCAGATCAATATAAATAATTGCTGCATAAGGGGACGCTTGTTTCCGGCCCGTACACAACCTTTCAAGCTTTTCCTGAAAATACTGGCGATTGGGCAACCCGGTTAAGGTATCGGTATAGGCTAGTTTACGGATTTTATTCTCGGCGGCTTTCTTTTCGGTCACGTCTGAGAAAACAGAAACATAGTGAGTGACCTGCCCGTGCTCATCTTCAACGCCGGTGACGGTGTGCCAGGCCAGGAAACGGGCGCCATTTTTCTTTTGGCACCAGACTTCACCTTCAAAACGGCCTTGTGTCTGTATTTTCTCAAGAATGGAAGCCGTGTCAGAGCTTTTCTCCTCAGGCAATAATAAATTGAGAGCCCGTGTACCCACAGCCTCTTGTTCACTGTATCCGGTCATTTGGCAAAAAGCCTGGTTAACCTGGAGTGTCTTGCCCCGGGTGTCCGTGATAATAATTGCATCATGGGTTTGAAAAGTCGTGGCGGCGATACGTAGCCTTTCTTCGAACTGACGGCGTTTGGTGATATCAAAAACACTGCCTCGAATCAGGTTCTTTCCAGCCGAAGGCATATCCACCAGGTTCACCTCACATAAAATTTCTTCACCATGGGCGTTCAGATGTAACCACTCAAACTGCACATGCCCCTTTTCCTTGACGCTGATCATGTATTTTTCCGCAAGCACTCGGCTGGGTTGCCCGTCAGGCTGCAAGGGCGGGCTGAAATGCAAGGGACCTTTCGTACCCAGGTCATCCATACTCATGCCATATAATTTCATGGCCTTTTCATTGGCCTCGACAAATACCCGGCTTTCCAGGTCAATAATCACAATGGCTTCATAGGCATAATCAAACAAGGTACGAAAGCGCTGTTCGGAAATTTCAAGCTGTTTCTGCGCTTCTTTTTCCTGGGTAATGTCAATCATCAGCCCCACCAGCTCAACCGGCACCCCGTGCTCACGAATCACGCGAATGACATTCCTGATCCAGCGGACATCACCAAACCGGTCGTAAACCCTGTGCTCCATCGTAAACTGGGTTTTGTGCGCAATGCCTTCGGCAATAATTTTCTCGCACTCAAAACGATCGTCTTCATGGGTGATTGTCATCCAGAAGCGAGGCACCGAGAACCAGTCCTGAATGTCATAGCCCAGAACCCGTTGCGCTTCATTACTGACAAAAATGAACTTATCCTGCTTGACATCCACCCGCCACAGAATAACCGGCTGGGTTTGCACCAGAGACTCGTATTTATCCCGGCTCAACGCCAACGCCTTGTTGGCTTCGTCCAATTCTTGCGTGCGCTTTTTGACTTCTTCTTCAGTGAGAAAGGTTCGGCCAGTACTGCCCAGCAAGCCAATGCCCAGCACACTGGCGAAAATCAACCCTCCGGCCAAAATGCCCCAGGCCGACCAGGAAAAATTTTTCTTGAAATAATTCACATGGGGAATCAGTTTGACCTCCCACGGGCTTTCGAAGTCGGTCTTAAGTGGCTTGATGACACGCATATTACTTAACTGAGAGTCGTCAAAGGCCGGAGTACGCTGGTACAAAAGCTCCCCGGTTCCCTTGTCCGTCACGAGGATGGACACATCCGATAAACCCACCATGCCAATCGCTTCTTCAGCCAGGGCCTTCAAGTCAAATATGCTGAGCAACTGCCCGACGGCATGGTCCTGGTCATGTTGGTAGATGGGCAGCACAGATAAATACACGTGGGGGAAGCCGGGCACTGACATGGCCCTTTTGGCCAATATACCTTTTTGCTTTTTGCCAGACCCCATATCCAGGGCCTGTTTAATGAGTTTCAGGCTGTCGTCCGAGCTTGACAAAACCGATGCCTGGTGACTCGCCAGGCCCGCAAACACCGGTGTTTTACCAGGAACCAACTGATCTCCACTGGCCACCGGTATCCACATTAATTCTTTTAGGGCCGGAATTAAACTCATGGCTCTGTGGGTAAAACGGGTAAAGGCTTTAGCATTCGGGATCTGGTGATTCGACCCCGGAAAGTGGCTTTTGAACAGATAAAGCAGCTCACTGTTCCAGTTGAGTTTCTGCTCCAGCGCCCGCGCCAGGAAAGTCGTTTTGATTTTCAGGGTATCAACAATACGGTTTTCTTCCTGGCTTCTGACCACTTGTAACAACACCACCATCAAGCCCAGAACCAAAGCAATGGGAATGGCCACTGGAACCACCCGCGGTCGCCAGATGCGCCGTGGCCTGGCAAAAAACAGCAACATTAGCGAGGCAAACAGCAAAACACCCACAGCATCGCCTATCCACCATAAAAAGAAATTCTTTGGCAGCGAGTCCGGTGGTAAATTATTGGTGAAATAGCGCAGCAACACATACAGCACTGTTGAAAAGGCGGTGGCCACGACACCGCCGCTCAAGAAAAACAGAAAAACGTTTTTGTAGCGAATCAGTGGATCAGGGAATTTGACAAATCGCGTTGCCAGCCAGGCGGCAAAAACAGAACGAAACAGGGCAATCCCCAGCAAAATCAGCTCTATCCAAAATGAGGGAGTGGCTGGGTTTAACCATTGGTGTCCAGAAAGATAGAGGCGCAACAAGATCTCACCCAGAAGAATACCGGGTATCGCCTGCTTACCCCACAGCACCACGGCTCCCATGCCAATACCGGCGGCCGGCCAAATGGCCGCTGACAGGGACGGTTCGTCAAAAACATTCAGAACAATAACGCTGGAAAGAAAATACAGCAGCGTAATAATAGCGGTTTTGGCCCAAACTCCCCTCATGGATTGATTGTATCATTAACAAAGAGATACGGCAGGCACGTATCCCCATGTAAAAATACAGCCGCGTCAGACCCGGCCAACTAACACCTGACACCTTTTTTATGATCGTTTTACAACAAAAACCTATCCGAAGCCATTCCGACAACAAAACAGCCTGTCCGTGGCCAAAACCTTCTTCATGAGTTTATAATTGAGCCACCTCTTGCAATCCAGTTATCCATGGCGCCACAGCTTTCCGAGAACCAGGAACACACATCCTTGCGGGATTGTCTTTTATTTTCAGCCATGCGGGACGATCAGTTTTCGCAACTGAAAAAACACTGCCACCGGATCACTCTGGACAGCGAACAGGTTGTCTTCCAGCAAGGGGCGGATCTCACTCACATCTACTTTGTTGAACAAGGAGCCATCAAGCTGGCACACACCTCGCTCAATGGAGACGAAAAAATCATTGAAGTAGCCACAGCGGGAACCTCTTTTGCCGAAGGCGTCCTTTTTGCCGGCGCACCACGCTATCCTGTTACCGCCATCGCCATCAAACCCTCAGTGGTGATTGCCATCAGCGCCAGCCACTACCTGACTATTCTGTCTGGCGACACGGCTTTGTGCATAAAAATGCTGGGACACCTGTCCCAACGTCTGCACTGGATGCTGAAAGAACTGGATAAGCAGACCTTGCATAACGCATCTTTTCGCATCGTGGACTATTTTGTTTCTCTGGCCGATAACAGCGCCACTGCCGACCCCACTTTCGACCTGTGTCTGAGCATTCCCAAACGGGACATTGCCTCCCGCCTATCCATTAAACCGGAAACCTTCAGCCGCGCACTTAAACAACTGCGGCAACGTGGCCTGCTGGAGCTCGAAGACAACCACGTCATCCTTAAAAACCTCCCCAAATTGCGGCGGATGCTGGCACTGGAGCAAATCTAGAGCAACCTGCCAGGATGACGACCTCCCACTCCGCTTGATGTAAGTCAAAGCATTATCACCGGTTATCGCTACACTGGTGATATTAAACAGCGGAGACACGGCAACATGACCGAACCTGTGTTTGCAGCACATATCATGCTGGCGACTTTGTCCGGAGCCATGATTATTCTGTTTGGCGCCTTTTATGCTTTCTTCTTTGCCTGGTCGCGTTTGAAAAATAGCGCTTCCCATGCACTCCTTGCTTATGCCAGCTACGCCGTTTTTGCTGTTTTTACACTCGTTCTGGCGCGAGCCCTGCATTTATCCGGTCATTGGCACATCCTTATCGGTCTGATTTTACTGGGTTACTGGCTCGCTCCTTATGGCGTGTGGCGTCTGTGTGTGAGCACGCATGCCCATGAAAAAACACAAGCCACCACACGAACACGGCAGACGAGAAACTATAAGTTTCACTGAATAGGAGAGCTGTTATGAACAAATCACCATGGTGGGCCAGTGAATCATTCTGGCGCAAAACCGCCGTCTGGGTAACCGCTGGCATGCTGGTGGTTCTTATCTTTCTGACTTTCGATACTGTCAAAAAAATCACTGCTGGCTCCCAACGTGTTCCACCTTATAGCGTCATCAACAAGCGCATCTATTACCGGCTGAATCCCAAACGGGGATTTATGGAGCCGATTATTGGCGATGATGCGCCGCTATTCGGTACCCGTCTTGATGAAGTGGAAGCAGAAAAACTCGTATCATCGGGAAAAATGACCATCCAGGCAAAAAACTGCATGAACTGTCACACCCTGCTGGGAAATGGCGCCTATTACGCACCAGACCTGACCAAGGCGTGGCTGGATCAGGGTTGGGGCTCTGAATTGGTAAGAGAACAAATGATGGTTCGTTTTCTTATGGATCCCAAAACCAACGGACGCGGCTATGGCACCATGCGCCGGATGCCCAATCTGAATATCACCGAAAAAGAAGCCAGGGGCATTGTGGCTTTCCTGAAATGGATGGCTTCCATTGACACCAATGGTTTTCCGCATAATTTCAAAACCATTCCACAGGAGGGCGACCAGTGAAATACAGTAAAACTGATTACTCCACCCTGAGCCCAGGCAAAAAACTGGCCGTCAAGTATTTTGTCGTTGCCATCATTCTGTTTGGCGCCCAGTTATTGTTTGGCGCTATCGCCGGAGCCCAGTATTTGCACCCAGGCTTGTTTTACAACACCCTGGACTTCAATGTAGTCCGCATGGTGCATATTAACGCCATGGTTGTCTGGATGCTGTACGGGTTTATCGGCTCGGTATACTGGTTAATTGAAGACGAAGCACAAACCGAACTGGTTGGCTATACACTCGGCAATCTCGCCTTTTGGATATTGACCCTGGCGGTCACTGTTGTGGTAGCGGTTTACCTGCTGGTGCAAATTGGCCCGGGAAACCAGCTCAGTCTATGGCTGATTAACGAAGGACGGGAATATATCGAGGCCCCGCGCTGGGCGGATATTGGCATTGTCATCTGCATGCTGATTTTCTTCTATAACGTCTCGGCCACCTTTATGAAAGGTCGCTGGACCGGAATTGCTGGCGTGCTGGTGCTGGATCTGGTGGCATTGGCCGGCCTGTATCTGGCCGGTATGTTTTACACTCCCAATATTTCCATTGACCAGTACTGGTGGTGGGTGATCCACCTGTGGATAGAGGCCACCTGGGAAGTGCTGGTGGGCTGTATCATGGCCTGGGCGTTGATGCATCTCCTGGGAACACCCAGAAGAATCGTTCAAACCTGGCTGTATATCGAAGTCGCCCTGATGTTTGGCCCAGGCATTCTGGGCCTTGGCCACCACTATTTCTGGATTGGCACACCGGAATACTGGCTCACCATCGGTGGATTCTTTTCCGCTCTGGAACCCATCCCGCTGGTGGCCATGGTGGTTCACGCCGTTTACGATGCTGGCAAGCACGATTTCAAAAACCGTAATCACCCGGCCATGGCCTGGTTAATCGCTCATGCCTTTGGTAATTTTTTTGGCGCCGGTGTCTGGGGTTTTATGCACACACTGCCCCAAATCAATCTTTACACCCACGGCACCCAGTGGTCGGCATCCCATGGACACCTGGCCTTCTTCGGCGCATATGCTTCCATCAACATCGCCATGTGGTACATTGCGGTGCAAAAATTGCGTGGTGATGTGCCGTTTGATAGCCGCCTCCCCCATGCCTGGCGCTGGAAATGGGCGCTGGCGCTATTGAATATCGGCGTGTTGGGCATGACTCTGGCCCTACTGGTCTCCGGCTATGAACAGTCCTTTATTGAGCGTGCTATTGAAGGCAGCACTTGGGCCGGCTACTTCAAGGCGCAAACAGCCAAATGGTTTGTGCAAGGCATGTGGTGGCGGCAATTCTTCGGCTACGCGACGATTGCCGGCTATCTCTTGCTGGTCTGGGATTTAGCCACCATCGGCAAAACTGTCTCGCAACCTGCCAGCGGTGCCGATAAACTCCCGGCCCACCAGCCAGCGGTTTCCCGATAATAACCGCTAACTGCAGACACCCCCTCTGGCAGCCATCACCCGGATTGAACCTACAATCCGGGTGATTTCTCTGCATTCACACACGCTTTTCCAGAAGCACCTGAATCACAATAACCGCGTTCTCCGCCGCCCCTTTACAACGCCACATTGCTCACACATGCCGTGAAGGGACGTTTGTGACCCAAAACACCTGCCTGATCGACAGCATTAGACGTCCGATTGTCACCAATGCTAAAATGTCTGCGCGGCAATTCGTAACGACAAGCAAGCGGCCTCCAGCGCACGCGAATCATTAGCAAAACCCAGCGAGCCGGCCGATTAACAAAAAACAACAAGGGGACAACTATGAATATAGACAGAGTCTGGCTGAAATCCTATCCACCGGGCATTCCTGCTGATATTGGCCCGTTGGAATTCTCCTCAGTGGCTGACATGATCATCCAGTCCTGTCGCAAATATGCCGACCAGACATCGTTTATCAATTTTGGCAGAGCCATCACCTACGGCGAACTGGACAAACTCAGTCGCAATTTTGCCGCCTGGTTACAGAACAACTTGCCAGCAGGTTCAACTGTCGCAGTGATGATGCCCAATTTACTGCAATACCCGGTGGTCGTCACCGGCATTTTGCGTGCTGGTATGGTGGTCAGCAATGTCAATCCCCTGTATACCCCGCGCGAACTCCGGCACCAGCTTAATGATGCCGAAGCCCGAGCGATTGTGATTCTTGAGAACACCGCTCATACACTGGAAAAAGTCTTGCCGGAAACCGGGGTGGAAAAAGTCATCATCACCACCATTGGCGATATGCTGGGCCCTGTCAAAGGCCGCCTGATGAATTTCGCCATTCGGCATGTCAAAAAAATGGTGCCAGCCTTCCAGCTTCCCGCGGCCGAGGACTTTAAACAGGTTATGCGCGCAGGCAAATTCCTGCCCTATTCCGCCCCGGATATTGATCTGGATGACACCGCCTTCTTGCAATATACTGGCGGTACCACAGGTGTTTCCAAGGGCGCTGTATTGACCCACCGCAACCTGGTGGCCAATGTTCAGCAAGTTAAAACATGGCTGAAAAACGTCCTGCACGAAGGGAATGAGGAAGTGGTCATCACTGCCTTGCCGCTTTACCATATTTTTGCCCTGATGGCCAATTTCCTGATGTTTTCCCAATTTGGCGCCCGGAACGTGCTCATTACCAACCCACGCGACATGAAAGGTTTTGTCAAGGAACTGAGTAAACACCAGTTCACCCTGATGACTGGTGTCAACACCCTCTTTAATGGCTTATTGAATACACCTGGATTTACCGATCTGGACTTTTCCAAATTCCGCTTTTCCTTGGGCGGCGGCATGGCGGTGCAACGCGCCACTGCGGAAAAATGGAAACAGGTCACCGGTGTGACCCTGGTCGAGGCCTATGGGCTAACCGAAACCTCTCCGGCGGCCTGTATCAACCCGGTTCCCCTGCCGGAATACAATGGCAGCATCGGCCTGCCCATTCCCAGCACGGACTGCATCATTCTGGATGAAGATGAGAACCCTGTGCCTGTTGGTGAGGCGGGCGAATTATGTATCCGCGGCCCCCAGGTCATGAAAGGCTATTACAACCGGCCCGAAGAAACCGAAAAAACCTTTACCCGTGACGGCGAGTTTCTCAAAACCGGCGACATTGCGGTGATGGACGAAAAAGGCTTTTTCTTTATTGTTGACCGCAAAAAAGACATGATTCTGGTGTCCGGATTCAATGTATACCCCAATGAAATCGAGGACGCCGCCTGCCTGCATGAGGACATTATCGAAGCGGCAGCCATCGGTGTTCCTGACGAAAAATCTGGTGAAGTGGTCAAGCTATTCGTGGTCAGCAAAAACCCGGATTTGACTGAAGAAGACGTACGCCACCACTGCAAACAGCACTTGACCGGTTACAAGGTGCCCCGTGTGGTGGAATTCCGGGATGAACTGCCCAAGTCCAACGTTGGCAAGATTCTGCGCAAGGACTTACGCGACGCATAAACCCTGTCTCATCATCACTCAAGGATAAGCGCTTCATCATGAAAGCACTGGTAAAACAGCAGCCGCGCCCGGGCATCTGGATGCAAGATGTGCCAGCGCCTGAAATGGGCCACAATGATGTCCTCATCAAGGTGGAAATGACCGCCATTTGCGGCACCGATTTGCACATTTACCAATGGGATGACTGGGCCGCCCGTACCATCAAGCCGCCACTGGTCATTGGTCACGAATTTGTCGGCACCATCGTTGATAAAGGCGTGGAAGTCACGGACTACCACATTGGCCAGCGTGTTAGCGCCGAGGGGCATATCACCTGTGGCGTCTGCCGCAACTGCCGAGCTGGTACGCCGCACTTATGCCCAAACACCATTGGCATTGGCGTGAACCGCCATGGCGCTTTTGCTGAATATATCAGCATGCCCGCCAGAAATTTATGGCCGGTTCCCGAGGCCATTCCTTCGGAACTGGCGGCTTTTTTCGACCCTTTCGGCAACGCCGCGCATTGCGCGCTGGAATTTGACGTGGTGGGTGAAGATGTCCTCATCACTGGCGCCGGCCCCATCGGCATCATTGCTGCGGGTATCTGCCGTCACATTGGCGCCCGCAATATCATCATTACCGATGTTAATGATTACCGCCTGAAATTGGCTGCCGACATGGGCGCCACCCGCACCATCAACGTGCAGCGGGAATCTCTGAAGAAAACCCTTACTGACATGGGCATTACAGGCATTGACGTAGGACTGGAAATGTCCGGACACCCACAAGCCTTTAACGACATGCTGGATGTCATGTATCATGGCGGCAAAGTCGCCTTGCTGGGTTTGCTGCCGGAATCCACGACCATTAACTGGGACAACGTCATCTTCAAAGGTCTGGATCTGAAAGGCATTTATGGTCGCAAAATGTTTGAAACCTGGTACAAAATGACCCAGATGCTGTTGACCGGCTTCCCTTTGCAAAAAGTTCTTACCCATGTGATTGATATTGAAGACTACGAACACGGGTTTTCGCTGATGAAATCCGGCCAGTGCGGCAAGGTTGTCTGCCGCTGGAACACATAAAGCCATCGCAGCACTCACTCTCTCAACGCACAAGAATAATTTTATGGAAAAAACAGCACTCAAAGCCTTTGCCGAACAGCTTCAAGCCATACAGGAAGAAGGCCTGTACAAAAAAGAGCGGGTGATTACCAGCCCGCAATCCGCTCACATTGCCCTTCCCGAAGGCAAGGAAGTCATTAACTTCTGCGCCAATAACTATCTTGGCCTGGCCAATCATCCGCACATGATTTCTGCGGCGCGCCAGGCGCTGGACGAAAAAGGCTTTGGCATGGCTTCGGTGCGGTTTATCTGCGGCACCCAGGACAGCCACAAACAGTTGGAAAAAACCATCAGCGACTTTTTCGGCAGTGACGACACCATTCTCTATTCCTCCTGTTTTGACGCCAATGGCGGCCTGTTTGAAACCCTGTTGGGCCCGGAAGATGCAGTTATCAGCGATGAATTGAATCACGCCAGTATTATCGATGGCATCCGGCTGTGCAAGGCCAGGCGCTTTCGCTACAAAAACAATGACATGGCCGACCTGGAAGCCAAACTGGCCGAAGCCCAGAATTGCCAAAAGCGCTTGATTGCCACCGACGGGGTCTTCAGCATGGACGGCACCATTGCCCGTCTGGACGAAATCACCCGACTGGCTGAAAAATACGATGCGCTGGTCATGGTGGATGACAGCCATGCCACCGGTTTTGTCGGCCCAAGTGGACGTGGCTCTGCAGAGTTATTTGGCGTGATGGACAAAGTGGACATTTTTACCTCCACCCTGGGCAAGGCTTTAGGCGGCGCCTCCGGCGGCTTCACCACCGGCCGTCAGCCCATTATCGATTTGTTGCGGCAGCGCTCCCGGCCCTATTTGTTTTCCAATACCTTGCCGCCGCCGCTGGTGGCCGCCGCCATTCAGGCATTCACCATGCTGGAAACATCGACCGCATTGCGTGACAAGCTGGAAGAAAACACCCGGTATTTCCGCCAGCGCATTCAATCCCTGGGCTATACCATCGCCGGCGACGAACACCCCATTGTCCCGGTGATGCTGGGCGATGCCGCCCTGGCTACCGCCATGGCCGACAGATTGCTTGACTACGGCGTTTATGTGATTGGCTTCAGCTACCCGGTGGTCCCCAAAGGCAAAGCGCGCATCCGTCTGCAAATCTCAACCGCCCACAGCCGGGAGGATCTTGATCACACCCTGGACGCTTTCGCCCGGGTCAGGGAGGAGTTTTTTGCAGACTCCACAGCCTAAAGCACCGTTTATCCCAATCAGAAAGTGGCAAAATTTGTCCAGACATGACGCTTTTTGTCAGTCTTGTTAAAAAACCGTAGAACAATAGCCCTGAAACAGGCTCAACATGCCCCGGAAATCTCCTGATTTCCGCCCACCAACAGTCAATTTTTTGCGCAATTGTAAACCTGTGTAACACACCCATACCGGAGTGTACTTCGACCTTGTTTTACCCTGATTTCGTCAGCATAATTACGGACACTTACTGAATGGGGATTCGGGATGAAAAGAATCAATACATTACTGCTTCTGGCAAGCCTGACATTTGCAGGCAATGCCGGAGCGCAAATAGACGCCAACAAATATCTGGACATGCTGGAAGCGGAGGGCGAAATCGAAGCGCCGGCCGAGCATCTACCCACGCATAGCGAGCTGATTAATAAGGCACCGGGCACCCCTGCGGTCCACCAGTATATCGCCTTTAAAAATACCCGGGAGTTCGAGAGCTATCTGTCCCAAAACATGCGTGGCACCTGGATGTTCTTTAACAAGCTGGATGCAGCTGGCAAACAACTGGTTTTCAACAACTACCGCAAAAAGCGCAACCTTAACGAAGTCTCGCACATGATCCAACAGGTTTACAAAATGACTCGCTAGCCAAACGAGCAGGGTTAAAAGCCGGCTGTTAAACAGCCGGCTTTTTTATTGCCGCTATTTTGCCATATGCTTTTTACAAACTGGCAGAAATGATTGCTCGCCGTGGCCGCGGCAACCCCTCTACCGTAGCCTGGCCATCGGCTTGCAGAAATTGCGGCAAAGAGTGAAACCGCATCCATGGCGTTTGCCGCTGCTCAGCAAACGTGGTGACAGATTCATCCAGACACCGCACCTGACGAAAGCCGGTTTTTTCCAACAGATTCACCAACCAAGCCACGCTGGGAATCAACCAGACATTCCGCATTTGCGCATAGCGCCCCGCTGGCAACAGACAGGTCATGGCGTCGCCTTCAACCACCAGGGTTTCCAGAATCAACCGCCCACCGGGCGCCAAATATTGTTTCAAACCCAACAGATGGCCGACTGGATCTTTCCGGTGGTAAAAAACCCCCATGGACAACACCAGGTCGAATACCGGCATACTCGCTGGCAACTCCTCCATGGCCAGCGGCAAGACACAAGCGCCGCTGCGGGCATACTTTTCCACTGCCCAAAATTGCATCATTGGCATGAGACCGGGATCGGCGCCGAGCAAAAGCGCCGGTTTTTGCGCCGCCATGCGCATCAGATAATACCCATTGCCACAGCCAATATCCAAAACACGCCGTCCAGTCAGATCAGGCAAATGCGGCGCAAGCCGCTGCCACTTCATCCAGCTTTGCCATTCGCTGTCGATAAAAACACCAAACAAATCAAACGGCCCTTTGCGCCAGGGATGCAACTCCATCAGACGCGCATGTAAATCCTTTTGCTGTTGCGGGCTGATGTGACCGAGCACCGTCACCGCTGGCGTGTCAAAGCGCACCGATTGCACAGGCAGTTCCGGCATGTTCTGGTAACTGGCGAACCAGCGGGGGAAATCACCCTGGCGGTGTGTAGCCAGCCGATGACATGTTCTGGCAAACAAATCCGGCACAAAGCGGCCCACAGCCGCATCGTGCTGCATTTTGGCCAAACAGGCCTGATATTCAGCCAGCATGGGTGGCTGTTGTTCAGTGTCCGGGCATTCAGTCATGCGCGGTAACCCCTGCCTTTTCCACTGGCTGCTTAATGGCGATTAACGAAACGAAATTAAAACACTGAAACCACTGATGCACTTCAGAAAAGCCGGCCTTATGCAATCGCTGACGCCAGTCTGCCAGTGAATCCGGCTGCAAGACATTTTCCAGCGCCTTGCGCTTGCGGGCGATTTCTTCATCGCTGTAGCCATTGATTTTTTTGTAGCCGTGATAATGATCCACAAGAAAGGCATTATCGGCTTCTTCCGGCGCCCGTATTTTCTCGGACAACACAAAGACCCCGCCATCAACCAGACCAGCATAAATTTTCTCAACCAGCGCCTTGCGCTTTTGCCGCTGGATAAATTGCAGGGTAAAGTTGCTGACCACCACACTGGCGTTATGAATCGGTGTCACTTCCAGGTCTTCATGGCGTACTTGCACCTGCGCGGCGACTCCTTGTTCGCGCAAGCGGCGGATACACGCTTCGACCATGGGTCGGGAATTATCCACTGCCACAACGGTACAATTCCGGTCTTCTGTGGCCCGGGCCAGCACGTAGGCCACGGCCCCCAGCGATGTGCCCAAATCATATAATTGTGTCTGCGGCTGGGCATAGCGCATGGCAAATACGCCAATGGCCCGCAACATGGTTTGATAACCCGGCACAGAGCGGGAGATCATGTCCTGAAAAACCGGCACCACCTGCTCATCAAAAGCAAAGGCCCGGATTTTTTCCAATGGACCGGCGTCATCGCCTGCGTAAATCTGGTCTTTTTTCATGGGGCTGGTATTTTAACGAAGATTCACCGACAATGGGCGGATTTAGACGCGCGCCTTGTCGGCACAGGTGAATGCTTATGACCCAACATCATCAATCCGAACCTTATGCCCTGATTACCGGCGCATCCGCCGGACTGGGGAAAGAATTTGCCCGCCAACTGGCCGCCTCCGGCCTTAACCTGGTGTTAACAGCGCGCCGGGAAGAACAATTACACGAACTGGCCCGGCAGTTACAGCAGACTCATGGCATTCAGGCCCTGGTGTTCCCCGGAGACCTTGCCAACGAAGATGAGCCACAACGCATCTTTAATTTCTGCCAGCAAAACGGCATTGTCATTGAATGGCTGGTGAATAACGCCGGTTTTGGTCTGCCAGGCGAGTTTGATACGCATCCATGGGACATGCACAAGCGCACCCTGCAGGTCATGCTGACCGCACCGGTTCACCTCTGCCACCTGTTTTATCCGGGCATGAAAGCCCGGGGGAAAGGCTATATCCTGAATATCGCTTCCCTGGCGGCTTTTGCACCACCCACTGCCGGTCACACCCTGTATGAGGCCATTAAATCGTTTCTGGTCAAGTTTTCCCAATCCCTGCATCTGGAAGGGAAAGACCATGGCGTACATGTGACTGCCGTGTGTCCTGGCTTCACTTACACAGAATTTCACGATGTGAATGGCACCCGCGAGATGGTCTCGCGCCTGCCAAAATCCATGTGGATGCATGCCGATGAGGTGGTGCGACTCGGTATTGCCGCGGCGCAGGCCAATCAGGATGTCTGCGTCACTGGTGGAAAAAACCGTTTTATCGCCTGGCTAAGCAGTGCCTTGCCGGATCGCTGGATGCGGAAACTGGCGGGCAAGCAGATTCAGAAGTACCGCAAACGCTGACCATACCCGGAACAAAAATCAGGCAGTCCCTGATTTTCATATCGCCAGGTTTATGGGCCATACAGCGCCCAAGCCGCCATGCAACTTTAACGCGCTGCCGGCTCCTTCTGCAGCCGCTCGGCGGCCTTGTCCACCACCAGATGATAAGTCGGGTCCTCCACCACATTGACTTCGACCAGATCACCGGCCGTTTTCAACAGGCTGCGGCATTCCGGGCTCAGGTGAACCAGGTGCAGACGCTTTCCGGCCCGTTTATAACGCTCGGCCAGCTTGTCAATGGCCTCCAGGGCGGAATGATCCACTACCCGGGAGTTCTGAAAATCCACAATCACTTCATCAGGGTCGGCCCTGGGCGTAAACAATTCCTGAAAGTTCTGGGTTGAAGCAAAAAACAACGGCCCACTCAAGGCATAGACCTTGCCGCCTTTTTCATTGAAATATACCCGCACGCCAATATGCTTGGCATGTTGCCAGGCAAACACCAAAGCAGAAAGAATCACACCAGTGACCACCGCCACAGCCAAATCAAAGAATACCGTCACCACAGCCACAGTGATACCAATGACCACATCCGGCCAGGGTACTTTGCCAAAGAGTTTGAAACTACCCCACTCAAAAGTGCCAATCACCACCATAAACATCACACCAATCAACACGGCAATCGGAATGCGCTCTATCAAAGGCGAGCCCACCAGAATAAAAAGCAACAAGAACACACCTGTGGCAATTCTGGAAAGACGCCCTCGCCCGCCCGATTTGATATTGATCATGCTCTGCCCGACCATGGCGCAACCACCCATACCACCAAACAGCCCTGTGACCGTATTGGCGACACCCTGGCCGATACATTCCTGATTCGGGCGCCCCACCGTTTCCGTCAACTCATCCACCAGGTTCAACGTCAACAGACTTTCAATCAGACCCACCAGCGCCATCACAAAAGCATAGGGAAAAACAATCGTAAACGTCTCCCAATTCCACGGCACATCCGGTATGTGGAAACGGGGTAAATCGCCAGCGATAGACGCCATATCTCCCACTGTTTTGGTATCAATGCCCAGCCCCATCACCAGCACAGTGCCAACCACGATGGCCGCCAATGTGGAAGGAATCGCCTTGGTGAGCCTGGGCAGAAACTGGATAATGGCCATGGTGACAATCGCTAAAACGGCCATCACAGCCATCGACTCCACACTCATCCAGTGTTTGTGGCCAGTTGCATCTGTTACCTTGAAATGTTCCAGCTGCGCCAGAAAGATCACAATGGCCAGACCATTAACAAAACCCAGAAAAACCGGATAAGGCACCAGCCGAATAAACTTGCCCAGCCGCAACAGACCAAAGAGTACCTGCAAAATGCCCATTAATATCACCGCAGCAAACAAATACTCGATGCCATGCTGCATCACCAACGCCACAACCACCACGGCAATGGCGCCGGTGGCCCCTGAAATCATGCCGGGCCGCCCGCCCAGCACAGCCGCAATCAACGCCATCATAAAGGCCGCATACAAGCCCAGCAACGGGTGCACATGGGCCACCAGGGCAAAGGCCACGGCTTCTGGCACCAAAGCCAGCGCCACGGTCAGGCCAGAGAGGATGTCGTTTTTTGCATTGTCAGGAGAATGGCGGGAAATCAGGTTAAACATGGGCTCGGCAAAATCGGGAAAACAAAAACCCGCGCATCCGGAGATGAACGGATAACGCGGGTGACACGAGGCTGGCATTATACACGCGTATGCGCCCGGATAAGCGGACTTCTTGCGTATTCGGACAGAGCCATGACCTGTGATTTGGCTGCGATATTTATTGATACAGGGCCAGATTGTGATGTGACAAAATTTTTCACCCCATGATTGTGACCTTAACGTCTGTTTTACATGGCAGGGCTATAGTTGAGAAATTTCCGTGACTGGCTGAAAACAATCATTACACCCCTATAGAAACGCGTCAAATTGCGATGTTAATCACAGAACCCGTTGCCCCAGGGGTGTATGACCATTGGCTAAAACAGGAGATCAGCCATGTATCTGGATTACAACAAGAAAAACGATGCGTTTGTCCAACGCAGTCAACCTTTTGCCAAAAAGCTTCAGCAGTTAATTGCCGGGCCGGTCAGTCAGGTTCCTGCCTCGACAAAAAAACACTTTCAGGCACTGGCCACTGACCATGAAAAAAGCGCCAATGGAGCCCTGCCGTCCCTGACATACCGCGTCCTCAGCAAAATGGCCTTTGGGCCTTCTCCGGCGGATATGGACTGGATAGCAAGCTTACCCGGCGCCACTGAACAGGACCGAGTGCTGGCGTATATCGACCAACAGCTAAACCCGGCGGGTATTGACGACTCAGCCCTGGAAGCCCTGTTGGCGACGGATTTTCCAACCTTGAACAAAAGCCGGGCGCAACTGTGGGCGGAGCACTACATGGTCGCAGATACTGCTCCCAACTTCTGGGAAATCCGTACTCAACCAGCCTGGGAACTGGGGCAGGCCACTTTTGCTCGCGCCCTGAAAAGCAAACGGCAACTGGAACATGTGCTCAGTGATTTCTGGTTTAATCACTTTAATGTCTATGCCGATGACACCCCAATCTTATCCATGTTGGTGCACTACGAACGCGATGTTATCCGGCAACATGTGTTGGGCAATTTTCGCGATATGCTAATGGCTGTCACACGCTCTGTGTGCATGGGGTTCTACCTGGATAATGCCACCAGCAATCAATACGGACCTAACGAAAATTATGCTCGTGAGCTGCTGGAGCTGTATACCCTGGGTGCTGGCAACTATTACCAGCACCTGCCCTGGGACCAGGTGCCTGTAGACGGACAAGGGCGGCGTGTCGGCTATGTGGAAGCGGATGTCCTTGAATTTGCCCGCGCCCTCACCGGCTGGTCCTACGATGGCGCCATGTGGGAAGATTATCAAAATGGCAACACTCCCACCGGCGCGTTTTTATTCCGTGACGGCAACAGTTGGCCCATGGATTTTCATGACCGGGGGCAGAAACGCGTGCTGGGACAATACTTTGATTATGACCCCAATAACCCGCAAAAAGACCTCACCGATATTATCGACATGCTCTGCGAACACCCGGGAACCGCCGGATTTATCGCCCAAAAACTGTGTGTGCGTTTTGTCAGCGACAACCCGCCCCAAAGCCTGGTGGATCAAGTGGCCGCCACCTTCCAACAAAACTGGCAAGCGCCGGATCAATTAAAACAGGTGATGGACGTGATTTTAAAGTCGCCGGAATTTCTTAACACCTGGGGCGAAAAGGTTAAACGCCCATTTGAAAAAGTCATCGCCTCCATGCGTGCGGTTGAATTCGACCATAGTTTTTATCCTGGCTTCCCTGGCATCCCAGACACCCATCCACGCTACCAGGAGCTGTATTACACCAACTGGATATCCTGGACGTACCTCAACTCTGGCCAGCGTTTGTATCACTGGGCGGCGCCCAATGGCTTTCCTGACAAAAAGGGTGCCTGGCTGGGCGCTTCCAGCCTGATGGCCACCTGGAATACCCAGGAGTTATTTTGCCAATTGCCCCTTGATGACGCGTTGCCGGAAATGGCGCCGATTGTCACTCGCACCATGGCGCACTTCAACACCACGGGGCAAACAGTCTCCGCCGAAAACCTGGTGAATTACTGGTATCCGAAAATTTGTGATGTGCCCGCCACTGGCGCAGTGCGCCAGACGCTCATTGATTTTATGAGTATGGCTGACAGCAGTAACCCGGTTCCCGGAAATCCCACTGACCCCATTGACCTGACCACCAATGAATGGCCTTCCTACAACCAGGCACGATTACGCACCATGGTGTCCATGATTACCATGTCACGTGACTTTATGAACCGCTAGGCGGAGTATCCCCATGAAAAAAATCAATCGACGACAGTTTCTGCAAACCGCCGGCCTGGGCACCCTGGCCTCAATGGGAGGCATCCAAATGGGCTTTGGCAGTCAATTGTTTGGCACCCGTGGTCTCACCAATGGCCGAGACATTCTGGTTTACGTGTTCCTCTATGGAGGCATGGATGGCCTCAACCTGTTACCACCCCGCACCGGCACTCATGCCGCCAATTACCAGGATTTGCGTCCCTCCATTCAGGTGCCCAATAGCCAGATTTTGCCTCTAACTAATAGTGATTTTGGCTTTCACCCGCAGGCCGATGGACTGCAAGCCCTGTTCAATAGCGGAAAAATGGCCATTGTCCATGCCTGTGGCATGCTCCAGGCTAACCGCTCTCATTTTGACTCCATTACCTATCTGGAACTGGGCACCCCCGGCAATAAAAACACCCCTACCGGCTGGCTGACACGTTATTTTGAGTCGTCCCTGGCCACCCCGGCTGACAGCCCCATCCCCTTAATGGTGCCAAACTGGAATTCACCGAACAGTGTGCTGGGCTCCCAAAAAGCCGTTGTGGTGGGTAGCCCCGAGGAGTTCAAACTTACCGCCGGCCACTGGGCCTGGACAGAAACCTCGCAAACGGCCATGGAAGGCATGTACAACCCGGCAGGCGATGTGGCTGACCGGGCCGGTTCCCTGGCCTTGAGCGCTTCGGCCACATTGCAGGCGGTGTTTGACCCCAACAACCCGTATGTGCCGGAAAACGGCGCCGTTTACCCAACGGACTCCTATTTCGGCGACCGCTTGCGGAGCCTGGCACAGATTATCAAGGCAGACATCGGTATGGAAGTCGCATACGTGCCATTGGGCGGCTGGGACACCCACGCCGCCCAGGACAGCTTTGCTGACCCGGCCAATCCGGGGGAGTTTGGTGGTCTGGTACGGGAACTGTCCCAGGGGTTAATGGCGTTTTATACCGACCTGAGCGTGTCTCATGCAGGCCGAATCACCATTGTGGTCCAAAGTGAATTTGGCCGCCGCGCCTACGAAAACGCTGACGGCGGCACCGATCACGGCTATGGCAACCCGTTACTGGTGATTGGTGATAACGTCAACCCCGGCTTCTTCGGCAGTTTCCCTGGCCTGGGGGCCGGTGAACTCTATGAAGATCAGGATGTGGCTGTCACCACCGATTACCGCCAGGTAATCAGCGAAATTCTGATTCGCCGCACGAAAAACCGTTTTCTGGGGCATGTTTTCCCGGGTTTCAGCAATTACACGCCACTGGGCGTGGTTCAGGGCCAGGACATGCCGCCGGTCTATGACTTCAATTTCGATAACATTTATGCAGCCGGTTTTGAGTAGGCCATCAGGCTTTTTCCCAGGGAAACCACAACACGTCCTGAATATGGCTGGCGCCGGTAACCAGCATCAACAACCGGTCCAGCCCCAAGGCCACGCCTGAGCACTCCGGCAATCCGGTTTCCAAGGCTGACAGAAGTTGCCGATCCATGGGCACTGGCGGCAAACCCCGTTGTTTTCGGGTATTGATATCAGCGGCAAAGCGCCGGGCTTGTTCGGCGGCATCGGTCAGCTCCTGGTAACCATTGGCCAGTTCCATGCCATCCACAAAACACTCAAAACGCAGCGCCTGCCGCGGGTCATTGGCATCAATTTGCGCCAAAGCCGCCTGGCTGGCCGGATAGTGGCTGACAAAAACCGCCCGGGACTTTTCCAGTTCGGGCTGCACCCGCAGCGAAAACAGCAAATCCAGACAGGCGTCCCGACTCAGTGGCTCACCCTGGTACCCCGTCTTCAGACAGGCGTCCTGCAATGTGCGCAAAGGCGCTGAAAGCGCTGACAGGCCTGTGTATTGCTGAAAAACATCATCATAACGCCAGAAAACCGGGGTGCGCAGACGCTGCCCAAAACCGGCGTAAACCGCATGCAACAATTGCGCCACTTCCTGCATGAGTTCGTCCAGTGTGTAATCCAGACGATACCACTCCAGCAAAGAAAATTCAGGATTATGCCTGGGGCCACTTTCACCTCGGCGAAACACCTTGCCGATTTCAAACAGGTCAAAGCCTTGTTCGGCCAGCAGGCGCTTGTGAAAAAATTCCGGCGAGGTCCGCAGCCATTTGGGCGGGTCATCCGCCGTGTGAAAACTTTCAATGGCCGGGTCCGTATTGCCTGCCACCGAAAGCAGCGGCGTTTCCACCTCAAGCACCTGGCGCTGGCGAAAAAAGTCCCGAATAATCTGGTATAAAAAAGCCCGCGATATGGCCGCGGGCTGGGGTGTCTCTGTCACGGGTTTCATGATTGCCTTCGTTTTTTGACGGCCATCAGGATTTAACCCGCCCCACATATTCACCGGAGCGCGTGTCAACCTTGATGATCTCACCTTCTGGCACAAACAAGGGCACCCGCACCACAGCGCCGGTTTCCAGGGTCGCCGGCTTGCCGCCGCCGCCGGACGTGTCCCCGCGAACCCCCGGATCGGTCTCCACAATTTTCAATTCGACAAAATTGGGTGGCTCAACAATCAAAGGCACATTGTTCCACAACACCACGGTACACACAGCCTGTTCCTTGAGCCATTTGGCATTGTCTCCCACTGCTGACGCCGGTGCTTCAAACTGCTCATAATTGCTGGGATCCATAAAATGGTAAAACTCACCATCGGTATACAGGTATTCCATCTCCCGCTCCATGACATCAGCCACTTCCACAGACTCACCTGATTTGAAGGTTTTTTCCAGAACACGACCGGTTTTCAGATTACGCAGCTTGACGCGATTAAAAGCCTGACCCTTGCCCGGTTTGACAAATTCATTTTCAATAATGGTGTAAGGGTCGCCATCCAAAAGTAATTTGAGGCCGCTGCGGAATTCATTGGTGCTATAGGTTGCCATGCAAGCTCCTGAGTGATAATTCAACGAAATAAACTGACCGTCAATTATAACCGATTCGTCATCCGGAACACTGACTTCATCGGCCAAGACAGGCAATACCACCCTGATTTCATTACAGCAGGGTAAATAACGCGACTATAATGCCCACTGTTTCCTTTTGATTCCCTTAAGGTCTGGTTCCCTTATGTCCCAGAATGCAAAGCCTCAACAATCACCTGACAATGCGCCTTTGTCAACAGCCGAGACGCGTGCTGACACCGCCATTCCTGCAGATAGCCACTGGCGCGCTGTACTCCGGCAACAGGTCAGGATTGATGCGGGTCAGTGGCCTGCTGTTCACAACCACCCGGATTATGATGCCCGCGCCGAGCAACTGTTCGCCCTGAGAGCGCCCAGGTCTTTCCTGGAGCATGCACATCCGGCGTTGCTTGGACAAGTCCTGCCACACAAACAGGAGCTGGTAGACACCAGCGGCGCCGCTGATCCGGTGGGTGATGCTGACTCCACGGTCGCCCCCGGCGTTATTCACAAATACCAGGGACGTGTTTTACTGATCGCCAATGGCCTGTGCGCCATTAACTGCCGGTACTGTTTTCGCCGCCACTTTCCCTATGCCAAGCAATATGCCAGTCACAACAACTGGCATCAGGCCATCACATACTTGCGCGCACAAACAGATGTTCACGAAGTCATTCTCAGCGGTGGTGATCCACTCACTTTGTCCACCAAACAATTACGCGCTTTGACACAGCAACTGGAACAGCTACCCCATATCAGCACACTCCGTATTCACAGCCGGGTGCCGGTGGTTTTGCCCGAGCGCATCAATGCCAATCTGCTTCAGTGGCTTCAGGCGCTTCCCCTGAACAAAGTCCTGGTGATTCACGCCAACCACGCGGGCGAATTCCAGCCTGTTCACCCCAAAATTTTCCAGCAGCTGCGCATGGCCGGAGTCACCCTGCTCAACCAGAGCGTGCTGCTAAAAGGCATCAATGACACCACGGAAGACCTGAGCACATTGTCCCGCACACTCTTTGATCTGGGTATCCTGCCTTACTACCTGCACCAACTGGATCGCGTCACCGGCGCGGCGCATTTTGCGGTGGACGATGAAGTTGCCGTACAACTGCACCAGGAACTACAAAATGCCTTGCCTGGTTACCTGGTGCCCAGGCTGGTTCGGGAAATTCCGCAAAGACCGGCAAAAACCTTGCTTTTTTAATTTTGTTTGACTACATTCAGACAAGCCTTGAAATCTGTAAATTTGTGACCAATTTGGCGAACAAAAAACAACCAGGCAGGTACACTTTCCCCTATTCAGCGGCTCGCACAGGAGAACCTTTTGCGCACAGATAACACCACCCACCTACTCATTGTGCACGAATCGGAAGAAGATGCCGAGCGCATTTTATCCATCCTGAGAAACGCCCAGATCGCCGTTCGGCCCACCCGGGTCACCGACGAAGAACAGTTGGCCAATGTGCTGGAGCGTCAACGGTTTGACCTGGTTTTATGCCAGGACCAGCAAGAAAGCCTGCCCCTGACACGCGTCATCGAGGAAATCGAACGCAGCGGCAAGGATATCCCGGTTATCGCTTTGCTGGACAGCTTTGATGAGGAGCGCATCAACCAGGCCATTGAAGCCGGCGCCAGCAACATCTGTAATGGCAACCTGTCCGAGCACCTTCGGCATATCATCCGCAGGGAAAAGAAAACCCTCGAAGAACGCCGCCGCTTGCGTTTTCTTGAGTCGGAACTGCACGAAGCCGAAAAACGCACTTCGGCTCTGCTGGAGAATTCCAAGGATGCCATTGCCTATGTGCATGACGGCATGCACGTCTATGCCAACAAAGCCTATCAGGAATTATTTGGCTATGACGACCCGGAAGAGCTGGAAGTGACCCCCTTTCTGAATCTGGTCAGCAAGTCTCACGTCCCGGAAACCAAAAAACTGCTCAAACAAATCAGCAAGAATATCCTGCCGAAATCGGATTTATCCTTTACCTTCCAAAATGCCCGCGGCGAGGAGTTTAAGGCTGACGTCACGATTCAACGGGCCACAGTGGATGGCGAGCCCTGCGCCCAGTTCATGATTCGCCCGCCTGCGGTCAATCCGGAAGCCGAAAAGCAATTGCAGGAACTCAAGCACAAGGACATTGTGACCGGCTTTTACAACCGCCGCCACTTCAACGAGCAGCTAAAAGACCAAATTGCCAACGCGCGCGCCGGAAAGCCTGGCGCTTCTCTGGCCATATTGCAGCTCGACAAGGAAGATGACCTGGAAAAACAACTGGGTAAAACCGGTGTGGATTTACTCATGGCCAGTCTGGCTGAATACCTGCGAGACAAATTGCCGGATAACGCCACACCGGTGCGCTATAGTGATACCAGCTTTATCATCTCGGCACCGATAAAAATCGAGGCCATGGCCAAGCACATGGAAAACATTGTGCGAGATGTCAGTGAACAGATTTTTGAAGCCGGTGACGATTCCATTTCGACAACGATCAGTGTCGGCGTGACTCAACTGGTAGAACGCACCGATAGCGCCAAGGATGTCATGAAAAACCTGCACGCCCAGGTCGCTTCGGCCCAACAAACCGGTGGCAACCGGGTATGCGTTTTTGATCCGGCCGAAGAAGAAAAAAGAATTCGGGCAGAAAACCAGCAATGGATTGACCTCATTGAAACTGGCCTGCAGAACGATCAGTTCGTTTTGCATTACCAGCCTGTCGTCCATCTGCACGGTAACACCGGCATTGAACATTATGAATCGCTTGTCCGCCTGAAAGATGGCGACAAACTGGTCTACCCGGGCGAGTTTCTTCCCATTGCCAACCGCCACGGCTACATGCCAAAAATCGACAAGTGGATCACCCGGAGAGTGCTGGACGAAATCAAGAAATATCCGCAAAAAGCCAATATATTCCTCAAGCTTTCCCCCACCAGCTATGAGGATATCAGCTTTCCGGCCTGGTTGGCCAATGAACTGAAACAGCGTAATATGAGTGGCGAACACCTGATATTGCAAATCCCTGAAAGTGAGCTGGTGACCCGCTCGGCCAAGGTTAAACCGGTCATTTCGGCATTAAAAAACCTGCATTGCAAATTTGCCGTGGAAAAATTTGGTTCCGGCCTGAACTCCTTTATGCTGCTGAAACACTATCCCATCGATTTACTCAAGTTTGATCCCAGCTTCATGGAAAACCTGGCCGAAGACGAAGACAACCAGAAGCAAATTATGGAAATGACCGAAAAAGCCCATGCCCAGGGCAAACAAGTGGTCTGCGAACAGGTAGAAGATCACCTGAGCATGACCGTATTGTGGAAAAGCAAGGTCAATTTCGTCCAGGGAAACTTTATCTCGCCCCCCAATGAAACCCTGGTCATGCCGGATCTGTAAGCTCAAGCCTTCAGCCGGGTCATACCTGCTGTCGGGGCCAAGGCCATGAAGCAAAAAGATTGCACACCGGTGTCTTCACCGCGTCAGGACAATTATGTGGGCCGTTTCGCGCCTTCCCCCAGTGGCCCGCTCCATTTTGGCTCACTGGTCGCCGCCGTGGCCAGCTACTGCGATGCCCGGGCCCACAATGGCCGCTGGCTGGTGCGCATGGAAGACATCGACCAGCCCCGCTGCATGCCCGGCGCCGATCGCATCATTATCAACACACTAAAACGCTTCGGCTTTATTTTTGACGAGCCGGTTTTATACCAAAGCTATGCCGAACGCCAGCGCGCCTATACCCGCGCCCTGGAGCGTTTGCAAAGCCAAAACCGGCTCTTTTACTGCACCTGCACCCGCAAGCAGATCAAACCATTTCCGCTTTATCCGGGCACGTGCCGCCAACAACGGCAACCACCCAATGGAGAATACGCCATCCGCATACAGGTGCCACATGAGGTTTTCGGCCTTAAGGATCGCATCCAGGGACCTTATCAACAAAACCTTGCGACCGACTGTGGCGATTTTATCGTATTCCGCAAGAACGGTTATTTTGCCTACCAACTGGCCGTGGTGGTTGATGATGCCGAGCAGGGAGTGACCGATATCGTTCGGGGTATTGATATCCTTGACTCAACGCCCAGACAACTGTTCTTGCAGCGCCAGCTAGGCTTAACCACGCCACGCTACGCCCATATTCCGGTTGTGGTTGACGCCAATGGCCACAAATTGAGCAAACAGACCTTTGCCAAAGACATCTCCCGTGAAGATCCGCACACACTGATTCGCTTCGCCCTCTCAGCCCTGGGACAACAAACGCCTCCCCGGCACACATCCTTGAGTGCCCTGTGGCAATGGGCCATTGATCACTGGGATATTCAACGCATTCGGGGCGCTGTGGTAAAGCAAGACGCCCTGAATGCGTCCAGTCCGCTCTGAGGCAATCCGCGCAGCCCGCCTCATGGCCATGATGCAGCCGCGGTTTTCCTCATGCACCACCGTGGCGCACTGGTCATCCATAACACTCAGCCCCACCACGATTACACCTGTTTTCAATCCCAAAAACCGTCCTGTGCTAAAATGCCGCCCCCGTTAAAACACATGTTGCTGTCCATTGACTGATGCCATTACCACCCTTAATACCATGTTGCTGACCCCCCCGATTCCAGAGCCATCCTGTCGTTTGAAATGGAGCCAGTTATACGGATTCGCACAACCACTGGCTGTGGCCGAAGCCGCCCAGAAGCACAACGGGCTGACCGTGGTCGTGACCGAAAGCAGTCACGACGCCACGGTGTTTGAAGAGGAACTGAATCACTGCCTCAAAAACAGCCATGGGCAGTCTGACGTTCCTGTTTTGCATTTTCCAGCCTGGGACACACTGCCTTATGATGTGTTTTCTCCCCACCCGGACATTGCTTCCCAACGGCTGGCCTTTCTGTATCAGGTTTCGCTGAAACCACGACATGGCGTGGTTATCATTCCTGCGGCCAACCTGATGCAGCGCCTGCCCCCGGCAGAATACGTTCTGAGTCGCTCTCTGGTATTAAAAGTTGGCGATCATTTTGACCTGCAAAGCCAGCGATTACGGCTGGAAACCAATGGTTATCTACACGTCAACGAGGTTTCCCAACCTGGTGAATACGCGGTTCGCGGCGGTGTCGTGGATATTTTTCCCACGGGCAGCGACCAGGCCTGTCGCATTGAATTGTTTGACGATGAAGTGGAGTCCATACGCCTGTTTGATGCAGAAACCCAGCGTTCTATACGCCCGGTGGAAGCCATCAAAATTTTACCCGGACGCGAATACCCATTTGACAAATCCGCCCGTGACCATTTCCTGCAAGCCTTTCGCGACCGTTTCGACGTCGACACGCGAAAATCACCCATCTACCAGGACGTCCGCAAAGGCGTGCGTTTTTCAGGCATTGAGCAGTATTTACCGATGTTTTTTGACAAAACCGCCACGCTGTTTGATTTTTTACCCACCGAAACACTGTTCATTCATCAGGGAAACACAGTCAACACGCTGGCCACCTTGTACAAACAAATACAGGCGCGTTATGAGCAACGCAAACACGATTTGCAACGCCCTGTTCTGGCCCCGGCGGATTTGTATCTGGATCAGGACACTATCTCTGCGGCACTAAACGCCCATGCCCAGATTGAGATTGACAGCGGCCACAGGAAGACAGGCGTTGAGGACACGCCAACATACCCATTCAATACACACCAGCCGCCACGCTATGACCAGTCCCGGCACGGATCACTGGGAACCTTTCTGCAACAGCACAAAGCCCGTATGTTTATTGCCGCAGACTCACCCGGGCGGCAGGAAGTTATTCGCAACCTGCTCCAGAAAGAAGGGTTGAACGCGCCTATTGCCGACTGTTTTCAGGATTTTCAGCAGGCCGACGCCCCAATTATGGTGACCATTGCGCCACTGGAAAACGGTTGCTGGCTGAAATCGCACAACATACTGGTTTTTGATGAGAATAGTCTGTTTGGACGCCGGGCCAACCGGCGCACACGGCAGCGGCGATTCAAAGCCAGCGCCGAAGATGTCATCAGCAACCTGACCGACCTTCATCCAGGCGCGCCCGTGGTTCATATCGATCATGGCATTGGCCGCTATCGCGGGCTGGAAAAGCTCGACTACGAAGGCGAAGCCGAATACCTGGTCATTGAATATGCCGGTGGTGACAAACTGTTTGTGCCCGTGGCCTCCCTGCATCTGGTGTCACGCTATACCGGCGCCAGCGAAGAGAATGCGCCCTGGCACAGCATGGGCAGCGACCGCTGGAAGAAAACCCGGGAAAAGGCCGCCCGGGCCGTGCGCGATGTGGCGGCGGAATTATTGGACCTGCATGCCAAGCGCGCCGCCAGGCCCGGCCAGCGGATTAACCTGGATGAAAACGATTACCTGCAATTTTGCCAGGGCTTTCCGTTTGAAGAAACCGAAGACCAGGCTAAAGCCATTGCCCAGGTTTTGAAAGACCTGCAATCGCCACACAGTATGGATCGTGTGATTTGCGGCGATGTGGGCTTTGGCAAAACCGAAGTGGCCTTAAGGGCCGCCTTTGCCGTGGCCAATGCCGGCAAACAGGTGGCCTTGCTGGTTCCCACCACCTTGCTGGCCCAGCAGCATTACGACAACTTCCTCGACCGTTTTGCCGCCTTTCCGTTCCGGATTGAACTATTGTCCCGCTTTGTCAGCAAAAAACAAACGGACAAAACCCTGCAGGGCATAGCCGATGGCACTGTCGATATTGTGATTGGCACACACAAATTACTGCAAAAGGACATCCGTTTCAAAAATCTCGGCCTGGTAATTATTGACGAAGAGCACCGCTTTGGCGTGCGCCAAAAAGAAAAACTGAAAAAACTGCGGGCTGAGGTGGACATTCTCACATTGACTGCAACGCCCATTCCCAGAACCCTCAATACCGCCTTGTCCGGCTTGCGCGAATTGTCCATTATGACCACCCCGCCCAAGGCCAGACTTTCGGTCAAAACCCAGGTGCTGGAGTGGGATAACAGCATTATTCGCGAGGCCTGCCAGCGGGAAATCCAGCGCGGCGGACAAGTCTATTTTCTGCATAACGATGTCCAGACCATCGAGCAAATGGCCGAAACCATTCAACGCCTGAACCCGGAAGCCCGGGTGCGCGTGGCTCACGGACAAATGAATGAGCATGAGTTGCAGCAGGTGATGCTGGATTTTCACAAACAGCGTTTCAATATCCTGGTGTGCACCACCATTATCGAAAGCGGCATCGACATTCCCAATGCCAACACCATTATCATCAACCGGGCCGACAAGCTGGGCCTGGCACAATTGCACCAATTACGCGGACGGGTGGGACGCTCCCATCACAAAGCCTTCGCCTACTTGCTTATCCCGGGAAAGAACAGCATTAGCAAAGACGCGAGAAAACGCCTGGAAGCCATTGAATCTCTTGAAGAATTGGGTTCTGGATTTACCCTGGCCACGCACGATCTGGAAATCCGCGGCGCCGGTGAACTGCTGGGTGACGAACAAAGCGGCCAGATTCATGCCATTGGCTTTAGCCTTTACTGCGAGCTCCTGGAAAGAGCGGTCAATGCGCTGAAAAATGGCGAGGAAATCGATACTCTCGAGGCTGACAAGCACCACATCGAAGTGGATTTGAATATACCGGCGCTCATCCCTGATGACTACATACCGGATGTCTTTACCCGCCTGCAGTTTTACAAAAAGCTGAATAGCGCCCAGAATCAAGAAGCCCTGGACCACATCCGGGCTGAGCTCATTGACCGCTTTGGCCTGCTGCCTGATGCCAGCAAGAACCTGTTTGAGATCATGCGATTAAAAACCCAAGCCGGGCCGCTGGGCATCCAGTCCATCCACATGGACGCCGAAGGCGGCAGCATCCGCTTTGGCGACAATCTGCCCTTTGCCCCGGAGCGGCTAATTACCCTGATACAAAATCAGCCCCAACGCTACCGGCCTGCACCCAATAACGGCCTGAAGATTCATGGCGATTTCAGTCAGCCCGCCGACCGCATCACCGCAGTGGATGAGTTGCTAATATGGTTGAAACAAGCAGATGGTACACCCACTTAACCGCCTTTTTGTTTTTATCGGCTTTCTGCGCTACCATGCACAGGGAATGTATCCAAAGATATTGTTGCCTCGACAACCAAGCATGAGAAACCAGTAATCCTATGGCTCACACCGAAAAACACAGCCACACAAACCCATGCTGTGAGACCCCGAAAAAAGTGAAACCTCGAGTCATCTGCGCGGCTCTGCTAGCCCTGTGTGGCAGATTCCTGGTCGCATATGCCGAAGACATCCGCCTGCCCCACTATATCCCGTTGCAAAAACATGGCGCCTATGATGTAGAAGTGCTGGTCTTTTCCCGCGGAACCCATATCGCCACCGAACCTGTCGATAACATTCAGTGGCTAGACACCACAGGCGCCATTCAACTTCAGCAAAAACCCGCTGACTGGCCGGAATGGCGCTGGCCTTCCACCGACCCCAGCCAGCACGAAGACGAGCAACAGGCGGAAGACAACAACATACCCCCCTCACCTGAGCCACAAAAACCCCAGGTGTTGGTGGATTACCAGCGTGATGACCTGTTTTTACAGAAAACGGCCAGCAAACTGGCCAACCAGCCAGGCTGGCGTGTCCTGCTTCACCGCAAATGGCGGTTGCAGCCCAGTGACTTCAAGCAGCCAGTGTATCTGGATGTGTCCACAACCATTCCCTTCCCGGCACAGCTCGGTGAGTCTTCCTCACCCGCTTCCGAGGTGAACCTGAGTTCGCATGTTGATACGGCGGTGACGGAAGATCCGCTGCCTGCAACTTCCCCTACCATCATGCCCGGCCTTTACGGCAAGCTGGCCTTTTCCAAAGGCCGCTATTTGCATATTGACGCCCGTCTACAACGCATCACCACAGAGCCATACCCACAGGTGGCCACGTTGACAGAAAAACGCCGTGTCCACAGCAATGTATTACAATATTTCGACCATCCAGATTTCGGCATACTGGTGCGAATAACGCCGATTGAGGAACCGCCTCAACCGTTACCGGCCGAGTCGAATCATCCTGAACAGCGAGGGTTATAGCCATGCAGAGAAAAACCGTGTTACGTCTTGGCTGGCTTGGCGCCATAGCCATGCTCGCCATTTCCCTTTCTGCCTGTCAGCAACTGGCCAAGCCGATTAAAAACTGGCGTGTTGCCAGCAACGACAGCCGCATTTATCTGGTTACCACCAAGAAACTGCATGTGGCTGAGGTTATGCAGATAACGGGTTTATCCGGGCACTACGATGGGCAGCGTTTTACCCTGAAAATCGACCTCAACCGCATTAACAGTGGCATCCCCGTGCGCGACGAACGCATGCGGAAGCACTTGTTTGAAACCGCTCAATACAACGAAGCCGTTTTACAGGCAGAACTTCCGCTTGCCAGCCTCAATGGCGGCAAGCACAGCGTCCAGTTCCAGTTAGCATTGCATGGCAAACAACAACAATACCAAGCCCAGATTTGGGTGAGCCAGCTGCCAGACAACAAACGATTGATTTCATTGGCACAGCCGATTCTGATACGCGCCGAGGATTTTGGCCTGAAAGCAGGCATTGATATGCTGGCTAAACTGGCCAAACTGGCCAATATCAGCTACACCGTGCCAGTGACTGCGGAAATTGTCCTGGAACCTGCCAAAATAGACTCAACAGGCTCCGAAAAAAAATAGCCTAGCGCAATACCTCAAGACCGCCAAGATATGGCCGTAGGGCTGCGGGCACTGTGATGGAGCCATCGGCATTCTGGTGGTTTTCCAGTACCGCGATCAGGGTGCGGCCCACGGCCAGCCCGGAACCATTCAGGGTATGCACCAATTGGGGCTTTTCGCCAGCCTGGGGGCGAAACCGGGCCTGCATGCGCCGCGCCTGGAAATCCGTGCAATGGCTGACTGAGGAAATTTCCCGGTAGGCATTCTGCCCCGGCAGCCACACTTCCAGGTCGTGGGTGCGGGCGGCGCTGAAGCCCATATCCCCGGTACACAGCGCCATCACCCGGTATGGCAGTTCCAGTTTTTGCAAAATAGCCTCGGCATGGGCTGTCATTTCATCCAGCGCCTGCCAGGAGGCATCCGGGTGGGCAATTTGCACCATTTCCACCTTGTCAAACTGATGCTGGCGGATCATGCCGCGGGTATCCCGGCCGTAACTACCGGCTTCACGGCGAAAACACGGTGTATGCGCCGTCATGCGCATGGGTAACTGTTCGGCGGGAATAATCTCCCCGGCCACCAGATTGGTCAGTGGCACCTCGGCCGTGGGAATCAGGTAACGCTCATCCTCAGTCACAAACGCATCATCAGCAAACTTGGGTAACTGACCACTGCCTTGCATGGCGGCGGCATTCACCAGGTAAGGAACATAATATTCTTCGTATCCATGCGCGTTGATGTGCGTATCCAGCATCAATTGCGCCAGCGCCCGGTGCAGCCGCGCCAGCGGCCCGGACAATACGGTAAAGCGTGAACCGGAAAGTTTCGCTGCATCTTCAGTACTCATCCATCCATGTAATTCCCCCAACGCCACATGATCCCGCACGGGAAAATCAAAAGTTCGGGGTTCGCTCCAACGCCGCATTTCCACGTTGTCATTCTCATCATGCCCTACCGGCACGCTGTCAGCGGGAATATTGGGCATGTCCAGCATCAACTGGCGGATTTCTTTTTGCACGCTTTCCAGCTTTTCCTGCGCCTGCTTGAGCGATTCGCCCAACTGGGCCACTTCCTGCAACAAGGGCTGAATATCTTCTCCCCGGGCTTTGGCCTGGCCAATGGATTTGGACAAAACATTGCGACGATTCTGTAGCTGCTCTGTCTTGACCTGCCAGTTTTTGCGATCGTTTTCCAGTTTCTGCCAATGCGCCACATCCAGCTGGTAACCACGGGTGGCCAGTTTGCGAGCGACCCCTTCGGGATCAGTGCGTAAGAGTTGGGGATCAAGCATGAGTTTTCTTCAGCCATTCAAAGAGGTTGCACATTTTACCGCCTGTTATGAGTTTTTCGATACCTTTTGCCACAAAAACGGTTCACCCCGACTCTGACTGGCGGCTTCCAGCCAGTCCTCGTGCGCCTGACACTCCCGGGAAGTGGCGGTTACTACCGGAATCTCCGCCAGACCGTCAAAATCCAGTTGCAATTCACCAATATCATCCCGGTGTGCATCCAGAGACAAGCTAACCTGCCCGCCTGTCATGGCCAGATAAACATCCGCCAGTAACTGGGCATCCAGCAAGGCCCCGTGCAAGGTTCGATGCTCATTGCTGATGCGGTAGCGTTTGCACAACGCATCCAGGCTGTTACGGGCGCCCGGGTGCTTTTGACGCGCATATTCCAGCGAGTCGGTAATGCGGCACATATCCTCCAGCCGCTGGGAATAGCCTGCCAACGCCAGCTCGTTATTCAAAAAGCTCACATCAAAAGGCGCGTTGTGTATCACCAGTTCCGCATCGGCGATAAAAGCCAGAAAATCCTCAGCCACATCCGCAAACAGGGGTTTGTCCGCCAGAAACTCGGCATCCAGTCCATGCACTTCCAATGCGCCGGCATCAATATCACGCTGGGGATTCAGGTACTTGTGCCAGGTGCGCCCGGTCAACTGCCGGTCATTGACTTCCACACAACCGATTTCAATCACGCGATGGCCTTCACTGACCTTGATACCCGTGGTTTCGGTGTCAAGCATGATTTGTCGCATAATGGCTCCTGTAAATGTTTTGTTGGCCAGCCCCTGGATAATCAGCGAAAAAGCCGTTGATATTTTCCAGCAATGACAGTCATGATGCGCCACTGACGATTTTTTCCCGTAAGGCTTCGGCGGACTGACGGGCCAGTTGATCCACGCGCTCGTTTTCCGCATGGCCGGCATGGCCCTTGACCCAATGCCAACGGATATGGTGGCGCGATGCGGCTTCGTCCAGCGCCTGCCAGTAGGACTGATTTTTGACCGGCTTTTTGGCTGCGGTCTGCCAGTTGTTTTTTTTCCAGTTCGGCAGCCATTTTTCAATGCCGTCGAGCACATAGCGCGAATCGCTATACAAGTCTACCTCGCAAGGCCTTTTCAGCGCCTGCAAGGCGCGAATCACCGCCTGCAACTCCATCTGGTTATTGGTGGTCTCTGCATGACTGCCATGTAATTCCTTTTCCGCGCCAGAGGCGGACACCAGCAACGCGGCCCAGCCGCCCGGGCCAGGATTGCCCAGACACGCGCCATCGGTATAAATCTTTACCCGACTTTTCTTTTGTGGCATCCTTGAACCATCCCAGTCACTGTACAAGCCTGTCATTTTACCCCATGAAACTCATTCCCATTCCGGCTTTTTCCGACAATTACCTGTGGTTACTCGAACACAATGAACACACCCTGGTGGTGGATCCCGGTGACGCCCGGCCGGTGCTTGAATACCTCAACCACCATCACCGCAGTCTCGATGCCATTCTGATCACCCACCATCACCCCGACCATATCGGTGGCGTGGCCGAGTTGAAGCGGCGCTTTGACTGCCCTGTTTATGCGCCTGCAGACGACAGAATTCCGATTCGGGACATAACCGCCACTGACGGCGATCAATTATCAGTTCTGCCTGATGCGCCGGCTTTTCAAGTGCTTCATGTGCCAGGACACACGTTGACTCACGTGGCCTATGTCCATGACAACCGGCTTTTTTGCGGAGACACGTTGTTCAGCATTGGTTGTGGTCGTTTGTTTGAAGGCACACCTGAGCAAATGTGGCAGTCTCTACAACGTCTGGCCGCGCTGCCGGATGAGACCCGCATTTACTGTGCCCATGAATACACCCTGAGCAACCTTGATTTTGCGTTGGCTGTCTTGCCAGAACACCCGGATTTGCTGGCCTACAAACAAAAAGTACAGGATCGCTTGCAATCAGGGCTGCCATCGTTGCCATCCATCATGGCTATCGAGCGCAGACTCAACCCTTTTCTCAATTGCCATCGGCAGGATATCCGTCAGGCTGCGGAAAAACACTGTGGCATGCAGCTTGACAGCGAAGTGGCCGTCTTCGCCTGTTTGCGCCAGTGGAAGGACAACTTTTAACCGGCCCGGCCAGGCACAGGCATGCGAATATCCAGCCACAGAAAACCGCAATCGATGGTTTTTTTCATTCTCTTGTTGCCCGACTCAGGCTATCATAGCGACGTTTGTCGACACTAAAAACGAGGACGAATCATGGGGATACTTGATAATAAAAAAGCGCTGATTGTGGGCGTGGCCAGCAACCGTTCCATCGCCTGGGGCATTGCCGAAGCATTACACCGGGAAGGCGCTGAACTGGCTTTTACCTATCAGAATGACAAGCTGAAAAAACGCGTGGATAAAATTGCCGAAGCCACAGGCTCTTCTCTGGTCTTGCCATGTGATGTCAGCAGCGACGAACAGATTAATGCCGTTTTTGACGCCATCGGGCAGCAATGGGACGGGTTGGACATCATAGTCCATTCAGTGGGCTACGCCCCTAGGGAATTGCTGCAGGGCAACTATGTGGATAGTGTCACCCGTGAAGGCTTTCTAACCGCCATGGATATCAGCGCCTACAGTTTTGTGGCGCTGGCCAAAGGTGGTCGGGAGTTAATGCGGGGACGCAATGGTTCCTTGCTGACCCTTTCCTACCTGGGCGCTGTGCGCGCCATGGATAACTACAATGTCATGGGTGTGGCCAAAGCGGCTCTGGAAGCCAATGTGCGTTACATGGCCTACAGCCTGGGGCCGGAAGGCACCCGTGTTAATGCCATTTCAGCCGGTCCCATCAAAACCCTGGCCGCCTCCGGCGTTGGTGATTTCAGAAGAATGCTGGAAAATTCAACTGCCAAAGCGCCCTTGCGACGGAATGTGACCCAGGAAGATGTGGCCAATTCCGCTGCATTTCTTTGTTCAGACTGGGCCCGTGGCGTCACCGGCGAAATTCTGTATGTGGATTCCGGTTACAACATTGTGGGTAACTAGGGATTCACGCTGATTCAGCGGAGATGTAAAAAAGCCACCTGCAGGTGGCTTTTTTACATCTCCGTGTCACAGTTCTGGCTGATCGCCAGACTCGCACGCTTTTTACTGGTTAAACTTGTCCTCGAAAACCACAATATCCGCATCATTTTTCATTTGCTGTAATACCGCCTGTAAATCATTTTGAGCGGAATTACGCTGGATTTGGGCTTTTACAGCAGCCAGTTCGGCATCTGTCAGGGCGGATTCATCAGGTTCTTTAACACCTTGTAATTCAATGACGGCCACTTGACCCTGACTGAGGGGCACGACTTTGACCACCGGCTGGTCTGCCGCCGGCAGATCAAAAGCCTTGATTAACAGCTCCCGAGGGATATCCGTTTGTGTGCGAGATGCGGCTTTGACGCTATGCGCTTTCAAATTTTCTGTGGCTGCCAGTTTCAATAAATCTTTTCCTGACTTTATGGAGTGGGCCATTTTTTCACCAGCCGCCACAGCCAGTTCCTGCCCCTTGCGAGCTTTCAACGCCGCTATGATGGTGTTCCTGACCTCCGCCAGCGGCTTTTTGGCGGCTGGTTTGTGTCCAATCAGCTTGACAAAAGCGATATGGTTATCACCCAGGTCAATTACGTCGGAATTACGGCCATCCTCAAGCACTTCTGTGGAGAATGCCGCATTCTGAAAATTCGGGTGCGCTGCTATCCCGGTGGCGCTTTGCCGGTCAAAATAACCAGTTTGCTGAATTGGCACACCGGCTTTCTTGGCAGCCTCATCCAAGCTGTCATAAGATTCCAGCACTTGCGTTTCCAGCTCGTTGGCTTTATCAAGAAAGGCTTCATCCGCCTTGTTCAAGCGCAACTCCTGAGCCAACGCATCCTTGACTTCGGCATATTCCGGGTAAGGCGGAGTTTTAATAATGTGGTAACCAAACTGGGTTTTGACCGGTTCGGATATTTCATCATAACCCATGCTGAACAGGGCCTCGTCAAATTCCGGCACCATTGTGCCCTGAGCCACAAGGCCCAGATCACCACCTTTAGCCGCCGAGCCCGGGTCCTGTGATTCTGCTTTGGCCAAGGCGGTAAAATCAGCGCCATCCTTGAGTTTCCGGTATATTTCCTGAGCCTTTTGCAAGGCTTTTTCATCAGCTTCCTTGCTGTCATTCTCTGCTGTAATCAAAATATGCGCCGCACGCCGCTCTTTGGCGGCAGCCGGATTGGCTTTGCGTTCGTTATACAAATCGCGGATTTCATCGTCACTGACTGGCATATTTTTGGCCAGGTCATCCAAACTCAGTTCAATGTATTCCACATTGACTTGCTCTGGTTGCTGAAACTGATCACCAAATTCCTTGTAATAAGCTTCGATATCCGCCTCTGTTGGCTGATAGTCACCGGTAAATTTATCGGGCGATAATAGTACATAATCAAAATCCCGGGTTTGTCTGGCCAGCTTCCAGATCTGCCGGGCTTCTGTATCCGTGGCGAAAGCCGATGCCCGGATCAAATCCGGGATGGCGCCTGCGGCCATGTCGTCACTAAGTGTCTGCTCGAAAACCCGGGCGCTTTGACCGCGGTTACGCAGGAAATTGGCATAGGCTGCTTTGCTGAACTGGCCGTCCACCTGAAAAATCGGGGCCTGCTGGATCACATCGCGCAACTGCTGCGGGGTAATAATGAATCCGTCCTTGGCCGCTTGTTGGCGTAACA
>Ga0256839_1000735_pt1 | contig 41978 bp, 32 predicted proteins | sample 354166metaG_FD_185968 | JGI IMG/M metagenome (GOLD analysis project Ga0256839, IMG submission 185968) | Hydrothermal vent microbial communities from Mid Atlantic Ridge, Atlantic Ocean - 354-166 | ecosystem: Environmental > Aquatic > Marine > Hydrothermal vents | place: Atlantic Ocean: Mid...
TAGCCAATAAAATATCCGAGATCTTCGATTTAGATGTAAAAATGATAGTCTCAGTAGTTCTAAAGGACAACGAAATACTGAAAATCTTTAACTTGAATCAATTGCTTTTGACTACCGAAACTTGAGTTAGAGTACTTGCACTTGGTGCTCCCTTTTTCCAGTTGAATATATCTCTAATCACCTCATCTGATCTCAACATCCCATTATGAGCTAATCTCTGAGAGCCTAATACAACACTAAATAGAAAAGCTTCTACAATATCCAAAGAATCAACCCCTCTGTTCGAACCAGGCTGCGGCAAAGGAAACCCTCCCAAAAACTCGTGCAATCCAAGCATGTCATACACACTTTTAAACAGGTGAATTCCTCCCCAAGGAGATATCTTTTTACCGGTAAATTCAATGAGTAGTTTGCGCAACATTTTCTTACATATTTTATCTACAAAAAATACTGAAAATCAGCAATTTCAACCTTACCTAATCCATCCTATTGCACGGATTGGGTTGCAGTGAGCTCAAACGGAAGTACCGGGGTACTTCCGTTTTCTTTTTGCCCCAGCCGCTAGTGTTTTTGTAATTTGGCCCGGCTTTCAGTACACATTACTTACAGCGCTGCTATCAATTCCATTTTTTATGGCAAAAATCGACATTCAAGCCAACATCAACGAAGACCACCATAAATTGGCCATCAGTGAGTTGCAGAATCGGTTGGTGCGCATCCGGCTGGGCGGCGGTACCAAGCGCATCAAAAAACAACAAGAACAAGGCAAGCTTACGGCCCGTGAGCGCATCCACTACTTGCTCGACGAAGGCAGTGAATACATCGAAATTGGCTCTTTTGCTGGTTATGAGATGTACGACGACTACGGTGGTTGCCCCGCCGGTGGCGTCATCGTGGTAATCGGATACGTGAGTGGCCGCCAGTGCGTAGTCGTCGCCAACGACGCCACAGTGAAAGCTGGTGCCTGGTTTCCCATCACAGGTAAAAAAAACCTGCGCGCCCAGGAAATTGCCATGGAAAACCGCATTCCCATCATCTATCTGGTCGACAGTGCCGGTGTGTTCTTGCCCATGCAAGACGAGATCTTCCCCGACAAAGATCACTTTGGCCGCATCTTCCGCAACAACGCCGTCATGTCGAGTATGGGCATTCCACAGATTGCCGCCATCATGGGCAGCTGCGTAGCCGGTGGTGCCTATCTGCCCATCATGTCCGATGAGGCCCTCATCGTAGAAGGTACTGGCTCTATATTTCTGGCGGGCCCCTATTTGGTGAAAGCCGCCATCGGCGAGGAGGTGGATAAAGAAACGCTGGGTGGCGCCCGCACGCATTCCGAGATCTCAGGCGTAACCGACTACAGGAGTGCCAACGATCAGGAGTGCCTGGACACCATACGCGATATCATGAGCAAGTTGGGCCACTTCCCAAAAGCAGGTATCGACCGCACCACACCCAAGTCCCCCGAGCGCCCCGCTACCGACCTACTACGCCTGCTGCCCGCCGATCGCAGTAAACCCTACGACATGGTAGAGCTGCTCAAATGCATCGTCGATGAAGGCAGCCTCACTTTCTACAAAAAGGACTACGGCAAAACACTTATCTGTGCCTATGCCCGCATCGATGGTTGGTCGGTAGGTATTGTAGCTAATGACCGGAAAATAGTCAAAAACGCCAAGGGAGAAATGCAATTCGGTGGCGTCATCTATTCCGACTCGGCTGACAAAGCCGCCCGCTTCATTATGAACTGCAACCAAAAGCACATCCCCCTGGTCTTCTTTCACGACGTGACAGGCTTCATGGTGGGCTCGCGATCCGAACACGGCGGCATCATCAAAGATGGGGCTAAAATGGTCAATGCCGTAGCTAACAGTACTGTGCCCAAGTTTTCAGTGATCGTAGGTAACTCCTACGGTGCAGGCAACTATGCCATGTGTGGGCGTGCCTACGATCCGCGCCTAATCGTGGCTTGGCCCTCGGCCCGCATTGCCGTAATGGGTGGCGAGCAGGCAGCCAAAACACTGTTGCAGATCGAAGTATCGGCCATGAAGAAGCGCGGTGAAGAAATTGCCCCCGAGCGCGAAAAAGAGCTACTCGATAAGATCACTGCCCGCTACGAACATCAAACTACGCCCTATTATGCTGCTGCCCGCCTTTGGGTGGACGAGCTGATCAATCCGCTCGACACGCGGCGCATTCTCTCGCAAGGCATCGCCATGGCCAACCACCGGCCTATCGACCACTTCAATGTAGGCGTCATACAGACCTAAACACATGCACTTGTTTATCAGTAGGCCCGTAGCGCCACATAGCCCACTCAGTCTCTTCGCACGGCAGAGAGGTTATGCACTCACCGCACTGAGTTTGCTCGCGTTCGAAGGGCTACCTTTTGCCTTGCCCGATGATCCTTGGCCTGAGTGGCTTTTCTTTTACAGCAAGCGAGGTGTGCGCTTTTTCTTTGCACGTCTTTCAGACTTGCGGCAAGCACTTCCCTCTTCTCTACGTTTGGCCGCCATCGGTCCTGCTACAGCACACGCCATTCGCACTGCTGGTCATACTGTCGACTTCATAGGCACTGGCCAACCCGATGCTACAGCACGCGCCTTTCGGCAAATAGCACGCGGCCAACGCGTGTGTTTCGTCCGCGCTGAACAATCGCGACAATCAGTCCAGCAACTCGTCGCCGACGCCTTGGAAGTAATCGACCTGGTGGTCTATCGCAACAGCATCCGTAAAGAGGTGACCCCGCCCCCAGCACAACTGCTCATCTTCACCAGCCCACTCAACGCCGAAGCCTGGTACCAGCAACGCCCCCCACGACCTGATCAACTGGTGATAGCCATTGGGCCTACCACAGCGCGCAAGCTACATGAGCTGGGCATCGAGCAGGTGCACGTAGCGCCGAGCCCCAGCGAACATGTCATTGTCGAGCTGCTGCAACAGCTCACCTAATCCATGCACAGCACAACCTTTGCCTTACAAGGCGAATTTCAAGAATTTAACACGCCTACAGCGACAAAGGGCAGTACCAAAATCAAAAAATTGAAAGAGCTTTGACAGCATCAGATCTACACACCACGTAAAATCCATTGGATGAGACGCCTCTACACATTGCGAGAGCTCATGGCATGGTGCCTGGCCATCGGCTTGGCCATAGCTGGCGTGCGCTGTGGGCTGCAGCAGCCGCGCGATCCCGTGTTTCGCAATCTCGGCCCACAGGCCACTTATGTAGGCATGGAGACGTGCCGCTCGTGCCATCCAGAACAATATGCCGATTTCATCCAGACGGGCATGGGGCAGTCGTGGGGTTGCGCCCCTCAACACAGCAAAGCTACTTTTGGTGCTCATGCCGTAGTGTACGACTCGATCCGCCATTTTTGGTATCATCCTTTTTTGCGCGACAGTGCCATGTATGTGCTCGAATACCGTCTTGAACAAGGTGATACCAGCTATCGCCGCATAGAGCGCATCGACTACGTCGTAGGTTCGGGCCAACACACCAATTCGCACCTTATCGAGCGCAACGGTTACCTCTACCAGGCGCCAATTACGTGGTACGTGCAGGAAAATCGCTGGGGCCTTGCCCCCGGATTTACCGAATGGGGCAATCCGCGATTTGGCCGCTGGATTGGGGCCGAATGCGTCACCTGCCACAACCACTTGCCAGAGCAAGTGCCCGGATCGATCAATAAATTTCAGCGCATGCCGCTGGGCATTGCCTGTGAGCGCTGCCACGGCCCTGGCTCCATCCACGTAGCAGAAAAGCTCGCTGGCATTGTAGTGGATACTGCCACCCAAGTAGATGGCAGTATCGTCAATCCCCGCAAGTTGCCACGTCGCCTCCAGCTCGACCTGTGCCAGCGCTGCCACCTACAAGGTATCGCGCTGCTGCGGCCAGGCAAGACCTTCTACGACTTTTGGCCGGGCATGCAGCTCGACTCGATCATGCAAGTATGGCTACCGCGCTACGCCGACTCCGATAGCCGCTTCATCATGGCTTCACAAGCCGACAGGCTCAAGCAAAGCGCCTGCTTTCGCCAAAGCGAACAGCTCACCTGCCTGAGCTGCCACCACCCACATCACAGCGTACAGCTCACGCCGCGCAAGCGCTTTATCGATGCCTGCCGCAAATGCCACAAAGGCCCAGTCACGCAAGTCTGCAGTGCACCTGCCCAAGCTATCCGACAAGCCCAACAAGATTGCATCAGCTGCCACATGCCTACCTCTGGCACAGCCGATATTCCCCATGTACGCATCACCGACCACCTCATCGGCAAGGCCACCGCCCGCCGTCATCTCTTTGGCGAAAGCCAGTTGAATAAAGACCAGGAATTCCACGAGCTCAAGCTACTATCAGGCAATCGCGCCACCCCACTCGACCGCGCCCGTGCCTTTTTGGCCCTATACGACAAATATCTGCCCGCACCTTTTGTTCTCGATTCAGCAGCACACTACTTGGAGATGAGCACAACCGATGAACCATACTACACCGAGGTGCGCGTCCACCTGCTGTTCAACCGCGCCGACTACAAGGCGCTGCTCGCTCTGGCCCAACAGTGGCATCCCGAGCAAATCGAACAAGCCTGGACGGCCTACCGTGTGGGCGAAGCCTGCCTCAAAGAACAACGCGCCATGCTGGCATTGCGCTGGCTGCAGCGCGCTTGCGAGCTACTGCCACTTCATTTGGACTTTCTGGAAAAATTAGGAGCTGCTCAGATGATGGCCCGCCAATATGCAGCAGCTCAACAGACTTTTTTGCGCGTATTGGCAGAATATGCTGATAGGCCCGTCAGCTGTCTCAACCTTGGTTGGTTGGCCGCGCTGCGCGGCGACTACAGCGAAGCGCGTGCATGGTACCTGCGTGCCCTGGCGCTTGATCCCGACTATGCCTTGGCAAAGGAGAACCTACGTGCCTTAGACAGCTCATTGCAGCAGCTCAATCATTGAGGAGCTTGCGCCAATGTGGCATTGGCTGCAATATCTCCTCGAGCGACCAGTCCACCTCCCGCTCAAATGGCGCTTTGCGGTAGCGGCAATCGGCCTTTCGGCAAATGCTACATGCCCGTGGCGGCTCGCAAGGATCTGCATGAATAAACAACTCCACAGGTTGGCCTAAGCACTGCGCTACAGCTGCCTCAAAAGCCTTCACTTCGGCATGCGCCTGCCGCAAGGTATAGTACCACGGCAAGCTCAAGTGGCAGTCGATGTGCAAGGTAGCCCCATACTTGATGATGCGAAAGTTGTGCAAGTCCACCCATTCGGGCTTCCACTGCTGGTGTAACAGCTCGAGCACTTTGGCAATGAGGGGTTCGTCAGCTTCATCCATGATGCCTGCCGCTGCCCGACGCAACAACTGCACCCCTGTATGCACAATCCATCCACCAAAAGTAATAGCCACTACATTGTCAATCCACTCAAGGCCCGTCCATTTAATAAGTGCCAGCCCGAGGACCAGACCTGCCGATGTCCATGCATCGCTCATCAAGTGTTTGCCATCAGACACCAGCGTAAGGCTGTGATGGCGCTGCCCAGCCCATACCAATGCCTTGCCCATCGCCCAATTGGCCAGGCCTGCCACACTACTGACCCACAAGCCCAAGCCCAGCTGTGCAAGCGGCTGTGGCTCAAAAAAATTGTATCCTCCTTTACCCACCATCGCGATGCCCGCCACGATGATGAGCAGCCCTTCCAACCCCGCTGCCACGAACTCCACCTTGCCATGCCCATAGGGATGGTTGCGATCGCGAGGCTGCGATGCCAGATAAAGGCTAAACAACGCAAAGCTGCCCGCCATCACGTTGGCAATGCTCTCTACTGCATCCGACAAGATGGCATTCGAGTGTGTTTGCCACCAAGCATAAAACTTGGCTACCACCAGCAGCAGGCTACTACCCAACACCAATGCCTGCAGGCGAAATGCTGGATGGCGCACTCCATGCATCAGCGCTTCACTTTGTAGCTACCACCTTCTTCGATAATGGCAATAATCTGCTCACAAGTCAGCTGATCCGGATCATATACAAAGGTACCCTGCCCTTCTGGATAGCGCACATAGGCTTCATACACTCCCGACACCGACTCAAAGCGGTTGCGAATATTCATCGCACAATGATCGCAACTCATACCCTCAATTCCGACGCTAAGCGTAGCTGCATGATCGGGGTATTTCTTCTTTCTAAATGCCTTTTTGATCTTATCAAACATATAAATATGTATTTTACAAATGTAAACCTTTCGGCAAACTGTATCACCAGCACAAAAATGCATGCCCTATGTGCGCATGAAAAGTGATAAAAAATACAAAATGCATTTTCTGGCATACGCACTACCCCACTAAGACAAATAGCGCACGTTTTTTGCATGTAAATGCACAGCGTATCTCTACATACGCCAATTCCCCCAACAAACACCTCATATATCGCCGATCGCCAAGACCATTTCGGTTCGATTTTTGGCATGTGTATACACTTCCAAGCCCGATATTGTTGATGGTAAAGGATATCTGCATGCGCCCTTTGGCTGAGTATTTCGCCTTACTCACTTTGACAGCTACCTTGTGGTGGCCTGCAGGGCTTGTAGCCCAAAACAACCTATCTGTTCAATACAGCAACAGCAATTCCGTACCAGATGCACTGACTGTATGCGGCTCAGTGGACACTGCACAAGTGACAATCACCTTGTCGGGCCAGTCACCTGCTACGCGCAGCCAACTCACAGCTACTTGCCACTTGTTTCAGGGCATTCGATTTGCTGGACTTGACACCAGTGCCACCACACCTGGCGTGACATTACTCGATGATACTAACCCCAATGTGCCTGTATTCGCGCTGCCCGACCTGAGCCCCGATGGGATCACCCACGTACAAATCGGATACTATATCTATGCCGATTGCGAAGTAGTGGACACGCTTGCGCAAAACGGCATGCTCGACCTATACGACCTGTGGCAATTCGACTATAGCCTCAATGGCCAATACTTGAGCGAACAACACACTACAGCTTCTTATCGCGATGCGCTGGCCATTCCTTTTTTTACTATCAGCACCCCGACCGACATACCGCCAATGGCTACAGGTGACTGCTCCACGCGCCAACTCGTAATATCTAATAGTGCACTCAACGGCAGCACCGACACTTTGTGGTATACTACTATACAAGGATCTGGCCTCAGCCTACAGCTCCTTGAAGTCAATGGCATGCCCATAGACCTACAGGCCATGGCGGGGCCATTTGGCGACACCAGCTACACAGCGGCTTTGTCTGGTGAGGTCTTTGTAGCCAACAGCTACGGCAATGGCGACACCACATTTGATCCAAACGAAGCCCTAACCATTACCGAGCACTTCCGCGTGGTAGATTGTACGGGGGGTACCGAAAGCACCCATGCCATCGGATGGGGCTGTTCGGGACAACTATGTGCACAGGCCACAATTGTCGATGTGGTGCCTATTGGCGAAGGCAGTCCAAAGGTCGCATTCAGCACAGGTGGTAGCCTCGCCAACACTTACGGCGGCTACTGTGCCGATGGCCACACGACCATCACCATCAGCAACGACGGCATTGAGTTTGACCCGGGCTTTGGCGCCATGTACGACTTGTGGGCCGGCATTGGATTGGGTGGCACCTTTTCCGTCGAAGATGGGCGTTATCGCATCACAAGCCTGCGCATCGCTGGGCAAGACCTCAATGTGAGTACCTATCCTTTGCTCGCATTACATGGCCATCCAGCCTTCGCCACCGACCCTGACGGAACAGGTGGCCTAGCCGACCTCGATGGCGATGGCTGGTTCGACGATCTACCTGTAGGGCAAAGTATTGAGCTAACAGCTTTTTACGAAGTAAACTGCACAGCAGCTGATATGCCTACCGACGATGCGTACAACTCCAACTTCGGCACCGCTTTTCATGGCCGTATCCGATATACCGATGCCTGCCAACAAACGATTACAGCACCTCATTCCAACTTCTTCACACCTACACTCAAACGCAACTCCTTTAGCAACCCCGCTCCGCCCGATGCCTTTGTCCTGACCGACACCTTCACTTTACGCCATCGCCAAAACAGAACTGCACGATTCTTCGAGCCCCTATGCGATGGGCAAGGTCATTGGATCGTGAAAGTACACTTACCGCAGGGCATCCATCCCATCATCGACCAAGTGAGCTGGACGCACACCGGAGGTGAAATAGCACTTCCCAGTAGCTATGAATTTGAAGACAGTTTGCTCACACTCACCTTTGGCGACAGCACGATCAGCAGCTTTAATGGCGACTTTGAACTCAATCTGCCATTAGTAGCCGACTGTTCAGCTGCAGGTCGCCAAGCCAATGTCACACTCGACATCACCTATGTATGCCCTACCTGCGACTGCATCCACAACTGGTACTGTGGCACCATCGAAGGCCCTCAAATACACGCCAACAGCCCGCCTTGCCCGCCTGAAGTGCTCATTTGCGAAAGCGGCCTGCGCACCTACCACTTCGACGTGGCGCGCACCACCTTTGGCTTTGCCGACCCCAACTTCCAAACCCCTATTGATCCTGATCAGGCCAATAAAAAGGTGGCCATCAGTTGCGATTCGGTGCTCATGCAGGTGCGCAGTGTAGTGGGCAATGTACCCTTGGACGACTCCATCGGCATCGCCATCACTTACGACAACCCCGATGGCACCGATGATGTAGCCGAACTCTTCCTCTTTGGCCATGGCCAGGTGATCTTTACTACCACTGATAGCACATACCTCTGTGCACTCAACAGCAGTCAGCTGACGATCCACCACATGGGCGCCCGCAAGATGTTGCAGTTCGACCTAACACCTTGTCTCGATGCCTTAGGACTTACGCTGATGCCCGGCGACAGCCTCGATTTCTACGCCACCTTTCAGCTCAATCCTGATGGGCCTTACGAGCTACAGTTTCGCCAGGTGCCCCAACTCAGAGCCTGGGCATTCGCCCAAATTGGTGGGCAAACATACCGTTGTGATCATTTCGGTACCGACTTTACTGTAGCCAAGACGCGTACGGTGTTCGACTACCCCAACAGCAGCGCCTTTCCAAAAGGCTGCGATAGCACCACACTTGATTACCGCCTCATCGTAGCGAATAATGGCTTTAACAACTGGTTTACCGGAGAATACCGGCAGGCCATGCACTTTGACAGCATCACCTTTGATTTCGAACCCAGCATATTACAAGCCTTTGAAGGAAAAAACGTAGCAATTTCTATACCTGGCCATCCCTATTTTCACGATCAGTTTTTCGATCTTCCGCCACTTGACAGTTTTCCTGATGGACACTACATAGTCCGTTTCGATACGCTCAACTTCAGCCCCTCCCTCAATGTTGTGCAGAACTACGCAATGCACTTGCGCATTACACTACAGCCCCACTGTCAGACAGCTTTGGCTAGTACACAAGGCAATGGCATCTTTCAGTTTGCACCACGTGTCTGGTTTGAAGATCGCAGCTACGCCGCCCATATTGGATCGGGCAGCTGTGTAGCACCAAAGATGGAAAGTGCTGGCAACTTACTCACCTATACGGATCCACCAGCGCTGTCCATAAGTGCTTTGACATCCACGCAATACGAACTCATACAAGATACAGCTTGCTGGACGGTACAAGTGTGCAATACCAGCACGGAATCTCATACAGGTGTTGTGTGGCTATCGCTCGATGACCCCACACACAATGCCCCAGTAGTGGCCGTATATGATCATACGCTGCCCGACACCGCTTGGGCTATCCCGATCTTCGAAAGCCCTGATGGCCGGCGTTATTGGCTAAGCAGTCCGCTGTCGCCAGCCACACCCCAATACGATTATGCCGACATCTGTCGCGTGTATCGCATTGAAACGCAGATGGAAGCATGCATTCCTTGGCAAGGCAGTATAGTAGCAGGATGGAGTTGCGAGCCCGTGCTCTTAGCCAATATGGGGGCTACTATCGACACTTCATGCCCACTCGTTCAGCTTCCCGTAGCAGTACTGCCGCAAATGCCATTTATAGAAGCTGATATGGTGGATCAGCCCCTCACGCATCCCGACATCTGCGATACAACTGTACTTACCATACTACTGCGCAATACCGACCGAGGCACCGCCTATGATTTAACCACCGATCTATTCTTGCCTTTATCTGGTGCTACGCTCTTAGCCCAAAGTATCGAGGTGGCATGGCCTGCAAATGCCAACTTCCAGGCCGTAGTGGCTGCTCCCGAATTCATGGGGCACACTGCGCGCGGCCAACACTACCGATTTAACGGCTTTGATGCCTTGCATCCTTGGCTGGCCCAATACGGCCTACCTGGCTTCAACCCCGATCAGCCATCCGACTCTAACGAACTGAGGCTTCGATTTGCCTTCGTGACCGATTGTGCTTTCCGTTCTGGGGATTTGGCATACTATCAGTTCGAAGCACGCAATGGCTGCGATCAACCATCTAATTTTGAAGCGGGTGAATCGTTTCCCCTTTTTATTGCAGGTGCCGAACCGCCACTTGACCAACTCTACCAAATCGAGCTGTTGGGCAGTAGTCCTATCGTGCCACAAGCACCCCACACCCTACACCTGCAAGTGCGCAAGCTCACCGCTGCTCCTGCCGACACTACCGCCCACATCAGCATCACCCTACCTGCTGGTGCCACTTATATAGTAGGTAGCACTCAAGGACTCAGCCCAGGCTTTGCCCCTTCCGATCCCGAGATTCAGGTGCAAGGGGCCGTACAAACGCTTTTATGGCCACTACCCGCCACAATGGTCCAAGACGAGACTGTTCAACTGTCTTTCAGCTTTACAGCTCCCGAATTTCCCTGTACACAGTCGCAAGCTGAATTAGCTCTTGCGGTCTTGCTGCGACGCGAGCTGTACTGCTCCAGCGAAGAGTCTTTCTGCGAGGTGGCCACCATCGTCTCTGCTGGCGGCACACAATTGATCACCTTGCCTATTACCAGCAATGTGTCGTTGTCTGTGCAGCAGCTGCGCAGTAGCTGCACTGATTTGGGCGAACAGATCAATGGGCAGATCCAGTTCTCCAGCGCAGCACTCGATTTAGCTGGCCACACCTTCACACTCGAGCTCCTGTTCGACGCCAACGGCAACGCACAACCCGACAGCACTGACTTAATACTACTGAGCCAAGAGGTAGGCCCCCTTTTGGGAAATGGCGACACAGTCAGCTGGCATGCTCTGCTCAGTCCACAGCAAGCATGTAACCTCATCGTGGTCGCTCATAGTGCTGATAGCGCCGTATGTGGCCTGCCATGGCTGGCACTTCCATCCCCAGTATTGACTTTGGGCGAGCCACAACACATCTATTGCGGCCCTGGCCCCGACACGCTATGGCTATACACCGACAGCTGTAGCCTCTTAAACCAATACAGTATCAGCTGGACGACAGCCTCACCTCAGGCTGACCTTCTATGGATTGACAGCAGCGGCACCACCGCACAGCTGGTAGTGAGCTACAACCACACATCACCTGATACCATTATGGTCCTGCGCCATATCACGCGGCCACAATGCGAGGCCACTACTACAGATACATTGCGCCTCATCCGTAGTGGTGGCGTCAGCCTCGAGATTCCTCCATCGCTTTTTGTCTTGCCCGGCGACTCTATCCTACTCCCACTAGAGGTAAGTGGTGGCCTACCACCCTACCAAATCGATTGGCAACCCGACAGCACACTTTCTAACGGAGATGTGGCCCAGCCCATAGCCTTTCCCGATCAGCCCACCACCTATACGGCCACCGTAACCGATCTGCTGGGCTGCACCGCACAAACTCAAGTACAGTTGCTGCTGCAAAACCCCATTGTGGCCACGCTCACCCCTACCGATACTGCTATTTGCGCAGGCACACCTCTTGCAATTACCGGCAACGGCGGTGACCACTTTTATTGGTTTGAATCTCACACCAACGCGCAGCACGGCACGCTCAGCGACAGCACTGGTGCACAAATCACCTTTTTGGCACAAGCCCCTGGCACCTACACCATTGGCGCGATAGCTACCGACGAGGCTTTTCCTGGGTTCTCCGATACAGCCTTTGCCACCATTGTCGTACACCCACTGCCCTATTTCACACTTTTGCCCCCTGATTCTACCTGCATCGATCTACTCACTTGGCTTGCACTTTCAGACATACCCGATACGGCAAACTATCTCATCAACTGGCAACCCAGCCCCACTATTGGGCAAGGAACGCCCACAGTAGCTTTTTCGACAAACGACACGCTGAACGTCAGCGCTACTGTCAGTACGCCTTTTGGCTGCAGCCAGACACAGGCACTCACACTCGTACCAACAGGCTGTAACTGCTCGCTCAGCCCTACCGATACGGTATATCTACAAGCTTCTGCCTGCACATACTCAGCCGATTTATGCCTGCCTATTGGGCCCGGCCTACTGGGGCGTTATGCATTCACCGTCGATGGGCAGCCATGGTCCATGCCACTTCATGGCTGCTCGTTCCAGTTTCAAGGCGTGTACACCTGGGCGACGCTCTTTGGGCAAGGGCAAGCAGGCACTTACCTTGTCGAAGCGTGGCCTGTAGGGAACGACACCTTCAGTTTCAGCTTTGAGAGCATCGATGCACTCATCGATAGTATGAACCTCTTCGACAACGATGGTCAGTGGCAAGCCGACCCCAATGGCGGCCCCTTCATCATAGGTGGCACACCAAATGTGAGCTATGGCCCGATGCAAGTCATCTTACTCGATCTCAACATCAGCAACACTCTCGGGTTCAACCAGCAGTACCTACCCACAGCCTTTGCACTTCCACTCACTACAGGCCTCCACACGGTGATCGCCACCGATACCCTAAGTACTTGTTCCGACACCATCCAGGCCTGGGTGTGGTGTACCCTGACTGACACGCTGAGCTTGCAATGGCCGCTCAACCTACAGGATACTTTCTGCCTTTCGGCAAATGAACTGGCAGGGCCGCTCACACAAGCTCTTTTGGCTTGTCCACCACCTACTAATGCCCAAATCCAGTTAGTGCAAGATAGCTGCCTATTGATTAGCCCACAACAATTGGGCACAGACACCTTCTGTATTATCTTTTGCGATAGCCTCGCCATATGCGACACCACAGTGATTGTACTACAAATAGTGCCCGATCCGCTCTTGATCCTCAAAGACACCATTATTGTAGGGCAGCAAGGCAGTTGGTGTGTGGATACGAGCGTGCTCGATCTATCTACTTCACCGACTGCGATGTACAGCGCCTGCCCCACGCCTGTCAATACCGTTGGCTGGAATATCGACTCACTTTGCCTCTTCTACCAAGGCCTACAGGTAGGTACCGACACTACTTGCCTGTCGATTTGCGATAGTTTGAATACTTGCGACACCCTGCTGTTTGCCGTTACTGTCTTATCGGGGCAAATCGTATACGACACGATCCGATTGGGGTATGACACGACATTGTGGTGCTTCGACACTACGCAGCTAATTGGCCCCAAACAGCTGGAAGTACAGTGCAGCCCACCGCCTTTTCCCTCAGTGCAATTTGAGCTTGACACGACTCAGTGGTGTGTGCAATGGAGTGGCTTGCAGGTAGGTACAGACACTACATGTACACTGCTAAGCGATAGCATTGGCCAGGCCATACGCACCTATTTTATCGTCACGGTGATCGACATACAACCACAAATCATTTGTGATACAGTGTTTGTAGGCATGACGCGTTACTATTGCTTAGATACCAGCGAACTGCCCGGCACGGTGCAATCCTTCGACGATGCTTGTGCTTCACTCAATGGACAACACGTAGATTTCTTCTTCTTACAAGATAGCTTGTGCGTAGAATACACGGGGCTAAGCGAGGGACAAGACAGCGCCTGCTTCGTCCTGTGCGATGCAAGTGGCATATGCGACACAACTTACTTCTGCATTTCTGTGGCACCCTACCACGGCCCTCCCAAGGCCAACAACGACCTATTCTGCCATCCCGGCACGCCTATGGGCACGCCTATTGTACTCGACATACTGGCCAACGATACCATTTACGGCGGCTTGCAACACATCGAGATACTGACACAACCCGAATCTGGCGATGCCGTGGCCATTCTAAACCTCGACCGAAGTACTACACTCATCCCTGATCCTCCCTTTTGTGCACGCATCGAATCGTTCACCTATCGAGTGTGCAACCCCATAGCCTGTGACACTGCTACAGTACAAGTATGCATTGAGTGCCTCGATGTGCAGCCCTTTTCCGCAGTATCGCCCAACAATGATGGTTACAATGATACCTTCTACATTGGCCGGATAGAGGATTTTCCCGACAACTACCTGCGCATTTACAATCGCTGGGGCCAATTGGTATACGAACAGCGGGGCTACCAAAACGACTGGCCGGGCATTTGGAACGAAGACAAACAGCTGCCCGATGGTACCTACTTCTTTATTTTGGAATACGACGATGGGGGTGTGCGCAAAGTGTTGCGCGGCTTTTTCGAGCTGTTCCGATAAAAGATCGAGACGCAGCGTGCATTGAAAGCTGCGTCCCGATACACTCTTACCTGTTTAAGTATTGCCAAAGGGAAGCCCGATTTTACATCCAAAACTGATGTTCGAGCCAATACCAAGCAATACCTGCAAAATAGCCTAGCAGTGCAAGCCACGTCATTTTTCGCATGTACCACAAGAAGTCGATTTTCAGAATACCCATGATGGCCACACCCGCTGCCGATCCAATGATGAGTGCACTGCCACCCGTACCAGCACAATAGGCCAATAATTCCCAGAATGGGTGATCTACTGGATAGACATCCATGGGGTACATACCCATAGCACCTGCTACTAATGGCACATTGTCTACCACAGCCGACAACAAGCCAATCAAGGTGTTGATGATGTAGATATTGCCATCAAAAGTTTTGTCGAGTGCCTGTGCCAGTTGCCCCAAATGCCCAGCTGTTTGCAGGCTCGCCACAGCCAACAAGATGCCGAGAAAGAACAACACACTGGGCGTATCTATGCGCCGGATGACTGCTGCTACTGAGAGTGTATTCTTGACCTCAGGGCTCTTTGTTCGATGGATCACCTCAGTGACCACCCATAATATGCCCAAGCTCAACATCATGCCCATAAAAGGCGGCAGATGCGTGAAATTTTTAAATACTGGTACACTAAGCAGGCCTAACACACCCAAGGCAAAAATGAGGTATTGCTCCTTGCTGGTCACGTGAGGTTCATTGCGATGGGCCTCATCCAACACCACGGGCCGCTTGATCTTTCCCTTCATGAATATGGAGACCACTAATAACGGCACCAATAAGGCCAACACACTCGGCACAAATACTGCCTTGATGATGTTCAGCTCAGTGACCTGCCCGCCAATCCACAGCATGATGGTAGTCACATCACCAATAGGTGACCACGCCCCACCCGCATTGGCAGCAATGACCACCATCCCACCAAAAAACCACAAATTTTCCTTCTTGCTCAGCAATTTGCGCAACAGCGCAGCCATCACAATAGATGTGGTCAGGTTATCGAGTGCTGCAGAAAAGAAAAACGCAATGATGGAGATGATCCATATGAGGCGTACCCTGTTGTCGGTAGTGATGCGATCAGTCACCACTTTAAAACCCTCGTGTGCATCCACTAGTTCCACGATGGTCATGGCGCCCAAGAGGAAAAACAGAATTTTAGCAATTTCGCTTATATGCTCTGCCAACGAATGTGTGATGTAGTGCATGCTGTCGCCATGTATATCCACCCCAGTTATTTCAAACACACTTTCGCCACCGATAACTAGTAGTGTCCAGGTAATCATACCGGCCAACAAAGCCGGTGCTGCTTTGTCAATGCGAAGGGGATGCTCGAGCGCGATCATCAAATAGCCTACCACAAAAACGACAATCATCAACCAGTACATACTCAGCGTTTTAAAGTTGGTTTTTAATTAAAGAATACCGTATTAATGAGGGTATCGCGGAGGTGGATGGGTGCCAAAAATAAAAAAGGCATACCAGATGTATGCCTTCTTGTGGGAAAGTGCCATAAAAAATTTGCCTATAGTACCACTTTTCAACACTCTTTTTGTGCCATAGGCCTGGCTCAATAACGCCTTCCCTTGAGCTTAAACAATCGCGTCATGTTGAAGCCAAAGTGGATATCTCCAGCAAGCCAGTTGCCACGTGTTTCGCCGATGAAGGCCTTTTCGATCATGCTTTGCGCATTGGTAAAGTGCAGCTGAAAGACGTGGCTACCTGTGTTGATGTCAAAACCAATACCCACAGGATCGTACTTGTCTGCAGCTAGTTGCCCAGGCAATTTGTAGTAGTACTCAGCTGTAACCGCTAAGTTTTTCGCGAGTTGGTAGCGCACTGCCACACCCATGGCCAGTACGTCGTTGTGTTCGTCGCGCGTATCCACCAGGTTGTAGTGGACCAATGTGGGCATGAACTGAGTGCTCAGCCGCTCGCTCCACTTACGTGCAATGAGCAATTGGTGTGAATAGGCCAAGCGCGATTGCACGGGTATTGGTATTTCGGGGTCTACAGGGCGAAGCATATGGGCAGCTACCGTCATCACGGCCGTAAGTGTGAGAGGTATGCGCTCATCTGCGGTTTGAGCTGCGATTTTGTACTTGACATAAGCATCGAGGTGCTTGCCATAAGTACTGCGCCCCACACCAATATTCAAGCGGTTGGTGATACCATAATCGAGGCCAAGGCGCATGGTGGCCTGGTCGAGGCCAAACAATTCGTACAGCCCCCCGTTGATGCGACCAAAGCGGTGCTCTATCAATAGCTCGAGCTCACCTTCGTAGAGTGTCTCGATCGAATGGCCATTGATGACGCGCAAGCCGCGAAAAGTGCGATGCACCAGGCTATTGTTTTGCGCAAGCGCAGTAATCCCACACAACAGGATCAGACAGCCCATCCATATTTCTTTCATACCAAGTACAAGTTTTGTGCTCCTTCAGCTACAGTCGATGTGCGGAAAAAGCAGACTATGTATGCTCAATTATTCGGTGCTCTAGCATCAATCCAAGCCTTAAACATCTCAATGGTACAGCTCGGCAGCTGGCTGCCAGCGGGTGGCATGGCGGCATAGCCATTTAACCACGCAATAGATCCGTAAAGTCTGCCATTTTGGGCGTAAGCCCGCACATTGTCGTAGCCTTCCAAATTCACATTGCCTTGTTGGCTACTATTGTTATGACATCCCAGACATTGCCCCTCCAATATGGGCAGCAGGTCGGCACTATAAGAGACATTTGTCGTATCACAAGTAGTGATTTCTGGGAATAAGTCTTGTCTATTGTCATAGTAGCAATTAGAGAAGACAGACATTGCCGTCAGCAAGTAGATTGGACCGACAACTTTTTTTAGCTCCATGGATTATAATGCGTTTAGGTTCGCTATTAAGAGGGTGCCTTTCGGATAAGTCCACCCATTAGCTCCCCCCTTTTTTCTCAAATCTCAAATTACATCAATCATTTGGCATCCCCAATTCAATCCATTTTCTAATCTGCTCAATTTGACATTCGGGCAATTTGCTGCCACTGGGTGGCATGGGTGCATAGCCGGCATCCCATTGGATTGAGCCGAGCAAGGCGCCATTGTCAGCCTGCGCCTTGACATGGTCATAGCCTTCGAGGTTAACGTCGCCCGACTGCAAGCTATTGTTGTGACAGCCCAGACAGTTTTGCTCGATGATAGGCCACACCACTCCACTAAAGGTAAAAGTGGTTGTATCACAGCCCGGGTTGCAAATGATGTTTTCTGCGCCTTGCTCGATCCAAGTTTTAATCGTGAGGTATTCCTGCTCGGAAAGTGGGCGCATGGGTGGTGGAGGCATGACATCATCATCGTCATCTTCACTACCCCATACGGCTAAATATTCTATCAACTCACTTTTATTGGGCTTGCCAGGACGCACTATTTCCATTGTACGTTCGTAATCAGTGAGCACAATGCCATCTTTATGGCTTTCCTCATCGTGGCAGCCACTCATAGCGCAATTGGACACGAGAATGGGCAACACCTGATACTGGAAGATTACCTTGTCGGGCGGGCAATCACCTCCCAAACTGTTTATGTCGGTTCCCGAACCTGTTGGATACAGGGGTTCGGTTTCACAGGATGTCCAAAGCATAGCGACTACTGTGCTCGTAAAGAGCAGACTACCCAGTTTTTTCATTTGGTGTTTTTTTAGATTCATTAATTTTTGCATATGGAAAATCTAAATACAATTGGCAACGCATCGCGACGACCTTCACTCAGTAGGCGACCAATAGAAAAAGGGGCCGCCAGGGTCGTCATTAGGTAAAGTGCCTCCTTCGGCACGTAGTTCGATGTAAGCACGCAGGTCTTCCACCTGTTTTTTACTCATGCGCTCCAAGGGGTAATGCGGCATATAAGGGCGATGTCCTGGAATGGCATAAGTGCCATAGGCAATGATCTGATACAGCGACATATGGCTATCCTTAGTGATGTACTTCTTCAGCCATTGAAAGGTAGTGCGCGCATCGTCTAAAATGAGATGTGACACACCGCCTGGCCTATGGCAATACTGACAGCTCAGCTCATAGAGATCCTTACCGAGGGCTGGATCGCCCTTGAAGCCGTATCCCTTCACCTTGTCGGGCGGTGCATCAAAGAAGTGTGCAGGGGACTTTTGTAGGTAGAGATTTTTAAGCCATTTGCGCCCTTCGTCGTAGCGAGCTGGCTGCCGACGCATGTCATTGAGGCGAGCCAGATCTTGATCGTCGAGTCCCAAGTCGCCCAGTGTCCACTGCAAGGTCCAGTAATATGCCAGCACAGCATCGATCTCCCAGCGTTCCATGGGGCGGCCCTGCGCACACTCTATGGCACAAAGCTGGATAGCTTCGCGTAAAGAGCGGTGTGCTCGTGCTATATGTTCCGAACCGTACTTGCGCACGTAGTCGTCGTTATACCAGTGCTCGCGATTGACGATGCCGCGAAAGGTAGTGCCCTGCAAAAAGGGTAGCTTCTTCTTTTTGACGTAGGGCAGCCGTGCTTCGGGATCACTAACGCGCAAATCGGGGTCTTCGCGTTCCAGATTATGGCATGATGTACACACATAGTATTTGCTGACGTATTTACTGCGTTTGCCATCGGGACCGATTGTACGACCGTACTTGACAATTTCTTCTCCCCATTTGACCATCTGCTGGTCGAACCGCAACCGGTGGTCCGGGTAGGGCTCACCCATCGCCCACAGTACTTCATATAGGGGCGTATCTTGCGTCCAAGCAGCATCGTTGGAAGTTGTGGGTAGCTCCAAGTCAAAAGCAACCCAGACTGTAAGCACAAATAGCCCCCCCATTGCTTTGAACACCCAGCTCATAGAGTCGACCATTTTGTATTTTAATGCTCTTTACGGAAAAGCTATGAGTTGAGGTTGCTTGTGGGCAAAAAATCCTGGCGACACCAAGCCCATGTATTTGGGAACAACTACAAAAAACCGCGATTTGAGAAAGTGATAGCCAAAAAAATGGGGGGACGCCCCGAATGGGGCATCCCCTCTACAAATTCCTAACAAATGGATTCGCCTAATCTACCACTATCGTAGTAGCCTTGTCTCTTGAAAGACCGTTTACAGTAGTAACCACAGCGCGAATCGTAATTTCCTTTCCGGAAGTGCCTGTCGGAATGGTATAAGAGGTTTCGAGCACATCCACACTGCGGGCCGGATCGAAGCGCGTGGGCTGCGTAGCCGTGTGTATCAGTTTTTCATTACCATCAATAGTTTCAAATATTTCGACACTGGCCACATCATCTCTAGACCAATAATAGATGCTAATGAGCGCCTCATCGCCTTCGGCAAAAGACGTTGCTGTGCTGTTTGCTGGCTCGACCAAAACGTCCTGTATGAGGGGATAGAAATAACCATCGGTATCGACGTTATCGCTAATCCAATCGCTCTCTTTGTAACAGGAGCTCAACAGGACCATGTATACAGCCACATACAATATTTTATTCATTTCAGTCATTTTTTACTCGTGAAAAATAAAGAATCCACTACATCATTACTCGCTAAACCACATGGGAGTGGTGAAGTCTTTTCGGTGCAACGCTACATTTTGCGGGTTACGCGTCTCTTCCGTGACGGGGTAACGCGCACGCTGGCCTGGTAGGTTTCGACCGTTGTAATCGGGTTCGACAAAACCTCTGAACACATTAGGATCAAACTGATAACGCCTCATGTCGGTCCATGCTTCCTGATGGAGAAACAGCGCGATGTACTTTTGCATCATAATGCGCTCTAGATCAACGGTAGCTATAGCAGGATGCGACATGTAGTTGGCCTGGCTATTGGCGTCTACACCTAGCTGGTCCATATGCGCGGCGATTCCCTCGAAGTAAGCTGATTCGGCTCGAGCCATGTCGCCGGCATGGTAAGCTGCCTCAGCTTCGATAAACTTGAGCTCGGCAAAGGTCATCATTAGCACTGGGGCTGTTTGAGTAGAGTACCAGGTGTCTTTGGTCAGGATCACCGTACTTTCAGGTGCATTAGGATCCCACGAGGCTTCGCCAATGTATTCTGTAGCACCTGAAGTGAGCGCTGCAATCATGGGCAAGCGCGGATCTGCCACGGGGTAGATCTCACCCTTGAGCAAATCGATAAAATAAGCGGCATGGGTAATGGAGAAATTACCCGTTTCGTTGGCTTTGGCCACATTGGTAAACCAGGGATTGGGGTTGCTCGCCGAATACACAAGCTGAAAGTTGTCGGCGTTGGAACTCAACCCCTGTGCTACATGATTGAGAATGGCATTCCAGTCTGCGCCCTTATTGGACAAATGCAACAAGTAGCGAGCCTTGAGCGAATGGGCAAGTTTTTTCCATTTATCCAAGTCGCCGCCATAAGCCAGATCATCACTTGCCGGCGAATAAGCCGATTCTGGTTCATCGAGCAGCTGTAGGGCCTCGTCGAGCAAGTTCTGGATTTGTCCGTAGAGGGCTTCTTGAGTATCGTAGGCCGGCTGTACGTTGGCCGATCCCATCAGAGCTTCGCTATAAGGCACATCTTCCCAGGTAGTGGTGAGCAGCCCTACATACATCGCTTCGATCACCTTGCCCACACCGGCATAGTGGGGCGAATAGTCGTCACCTGCGGCACTGGCTTTGTCGATCATGGCGCGTAGGTTGTTCATGCCCTTGAGGTAAATAGTGCTCCAGGCCGAAGCATTGGAAAACTCACCGTAATAGCCCCCAAAAGCATCCATTTGGTGCGTGACCTGCGAAGCTGTATAAGCCAGGTAGTAATGTGTTTTGCTCAATGCTTCGAGGGTGGTAGGCAGTAGCAAGTCAAGTGTGACATCGTTAAGACGGGTGGGGTCGTCGTTGACGTCGAGAAAGCCATTACAGGCAGGCAATACACCCAATAGGCCTGCAAGCAAAAAGGCCTTGATCGTTATATTGGCATTTTTCATTTTCAAAATCATTTTTCACTTTTTCAAAAAACCATATTGACACGAACGGTATAGCTACGCGTAGAAGGCGTGCGCAAGCCCGTATAGCCATAGATATTGGAGTTGGCACCAAAGTAATTGAGCTCGGGGTCAAAGCCCTTGAATGGCGTGTTGAGGAAGAGGTTGGCACCAATCAGAGAGATGCGCAAATCAGAAATGGGTAGTTTATCTACAACAGCCTTTGGTATGCGCCATGTCAGGCTGACGTTACGCAGGCGAATCCAGGAAGCGTCTTGTAAATACACCTCAGGTGCATAGCGATACACCCTCCAGTTGCGGTAGAAAAAGGTGGGATGCAACTCCGTCTCGATGTCATTGGGCACGTAGTTGCCGTTGTCGTCGAGGCGTACACCTTTGAAGACGACTTTCATGTAGCGGTCATTGGTCTCTTCCAGAATGCCGTTGCCAATGCTGTATGTACGGGAAATGTCGATGGCCTTGCCACCTTTTTTCCATTCCCACATAAAGGACAGGCTAAAGCCCTTATACTTGAAGTCATTGATCCAGGAAGCGATCCAGTCGGGGAAGGCATTGCCCATGTACACCAGTGTATCCCAATTGACGCGAGGATAACCATCAGACTCTATGATGAGTTGGCCATCGTCGGTGCGATTCCAGGGGTTGCCATACAGATCTCCAATTTTGCCGCCTACGATGTATTTGTTGGTCACACCGCGCAATGACATCAATACAATTTCGTCACCTATGTCTTCGGCAATTTCCAATACTCGCCCTTTATTGGTGCTCCAATTGATGATATTCGACCAAGAGAAGTTGCTGGTTTTCACAGGAGTAAAGTCAACACTCAGCTCTAGCCCCTGATTTTCCATCGTGCCTGCATTGGTCAAATACACCGAAGCACCTGTAGCATTGCTGATGGGTACACTGAGGATCATATCGCTGAGTGTTGTGCGGAACCAGGACAGGTCAAAGCCAAGGCGATTTTTCCACAAGCGCAGTTCACCACCTACCTCAAGCGTTTTAGAGAACTCAGGACGCAAGTTTTCGTCACCAATAGAAGTAGACAAGGCATAGCCCAACACGTCGTTAAAGGGAAAGTTAGAGGCCAAGCCATAGTACCTACCGATGCGATATGGGCTCGCATCTTTACCGACTACAGCCCACGATGCGCGAAGCTTGGCATAGTCGATGAGGCTAGGCAGCTCAGTCATGTCAGACAATACCCAAGAAAGGTTTACTGAAGGGAAGAGATACGAGCGATTGGCAACTGGCAAGCTCGAGCTAAAGTCATTGCGAGCCGTCAGGGTGAGGTACAAATAGCGGTCGTAATCGAAAGAAGCCTCCCCATATACAGCCATATTGCGGTACCAGACGTCGGCATTAGACTGGAAGAGCTCGGCTGTATTATTGAGGTTGAAGAAGTTGGTCACAGACAAGTTCTCGCCCCGTATGCTTGTCCACTGCTTGCGCGAATGGTACAGGTATTGCCCCAGCAAAAGCGACAGGCCCACACGCCCACGCTGCATCTGATAGCGCGCAAACAAGTTGGAAGTGAGGCTGCGCTTGCGCACAAAGTTGCGCACTACAAAACCACGCATATTGTTTCCTTCATCCGTCTCGGGGCTGACATTGCGCTGGCGCACATCGTCGTAGCCATCCATGCCAATGGTATAGTGCAAGCTGAGCGCTTCATTTAGTTTGTACTCTGCCTTAATACTGCCCAACAATCTATTCACATCATCTACATAAGTGTTGTGTTCAGCTAAGTAAAGGGCATGGTCGATGATTCCCAAAGAGAAGTTTTCACTGTATTTATAGGGTGTTTCGTATTGAGTCAAGTCCACTATGTTGGGTGTGTAGGCAATGACATTCATCACTGACTTGCGGCCCTCATGTGGGCGGTTGCCACCCGTATTGGCATACATCAGGCTACCTTCTACGCGGAAACGAGGGCTCATCCGATAAGATGCTGCCAGGCTAAAGTTGCGTTTGTCGTACCAGGTGTTAGGAACAATGCCTTCAGCGGTGGATAAGCTACCTGAAAGGCGATAGGAAAATACGTCGTTGCCAGCAGTAAGGCGGGCACTCACTGCTTGGGAAGTCCCCGTGCGGAAAAACTCTCTATAGGTATCGTGCAGCACGTCTTCCGATTCAGGACGCCACTCCGGCCCCCAGTTGTAGAAAATCCAGCTGCGCTTTTTCGAATCGTTGCGATGTCCATCAATAAATTGCTGTTGCACTTTGGGCAGTTTGAGCGGGTTCTCCCAGCCAGTATTGTAGTCGATTTCTACACGTGGCTTGCCAGCTTTGCCCTTTTTGGTCGTAATGACAATCACGCCATTGGCGGCTCGAATGCCGTATAAGGCCGTAGCAGTAGCACCGCGCAGCACTGTAATGGACTCTACCTCACCCATATCCAAATCAATGATGCGGTTGCTGGCTGTAGCCTGAGTGGAAGAGCTGGCTGCCAAGCCCAACGACACCTTGTCCGAAGTGATGGGCAGCACATCCGTATCATCACTGACTTCTATGCCATCGATGACGAACAACGGTGCATTGGAACGCCCCGGATCCAGCGAGTTAATACCTCGAATGAGGATCGAAGCACCCCCACCCACCGTACCAGAAGTACGACTTAGAAATACGCCAGGCGTCCGCCCTTGCAGTGCGGTTACCAAGTTTGTCTCACCGGAATTCTTCACAGCCTCTTCATCAATTTGGGTCACGCCATAGCCCAAAGCTTTGCGCTCACGCGAAATGCCTAAAGCCGTGACGACTACTTCACTCAATTGCTCTCCAGGCTGCAAAGTTACCTCAACAAAGTCCTGATCTCCCACCTCTACTTCCTGCTCTGCAAACCCCACATAGGAAAACACTAAGACAGCTCCTTGAGGCACTTCGATGGTAAAACGGCCATCCAAGTCGGTAACTGTACCTGTCTGAGCACCTTTTACCACCACATTGACACCTACCAGTGGCTGGCCATCTTCTGCTGATCGCACCACACCACTTACAGGTCGCATTTGTGTCCATGCCCAAAGGGGCACGAGCAAAAACACTAGGAAGCACCAGGCTCCCTTCACTTTTCGGTTCAAGCCTTTCATGTCGTTTTTTATTTTATGTATTTGAAGAAAGTAAACTGCTCCCTTTGCTGCTTAAGACACACCTAATACATGTGCATGCTAACCAGCAATGCAAAGGCTCTTGCGTAGCACAGTAGCTTACGCCTCAATGTCCCAACTCCACAACTATGACGGCTAGCACATTCATTACGACCTGGCAAGACAAGCGTACACAATTCCCCATGCATCGTCCTAAAAGCAGCCAGGATCGCAACAAAAGTAAAATTTTGGTAAAAAATTTCACAGATGCCTACAAAAATATTTTTTCTTATTAGTAAAATAGTTATTATCAATTTTTTTACTAAAATTATTGTTCCAACAAAATCATCGGTTATACTATACTATGTTTTGTCTTAGGCTCGTCAGTGGCGATGTTGGCTATAGTAAGGTAGTAGCTATTTATAGAGGGCTACGTTATTGCTCTTGACAACTACAAAAACGAAAGGTGTGTAGCGACGATATGCTACACACCTTTCGTTACCGCACTACCCACTTAACTGCCTTGAGAAGCGGACGATTATTTATTCCGACAGTTCTTGTTCCATGCCCCAAAGGGCATATGCACCTTTCCAGACGATTTGCTCACCAGCCTGAGGTACAAAATCCAACAGCTCGAGCCATCCTCCCTGTCGGCGTCCTATCTGTACCTGTTTTTTGACAAAGCCGCTGTCCTTTGCGAGATAGAGCCAAAAGGAGTTGCCCTGTCGTATTACTGCTGACTTGGGTACAGCCCATACTTCGGCTTCATCAACCCATATGATCGCCTGTGTACGCGTACCGGGTTTGGGGGCAATGCGTTCTTGTTCGAAGTGGGCGTGTACACGTGCCGTTCCCGTGGTCTCATCTACTTTGTGGCTGACCAGATGTACCGTTGCACTGAGCGTGTCCGATCCGCCTGCAGGGAGGCAATCTACATGTTGGCCTCTTTGCACGCGCTTCAGGTCTTTGGCAAACACTTCCAACTCGAGATGTACGTGGCGGTCGTCTACAATTTCGTACAGCAAATCGTCAGGGCGAACATATCGTCCTTCGTTGATGTGTATTTCAGAGATATATCCATTGGCTGGTGCCAAGATGGGCAATGCCAGCTGAAGCTGTCCTTGCTCGATACGCGCCAAATCAAATCCCATCCACTTTAGTTCTTGCCGTAGGCCTTCTACTTCTGCTTTAGCCATCTCGTATTCAGACACCGTTTGTTCGTACACGCGTTGAGCTGTGGCATCGTTGGCTACTAGCGTTTCCTTGCGCACTTTTTCAGCTTCCAAAAATTTCAGCTGAGCTAGTGTTTTTAAATAATCGCGCTGCATGCGTACCAAGGTAGGATGCGCTATGGTGCACAACAAGGTGCCACGCCGCACATAATCGCCGGGCAAGTACTTGGGGTGTTGCACGTATCCGCCTACCGGTGTATGGACGGAATGAAGACTTTGTGGCGGCAATCCAATCGTAGCGGTGACGCGTAGCGGACTAGCCATTTTTTTGCGCAAAGCAGCTCCCAGCTGGATGCCTGCTTCCTCAGCTTGCTCAGGAGTAAGCTTGAGATAAGGGGTAGTCGTTGGCGAGGAATCTGCGGCTACAGCTGCTGCTGCTAATGCATCCGACTTCTCTGTGTGGACGCAACCGCCAAGCGAAATCAATCCCCATATGCTAAAGATCAAAAACAGGTATTTCATATCTAATATATTTTTTCAGTTTAAAAACTGCGCTGCATGCTTTCATTGCCCCAGATAATAGCGCCATTCGAGCACTGTACTATTGTAATTGCCAATGAGTTCGAGATAGTCCAGCTCCATTTGTAGGGCTTGGCGCAGCGATTGATACCAAGTCGCATAGTCTACTTCGCCGGCAGCCAGCTGCTGATCAGCCAGCTGGCGCAGGGCTTGTGCTTGCTTGGGCAAGGCCAAGCCCCATTCAGTAAGGTATTGGTGTAGCGTATAGGCTTGGGCTTCCAGTTGTGATTGCCACTGGGTAAGCTCTTGCCGGCGAGCTTGCAATGCCTGCTGTACGACGAGTTGTGCCACTTGAGCCTGATCTACAGCTGCTTCCAGTGGCTTTCGCCAAAGGGGCAGTTGCACACTTACCCGCGCATTGAGTAGTGGGAAAAAAGGTCCTTGTCGGCGCTGGCCTATCCCCACACTCCAGCTAGGTTTCAAAGCACTACTGACCACTTGCACTTGCTCTTCAGCCTCGATCAGTTGTGCTTTCAAGGGCGCCAGCCACACCGAAGGTGTATCGCGCAGCACGGGTAAAGGCAGTAAATGCACTTGCGTGTCGGGCTGCGGCAGTGGGCCCTCGTAATATGCTTGCCTGCGTAATGTAGCTGTAGCTTCACTCAATTGTTGTGCAGCCTGGGCACTACGCCGCCCTACTTCGGCCATTAACTGCTGGGCCAAGCTCAGCTCTAAAGGTCCGTATTCGCCAGCCTGCACAGCAGTTTCCATGCGTTGGAGGTAAGCCCGTGTATAGATCTGCCACTGTTGCCACAAGCGATATCGGCGTAGTGCCTGTTCGTAGTTGAGCCAGGCCATAGCTACTCCATAGACTAGCTGATGGTATGTAAATGCCTGTTCGGCCTGGCGGCGCATCCACTGCGCTTGAGCCAGCTTCTGTCGTGCGCGTCGCAATCCATTCGGTGGTAAGGGCTGCATAGCGACAAGCTCAAAATCGCTCCAGGTTGGGCTGTCAAGCTGTCCCACGCTGAGCGATACCGATAGCGGAGGCATTTTTTGCGCAAGCGCCATGCCCAAGGAAGCTCGCTCTACCTCGAGGGCGGCCGTTTGTGCCAACGGATGATGCACCAAAGCATGAGTAATTAAAGTATCGGCCTGAGGCCATCCCACCTGTTGGGCCTGCACTGGGATGGCTGCCAAGCTCCAGCCCAGCACGAACACGGACACAGCTGCACTGCTGAGCCTTGAGCGATCCAAACGCCTATTTACCAACCAATACAACACAGGCATGACGATAAGCGTCAGTAGTGTAGCTGTCAGTAATCCACCTATAACCACAGTGGCCAACGGACGCTGTACCTCAGCACCATTGCTTGTAGAGAGGGCCATAGGCAAAAACCCAAGCGCAGCTACCGTAGCTGTCATGATCACAGGGCGAAGGCGTTCCGTAGCACCGATGCGAATCACTTCCCGCAAGTCTTGTATGTCTCGCTCATAGCGCAAGCGATTGAAGTGAGCTATGAGCACAATGCCATTGAGCACAGCCACGCCGAAAAGCGCAATGAAGCCCACACCTGCCGAAATGCTAAACGGCATACCGCGTAACCACAATGCCCATACACCGCCAATAGCCGAAAACGGCACCGCCGTGAAGATCATTAGGGCATACTTCGCCTTGCCAAAAGCGAAGTACAACAGAATGAAAATAAGCGCCAACGCTACCGGCACGGCAATGCTCAAGCGCGCCTGTGCCGCCTGCAAATTTTCAAACTGCCCACCATAAGTGATGTAATAGCCTGGAGGCAAGTGCAACTTCGAATCTAAAGCCCGCTCGATGTCCGCAACCAACGAGGCCACATCTCGATTTCGCACATTGACACCAATCACAATGCGACGCTGCGCCTGCTCGCGCGAGATCTGCATGGGCCCCTCGCTGTAATGAAGTTGGGCCAACTCACTCATGGGAATTTGCCCACCTTGTGGCAAAGCAACGTACAAATTGTCCAACTCGAGCGACTGACGATACTGAGATGCCAAGCGCAACACCAAGTCGAACTTGCGCTCGCCTTCAAACACCACACCTGCTACCTCACCCGCAAAAGCCGCACGTATCACCTGATTGAGCGTGGCTATATCCAGGCCATAGCGCGCTATCTGGGCACGGTCATATTGCACTACCAATTGTGGCAAGCCCTCCGTTTGCTCCACCCGCACATCGCCTGCACCTCGAATCTGGCCAATAATCGCAGCAGCTCTATCTGCCAACTGCTTGAGCATTCCGATATCCTCTCCAAAGATTTTGACGGCGATATCCGTTTTTGCTCCCGTCATCAACTCATTGAAGCGCAGCTGTATGGGCTGAGTAAAGTCGAAAGAAGCACCTGGTATTACGGACAAAGCGGCCTTCATCTTCTCCACCAACGCTTCTCGAGTATGGGCAGTAGTCCATTCTTCTTTGTCTTTGAGCAGGATCATGATATCGGCTGTTTCAATAGCCATAGGATCTGTGGGCACCTCTGCTGTGCCAATCTTGGAAACGACATGGCGCACTTCGGGAAATTGCTCCAGCAAAATTTGTTCGGCTCGTGTAGCGGTGCGAATGCTCTGCTGCAACGAACTACCCGGCGAAATGGCCATCTGCATGGCCAAGTCTCCCTCCTCAAGTGTGGGAATAAACTCGGCACCCATACGCATAAAAGTACCCAAAGCTGCTACGAAAAGCCCTATAGCAATGGCCAATACCCATACGGGATGGCGCAGTGCCCCCAACAAAACCGGCGTATAGCTGCGACGCAACCACCCAATAAGCCTGTCCGAGAAAGTGGCACGCGCACGCACGCGCTTGGGCAACACCCAGGCCGATAAAGCCGGCACATAAGTCAATGATAAAATCATAGCACCCAATACGGCAAAACTGAACGTCATGGCCATAGGGCGAAACATTTTGCCCTCAACACCCTGAAGCGTCATGATGGGGACAAAAACGATCAGAATAATGCCCACGCCAAACACCGCCGAACGAAACAGCTTAGCAGCAGCATCGATCACCAATTGATCCATTTGGCGTTGCGTGAGTTGTTGCCCCACGTAATGGGCAAATAGAGCATGCATCACCCCTTCGACGACAATCACTGCCCCATCTACCACAATGCCAAAATCAATTGCTCCCATCGACATGAGATTGGCCATGATGCCAAACCGATTCATCAGAATAATGGCAAACAACATGGCCAAGGGAATTACCGACGCCACAATGAGCCCACCCCGCAAGTCGCCCAACAACAGCAACAACACCACAATGACGATTATCCCACCTTCCAAAAGATTGGCACGTACCGTGGCAATGGTGTTATCGATAAGCTTGGCCCGATCCAAATACGGATAGATATCGATGCCTGGTGGCAAACTCTTTCTGATGCGATCGATGCGTTTTTTCACCTCAGCGATGGCCTCATAACTATTGGAACCCTTGAGCATTAGGGTGATGCCTCCTACCACTTCTCCCTTGCCATCCATCGTCATGGCACCAAAGCGCTTGGCATGACCAAAACGCACCTCACCCACATCGCGTATCAATACCGGTACCCCCGCTCGGCGAGCTACTACAATGGCGCCAATGTCTTCCAATGACTGCACTATCCCCTCTGTACGGATATACCAAGCGCGATGCGTCTTTTCAATGTAGCTCCCACCGCTGTTTTGATTATTACGCGCCAACGCCTCGTACACCTCGCCAATGGTGACGCCCAAACGTTGCATGTGCCCCGGATCGAGCGCCACCTCGTATTGCTTCAGATAGCCGCCGAAGCTGCTCACTTCGATAATACCCGGCGTGCCAGCCAATTGCCGCTTGACAATCCAGTCCTGTATTGTACGCAGGCGCATCGGATCGTACTGATCTTCATAGCCAGGTGCTACCTTCAACACGTACTGGTATATTTCGCCCAAACCCGTCGTAATAGGTAATAGCTCAGGTGTGCCTAAGCCCTGGGGGATTTGCTCGGCTGCCAGTGCCAGTTGCTCTTTGACGTACTGACGCGCATCGAGCACCGGCACGTGGTCCTCAAACACTATCGTGACTACCGACAAGCCAAAACGCGATACCGAGCGAATCTCCACTACATCCGGAATATTTGCTACAGCAACTTCTACCGGATAAGTGATCAACTGCTCTACTTCCTGTGGTGCCAGTGAAGGTGAAACAGTCACTACTTGCACTTGATTGTTGGTGATATCCGGTACTGCATCAATGGGGAGGTGCAGCAAGTTGTATATGCCAGCCACTACCAGACCCACGGTAGCCAGCATTACTAAAAATTTATGCCTGACCGACAGGCTAATTATATGCCCTATCATAAGATCGATTTTTGCTATCAGCCCTGAGTGCCTTTCGGCAAAATGGCACCATGTCATCTGCCAGGCACACAGTGCCACAAGCACACAAGCCTTTAAATGTTTAATGAACAATGAAAAAAGATAGCACGATACCTCAGGAGGCAAACGCGTCATAGCTGCATCACACACTTGTCCCACTCCTCTATTATGCAGAGCACGACAAAGCGTCAGCTACAAAGACACAACATTGCCTCCCCATGTCAAGGCGACCTCAGATAAGTGCAGGAGGATGAAAAAACTCAAAGGCAAGCTCTAAAGAAATGTATGTAGGTGTAAAAAAAGCGCGCTTGCGCACCATCAGGTCCAGATCCATAGACCAGCCAGAGGAAAAATCCTCCAACCACATCTGTACGCTGGCCACAAATGACTGGTGGCACGGCAATTCGTCATGCGCCGATTGATCCGGATGCTGATGAGAATCGCAATCCCAGAAATGTTGCCAAAGAAAATCAGCCCACCCATAGGCACGCCCTCCTTCCTGGGCTTCGATTTGGTGCAACTGATAATGATCCACCAAGGAACGCAAACGCAACAACTGCGAAAAGTCAGTCCGAGGGAACAGACTGCCTATTAGCATCCAACCAGCCATTGCGTATGACGTAAGCTTGAGCATCGAGCAAGTGTTGCCGTAGCAAAGATAAGGTCAAGTCATCAACTGGACAAATCAATTTATTCTATTGGTGTATTGAACAGAGCTATCACTGAAGCACAAAAGCCCACACTGCCGATACTAACTCCTTACTACTACTGCTGTTCCAGTCTAAAAGATAAAATGCTGCGGTTATTTAGTCACCGCAGCATGAGATACATCATTATATTATTATAGCAATGAAGCGACTATTCCTTCTTTGTGCTCAGGCCCAATGCCGAGTACAATGGGCAACTACCCACCAATGACGTCACCAAAAACACTGCACCGATCACCAATAACACAGTAGCCAATGTACCTTCCACCTTGCCCATGTAATACAAGGCACCAATCAAAACAGCAATGACAATGCGCAAAATGCGATCGACTTGTCCCATGTTCTTTTTCATGGCTATTTCATTTTGTGAACAATACGGGTAAACTCGCTATAAATGTAAAAAAATCAAGTAATAGCGTCCCTATACCCCCCCTTATTCGGGCTTCTTCCTTCCGAATTGGAGACAAAGGGCAACCCTTTTTCCAAATCTCACCGTATCTTCATAAACAGTGCGGAATGAAAATCTATGGAAACAGCATCACTCAATCTAGATTTGCTGATTGACGGTTGTAGGCGTGGACGACGCTCCAGTCAAATGAAACTGTACGAGATGTACTTTAGCTATGCCATGGCAGTATGCTTGCCCTACGCACGCAGCCGCGAAGAAGCCGAAGAAATGGTCAATGACGGATTTCTCAAAGTGTTCACCAAAATCGACCAGTACGACGAGCAGCAACCCTTCAAGCCGTGGTTGCGCAAAATCATGGTGCATACAGCCATTGACTATCACCGAAAGTACCACAAAATGGATAGCTTTAATGAACTTCAGGACCACCATGCCCAACATTTACCCAAAATTGAAAACGACGCCATAGATAAACTCGAATACGACGATGTCATCGCGTTTTTACAACAACTCACACCTGGCTATCGGGCCGTATTCAACCTCTATGTGCTTGAAGGCTATAGCCATCAGGACATTGCCAAAGAGCTGGGCATCAGCATAGGTACCTCTAAATCCAATTTGGCGAAAGCCAGACAAAAACTGCAAGAATTGATCGCCACTAAAGGTGAGTTGAGAAAACGAACATAATCTCAGTATGGACAACGGATACTTAGACAAAAAAATCAAGGAAATATTGGAGCATCCGCCCCACTTTGAGCCTTCCCACAAGGCTAGGGCGCAGATGCTGTACAAGCTCGACCAGCTGGAGTCTATACCTAAAGTTCGCACGCTACCTTGGTGGTGGCTGCTGTTTCCTGCAGGTGTGATTATTGGTATTTTGTTAGATACTTACCATCCCCCTCAAGCTGCCCATCTCCACTCTAAAAGCCTCGAGAAAAGCCAACCTGACACCATCCTCATTGAAAAAACAGTTTGGCGACACGACACTATTTTCATTATACATACACAAGATAAGACTTCAGCAGCTCGACCTACTTCTTCCATTTGGCCGCTTATCACTAAAGAAGCACTATTCAATACCTGGACTTATCCCCAGCAAGAACACGAAGGTAGTATGCCCAACACCTATACAGTCCCGCTCAGAAGTCCCCTCTTTCCTTCGCCCCTTTCCTTGAGTAGCCAGAATTCCGAAGGGCGCACAACCCACGCTACTCAAGACTCAACTATAGCCAAAGTATATACTCATTCCTTGCCCAATGCCCTCCCCGTCTCTGGCTCCTCATTGGGTGTAGTGCAATTATTGCATTTAAGTAATCCTTTGCTCGACGACAGCCGCATTGTCATGAGTCCCAATATCAACTACCAAGTGCGACTACCTTGGTGGTACCAGTTTTCGCCCACTGGTTGGCACATTTACAGCATGATAGGCCCGTCTTTTTTTGCTAACGAAGAGTTCGAAGATATTGATGGCATAAGTGCACATCTTGGTGTAGCCCTTGACTTTGCAGGCCAAACTTTTTTGGGTGTCCAAATTGGATTCACTACACAACAGTTTAAAGTCGAAGATCCAGAAGTAATGAATCAGTTCCCCCAAATAAATCCCGAACAACCAGGTGACGTGTTGTCCGAAATCTATGCTAGGTTGCAAATACTGGAAATACCCATTAGCATTGGCTGGAAGCCTCAGTGGAAGAAATGGCATGGATTATTAGCCACAGGGCTTACCGCCCGTAAAGGAGGATACCAAAAACTTAGGTACAAATTCATCACAGCTCAGAACAAATATTCTCTTACCCATGCCTTTCGCGATAACGTACTCGACGTGCACACCTGGCATCTGCAAGTTGGGCTCGGACGTCAGTTGTGGGAGGGGCTATCGTTATCTGCAGTAATGCAATTCTCCCACGATTGGGAAAAAGGCAACGGCGAGATAGGGCAATTTCAATATATTGCACCGACCTTACGCCTCAGCTGGCAATGGAAGTGAGACGAAGTCTTTTTTGAAAAGAAAGACTGTATATTGATTGCTACTTTCCAAGAGCACCTATATACCAAAAGTGGGAAGTAATGAAATGCCATAGCCTATACAGCTTACACCCACAAATCGGATGGCTTATATTCATAAGTCTTTTCAGTACTTTTGGCTACTCTGCTATGGCACAATCGAGTGGAGAAATACGTATTTTCTTCACTCAATCTATAGATCTCAGCTACAGCAACGGCACACAGGCCGACGGCATTGGTGGTAGCCTCATCGAACAAGCCATCATCGACCTTATCGACAATGCCACCCAGACCGTAGATTTCTGCGTATACAACACTTCGCGCGACTTTATCGCCAACGCGCTTAAGGCCGCTCACAATAGGGGCGTGTGCGTGCGCGTCATCGTAGACGATCAGGCATACAACAGTGCCTTCCTGTCCTCTATGCCTTTTCCCGTCATGAATGGCAACCCCGGCTCACCACTCATGCACAACAAGTTTATCGTCATCGATGCAGGGATACCACAAAAAGCTTGGGTCATCACAGGGTCCATGAACCTCACATATAATAACATGTTCACTGACTACAACAACGTGCTATTTATACAAGACCAAGCGTTGGCACAAGCTTATACCACGGAGTTCGAAGAGATGTGGGGCAGTAGCGGCCCTCAACCCGACTATGGACAAGCACGATACGGCGCCGATAAAACCGACAATACGCCCCATCAATTCGACATTGGTGGCATGAGCGTATCGTGCTACTTCTCACCCTCTGACCACACAGCCAACCGCATTATCGCGGCATTACAGGCTGCCCAACACGACATTCAAGTGGCCATGTGGACATTCACCTACGACGAGCTGGGTGATGCCCTAGTCGATGCTTACCACCAAGGCATTGATGTGCGTGCCATTATCGACCAGGGCAACGAATATGACTACTTGGTGGGGCAAGGGCTCAACGTTACCGATCATCCGCCCAGCCCTATGATCCACCACAAATACGCCATCGTAGATACCCAAACCCCTTCGGACGCCACTGCCGTGATCACTGGCTCCCACAACTGGACTTGGTCGGCCGACAACATCAACGACGAAAACACGCTCATTCTTTACGATACGGACTTGGCCAATATCTTTCTGCAAGAATTCGAAGCGCGCTGGCACGAGTTGGTTACCGCTACCAATGAGCCCATTGTACGTACTTTTCGCTGCTATCCCAACCCTGCCATCCAAGTGGTTTGGCTCGACGGCCTCCCCGAAGGCCCCGTCAGCTGGGCACTCGTCCATGGCAACGGACAACTCGTTGCCGCTGGCCGCCTGCCACAAAGTGGCAACCCTCAGCTCGACCTTCCACCTGTCACCTCAGGGCCATATTGGCTATTGGTACGCGCCGACAACAGCTGGTGGCGCGCCTCACTGTTCATTATAAGTCAATAATGGTATATTGTGTGTTCAATTAAAACGGCGATATGTGCACAGCCCTATGGCTTAGCTACCTGTGGCTAGCCATTACCCAATGGTGGAGTTGTAGCCTTGTCACCGATCCATATGTACCTCCTGCTGCCGAATACGATTACTTTCCCCTGGCCATAGGTGACACGCAATACTTCCACGTCGATTCCATACTTTTCGATACCGGGCTGGGACAACGCCTTGTCGATACCGTGCAATTAGAAGTACGACAAATCATCACCGACACCTTCTCCGACCAGCTCGGCCGCCTGTGGTACCGCTACCAGTGCTACGAACGCTATCCAAATGACAGCACTTGGTCGGCCTACCTCGCCGGCACCTACCTCAACGACGGGCATCGACTCATCCAGCAAGAGGCCAACCTGCAGCTCGTACTACTCGTCTTCCCCCTTTCGGAAAATACGAGCTGGCCCCCCACTACCCTCATCAATGATCAAACACAAGTATATATTGTGCGTGGCGGATCCATCCACATGTTCAAAGGACGGCACGCCCGAATACTGCCAGCACCAGATACAGCACAAGCGACAAACAGGCAAATACGCCTGGCCCAACAAGTCGGCCTCATCGAATACCGATATACACGAGATACCTATGCGCGGGGCATAGGCCTGATTCGACTTAACTGGACGATCCTCGACTCACAAAACCTCGATGCCAACGCCAGCTGGCCCGACAGGCACAAAAGGGATTTATCCTGAAGATGTATCGAAAGTGAAACTTTCTTGCACTCAAATGCATTGATTCATACACATTGTACAAGTAATGAACGCAACACCTAAACACGTTTCTTTTAAAAAACCAAGCACTTAAACCACTTACTACACGCGTTCTCTTGTTTTGAGGCCACTTCGCTTGTAGAAGTGGCCTCTTTTTTATGCATAGAAAAAGGCATGAGCATACACAACCTACTGGTGTATTTCAAATGAGACGTCCAACATGCAGCGAGGTTGAATGGATAGCGCACGGAATGCTATAAGTTGTAGCACAGATAGTGCATCTGCGGGTCGTGTACGAGAACATCTGACTGAGCGCGTATAATGGCATCGCCTACCTGCTCTGGTAAAGGACGCTCGCTCAAGTGACACAGTGCATTTTCCTTCCAACTGATCATGCGGAGCAAAGGGCGCAACCAGCGAATCAGCTCGTAATGCCCTCCGCTCAAGTCCAACTGATACAGTAGGTAATTTTGCATGGGTATAATCGCTTCTATTTCTCTACGTAGCGCCACCTCGCCCAACAAGGCATCGCCACTGTCATTTGTGTCGGCCCGATTTGCCTGATTGCTCCTCTTGGCATGTGCCGCTCGGCCGCTCTGTCCAGCCGCCATGAGCTCATGTATATTGATCAGCACCAACTGCACTTCTGGCATATCGCGCACGAAGTGCGCCAGCCACAACTTGCCCTCCTCGGAAATGCAAAAATCCATTATTGTAACAAACAACAAGCGCACACCCAAAAACTCATCTGCCAACGACCGCACCACTTTCGGATGAAAAAACTGCAAGCTCTTCAACTGATCAATACCAGCTCGGGTACTGTACACCTTGGCATTTGGATGCAACAGCTGTACCCTACCATACATGAGCCCCTGCTCCGATAGTCCTATCACATTGTGCAAATGTTGTGGATGGCCGTTCATCTCTGGATCACAAAACAACAAGGCGCGCATTCGCTTCTCAGACCAATCAAATAACCTGTATTGTTGCTTGAAAAGGTGGCCACATCTTCAGCAGACAATACCAGCACGCACGACTCTTTTTGGGGCGCCACCTCTTGTTGTACACCATGGTCAGCAGCCCCTTCAGGCACCTCCTGCACGGGCTGCCATCGCACCACCTCAGCTTGAGCGATGTGTGGATTCTGAAACGCATAATACGCATAGACGTGCGCTTCCATATTGTCAGGAGCGAGCACTCGACTCAGCGCTTTGATCGCCTTTTGACGCATGTCGGCGTACTTTTCCTCATCGCGCGCCAGGCCAAACGGCTCGTGCAGCAACAAAGCCTGATATTCCAAAAACGCCATCACGTCCTGTGCCGCTGGCACCATGAAATAGCTGTCGGCCGTGTCTACGCTCACGCCCTGAAACATGGATGCATAGAGAAAAACGCGTTCCAGTGCGTCGGCAGACAATACCTGGCTCGTGACCGGAGCGAAGTGCTGCGCAAAGACCTTGCGCGAAACCTCAGGATCTGGTGCATCACACAACTGCAAAAACAACAACCATGACCACACAGCTATGTGTACCGACTGGAGTGCCTCGGGCAAGACAGGCGTCTGGATATCATACGGACGAGATTTGAACTGCATATACCACTGACGAGCCTCGGGAGGCATCTTTTGTCCCTCAAACACCCGCTTTTTGAGAAAGCGGCCAAACCAAAACCATTGATCTACCGCTGCGGTGGAGTCCTGAATCTTGGCATTGGGAATGCGCTGGCGTGGCGGCTCCCCGCATGCGATGATAGCCTCCATGAGCGGCACCAGTAAGGGCAGCGATTGCAAGTGGTGGGCTTCCAGACCGCTCAGCAGTGCTTCCGCAAACGACTCTGCCGCAGGGGCATCTACTGGCCGATGCTTGCAAGTCCACACAAAGGCATATAACAAGGCACGCCGCCAGATCCGAAAATGGCTCAATGCCTCCTCATCCGCTAGCGCATCCGACTCGGCCTTAGAAGAGCTGTACCAATGCCCCTGAGCACTCATGTCATCTTCGATTAGCCCATCGGGCAATCGGTAGGCAGCCCGCAGCGAATCGGCCAGTGCCCTATCAGCTATCTTAAAGTGACGCACACAGCCCAACGGGATAAACAACTGCCCCTCGTTGTTGGAAAAACTCCTGTACACCGTCAATTCGTGAATGGCTTCAGGTGGCACATCCGTTTGCCGCTGCTCGTCCACCACCCACAAGCTGATCGGGATGGACAGGCAAAATGACGTGGCTACGCCCAAACATCTTGCGCACCTCTTGTACAAACCACGGGTTCTGCACGCTGCCACCCACCAAGAGCACATGCGTGACCTGGCTCTTGCGCCGGTCTGCCTTTTCCAAGATGTCGGCTACCATGGCCGGAATAGTCGTCAGCGTCTTGTCGATCGATTGCAGTACCACGCGCTGATGAGCAAACAGGCGCGCTGTGGCCTCTTTGAGCTGCTGCGCCGTCACCTTTATATCGATCTGCTGCCCATTGGGCAAGGCTGCTCCCGCCAATACTTCTGGCTGGTCGAGCAAGGGCGGCAATAGTCTATCCCATTCCTCGTCAGGCCCTGCACTGGCCAGCGTACGTGACAGCTGGATTTTCAACTTCTCTACCAGCGCACCCAACCGCTCGAGCACCAGCTGGCGCTGCAGCTCATCTTGCGGCAACTGCACCTGATCCAGAAGAAACATCTCCACTAACAGGCGATCCAGGTCCTGACCACCTACATCCTGGTAGCGCGAGATCGCCAGATTGCGCACCAGCAAGCCCTGCTGTACATCGTAGCGAATCTCCAGCAGCGACAAGTCACAAGTGCCACCGCCAAAGTCGATCACCAACCAAGTAGTAGGTGTCGTGCTGTGCACTAGCGATTGGCGCACGGCCATGGGGCACTCGTTCAAATAGCCCACCAAGGCTGCATTGGGCTCATCAGCCATCAGGTTGCCCTCGTGCTCAATGCGCGCATAACGGGCAGCCTCCACTACGTCGCGCCGCTGAGCATGCTGAAACGAAGCTGGCACCGTGATGACCACATTGCGCCACACCACATCCTGACGCAGCATCATGCGCCGGCAAAAGTTGAGCACCTTGCCCGACAGCTTGGCTGGATGGTTGTAGTCTTCGTGTTGCGCATCCTTGTACCACGTAGCCGCAGCACTCGTACCTAAGTCGAGCTTGAAGTGGTAAAAAAGGTTTTTGTAACGCTGAAAACGCGGGCTGCCTTTGAGCTGGTACACCCTGTTGCCGATAAAGGGCCGATTGCGCGCATCCAGTGCGATGGCAGAAGCGACGAAAATGTCTTCCTCCGGCACGTCCATGGGCAATGGCGAACGTTGTTCAAATCGCTAAAACTTCACCGGCAAGTGGTCTAACGAGCCCTGCCCTAGATCCGCACTATCTATGTAGGCCACCAAAGTGTAGGTCGTACCCAGATCGATGCCGTAAAACACGCGATACGTACTGGAAAGCCTCGAAATGCTCGGCACAAGCCATCCTGCCATATTGTTGGGTTTTAAAACATCAATGATTATTTTCATTCAACTAAACAATACCTACACAAAAGTCGAAAGGTTACTCACGGAAGTAAAAAAGAGAAAGAATGGCTGCCACCGACTCAAAACACGACCCACTGAAGACGACGCACCAACATGAATAGAAAGTGAAACATAGCACACTCCCCACACTTCGGCTTCTACCAGTAGTATAATTCTTAGAGATACACGGCTCAGGTATATCTTTGAAGACCAGATACAAATACCTAAAAACTCACAAAACGACCATGTGGAATAAAAGCAAATACCCACATTTTCCCTATCGGATCCACTCCCTTCTGCTAAAAAATTTCAACTGCGCAGACAAAAACAGCAGATCGACTCGCTACTAATTGTATCCTTGATGAAACTCCAACACCTATAGCAGCATATATATTTATTGATAAAAAAAACAACCACTAAAAATGACAGATGAGCGAGCAATAAATCTACACTGGGCAGATAGAAAAATAGCTCTTTGAGGTTGAGGTAGATTGCTAGCAAGGTTTCTTTAAAAAAGCAATGCCGGATACTATTTACACATAGCGCTTTCGCGCAATCCTTTTGGGTCAAATTGCCTAAAACCCAAGCATAAAAAACTTCAGCAAAATTCGATTTGTACGCAGCACAGGCAATGATCCGTGCATCTCGTGATCTTCTGCCCATGCTCAGGGGAAGACAGTAAGTCAATTTTTATCCGAATGGAAGCGATGCACCACCCTTGTCGTGGATGGCTTTGGGCTGTATACGTTCTCTGCCCTATGTGGCTCCACGTCGACGAACGAGTGATGATTGCAGAACTTAACGACACAGAACTATTACTCAATGTGGTTACTCAATCTCTATGTGCATATTGGAAAGAAAAAGAAGCATTATACCGATAACGCACACTTATACGACTCAGTGGCACTAACTAGTCCACCCGAAAGTGGCCATTGACGTGCCTGATGAAAGCAGTAGTAAAAGCCTTTGGGCAGTATCCCACAAAACGAACACGCAGTGACTAAAAGCAGCAGGGGAAAGTACTCGCTCTTAACGCAAAGAAACGACAAAAGCCCACAATAATGTATATGAATGCTTGTCCACCCTACCCCATGAAGCAGTAGGGTTTGTAAGATCCATCTTCTTGCGGTTCGTCTATAACCGAGTCAAGCAACGTAGCAATTTTCACATAGAAGACGTACACATTTGGCCATTAGTCAACCTATTTCTAAACGAACTCATACCCAATATGACGCCAGAACGCATCGAAATCACACGCAAGGTGGCTGACGAGTTGGCAAGGGAAATTCATGCCAACAATGATCAAAATCTCTATCGCCAATTAATGGGCTTATCCAGAGAAGCGAACAACTACAATAACTTCCGCACCATACTCATCCGGGCTATTCGAAAGCGCTTGCACAGGACCAACCACTTGATGCTCGGCCTCGACGATTATGTGTCGCTTTTTGAACAGGATGAAAGCATACCTAAGTCCGATTGGAAATTGGTGCGGGATCTGATACGTATCCGCGTCATGGAACAGCTATATCAGGCTAATTTTTTTGCGGCAACTCCCGAAATACTCGAAGAAGAAGCACCTGAAGAATAATTTATTTCACCAAATTCTCTGCCATTATGAGCTTTATCACAGGAGTACAGATCATTCACGCCCTGGCTTCAGCTTTAAACAATGCAGGTATTTTCCCTAGCCAGGTAGCAGAAAATGCCGTGGGCATAAAAGTTATTTGTATCAACGACCGCTACTACCCCTATGTATCCGCACAGGCTTATCGCTATTGGTTGCGGCAAACACTAGAAAAATAAGCCTCAAAGGATGGAGCATTGCTCCCACCTTTCGCGAAAAAAGTGGCCTACACAGAGGCCAACCCAATTCTCTATGCCAATGACGATGTGTTTGGCTATGTGCGCGCAACAAGTAAAAAGCGCGATGCCGCCAAAAGAGGAGCTAACCCCATCAACTCCATACAAACACGCCATCATGCGCCTTTCCCCATTTCGTGCTGGGCACACTCGTAGCACTACACAATGGCATCGCACGAGATTTTGGGACTATGAGTCGCCACAAAGGCGATCCTGTACTTAAAAATCAGTACAGAACATGCGCGACAGCTCGCAAGAAACACGCAACAAATCTTTCTTCAAGTCCTCAACTACACTCCACAAGAACACCAAAAACAAAACACACCACTCCTCCTCACCCAAAAGGTTAGACTCCTGTGTTTGTCACCACCCCCTACACCGCCCAATAGTACGCTCATTGCCCCAATCCATTGTTTCTAAGTTCAGATTGTCCTCACATTGAGTAGGCCATGGTGCCCAACTCGAAAGACCGCAAAGTTCCGATTTGGAACTTCTGGATCTCACTGAACCGCTCTTCATGGACACCATACGAACACATCACCTCTTCAAAACTCTTTTTTACAAAAAAATTTTACCATCTGCGCCATTTGAAAAAAAATACTACCGCTCATTGAGTTTTTGCAAAATACTCTAAAGGGCAAGGTTGACAAAACAATACTCATGTATTTATCTTGCGACACACCAACCTAACAACAATGACACAACAGGGAAAACACC
>Ga0256839_1000736_pt1 | contig 41964 bp, 35 predicted proteins | sample 354166metaG_FD_185968 | JGI IMG/M metagenome (GOLD analysis project Ga0256839, IMG submission 185968) | Hydrothermal vent microbial communities from Mid Atlantic Ridge, Atlantic Ocean - 354-166 | ecosystem: Environmental > Aquatic > Marine > Hydrothermal vents | place: Atlantic Ocean: Mid...
CCATGAAGGTTGAGGATGGTGTAGCGGTTGAAGCCGATGTCCTCGGCCGCATCGACGAGAAAGGCGATCGCGTCCTTGTGGTTCAGGATCATCTGGGCTTCCAGGTGGGCGCGCCCTTCGGCTTCCTCCCCGAACTCGATCAGGCGCCTGGTGTCCAGCAACGAGTAGGTGTTGCCCTCGAGCCGGCTGGAGTTCCATGACAGATCGATCAGGAGCCGATCGAGAATGTGCCGGGCATAGGTTCCCGCCGGTTGCTCGGCAAAGTTGGGTCGGCCGACTTCGTGCAGGTGTGCGCGTTCGGTTTCCGAGAGATATGCCGTGGCGTTCGGCTGGTAGGAGTCCAGGAAATCACGGTTGTAGCCGACCGGTTTTCGTGCGGCAGGAGGCTGAGCGAGGTATTCCCTTATCTCGACGCCGGGATCTGACAGGGGAATGGCAACCTGTTCCTCATCGCCGTTCCGGCCGGTGCCGACGGAGACTGCCTCAGCGGCAGTTCGGGTGGGCACATGGTACCGGGCCCACCGCCCACTGCCCTTCCTGCTCAGACGACCGGCATCCACAAGGTGCTTCAGCCGGTATTGCAGCGTGCGCCGGGGCAGGCCTACGCCCAGGGCTTCGGATATCTCGCTTGCAGAAGCGCCATCGGGCTGCTTGCGTACGGCGTTCTCGATCGCGCGAAGATTGGTCTCGGAGATGTTCTGTGCCATTGGGCTTCCCTGGTTGCGCAGAATTGTATGCGCAGTTAAGCCGCCCTATGCGCAATAATCAAGACTATGCGCAACAAAACTTGCGCATGGAATCCAGGCGCAACATTGCGCTGCATCGGCATGAGAACATCCGGGTTTCGGACCAGACATGGCGCTGCGTTGGCGGTGATGTTTCAGGCTTCGGCCGCTTGGGTGCAAGCCTTTGAAATATTGCAATAAAATTACTCAATATCACTTTGCCCGCCGGTCTCATAACCTGAAGGTCGTAGGTTCAAATCCTACCCCCGCAACCAAATTATCCGTAAATTCAAAGAGTTACGGCGAAAAATGCCGTATTTTCGTGCGAGAACATTCCCTGCATTCGACCGCAACAAACCGCAAACAAAGGCGGAACAGGTCGTTCGATTTGCACAGAGCCGTTGGCGCTACGTTGGCGGTAGGTTCTGCGGCCACCTCAATGTCGGGGTCGGGCGGGGAGCGGAAGTTCGCTGCACAAGCGAAGTGGGCAATGCCAGTTTGTCAAAGCAGGCTTTCGCTTTGGAGTTTCAACAGACACTGAGCGTCGCAGGCATCGACAATGGCCGCCGATCAATCGATACTGAATTCACAGGTGTGCATTTTCTGAGAACTATTGGCAAACATGCAAAAAGAACCGAGAACTGAGCGCGAGATATTCGACGACCTTGTGATGCTTTGCACGCGCCCAGGCTATGTCCATGCCATTGCCTACCTTTGCTTCCGGGACAATATCATCCGCTACAGAAAGGACGTTTCGGGAGAAGACTTTGCAAGAATGCGATCATCCGAAAGGCTGATCCGCAACGAAATCAATGCTCTTATTGGTTGCATGGTCAAAGCAGAGCTCGATTGGTCACTCCCGGATCCGAAAGCAATGAAGGAGTTGATCGAGTCGTCGGATAGCCTTCTCGCCGAATACCATGAGCGAATGACGGCAGATGCTTTTGCAGGTATGCCGGCTGAAGCGATCCAATCTGGTATTGACCCGACCCCCACCGGTGAAGCGCTTAGGGAAGCGGTATTCTATGCTGCAGAGTCCGCATACGTTTTTCAGTTTCGGGACATGGCGTGCCAGCGATACAGAAAAGACAGTGACTGGCTTGTTGAGCAAAAAGGCTATTCGCCAATTGACGCGCGTGAAATCTGCCAAGCGCTATTCGCATCCCAAAATCAGCGCATCACTACTACCCTTGCGGGACTGAGGAAGAAACCACCAACGGAATGGACAGTTTTGGAGGGTTTTCGGCTCGATATTGATGACATTGCTGCTCGATGCGGAAATGCCAAGGAGGATGTACAAAAATTCATTTCAGCTTTCACCTACACTGTGGATAACGGTCACAAAAATTATTTGCAAATCGATGATTTCAACGAGGTGGCTGTAACACCGATCTTGCAGGCTCCGAACGGCGCTCTGTACCTGCTTCAATATTATCCACTTGTGGAGGCGGTCTATGACAGCCCCTTCTATTGGTTCTCTGAAGACAGTGAGTATTTCCCCACCGCTGCCGGAAATCGCGGTGAATTCACTGAGACATTTCTAACTGAACGCCTCATTTCTATATTTGGAAAGGACTCTGTCTTTGCCAACGTAGATGTCTACGAAGGGAAGAACCGAATAGGAGAAATGGATTGCTTAGTCGTGTTTGGTGAGTACGCAATGATCTTTCAGGCGAAATCTCAACGCCTCACCCTTCCGGCCAGAAAGGGAAAGCTTGAGAAGTTGAAAGATGATTTTGGACGTGCTGTCCAAAAGGCCTACGACCAAGCAGTTACATGTGCCAGGACGATCCCCAAGGAAGACGTCCGATATGTATGCCCAGATGGACGGGAACCGGATCTTTCGCAAATTGAGCGTGTCTACCCAGTCTGCGTCTTGGCGGATCATTACCCGGCATTGGCTATGCAGGCGAGATCGTTTCTCAAATCCACGACTGACAGCCTGATTGGAGCGCCACTAGTTTGCGATCTCTTCCTGATCGACGTCGTTACTGAAATGTTGCCATCTCCACTACGTTTCCTCAGCTACATCACTTTGAGGGCTCAGTTTGGCGAAAAAATTCTAATTACCAACGAATTGGCTACATTTGGTTACTATCTGCGGCGGGGCCTATGGGTCGACGACGTTTATGACATGATATTGCTGGACGACAGTGTAGCAAGTGATCTTGATGCGGCGATGACCGTGCGAAGGGACGGGTTGCCGGGCAACGACACCCCAAAGGGCATACTCACGAAACTCCAAAATACCCGCCTTGGCAAAATAGTTGCGGAGGTTGAGCATGATCCCAATCAATTTTCCGTCGGCATGGGCTTATCCATATTAGAGATGGGAGAGGATTCGGTTCGAAAAGTGAGCTCCGCACTCGATCTCATGATTAGGGATGCCGGGCGCACTGGTAGGCATCACGACCTGACCATACCACTTGAGCACAGAGACGCGGGTCTGAGCATTCATGTGAATGCCAATCCAAATCGGGACGCTTCTGACAAGCTGCGTTCTCACATGCTATTCCGCAAGTACGCTCAAAGGGCGGGGAAATGGTTTGGGCTTTTGCTCGAACCAACGACTGGGAGACCAAGGTTTGGTGCCAAGGTTCGCTCACAACATACATTCGACTATGAGCTTGAGGCGATCACGGCCAAAGCAGCACCCCTCCAAAAGGTTGATGAGCTGCCTTCCCAATTAGCAAAGCGGAAGATCGGACGAAACGCTCCATGTCCCTGTGGTAGCGGAAAAAAGTTCAAGCGGTGTTGTCTCGAATAGCAAGCACTAAGAGTTACCTTTGAACGGTCTGATGAATTCCCGCTTTGGAATACCCGCGCTGCAGCATTGTTGATCGCGTTGAGTGTCCGCTAAGGGCCGAAAGCATCGAGCATCAACTCACCCCGGCAACGCCTCCCGCCTGTTTTGCCGGGACGCCGCCCCCCTTCGAAATCATAGGTTTATTCGACGCCAAGCTTACGCCTCATGTGCCGTCGAGGAGGCCGTTGATGCCCGTTCACCTGACCGAATCCTGCCTGAAGAAACTCAAGCCCCGAGCCGCCGGTATCGCGTGGGTGATGCAAAAGCAAAAAACAAATCCCGCCGATCGGAGGTCAACGGGTGCCGCCCATTCTTGGCAGGTCTTTTAGCTCAGCCCCGCCAGAAGCGCGGGGTGAACAACACCAGAATAATCAGAATTTCCAGACGTCCCACCAGCATGCCGGCGGTCAAGAGCCATTTTGCCACATCAGAGAGGGGAGCAAAGCTTCCCGCAGGCCCGATAATGTCTCCCAGGCCCGGCCCGACATTTGAAATGGCGGTGGCAGCCCCCGAAAGGGCGGTCACAGGGTCCATGCCGGTGGCGGTCAGTGCGAGCGCCAGCACAAAAAAGCTCACGATATAAAGAAATACAAAACTCTGCACCGAAATGGAGACGCTTTCAGGCAATGGCTGGCCATTGTAGCGTTTTACATAAACCAGTGAGGGAGTGAAGATTTGGCGCACATGCTGATAAAGGTCCCGGGCCAGTACCTGAAAGCGGAAAATCTTGATACCGCATGAAGTGGAACCTGTGCAGCCCCCAACAAAAGTCAGCACGAAAAATACTGATGTCGCCCATGGCCCCCATGCACCATAATCAACGGTTGCATAGCCCGTGCCTGTCATCACCGAGGTCACGGAAAACAGCGCATGCCTGAAGGCTTCCTCCCCCTGATAGATATTGCCCCGAACCTGCACAATCATCATGCCAAGGGTCACGGCCAGCAACAGATAAAAGAAAGTGCGCACCTGAGAATCCGCGAAGAGGCGCTTCCAGTGCCCGTATTGCATAGCACCCAAATAAAGCGCAAAAGGCAACGCTCCCAAAATCATGAAAGTGACGCTGGTATAGTCAATGGCAATAGATTGGTAGGATTCAATGGAACCGTTCCGGGTGGAAAAGCCCCCTGTTGCCACCGTGGTCATGGCATGCACGATAGCATCGAACAGGCCCATGCCGAAAAACCAGTAGGCGGCGGCACACACAACGGTCAGGATACAATAAATCAGGGTCATGCCCCCGGCAATCTGGGCGGCCCGCGGCAGGATTTTATCCGGCGTTTCAAAGGCCTCCGCCTTGAACATCTGCATGCCACCCACCTGCAGCATGGGCAGAACGGCAATAGCCATCACCACGATGCCCAGGCCTCCAAACCACTGCAGAAGCCCGCGCCACAGCAAGATGCCCGGAGGCGCACTATCAAGGGTGGTAATAACGGTGGCCCCGGTTGTGGTTATGCCCGACATGGCTTCAAAAAGCGCATCAGTGAAACTCAGATCAAGATCCGACCAGTAAAGGGGCAGTGACCCGAAAAGGGTCAACACCACCCAGATGAGCGCGGTGAGCAAAAAGGCCTGCCTCAGGGTAAGCGTCTCAATTTTTCCGGCTGAGGACGCCCACAAACCGGCGCCGCACAGGGTGGTGACAAGGGAAGCGCCCACAAAAACACGCCAGTCCTCATGGCCCACGACAGCGTCGGCAATGGCGGGCAGCAGCATGGTAAGCCCGAGCGCGGCAACCAGCGCGCCGATAATGGTCAGAATTGAACGAAAACCCATTTGCGCCCGTTGCCCTTATGAGAGGTGCAATTTGACCCAACTTTAGCCCGCCCGCAAGGAAATTGCTCCAATTGCATTCTGAGGAGAGTACAGGAATGGTGTGAAAAGAGTTGATTGAGGCGTGAACGGGTCCGGTGTTATGGGACTGGGGGCTGAATACGGGGGCATAACTAATGCTTGATGGTGCCATGCGCAAGATTATCGACCCGCCTTTGAACCGGGTTGGCAAGTGGCTGGCCGCCATGGGAGTCAGTGCCAATTCGGTGACCCTTGCCGGGCTGGCTCTGGGCCTGCTGGCAGCAATGCTGATTGTTTTTGGCAACTATTCAGCCGCGCTTGTTTTTGTGTTGCTCTCCCGCCTTGCCGATGGTCTGGACGGGGCGATCGCCCGCGCTACCCGAAGGACTGATTTTGGCGGTTATCTGGATATTGTTGCGGACTTTTTATTCTATGGTGCAATTCCGTTGGCTTTTGCCATCGCCAACCCGGAGGAAAACGCCATTGCCGCCGCTGTGCTGCTGCTGAGCTTTTATGTCAATGGCGCAACATTTCTGGGCTATTCTGCTCTGGCGGAGCGCCACGGGCTGTCCACCAAGGATAGGGGCGAGAAAAACCTCTATTTCACCGATGGATTGCTCGAGGGCACCGAGACCATCGCATTTTTTGTGGTCATCTGCGTCTGGCCCGAATTCTTTGTGCTACTGGCCTATATCTTTGCCGCCGCCACGTTCTACACCTCGATTATGCGGGTGCTGCGCGCCCGTCGGCAGTTCTCGGGCACAACGGAAGATGAACCGGAATAGGTGCCCAGGGTCCGTGACCTAGATCTGGTCCAGCCCGAAACCAAGGTCGGCTATCAGATCATCGGCGTCCTCCAGCCCCACCGAGAGGCGCAGCAAACCGTCACTGATATTGAGTTCGGCCAGAACCTCGTCGCTGAAACGCTGATGGGTGGTGGTCGCGGGGTGCGAGACGATGGATTTTGCATCTCCCAGATTGTTTGAAATCAGAAAAATCGCCAGAGCATCGGCAACTTTGAATGCTTCTTCCTGTCCGCCTCTCACCTCAAATGACACCATGTTGGAGCCGCCGCTCATCTGCTTTTTTGCCAACTCATATTGGGTGTGGCTTTGGTGAAAGGGATACATCGCCTGGCTGACCTTGGGGTGCCCGGCCAGAAAATCAGCAACCTTTGCGGCATTTTTTGTCATCTGGCGCACCCTCAGGTCCAGTGTCTCCAGCCCCTTGAGCATGATCCAGGCATTGAACGGGCTGATAGAGGGGCCGGTCTGGCGGATGATGGTGTGAATATCGCCCCCGATAAGTTCCTCCGAACCTAAAATGATGCCGCCCAACGCCCGGCCCTGTCCGTCTATATGCTTGGTTGCCGAATAAACCACCAGGTCAGCACCAAGTTCGAGCGGTTTCTGCCAGACAGGAGTGGCGAACACATTGTCCACCACCAGCACCGCGCCATGGGCATGGGCGATGTCCGCGACCGCTTCGATATCCACCAGATCAAGGGTCGGGTTGGTGGGGGTTTCAAGAAAAACAAGTTTTGTTTCAGCCCGCATGGCCTTGGCAAAATTCTCCGCTCGCCGCCCGTCAACCAGCGTTGAGGTGACCCCCCAGCGCGGCAGATAATCCTCGACCACAAACCGGCAGCCTCCGAACAGGGCGCGGGAGGCCACCACATGATCACCCGCTTTTACCTGAGCCATCAGGGCGGTGGTAACCGCCGCCATGCCCGTGGCCGTGGCCCGCGCCGCTTCTGCTCCCTCAAGCTGGGCCATGCGGTTCTGAAACATCTCTACGCTGGGATTGGAAAAACGCGAATAGATGAAGCCCCCCTCCTCTCCCTTGAACCGGGCTTCGGCCATGGCGCTGTCGGGGTAGGTGAAACCTGAATTCATATATATGGCCTCGGAGGTCTCTCCGTGCGGGCTGCGCTCCTGTCCCGCATGCACCGCAATGGTCCGGGCCCCGCGTTTTCTGATTTCACTGAGCGGGTTTTTTTCGCGGGACATATTTTCAAGTCTCCAAAACAAAAAACCGACCATGCGGCCGGTTCACTGGTCGTTTAGCAATTTTTTTTAAGTGGCTGCAATCAGACCGGCCAAATCACCACTGAAGACGATGTAAAACCTTTTAGCGCTTGGCGTCAATCACAAGGGTTGCTAACCAATGCAGCAACGGGTTTCAAATCGGGTTTTTATATAATGGATGACTGGCCGGACGGAATTTTTTCAGCGGAACTCATCAACAAGCTTCACGACACTCAAGCCATTCGCGCCCGCCGGGATTTTGACAAAGAACAGGTGCAGCCCGCTTCCCTTGATCTGCGTCTGGGAGAAAAGGCGTTTCGGGTGCGCTCAAGTTTTTTGCCCGGTCCGAAACACACGGTCGAGGAACGTATTGAAGACCTGAAACTGCATGAAATTGACCTGCGCGCCGGTGCGGTACTGGAGCGCGGTTGCGTCTATCTGGTGCCGCTTCTGGAGACACTGGCCCTGCCGCAAAAGGTTGGCGCCACCGCCAATCCCAAAAGTTCCACCGGGCGCCTGGATATTTTCACCCGGGTGATTTGTGACTATGCGCGCAGTTTTGATACTGTGCCCGCGGGCTATGAGGGACCGCTCTATCTGGAGGTTTCCCCCCGTACTTTCCCCATTCTTGCCCGCACCGGCTCACGCCTCAGCCAGATGCGTTTCCGCAAAGGAAAAACGCGGCTGTCGGTGGAGGAGCATCAGGCTCTGCACAAGGAGCAGACGCTGGTGTTCAACCCCAATATTGACGTTGCCGACGGGGTTTCTCTGTCCATAGACCTTAAGGGAGAGGGCCGGGATGGCCTCATCGGCTTCCGCTCCAAACGCCACACCGCTGTTGTTGATGTGGATAAAAAAAACGCCCTCGATGTGCTCGACTTCTGGGATCCACTGATTAACCGCGGGCGTAACGATATCATTCTGGACCCGGACGAGTTTTACATTCTGGTCAGCCGGGAGAGCGTACACGTCCCCCCCGACTATGCCGCCGAGATGCTGCCCTTTGACCATCTGGTGGGCGAATTCCGCGTCCACTATGCGGGGTTCTTCGATCCCGGTTTTGGCCATGCAGCGGCGGGCGGAGAAGGCTCACGCGCCGTACTTGAAGTGCGCAGCCACGAGGTGCCGTTTCTGCTCGGTCACGGTCAGACCATCGGACGGCTGATTTATGAGCGCATGGCAAAACGCCCTGAACTGCTTTACGGGAGCGACCTTGGCTCCAACTATCAGGCCCAGAGTCTGAAACTCTCAAAACATTTCAAACCCTTCTCAAATCCCGGCTGAACCGGCCATCTGGCTCATTCATTGCCGGAAAAGCCCAAACCTCCCGGACCCTTCCGGCGCACCAGCACCATAACCGAGGCGTTGCGCGAGCAATTGCCTTCCATTGCCGGGGTTGAGCGCATCAGTGTACGCGAGGCAGCAACCGGAGCATCCTGTGACCGGCTGCGGGCGGTGTTGCTCACTTCGTTGACCACCATCGGCGGGTTGATACCGCTATTGTTTGAAAAATCCTGCAGGCCCAGTTTCTTATTCCCATGGCAGTAACCATGGTTTTTGGGCTGGCTCTGGCAACACTTCTGGTGCTGTTTCTGGTGCCCGCCTTTCCGGCAGTGGGGGCCGACATCGGCGCATTGGTGCGCTGGCTGTTCATGCGGCCCGGCGCGCCCACCTTTGGCGAACCTCTGGCCGGACGCCACCACGATATGCCGCCCCAAAAATATTTTCGGGAAAATCCGGCCCGGTAGCGGGGCAAGGAAAACATTGCGGGCCAGCATGACGAGCTGCCTCAGGATTAGCATATCATTGTTGCCATAAACCATGTATTTTCCTCCTGACCCTAACAAGAAAAACAAAAACCAATGTCCCATTTTTCATTTCCATCGCTGCTTGCCAAGGCAATGGGAGCCAATAAGGGCTGGACCCGGCAATGGGCAAAGCCTCAGCCAAAATCCCGGTATGATGTGATTATTGTGGGGGCTGGGGGTCACGGGCTGGCCTGCGCCTATTATCTGGCCAAGGAGCATGGCATCACCAATGTTGCAGTGCTGGAAAAGGGGTGGCTTGGGGGGGGCAACACCGCACGCAACACCACGGTTATCCGCTCCAACTATCTCTATGACGAAAGCGCCCGCCTTTATGAACATGCGCTTGGCCTCTGGGAGGGGCTGTCCCGGGAAATCAACTACAATCTGATGTTTTCCCAGCGCGGGGTACTGGGGCTGGCCCACACGGTGCACGATGTGCAGATTCTCAAACGCCACATTCACGCCAACCGCCTGAACGGAATTGACAGCGAATGGCTCACACCTGAACAAGCAAAAGCCTTCTGCCCGCCGCTGAACATTTCTGCTTGTGCCCGCTACCCCATTGTCGGGGCGAGCCTGCAAAGAAGGGGTGGAGTGGCCCGGCATGACGGGGTGGCCTGGGGATTTGCCCGCGCCGCCTCAGCCCGCGGGGTCCACATCATCGAAAACTGTGCTGTCACTGCCATCAACCGGGGAGCGGGGGGCGAGGTAACCGGTGTTGAAACCACACGCGGCACCATCGGTGCGCAAAAAGTTGCGCTGTCAGCGGCCGCCGGCACCTCCGGCCTGATGGAAATGGCGGGGCTGAAGATCCCCATCGAATGTTTTACTTTGCAGGCGCTGGTCTCAGAGCCGGTTGCGCCCGTCTTTCCCTGCGTTGCCATGTCCAACACGGTCCATGCCTATATCTCGCAGTCGGACAAGGGGGAGTTGGTGATCGGAGCCGGGACTGAGCAGTATTTTTCCTATTCCCAGCGCGGCCCCCTGCACTCGCTCGAACATACAATTGCCGCTGTGTGTGAAATGTTCCCGCTGTTTACCCGGCTGCGCATGCTGCGCAACTGGGGGGGAAGCGTTGATGTGACACCGGACCGCTCCCCCATCCTGGGACTTACCCCGGTTCCCGGTCTTTATCTCAATGCCGGGTGGGGCACCGGCGGTTTCAAGGCAACGCCGGGCGCAGGCCACCTGCTGGCCTTTACCGTTGCCCAAAACCGCCCCCATACCATCAATGCCCCCTTTTCTCTGAAGCGATTTCAGACCGGGCGATTGATTGATGAAGCGGCGGCAGCAGCCGTGGCACATTAGGGAGACAAAATAATGCTCTTGATTGATTGCCCCTATTGCAGACAGGGCCGCCCCGAGATCGAGTTTTCCCATGCCGGAGAGGCCCATATGGAGCGCCCTGCCGACCCGGAAACGGCCAGCGACGCGCAATGGGAAGCATTCCTGTTTCATCGGACCAATCCGGCCGGCATTCATTTTGAGCGCTGGTACCACATTCATGGCTGCGGGTGCTATTTCAACGCAGTGCGTGATACGGTGAGCGAAAAATTCATCCTCACCTACAAGGCGGGGGAACCCCGCCCGGCTGTCTCTGAAATTGAGGCTCTTATGGTTGAGAAGGAGCCGGAATGAACAGTTTCAGAACGGAACAGGGCGGACGCCTCTGCCGGGACAGACCTCTTGGTTTCACCTTTGAGGGAAGAACTCTCCAGGGCTTCAAAGGGGACACTCTGGCCTCGGCCCTGTTGGCCAATGGAGTGTGTCTTGTGGGACGCTCCTATAAATATCACCGGCCGCGCGGGATCATGTCGGCGGGAAGTGAAGAGGCCAGCGCGCTGGTGGGAATCGATCGGGGAGAGGGTCGTTTTGACACCAGCACCCGGGCGACAACCCAGGAGCTGTTCGAGGGTCTGAAAGCGGTGAGCCAACATTGCTGGCCATCGCTCCGTTTCGACGCCGGTGCACTGGCGGGGTTGGGCGGGCCGGTCATGTCAGCGGGGTTTTATTATAAAACCTTCATGTGGCCGGAATCATTCTGGGAGCGGGTTTATGAACCAGTCTTGCGCAAACTCGCCGGTCTGGGGCGGGCGCCCGTTGCCACCGACCCTGACATATATTCCAGCCGTTATGCCCATTGCGACGTGCTTGTGGTGGGGGGCGGGCCCGCCGGGCTGACGGCGGCGCTTGCGGCTTCTGAAGGCGGAGCAAAGGTTATTCTGGCTGACGAGCAAAGTGAAATCGGGGGCGATCTGCTCTCAACCCCCGAGGTGCAGATTGATGGACAACCGGCCTGGAACTGGTTGAAATCGACAGCGCAGACACTGGCATCGCGAGACAATGTCACCATCCTTACCCGCACAACGGCTTTTGGGTATTACCAGCAGAATTTTCTCGGGCTGGTAGAGCGGCTGAGTGACCATCTGGGAGCGGCCCGGCCAGGTTCACCACGCGAGCGACTATGGCGGGTACGGGCCAGACGGGTGGTTCTTGCCACCGGCTCCATTGAGCGTCCGCTGGTATTTTCCGGCAATGACCGCCCCGGCATCATGCTGGCGGGGGCAGCAAAGACATATCTCAAACGTTATGGCGTGCGCGTCGGACAGCGCCCGGTTGTTGTCACCGCACACGACAGTGCCTATGCCAGCGCCTTTGAACTGGCGGAGGCCGGCGTTGAAGTGAGAACTATCCTTGACCAGCGGGCGCATATTCCAGCGCATCTGAGCAAGCGTGCCGACCGGCTGGGCATTGAGATTCTGGCCGGGCATACCATCGCCAGAACCTGCGGGCATTTACGGGTCTCAGCGGTTTACGCAGCTTCCTTTGACGCAATAAAGGGGGGTCGCAAAATCAGTTGCGACTGCGTGCTGATGTCTGGCGGCTGGACCCCAAGCGTGCACCTGTTTTCCCAGTCACGGGGCACGTTGAAGTGGCGGGAAGACATAGGAGCCTATGTGCCGGATGTTTATACCCAGAACGCGGTTTCCGCCGGGGCCTGCGATGGTGACTTTTTATTGTCTGAGGCCCTGAACAGGGGGGCGGAAGCTGGCGGGCTGGCGGCGGGGGCCACCGGCTTTGAACCGGGCGGGCAGAACCGGTTCGGGGTTGCTGGCGAATTTCCTCTTTCTGCCGCCTCCCTTGAAGAATCTACCCACGCAACAGCGGCTGCACGGGGCAAGGCTTTTGTTGATTTTCAACATGATGTGACGGCGGGTGACATCGAGCAGGCGGTGTGCGAGGGGTTTCATTCCATTGAGCATGTCAAACGTTACACCACCACCGGCATGGCGACCGACCAGGGAAAAACCTCAAATCTGAACTCTCTGGCAATCGCTTCAGAAGCTCTTGGCCGCGGGGCTCCCGAAGTGGGGTTGACCACTTTCCGCCCCCCCTATACGCCAACATCGTTCGGGGTGCTGGCCGGACACAGCCGGGGCAAGCTGTTCGAGGTTACCCGCAAGAGCCCCATTGACAGCTGGGCCGAAGAAAACGGCGCGGTTTTCGAACCGGTCGGGCTTTGGCGCCGTGCCCGATATTTTCCCCGGGATGGCGAAGACATGCACAGGGCCGTTTCCCGCGAATGCAAGGCAACGCGAACCTCAATCGGAATATCGGATGCTTCAACCCTTGGAAAAATCGAAGTGGTAGGGCCGGATGCTGCCGAATTCCTGAACCGTCTCTATACCAATACATGGACCAAACTTGGCGTTGGCCGCTGCCGCTATGGGCTGATGCTGGGGGAAGACGGCTTTATCCATGACGATGGTGTTGTTGGCCGTCTCGCCGAGGGTCGTTTCCATGTCACCACCACCACCGGGGGTGCTGCCGGGGTCTTTGCCAAAATGGAGGACTACAGGCAAACCGAGTGGCCTGATCTTGACGTCTGGCTGACTTCAATAAGTGAGCAATGGGCGGTAATCGCTCTGAACGGGCCCAATGTGCGCAAACTGATCGCACCTTTTATTGAGGGAATTGACCTCTCAAAAGAGGCATTCCCCCACATGGCAATTCGCGAGGGAAAAATTTTTGGGGTGCCTACACGATTGTTCCGGGTCAGCTTTACCGGCGAACTTGGCTTTGAAGTCAATGTGCCCAGCGCCTATGGTCTTGCCGTTTGGCAACGGTTGATGGAAGCGGGAGCCGAATATGACATCGTGCCCTACGGCACTGAAGCCCTGCATGTATTGCGGGCCGAAAAGGGCTATATCATCGTTGGCCAGGAGACAGACGGCACCCAGACGCCCCACGACATGGGCATGGATTGGGCCATCGGCAGGAAAAAACCTGACTTTATTGGCAGACGCTCGCTGGGGCGGCCCGATATGCTGGTTCCAAACCGCAAGCAACTGGTTGGTCTGCTCACAACAGACCCGGCCTATGTGCTCGAGGAAGGCGCACAGGTCACTGCTGAAAACACCAGTGCGGTTCCTGCCAGAATGATCGGGCACGTTACCTCTTCCTATTGGAGCGAAACACTGCAGCGCTCCATCGCGCTGGCCGTGGTGGAGGCGGGCCGGAAACGCATAGGCGGTGAAGTCTATATTCCCATGCCCGGCACGGTTTACCCGGCCCGTGTGGCTGAACCTGTGTTTTATGACCCCAATGGGGAGCGTTTGAATGTCTGAGCCAATCGAGACCAGGTTGAAGCCATTCAATCCGCTGGCTGACAAAACCCTGGCACTGGGGGGTCGTCCGGACCTGTTTCTGCGCCCTGAGGATGAATGCGCACGGTTCAGCCTGCGCGTTCCTGTTGGAGCGTTGAAAAAGGCCGCCGTTGCATTCGAAGGGAACATTCCGGAAAACATTGGCGAAATGTCCGTGGGGACCGGCAAATCCGCCCTTTGTCTGGGACCGGATGAATGGCTGTTGCTGGCGCCATACAGGGATGCGCAAAGCATCATTGTGCGGTTTTCCCAATTGTATGAAACTGCCGCTCATTCTCTGGTTGATGTGAGCTATTGCACACTCGGGATAAAGGTTTGTGGCCCCCGGGCAAGGCTGGCGCTTAACTCCGGCTGCCCGCTTGACCTTGAAAACATGCCCGCAGGCCGATGCACCCGCACGGTTCTGGCCAAGGCCCAAATCATTCTGTTGAAGTTTGATGACCAGCACTACCGACTGGAAATTGCGCGCTCTTTTGCCCCTTACATATGGGAGTTTCTTAAGAATGCCGGGAAAATTGAGGAGCATTGACAGGTTTGAACAATTTTCGCAGTTTCGGGCATGCAAACGGATCAGGGCATCACCGAACGACTGTCTGAAAGTCTCAAGGAAACCCGCAAAAGCAAAGGGCTCAGCCTTGAGGCAATGGCAAAGCTATCTGCTGGTTCCCGCTGACGGCACGTTGGTCAGTGACCCGTACCGGCAGGGCTGCCATGAAGATCTGACAGTTCTTGAGGGAGCGCTGGAGGTCACCGCGGGCGAAGAGGTGGCCCGGGTCGGCAAAGGGAACACCATCCGTTCTGCAGCCGCACCCAGATGAATGCGGCACTTAACCGAAAGGGCCTTGAATTTGCGCTTGGTGCCTTTGAACGGGTCGGCAAATCGCTTGGAGTGATCTGATGGAACGCCCCAAAACCATGAAGGCTCTGGTCAAGGCACATGCCAAAGAAGGGCTGTGGATGCAAAATCAGCCGATACCGAAAATCGGGCCCGATGATGTTCTGGTCAAGATCAGCAAGACCGGAATTTGCGGCACCGATATTCACATCTGGAACTGGGATGCGTGGTCTCGAAAAACCGTGCCTATTCCTCTAATCACCGGACACGAATTTTCAGGAAAAATCGTTGAAACAGGCGCAGACGTTGCCGATTTGTCCGTGGGCCAGCGAGTTTCTGGCGAAGGGCACCTGGTGGGCAAGCACAGCCGCGCCAGCCGTTCAGGGCGGTTTCATTTAGACCCTGAAACGCGGGGCATTGGAATCAACGAACCTGGCGCTTTTGCACAATATCTGCGTCTTCCGGCGTTCAACGTCATACCTCTGCCCGACGGGATCAGCGATGAAATCGGCGCTATTCTGGACCCGCTGGGCAACGCGGTACACACCGCGCTTTCCTTCGATCTGGTAGGGGAGGACGTTCTGATTACCGGCGCCGGGCCGATCGGAATCATGGCGGCGGCCGTTGCCAAACATATCGGGGCGCGCCACATAGTGATCACTGATATCAATCAGGACCGGCTGGATCTGGCAGTCAGGGTCGCTGATGTCACCGCCGTCAATATCGGCAATACCGACCTGAAACAGGTCACAGACGATCTGGGGCTGGTTGAGGGCTTTGATGTGGGTCTGGAAATGAGCGGCTCGCAAGCTGCGCTGGACCAGATGATTGGCGCCATGGTCAGAGGCGGGCGTATTGCGATGCTGGGCATCCCTCCGGGCAAATCTGCCGTTGACTGGTCAGGTATCGTCTTGAAGTCTATCACCATCAAGGGCGTCTACGGCCGCGAGATATTTGAAACCTGGTACAAGATGCTGGCCATGCTGCAGAACGGACTGGACATCAGCGCCCTTATCACCCACCGCTTCGGTGCGGACGATTTTGAGGCCGGGTTCGCAACGATGAAATCAGGGTCCAGCGGCAAGGTTGTGCTGGACTGGAACGCTGGCACCAAAACGCCACGGAAATAATCTTGAGCCATGAGGCGAAGTGGACCGGGGCGCTGATAGCAGCGGATTGCGGCTGAGGTTAAGGGCCCTCCAACTCAAACAAAATGAAGGCCATGGCTTGATTGCGAGCATGCTTGACACTTCTTGCATGCAGACCCTACACCCGTTCCAGCCATTCATCACTGCAAGCAAAAGGGTGCAGCTTTGACAAAATCCACACGCATCAAGCAACGCTTTGCCAAATGTGCTGCTGCGGACCGCCCGGCTTTGGTAACCTTTATCAGTGCCGGAGACCCGGACCTTAAAACCGCTCAATCCATCATGGACGGGCTTCCGGGGGCGGGGGCGGACCTTATTGAGCTGGGCATGCCTTTTTCCGACCCCATGGCCGATGGCCCCAGCGTGGAAGCGGCAGGGCATCGGGCGCTGACGGCGGGGCACACGCTGCAGAAGACCCTTGATATGGTCAAAAGTTTTCGTACCCACGATGATGAAACACCGGTTATTCTGATGGGCTATTACAACCCCATCTACCAGCGCGGGCCTGAAACCTTCGTAAAAGAAGCGCGGGAGGCTGGTGTTGATGGATTGATAATTGTTGACCTGCCAGCAGAGGAAGACGACGAGTTGTGCCTGCCTGCCCTTGCGGCCGGATTGAACTTTATCCGCCTGACCACCCCGACTACGGATGAAAAACGCCTGCCAAAAGTTCTGCAAAACACATCCGGCTTTGTCTATTACGTCTCAATGAAGGGAATTACCGGGGGGGCCATAAGCAGCCACACAGCCGTCGGGGAAGCAGTCAGGGCCATCAAGGAACATACGGAACTGCCGGTTGCTGTCGGCTTTGGTATCAAAACCGCTGAAGACGCCGCGCTTATCGGGCGTGATGCGGACGGGGTTGTGGTGGGAACCGCTCTCATCAACGCACTGGTTGCAAGTCTGGATGATAACAACAGGGCAACCGGCACAAGCGTTGAGGCGGTGCACGCTCTTGTGCGCGAACTGGCGGCGGGCGTTGCCCGGGCACGGGATTAGCTATTCTCAACAATAAGGGCTTTGCGGGAACGGGTCCTACCTGATAAGTTGGCTTCAAGCGCCTATATATTTGGAGCAGCCGTCGAGCCAATCGGTGGGCAGAGCAGCATGCAAACAGCGAAACAGGGCTGGTTATGAACTGGATAAACAACGTCGTTCGCCCCAAAATCCGTTCGTTTCTGAATAAAAAGGAAACGCCGGACAATCTGTGGGTCAAATGCCCCGTATCCGGGGAAATGGTATTTTACAAAGACCTTGAGGCCAACCAGTGGGTAGTGCCCGGTTCAGGTCATCACATGCGCATCAAGGGTCGTGACCGGCTGGCCAGTTTTTTTGACGGCGGGGTTTACGAGGAAATTTCCATGCCTGAGGTCGCCCACGACCCGTTGAAGTTCCGCGACACCAAGCGCTATTCTGACCGTTTGCGCGATAATCGCAACAAAACCGGAATGGAGGACGCGGTACTTGCCGGAGAGGGCCATGTGCTGGGTCATAAAATTGTCGCCTGTGTGCAGGATTTTGATTTTATGGGCGGCTCGCTCGGCATGGCCGCCGGGGAAGCCATCATCACCGCCATGGACCAGGCCCTTGCCCACAAGCTGCCCTTTGTCATGTTTGCCGCCTCGGGCGGCGCGCGCATGCAGGAGGGCGTGCTCTCGCTGATGCAGTTGCCGCGCACAACCGTTGCGGTGCAGCGCCTGCGCGAGGCACACCTGCCCTATATTGTTGTGCTCACCAACCCCACAACCGGGGGCGTTACCGCTTCGTACGCCATGCTTGGCGATGTTCAGATTGCCGAACCGGGAGCGCTGATAGGTTTTGCGGGCGCACGGGTCATTGAGCAGACAATCCGCGAGAAACTGCCCGAGGGGTTCCAGCGTTCAAAATATCTGCATGAGCACGGCATGCTCGACATGGTGGTGCACAGACACAACCTGCGCGATATCATCGGCTCGCTGGTGGGCATCCTGACCAAGCAGCCCATGTCAGAACAGTTTGCGTCCAAGCCACCTAAACCGGGGCTGGGTTCAGATGCTGAAGATCCTTCAACAGATGTCTCTGGTGATGATGATCTGCTGATTGCGCCACCTGAGGCCGCCCACGCCGAGTGAGTGAGACCGACAAGATCTTGCAGCGCCTGCTGAGGCTGCACCCCAACAAGCTGATTGACCTGAAACTGGATCGCATTGAGCGTCTGCTTGAGGCTCTGGGGCGCCCACAGGAGCGCTTACCCTTGACGCTTCACGTGGCGGGGACCAATGGCAAAGGATCAACTATTGCCCATTTGCGCGCCTTTCTTGAAGCCGCAGGGAAAAAGGTTCACGTCTATACCTCCCCGCACCTTGTGCGTTTTAACGAGCGTATCCGGTTGGCCGGAAAACTGGTGAGCGACAAGGACCTCAATGAAGCCCTTACCCATTGCGAAAATCTGAACGGGGCCCGCCCCATAACCTATTTCGAGATTACCACAGCGGCGGCGTTTCATCTGTTTGCTAAAACACCTGCAGACTATCTGTTGCTCGAAGTGGGACTGGGCGGGCGTTTTGACGCCACCAATGTTGTTGACCGGCCGCTGGGCACCATCATTGCTCCGGTTTCGATGGACCATATGGAGTTTCTGGGGCGCGACCTCCAGACCATCGCAGCCGAAAAAGCTGGCATCCTTAAAACCGGCGCCCCGGCAGTCATTGGCAGACAGGGCGATGAGGCGCGTGACGCCATTGAGGACGCGGCGGCAAAGCTGGGTATTCGCCCCCGGTTGTGGGGCCAGGACTTTGAAGCCTTCGAGCAACACGCAAAGCTCATCTATCAGGACGAAACCGGCCTTCTGGACCTGCCCCCCTCTGCCCTTGCCGGTTTTTTCCAAACTGAAAACGCCGGACTCGCCATCGCCGCTGTGCGCTATTTCAACCTGCCCGTGAGCGATGCGCAGATCGCCGATGGCCTGAAAAATGTCAACTGGCCGGGCAGGCTGATGAAAATTACTGAAGGGGTTTTGCACCAACTTGTCCCCGCAGGCTGTGAACTGTGGCTGGACGGGGGACACAATGTAGCCGGAGGCAAGGCACTGGCCGGTGCATTCAAGTCATTGCCGAAGGCAGACAAGCGCCCGCTGGTTCTGGTTTTTGGAACCTATTCCAACAAGGACGCGTCCGGGTTCCTGTCGGCATTCAAGGGAGTGGCAACAAGGGTCATCAGCGTGCCCATTGAAGGGGAGAGGTCAGCGTGGAAGCCTGCTGAACTGGCGCAACTGGCGCAGGAACTGGGCTTTAGGTCAGAGGCGGAAACCAGTCTTGGCGCCGCTCTTAAGCAGGCAGCGACAACAAACAATGCCCGCATCGTTATCTGTGGCAGCCTACATCTGGCGGGCCAGTTTCTGGCCCAAAACAAAACGCCGCCGAGCTAATTTTTAGCTCAGAGGCGTTGATTGGGAAAACTTTACCCCAATATAAACGGGCTTAAGCTGCGTGGCCCTCAAGCCAGCTCGCCAGAGCGGCCTTGGGTGTGCCGGCACCGACTTTCATGTCGGCGGGCTCACCGTTCTTGAACAGAATCATTGTGGGGATGGAGCGCACACCATATTTTATGGTGGTGTCCGGGTTCTCATCAATATTGAGCTTGGCGATCTTCACTTTTCCCGCCAGATCTGTAGAGAGTTCGTCCAGAATTGGCGCGATTGCCTTGCAGGGTCCGCACCATTCAGCCCAGAAATCAACCAGAACCGGGGTACTGGATTTGAGCACTTCATCGGAAAAATTGGTGTCGGTCACTTTTGTAGTCATGGTCTTGGCCTTTCAGAGATACATTAGCAAATACTGTTATACACAATTAGAAAGAGTCGCTTCTGATTTCAAGGTGCCTATGAAAAAATGAATTTTTCAGTTGCGTCAAGTAGCATATCCCGCGGAAGAACCATCATATTCTCAGACGCCGTCCAATAGATTGCTGCGCTGATTTCCCTATCCGGGAACAGGCTCTCACAGGCACGTAAATAAAGCCCCAACTGGCTGAGATAGGGCTGAGGGACTGCCTCAGGGGATTTAGCGGGTTCAGCATCAGACTTGAAATCCACTACCAGCATGCGCCCATCATCCAGAATGACTCTATCTATACGGCCAATGATATGAACAGGTTTTCCGGCACGCGTTGCTTTAACGAACAGGGGGAGTTCGGCCCTTGAATTGGGGCCGAACAATTGCCCGGACTCCGGTCCGGACAATATATTGAGCGCCTTGGCCTCCAGATCCGCATGCAGTTTTTCCTGTCCTGGAAGCAGTTGCGCCAGTGCTTTTTTTGCCAGTGCCGGACGTTTGTCTTTCGCAACAGGTGCCAGGTGCTGCAACAGCAGGTGAATTGCGCTGCCGGCTTGCCTTGCGGTTGCGGGAGCATCTTTTTGCAGTCTTTCAGCACCGGTGGCGAGCAATTGGGCGGGGTCAAAATCATGTTTGCCAACGCTTGAGGGGCGTATAATCTCAATTGTCTGCGGCGCAGGAACAGGACCTGGCAACTCCGGGGGCGCTTCACCCGAAGGAGTCATCTCTGTTTTGAGCGCTGGCTTGGGTTGCATTACTGTTTTGGGGTAGCACAGACCTTTTTGCTCCTCCCCCGCAATTTCCACTTCCTGGCAGTTTTCACTCAGGGCGTCGTGGACAGCTTCGTACCAACAGTGCTGTTTCATGGGAGCTTTTTTGGGCAGGTAGCCAGTGATATAAAGCTCATCTTCTGCCCGTGTCATGGCCACATAGAGCTTGCGCCAGTATTCAGCCGTTTGTTTTTCCAACTCGGCTTGAAGCATATATTCCGCCGTTTCGGGGGTGTGTTTCGCCTTGGCAGAAGCATGCACCAGCATCGGGGCGGGGGCGTCCTGAATATAGACCGGCCCGGTCCTGCTCATGCTTGCTGTTGCATCCGCCAGAATAACAATGGGAGCTTCAAGCCCCTTGGCGCCATGTACGCTCATCACCCGCACGCCGCCGCTACTGCTCTCGGACAGTTCGCGCTTTATGGAAATATCCCGCTTCCTGAGGCTGGCCAGAAAACCCTGAAGCGAGGGTTGTCCGGTTTGCTCATGGTTCAGAGCCAGGTCAAGAAACTCTCCAATGACATCATCGATTTCTTCTCCGAGGCGTGCATGGAACTGTTTCAGCCCACCATCGGCAAACAGGACGGAGGCGAAAAATTCATAAGGCCGGTCAAAGTCCAGCTTCGCCCGCCAATTCTGCAATCTCTCAAAAGCTTTTGCAGCCCAGGTAAACTCATCGGCATGACGGACCAGCCTGTGCCACAGGCTTTCCTTGCCGCGCCCGATGCATAATTTCTCCAACTGGTCTTCGCCAAGCCCGAAAAGCGGGGAGCACAGAAGTGTGGCGAGTGCCAGGTCATCGTATGGGCTGAGCAGAACATCCCCAAGCACCAACAGGTCACGGACCACGATATGATCAGTCACCGGCAACTGGTCAGCGCCAGGCGTTGGTACACCAGCCTGTTTAAGTGCCCGGATTATTTCCTTGAATGCGGCTCTGCGCGCCTGCACCAGAATAAGAATGTCCTCGGCCCTCACTGCCCGTCCGCGGGCCGCCAATGGTCTTTCACTGTCCAGCCAGTGCCGTATTTGTGCAGCGATGCGCTCAGCCAGCAGGCGCGGTGCAGTTTTGAGGCCGGTTGCTGGTTCGAGGGGCCATTCATCGGACTTTTCGCTATCCTCCTCCATTGTAACCGGGGGCCATAATGTGACAGTGCCACCCTTGTCGAGCCGGGCGCTTTCATGGGCGATGGGCTGTTCAAAAGAAAGCAGGGCATCGCGGATGTCGGCCCGTTTGCAAACCAGATCTACCGCTTTCAATATATTTTCAAGGGTGCGAAAGCTGGCGCGAAAACGGAGATTTTCCCAGGGCTTTTTTGCACTTAATGCGCGCAGGCCCAACTCGCTTCCCGTTTGAGCGAACAGCGCCGGATCTGCTCCCTGAAAAGAGTAGATGGATTGCTTTTCATCCCCCACGGCGAACAGGGTGCGTGGCCGCTCAACCGCGCTGTCTCCGTCATAAAAATCATCAACCAGCAGTTTGACGACGCTCCACTGGCCCGGATTTGTGTCCTGACTTTCATCAACCAGGATGTGGGTGATAGCGCTGTCGAGCTTGTAACGCACCCAATCGGCACTGCCCCTGCTTGCCAGCAACGCCTCGAAGCGGTTTATCAGATCGTCAAAGTCCAGTCTTCCGGTGCGCTGTTTTTCCCGTTCATAACGCATCTGGATAGCTGCCATGACATCAAGCAATGCCTCGGAGCGCTCAACAAGCTGCGCTTTGGTCAGCAGAGCGATGGCCTCAGCGAGCCGCTCGGCTTCTGCCTGCATGGCATCGGCCAGAGCCGGATCCTTGTCCTGAATTATTTTTTTGGCAACGGCGCGTTTGGAGAGGGTTCCGTCCTGATTAAGAAAGACGGTGCACAGGTTTTCAAAGCCGGGTTGTGGCCAGTTGAGGCGCGCCAGCTTGTCCTCAAAACGAGAGCGGGCAGGGTCGGGCGGGGTCAGTTCAAAAACCCGGCTGGCCAGTTGCTCGGAAAAAACCGAGTTGTTTTCAGCATCTCTCAAAACTTGCGCGCTGGTTATCGGCTTTTTCAGACCCAGAAGCGCCCAAAGGTTTTTTTTGCTCATGGAGGGGTTGGCAAGCACGGCCCTGAGTTCACGGCCCGCCCCAAGGGCTCCATTCACAGCTTCCTCGATGTGCTTGTCGCTCATAAGCATGAACAGGGTCGCTACCGCGTCGGCCACTTGGCTGTCACCGGACAGGCCTTCAGACAGCACCGCATCGCGGGCTGCCCGCACCATCTCTGTCTGCTCAAATTCCTCGATGACACTGAAATCAACCGGCACGCCAGCCTCAATGGGAAAACGATGCAGCGCCGCTTCGCAAAAAGCGTGAATGGTACTGATTTTCAGCCCGCCGGGGGTTTCAAGCGCTGTAGCAAACAGAGTTCGCGCCAGCAGTATTTTTTCCCGCGAAGGCGCCTGGCCCGAGATTGCTTTGAGGTCGGCTTCAAGACTCTGTTCGTCGCGCAAGGCCCAGGCGCTCAACCTGTCAGCAACCCGCTGCTGCATTTCCGCCGCTGCCGCCTTGGCGTAGGTGAGGCACAGAATATTTTGAGGAGGCACGCCACTGAGCAGCAGGCGCAGAACGCGTTCGGTCAGTATGTGGGTTTTGCCCGAGCCCGCATTTGCTGAAACCCAGACCGAGTGTTCAGGGTGCCCGGCGGCCGATTGTTTGGCGATGGTGTCCTGCGTGGGCCTGACAGCGCGCTCGTTCATGGTCCGACCTCGCTGCCATCAGTTTCGCTCCACTCGTCGGTGCGCGCCAGATGGTCGTAAGGGCCGGCAAAGTTCTGGTTGGCTTTGGGCATCAGGCGGGGGGACATTTCCAGATTGTCCCGCAGCAACAGAGCGGCCACATGGCCTGAAAAACGCCGGTGGAGTTCATCAACCGCCTCTTGCAGGCCCTGTCCCTTTTTCAGCGCAAAGGGCGTCAACTCGAAGGCTTTGGGACCGGCCCCTATTTTGATGTAGGTCAGAGCATGAGCAGGGGCCATCTCCCCCCCTTCAAAACCGGCTTCCCGAACAATCAGCGCTTCGAGCAAAAGCTGGGGCGCCAGAAAGGAGAGCATTTCTTTTGACGTAGGTAGGGAGCCGGTCTTGAAATCAAAAATTTCAAAACCACCCGCTTTCAGCAAATCGATACGGTCGGCGCGGCCGGTCAGGGTGATTGTCTCCCCCTCGACCGGAAAACTCCACATCAGGTTCTTTTCGGCAAAGCGTTTTTCAACCCTGGCGGCACGGGCGCGCTCGAAGCTCAGATATCCTTCAGAAGCCGCCCGGAAACGGCGCAGCCAGATGTCGCGCCGGTCTGGGAATTCATCCAGTACACAAAAGGCTTTGGCGGCGAGTTCATCAAGGCGCAACTGGGCGTCTTTATCCAAGGGGTCATGGTTATTGACGACAAATTTTTCAAAAATTTCATGAATGAAGGAGCCCCGCTCACGCGCGCCCAACTCTTGCCCCAGCGGGTCAATCGGCCTGAGCCCAAGCACATGCCTGGCGTAAAGATCAAAGGGAGAGCGAAACAGGGTTTCAACCTCGGTGATTGAGAGCTTTCTGGGGCGCAGATGCGCCGGTGGTTTGGGGGCAGGGCGCTTCGCCGGACGGGGCGGGCCCATCTCGTCCAGCCGGTGGGCGAGATTGAGCCACCTTTCAGCGCGTCCATGCATGTCACCGGCAAGTTTTTCCCCGGCAAAACCGGCCAGCCGCTGCACAAGGCGCGAGGAAATAGCCGGGCTGGTTCCGATGCGCCCGGACCAGGCCAACAGCACCTCTTCATTACCAAGTGCCATTTCAAAATCATGGGCGGCAAGACCATGCTGGCGCTCGGGCGGCTCCAGCCCCACGCCCAGACGCATACCCCGGCTGAGCCATGGTCCGGGGTCCGCAACTTCGGGCCAGATCCCTTCATTCAGGCCGCACAAAATCATCAGGTCAGAGGATTGAAGCCGGGCTTCAAGCCTGCCCCAGATTGAAATGCCCGGATGTCCTCCGGGACGGGCACGCACGCTTTGCCCTGCCATCAGAACCTCAAGCGCCACTGAGGCAGAATGGGGCGAGAGCATAGGCCCCGGCGGCGGGGTTTCCACCAGCGCACGGCACCAGTTTCCAAGCTCTTCAGCTCCGGGCAATTGAGAGGTCAGAGAATTTTCTTCAGGCTCTGAGAGCCGCCCTATGCAGTCGTTAAGTGCTGTGGCCAGTTGGCTTGATGTAAAGCTTTCCCGATTGAAGAGGGCCAGAACCGGGTTCAATGCGACCTCCAATTCCTCAAGCAGTCCGGCCAGACGGGCGCCCTCTTTTTTGTTGAGCCGCTTTTGCGTATGGGGCATATTGTTCTTGAGGTTTTGCTCAAGCAGAGTTCCAAGACCGGCAAAACCAGCCAGCGGTCGTTGTCCCCGCAGCAAAGCAAACTCGAGCAAATCTGCCATCCGGGCAATTTCGGCGCGGGTTTTCCCCAGAGTCACATGGCGGTTGCGCAAAAGCGCCATCAGATCAACCGGCGCAATGCGGTTTGCAACCAGCGACAATATCTGTCTGGCCAGACGTCCTGCACGAGACTGAAACAGGGGGGTGCCTGCGGCATCATCAATCTTAATATCAAACCGTCTGAGTTCGGCAATGATGCGGCGGGCAAGATTGCGGTCGGGCGTTATGATGCCAACGGTTTTGTCTTGCGCCAGCTTGTCCCGGGCGGCCAGCGCAATTGCCCTTGCCTCAATCTGTTCGTTTGGCGCCTGGAGCATGGAAATTCCCGCGAGCGCCTTTTGAAGCTCCTCATCCTCAAACGCACTCCTGGCTGAACTCCAGTTTTTTGTCTCGGAAGCCAGCGCCAGCGCCTGCCGGACAATTCCGGTTCTAACCGCAGGAGCTGCCCCCCCAAGTTCGGGCACGGATTGAGGCAGCCGTTCCAGCCGGTTCAACAACCGTATCAGTCCATATTGGGGATGACCGTGAGGGTTGTGGTTCTGGTTGCACAGAGCCTTGAATGTCGCTTCCGCGAGAGATGTGTCAAGTCCGGGCAGCACCAGTGCGCCTCGGGGCAGGCCCGTAATGGTTTTTAGCAGTTTGGCAGTGGCGGGGAGAGAACCGGTGGACCCCGCGGCAATGACCGGCCTGTCCCCAAATTTCATTTCAAGGGTTTGTGCCTGTTCTGCCAGCCTCAAATTACGCAGGGTTGCACCATCAATCCGGTCACGCTGGGCAAGAATATCAGGCCAGGCAGTCAGGGCAATTTCCAGAAACTCAAGGGTCTGAAGCCACCTGCCTGAGAGTTCATTGGGCACAACAGAACGAATTTTTGTCGCGGGCACACCTTCGATTTCAAAGTCATCAATCAGACGGGCCAGGGAATCCGCAAGGTTGAGCACATGGGCCGGGTTGACAGGAAAGCCGTCAGCTTCACTAACGGCCGGTTGCGCCCGGAGCCACTTCTCCACCAGTTCGCTGAGCAGGAAGCGGCGCATCATCTCCGATACGGGAATTGGATGGGGAACTGTCTCCTCCTCATCCAGAAACGGCTCTTCCTCTTTGTCCTCGCCGCCAAAGGTGCGAATATCGGGTAAAAATGTTCCCCCGCCCAGTGCATCTGCAAAGGCCTCAGAAAGCGCAAGGCGCGCCCGTCGAGTGGGCAGAAAAATCGTGACATCCGTGAGCCAGAAGGGGCCGGAGCGCGGCCAGCCGCCCAGCAGGGGCCCTTCAAGCACCCCCTCGACCAGCGTGGGCAGAAAACGTGCGTGAGGAGGAATGGAAAAGACGTTTTCTCTCATGGGGCGGCCGGAAACTCTGCGGCGACTTTGGCCAGATCCTGCGCTCTGGATGACGAAGTAACCCGAATGAGACGCCCCTCCCCGGAGGCGGGGATGTCCAGTGAAACCGTCAAATGCGCCATATTGTTCAACATCGGGGCCCGTTCCGCCCACTCCACAACAACCACCGTTTCAGGGTTGTCAAAAAGACCCAGTTCTTCCAGTTCCTCCTGTTTTTCAAACCGAAAGATATCCGCATGCAGGACCGACCAGTCCGCTTTTTCCCCCTTTCCCTCATAGGGCAGGACAAGCGGGAAACTGGGTGAGGGAATTTCCAGTCCGGGCTGGTTGAGAATTTTGCGGATCATGGCCCGGGCAAGAAGGCTTTTGCCGGCCCCCAGCCCACCGTTAAGCAGAACAATGTCGCCTTTTGAGATCAGACCCGCCAGAGCCTGACCAAGTTTTTGGGTTTGTTTTTCGCTAACGGCAAAAATCGTGACCGCTGCATCAGACATTGTCACTCTCTGTCTGGGCGCTGTTCAGCCTGGTAATTGCGGGCAGATTGACAATAACCCGCGTGCCCCGGGGTTCGCGTTTTTCCATGGTGACAGTGCCCCCATGCAATTGCACAAAAGTCTTGACGATGCTCAGACCAAGTCCTGCCCCGCGCTGACGGCCCGCTACCGATTTACCTTCGAAGCGCTTGAACATTTCATCACTGAACTCGCTGGGCACTCCTACCCCCTCGTCCTCGACAATGAAGCGAAACCAGTCTGCCCGTGCCTCAACATTCAGGGATATAACAGCACCGGGTTCGGAAAAATTGGCAGCGTTGGAGAGAAGATTATAAAGAATCTGAACAATGCGGCCACCGTCGGCGACAAACCGGGGAAGCTTCTTGGGGACTGAGACTTCCAGATTGACCGGCTCGGCCCCATCAACCCCGGCAAGGGTTGCGCCAAGACCGGCCCGCGCCTTTTCAATCAGTTCCTCGATATCAAGGGTTTGCAGATCAAGTTCGGCAATACCCGCATCCACATGGGTGAGATCAAGAATATTGTCGATAAGTATACCAAGGGCAGCGCTCGAGGAGCGAATATAGTCCGTGTAGGCGCGTTGTTGGGGAGTGAGAGGTCCAAAACTGTCCGAAGCCAGAAGATCGGCAAACCCGATTATATTGGTCAGGGGCGAGCGCAACTCATAGCTTACGTTCTGAACAAAGGCGTCCTTGAGATGATCGGCGGCAACCAGCGCCTCGTTGCGCTCCTTGAGCACCCGTTCATAATTGGCGCTTTGGGTGACATCAATAAAGGTCAGCATGGTCTGGCCATCGGGAAGACGCACGATTGTATAATCGATAAGCATCCCGTCCGAGCGCCTGATACGGCCGGAATAGTCTGTCCGGCTTGGGTCCAAGCTGACGACATGATGCTTGAGATCGGCCCAGATGCGCTCGCCGTCATTTTCAAATGCCTTTGCGCACCGCCGGACGACATCGTCTATGTGCGGTTTCTGGCCCAACTCGTTCATGGGCAGCTTCCAGATAGTGGAGAGGCGCGGATTATGCAGCCGCAGGCGCCCGTCAGTGCCAAAAACCGCAACCGCTTCGCTTAGTGCGTTAAGGGTTTCGCGTTGCACATTGATCAGGGATTTATTGGTGCTTTGCAAGCGCAGATGCTCGGTTTGGTCTTCAAACATGTATACAATCCCGCCCTCCTTGCCGAGCGGGGCCGCGACCACGCTTATGGAGCGCCCGTCGGGCAGGTGCCAGCTTTCTTCGCGCGACCGGGAAAGGGAATAGGCATCCAGATGCTCCCTGCGCCATTTCTGGTAGTCACGAACCACGGGCAGGCGGCCTTTGGTGCGCAGATGGTCAATTATTGCACGTTCATTGACCCCCTGACGAAGCCAGCTCTCATCAAGCTGCCACAGGTTGCAATAAGCTGTATTGAACTGCAGCAGGTCCCCCTTGGCGTCAAAAACAGCCACTGGAGTCAAGAAGGCGTCAATCACCCCATCAATGTGAAGAGGAACAGATTGTTCAACCGGGGTTTCTGGCGGTTGCGCCTCTGCAAGAGACTGCGCAGCATCAGATTCGGGCAGGGCTGTTTCGCTCCCTTCGCTATCCGGCAGCGCCCCGTTGGCACGAAGGCTCAGAACATGGGAGTCTGCCAGCGCCCTGCCGGTCGCATGTACGGTTTTTCCCTCTCTGGTGCGCAGATCAATTCCAAAACCCCGCCCGCCAACACGCAAATCGGTGAGCCGTTCTGCAAGCCGCGCGCTTTCCTCAAGGGTCAGCCAGGTGGAAAAATTCAATATGTCTGCCGCGGTTTTCAGGCCATCGTCCAACTGTTGAGGCGTGCCAAAAAGCCGTGGTGCGCCACTGTCCTCACCCCAGACCAGCGTCAGTTCCGGCAGAGCTGAAAGCAGGGCCTCATATTCATCCAGACGCGAGCGCATAGTGGCCATCTGGTGCCGGGCTGTATCTGGTGATGCAACGGAAGTCTTTTTTCGCCGCGCAAGCCAAAGGGTGGCAACCACTCCACAGGCCAGCGCACCCCCGGCAATCGCCAGGGGCGCAAGATCAAGCATTGCGTTTAGTTCATTCTGGTCCTGTAGAAATGATTGGGCAAAACCAAAGGAGGGCCAAAAAGAAACTGGAACAAAAACACCAAACTGCTGAAAACGGAATCTTCCGACTCCTGATCGCCTCTGGATTTTTCCCAGCTTCATGCGCATGCCTCAAATCAAATCGCCCTCGACAGGGAATGCGCAAAGCTGGCCCGCCTTACATTCTGCAGCACATCTCTTGGCGATGTTTACTGCAAATCTCCCACCGAATCACTTTGACAATAGCTGGGTCGGGAACTGCGTTGAAGGGGCAAAATGCCCCTTCATGCTTTTCATTTTGGTGCTGTGGAAACTGCATGCATTTCAGCATGCGTCCTCACCCTAATAGCGGTAGTGCTCGGGCTTGAAGGGACCGGACAGAGGCACGCCAATATAGTCAGCCTGTTCCTTGGACAATTTCGTCAGCTTGACACCAAGTTTTTCCAGATGCAGCTCAGCAACCTTCTCATCCAGATGCTTGGGCAACACATGAACGCCGGCCTCATATTCATCGGCCCTGGCCCATAATTCTATCTGGGCCAGCGTCTGGTTGGCAAAGGATGCGCTCATTACAAAAGAGGGGTGCCCGGTAGCGTTACCCAGATTAACAAGACGCCCTTGCGAAAGCAGAATGATGCGGTTGTTTTCGCCAAGTTCCACAATATCCACCTGCGGCTTGACGTTGGTCCATTTGAAATTCTGCAATTCTGCAACCTGAATTTCATTGTCGAAATGCCCGATATTGCAAACGATAGCCATGTCCTTGAGCTTTTTCATATCGTCGATGGTGACGATATCCTTGTTACCGGTGCAAGTGACGACAAGGTCGGCACGATGGGCCGCATCCGCAAGAGTGACGACCTCAAAGCCGTCCATGGCTGCCTGAAGGGCACAAATGGGGTCAACTTCGGTGACCAGAACCCGTGCTCCGGCTCCGGCCAGCGACTGGGCCGAGCCTTTGCCCACATCGCCATAGCCGCAAACAATGGCGACCTTACCGGCCAGCATTACATCAGTACCCCGGCGGATGGCATCAACAAGACTTTCACGGCAGCCATATTTGTTGTCGAACTTGGATTTGGTCACGCTGTCATTAACGTTGATGGCGGGGAAAGGCAGGTCTCCCTTCTCGTGCAACTGATAAAGGCGCATGACCCCGGTGGTGGTTTCTTCGGAAACCCCTTTGATGTTGTCGCGCACTTTTGCGTAAAACCCGGGCTCTGCGGCGAGCCGTTTTTTGACCTGGGCGGCGAAAAACTCTTCTTCTTCGCTTTTGGGGTGCTCAAGAATTGAAGGGTTGGTTTCTGCCTTGGCGCCATTGAGCACCAGCATGGTCGCATCCCCGCCATCATCCAGAATAAGGTTGGCGGTTTCTCCATTGCCCCAATCAAGAATGCGGTCTGCAAAATCCCAATACTCCTCAAGCGTTTCGCCCTTGTGGGCAAAAACCGGAATTCCGGCAGCGGCAATAGCGGCGGCGGCATGGTCCTGGGTTGAATATATATTGCAGGAGGCCCAGCGCACTTCTGCACCAAGCGCTACAAGGGTTTCAATCAGCACAGCGGTCTGTATGGTCATGTGCAGGGAACCGGCAATGCGCGCACCCTTTAGTGGCTGCATGGCCTCGAATTCCTTGCGGATAGCCATCAGGCCGGGCATTTCAATCTCGGCCATGGAAATTTCCTTGCGGCCAAAATCGGCAAGAGAGATATCCCTGATGGCGTAGTCGTTGTCTTTAGCATTCATTGATGCAAGCTCCACTCTGTCCCGGAAAACTGCGGGAAATTTCTGACCTGCCTTATAGGCCCGGCAACAGCGTCTTACAACAAACACATAAAGAAATGTTTATATGATTGAGTGTGGGGATTGCCTAGAGCGTTTTCAGGATAAGTGTGTGCGGTTATCCGGTTCGAAAACGTGACAAAGCAAAGATTTAGAGCTTTTGTTTTGATTCTGTCAAAACATGAAAGGCTCCAGGAGAGTTTATAATTCCTCCGCTCCCCCACTCTCATTGTCCTCGTCAAATCCGCAATCAACCAAGGCCGCAATAGCATCCAGCGCCTCGCGGGCCTGACGCCCTTTTGCTCTGACCAGAATGGACGAGCCCGGACCTGCCGCCAGCATCATCAGACCCATGATTGAGGTGCCGCCCACGCTTACCCCGTCTCGGGTCACGCTGATTTCTGCGTCAAACAATTCCGCTGTGCGCACAAAGCGGGCCGAAGCACGGGCATGCAGTCCCCGCTGATTGCAGATGCGCATACGTTGGGCCAAAGCGTGCTGGGTGTTGTCAGCGTCAGACATGGGTCCTGACCCTAATTGTTGCCCAGCACATCATTTGCCACATTGATATATTTGCGGCCTGCGTCCTGGGCTTCGCGCACGCTTTGGCGCATGTCCATCTCACCACGCACCCGCGCCAGCTTCACCAGCATGGGCAGATTAACTCCGGCAATCACTTCAACGTCAAGGTTCTGCATAACCGAGATGGCCAGATTGGAGGGCGTGCCGCCAAACATGTCGGTAAGAACAACCACCCCGCTACCGGTATCAACAGCCCGGACGGCGCTCAGAATATCCTCCCGACGCAACTCCATGTCGTCATCGGCACCAATACATACCGCCTTGCAATTCTCCTGTGGGCCCACAACATGTTCCAGGGCGGCCTGAAATTCATCAGCCAGCCTGCCGTGGGTCACAAGAACCATGCCGATCATTTTATACGTCCCCGATTTTGTGTCAGCGGCCTTGCGAGTCTCTGCCGCCGCTACTGTCTCTGACACGCCTTCATAAATCTTGCGCAGACATTGGAATTGTTGCAAGTCAAATTTGTATTTTGTTTTGTCCGCTGCGGCTGCGCCCCGGTTATATCTTTTGCATCAGCTTAACACTCAGTCCAATTGCAGGAGTGCTTCCTCAACAAGCAAAACCTGGTGGACGGAATCAACTATGCCATGTTCAGGAACCGGACAGCGGGCAACTCTGACACCTGCAATACGGGTAAAAAGAAGTTCAGGAGCTATTATACGCTCCAACTCCCCAACGAGGTCGATCACCAGATGAATTCTGGCGCGCTCCACATGCTCACGCCGGACAATGCCGCGGCCGCGCAATTCGATCTTTCCCGCTATGGCGGGAGGTGCCACCATTTCAACGATCCCCGCAATATTTTCAACAAACACCTGATCATCAGCAACAAGTGCCGCTTTTTTTTTCGCTGATTTTGCCGCCCCAAGGAGCGCCAGTGCCAGCAGGGATTTTCCGGCCCCGGAGCGCCCGGTAATCAGCACTCCCCTGCCTTCAACAACAATGCCGGTGGCATGCATGTTTTTTTGCAGATTCATTTGCGTGAAGGTTTGTCGACAACCATGCGCGGCAGGGTGAAGCTGAAAATGGCCCCGGAGCGGTCAGTGCGGTTCTGGGCATTTATGACGCCGTCATGAGCAAGAATAATCTGCCGGGAAATGGAAAGACCAAGGCCGGAATGGTTGCCAAAATTCTCTGTCGCCGGCCGGTCAGTGTAAAAACGCTCAAAAATCTGGCCAGTCTCTCCGCGAATGCCCTCGCCCTCATCCATGATGAATACGCTGACATCGGAAAAACCCGCTTCGATGGCAACGGTGACTTTCCCACCCTGGGGAGAGAATGAAATGGCGTTGTCAAGCAGGTTGGAAACCACCTGGGCAAGACGGCTGTCCTGGCCCCGAACCAGGGGTGGAAAGTCGCCGCTGATATCAAAAATGATGGATATGCCGCGCTTTCGTGCATTGTCCTCATGCATCGAAATCATTGCCTGGACCACATCTGCTATTCTCACGGCCTCCGAGCTGTCACGGGCAAGTTCAGCATCAAGCCGGGAGGCATTTGATATGTCGGAAATCAGCCGGTCGAGCCGCTGCACATCGTGCAGAATAATCGCCGCGAGGCGATCCCGGTCGTTCTGGTTCTTGGTGAGGGGCAGGGTTTCAACCGCGCTGCGCAGTGAGGTCAGCGGGTTTTTAAGCTCATGGGCGACATCGGCGGCAAAGCGCTCGATATCCTCAATCCGGTCGAACAGGGCTTCGGTCATGGAGCGCAAAGCCCCCGAAAGATGGCCAATTTCGTCAGGTCTGTCGGTGAAGTCGGGAATTTCGGCGCGGGTGAGTTTTGAGGTTTGAACTCTTTCAGCCGCCGCCGAAAGACGGCGCATGGGTCCGGCAATGGTGCGCGCCAGAAACAGCGACAGGATGAAGGTGACCGCGACCGCAATCAGCCCCAGGCGCAATACGTTTACCCGTTCCGAAGCGATAATGGCATCGATTTCGCCTGATTGGGTCGAGAGCAGCAGTGCCCCCACCGTGGCGCGGGAACGCTGAATGGGAACAGCAACGGAGATGAGCAGCTTTCCATCCTGATCAACCCGCACAATATCAGCGGGCGCACCAGTCAACGCGGCCCGCACCTCAGGGTAGCGCTGACCCTCGCTGTCATCATACTCCTGGTAAACAGGGAATTCCTCCCCCGGCACCCAGGTCAAAAACCGGTTCCAGTACACTTGCAGAAACGAGGGGTTGCCGGTTTCCGTATTGCGGCGGGTGATAACTTCGCCAGCCACATAAATTGACGCAGAATCAAGGATCAAAAATCCGTCCCGATCATAGATTCGGGCACGGGTGCGGGTGGGTGTCACCAGATTGCGCAATAATGGCGCGACCCTTTCCGGGGAGATGGGAAACTCAAGGGTGGGGTCAAAAAAACTCAGACTTGAAAATGGACCATCAGCTTGAAACTCAAGCAGACGATCCGGGTTGACCGAAATCACATCACTATCAACGGTTGCCGAAGCAGCGATCGCGGCTGAAATTATTTCTCCCTGAACCCTGAGGCTTTGCACGCGCGCATCAATGAGTCCGGCGCGCCACTGATTGAGGAACAATATCCCGGTAATGAGTACTACGAGGGCAGCCAGATTAAGCGTGACAATACGGCGGGTAAGAGAAGAAAAAACCGTGCGGTCCAGCGCGCGGTTAAGCCTGGTCAATATCGTCAGCAGGCGGGAGACCGGATGCGGCTTTGCTTTAGTGGTCGAGGTCGGCCCGCTTGTGAACTTTTCAGTACCGCCAGCTTTGTCCGAAGGGCCTTGCGGGTGCGCACTTTCAGGGTGCAGGGCTACCGCCTCCACCTGAGCGGCAGAGCCTGGAGCGGGTCGGGCAGCCTTTGAGTTTTGGACTGTCTCGCGAAGACCTTCAATGTCATTCCCGGTAACTGCCAAACTGTCCTCACTGCTCCTTGAAACGATAGCCCACTCCGTAAAGTGTATCGATCATATCAAAATTGTTGTCGGCAACCTTGAATTTCTTTCTCAGCCTTTTGATGTGACTGTCAATGGTGCGGTCGTCAACATAAACCTGATCATCATAGGCAGCATCCATAAGTGCGTTCCGGCTTTTCACGACACCGGGGCGCATGGCCAGCGCCTGCAAGATCAGGAACTCCGTGACCGTCAGTGTAACATGCTTGCCCATCCATGTGCAGGTGTGGCGTTCATCATCCATGACCAGAGCACCGCGCTCGATGAGGGATTTTGGACTGGTCGTATCAGTGTTCGCAGCCGGAACACCACCTTCACGGGGCTGGGCCCGGCGCAGGATAGACTTTACCCGCTCTACCAGCAGGCGTTGAGAGAAAGGCTTCTTGATGAAGTCATCTGCGCCCATCTTCAGACCAAAAAGCTCGTCAATCTCTTCATCCTTGGAAGTCAGGAATATCACCGGCAGATCACTTTTCTGCCGCAGGCGACGCAACAGCTCCATGCCGTCCATGCGTGGCATCTTGATATCCAGAATGGCCAGGTCTGGCTGATCATTGGTCAAGCCGTCCAAACCGGATGCGCCATCGGTATAGGTGGCAACTGCATACCCTTCCGCCTCCAGTGCTATGGACACGGATGTCAGAATATTTCGATCATCATCGACCAGTGCGATCTTTGGCATTGATCTTCCTTTCACTGCAATTCCGCTTCCAGGTGGAACTGCATTATCAACAAACCACTCGGTTATCCTGTTAGGTTGCTAGAATTGCGCACAAAATATGACCACGGGGCACGCAGTTCACCTAACGCTTGGGGAATTGGGGTGCTTTGGCCCGGACTTAAAGGGCCGAGTAGAAAATATGTCCGCCAATTTCAGCCACATTCTCCATGGCGTCAGCCCAGCTGGGCTGCACAGATCGGTTGTGATAAAACAGAACAGATGTGGGCAGGTTTTCCAGGCGCTCTCCACCTCTGAAACGGGCGAAGGCTGCCTCAGCGATCAGATTGGCTTTAACCCAGGATTCCCGGACAATACGATTTCCGTTACCCGCTTCATCGGATTGTCCGTCGCAGGCAAAGGAGAACTGACAGCGGTTGAACATGGAAGCATTCTGATAGACCACCCCACATACAGTGGTCGGATAACGGCTGCTTTCCACCCGATTCAAAATCACCGCAGCCACGGCCCATTGCCCGGCCTCCGGTTCGCCACGTGCCTCGTGATAAATGGCCTGAGCCAGGCACAGGCGCTGCTCGCGCACATCAACCAGACGCGAGGCCGTGGGCATGTAGGAGCTGGAAACATAACTCTCCAGCGCCTGTTCCGTGAGCAGGGGGGCGTCGGAGCGCTGATCTGTGGCCTGTAACTGTCCAAAGGCCAGGGCGTTGGCCTGGACAAGGGCGGGGCTTTGCAGGCGTGCCACCTGGGAATTGACGATATAGGCTGAAAGCAGTTCGGAGGTTATCGTGCCGTTTTGTACAAATAATTCGGGCTGAACGGGCAGGCTTCCCCTTAATATCAGAGCCGGATCTTCATCACTGTCCGGCAAGCTCCCCACATCAGAAATCGTCAGGGGTGCCTGGGTGCTGGCCGACATTTCCACCAATACGTTATCCGTGCTGACGGGACTGGATTGCACAGAGATAAAACTGGCAAAAACCGCCACCACGGCAATAAAGGCGATGCCAAACAATGCCGTTTTTGAAGCCTGAAATCGTAAAAACGAGCGCTTGAGCTTCGAGCCATGCGCCCGGGCACGGCCAGCTTGCGGCTCTGTCCCACGCATCAACTGCCCCTGTGCGTTCAAGACCATTCTCACCCTTCAACCGTGCACGACTCTTTTCGCAAAAAAAGCCGCTCCAAAAGCACCAAGGCATGCTGAACCGCATTCACGGCCCGCCTTGTTGTGGAGCAGCATAACGCAGCGCACGCCACGAGGAAACTAAATTTTTACATTTGGTTAACTACGTCTGGTCACGCTTTGTTAATCAAATGAATCCGCTCTGCGGGATGCGTCATGTTACGTGACAGCCCCTTGCTTTTGTCGTATTGGCATTCATGGCTTTGCCTCCCTCTTCGAATTCCAGGTCCTCCGGGCCTTCGAAATCGCCTCCTTTACGCGAATTGTCCAGTCGCCAGGTTTCATGGATCGGGGCGGGTTATCTGCTGACCTTGAGTTCCCTGCCTGGCCAGACAGTCTTTATTGCCCAGTTCAACGCCCCCATTCGGGAGGCCTTTTCGCTCAGTCACGGAGAGTTTGGCGGCCTCTACACCATCGCAACGCTGGCCAGTTCGGCATGTCTGATTTGGGCCGGGGGGCTGGCAGACAGGTTTGCACCCCGCCTTCTGGGCTTGGTTTGCATCGGGTTTCTGGCACTGACAATGCTGTTCATCAGCCAGGTTACAAGCATTGTTGCGCTGGGCATTGCCCTGTTCGGCCTCAGGCTTTTTGGCCAGGGCATGCTCTCTCACATTGCCATGACGGCGATAGCACGCTGGTTCAACAGATTTCGGGGGCGGGCGCTTTCGCTGGCGCAGATGGGCATGCCCACCGGCGAGGCCGTGCTGCCGTTCCTCATCACCATTGCCATAGTGGCCATGGGCTGGCGTCAGGTCTGGCTTGTCGCCACAGTCGTACTGGTTATCGTGATGATGCCGTTGATCGCCTTTTTATTGCGCGACCCCCCGGACGGCAAGCGGGCGATCGCGGCGGGAATTGTGAACCCGGACGGCGAAAACAGCACAAAACCTGCCGGGGAGTACTGGACCCGTGCCAGAGTTCTTCAGGACCCCTTGTTCTACATGATGGTTGCCGGGCTTATGGGACCGGCGGCAATTGGGACTCTTTACATCTTCAACCAGGCCCATCTGGCCGATATCAAAGGTTGGGACATTATGGTTTTCACTGCCTTTTTCCCCGTGCTCTCCCTCAGCGTCGTTGCAGCGTCCGTTATTTCGGGCATGCTTGTGGACCGGTTCGGGGCCTGGCGCATCGTACCCTTTCTGCTGATTCCTGAAGGGTTGGGCACCATCGCTCTTGGGGTGTTTGATTCTATCTGGACCATCCCGGGGTTCTTTATCGCTTTTGGCATGAGCGCGGGCATGATGTCACCGGTGGTTGGTGCATTGTGGGCCGAAATCTACGGCACTGTCCACATGGGGAAAATCCGGGCTCTGGCGACTTCGGCCATGGTGCTGGCATCAGCCATTGGCCCCGGATTTGCAGGCGTGTTGATTGATTTTGGATTTAACCTGGAGCGGCAGAGTTTCATCTATGCTGCCTATTGCTTTGCTGTAACCGGCGTGTTTTTCGCCAGCAGGGGCTGGTTTAAGATCCGGGTGCAGGCCATGGACAGGGAACGTGCGAACTTGCTGACCTGAAACCCAAATATACAAGCCAGGTCAGGACGGCACTTCAAAGTGTCGGCGCACCAGATGCAGATCATCCATGATGGCAATGGTCAGCGCGCGCATTTCCTCAGTAGCAACAAGCAGGTCAGGCACCATGATGGTTTGCATGCCTGCCCCGTGGGCGGCGCGCACCCCGTTATGAGAATCCTCAAGGGCCAGGCAGTTTTCGGGCTCGACCTCGAGCCATTCTGCAGCCGTCAGATAGGGTTCAGGGTGGGGTTTGCCATTGTCCACATCGTCACGGGTAACGATTGCGGCAAAGTGGGGGGAAAGATCAGCCCGGTTGAGGTGATGGTGGGCCGCTTCATGGCCTGTCGAGGTGGCAACTGCTGTTGGAATTTCCAATTCATTGAGGAGAGTAAGAAGTTCACGCACCCCGGGCTTGACCGGCACATGGGTCATCAACTGGGTGGCCAGAACCTGGCGCAGGTTGGTATTATACTCCTCGAAAGGAAACTCCTCGCCCATGATTTCACGCAGCAATATTTCTGTTGTGTCCGCCGCCAGGCCCACCGTCTGCAACTGCACCTCGGCGCTCATGGGAAAGCCAAGCGCTTTGGCCGCATCCATGGCCGCCTTCTGATAAAGCACTTCGCTGTCAATCAGTACCCCGTCCATATCAAATATCACAGCTTCAAGGGCATGGGGAATGAAGGGCATGGGCAACGCAATCCTTTTTGGAGCTTGTCATTGAGTAAGTGGGTGCCGGTTTTTCGCTTCGGCAGCGCAACCAGCCAACAAAGCCAGGTCACAGGACTCAATAATTTTTCTCCGCCCAACTGTCCAGTTCGCAAATTGAAAAGCAAGGGAAATAAATGATCGGCCTTGAAGAGGAAACTTCGAACGCACCGGCAGGCGAAGAGCAAACCGCGACCAGTGCCGCGCCCTTTTCGGAAGGTGTGAGCTACAGTTGAACCCCAGGAATCGGGCACCAGTTGTTGGACAAGGTGATGCGAAAACAATACGAACTTATCGCGTGATCAAATAATGGCGCGCCCCCAAGAGGAAACTTCAAACGCGTTATTTGAAGAATTGGGACAGTGGGAGCAGTATCTCAAGGCTGAAAACCTGGATATCCACGTTCTTGCCCGCCTGGATGAAAACAAACAAGGTGCGCCCGATCCTCGTGAAACTGGAGAATTAAAGCAGAAAATCCAGCATCGTCGTGCAGCACCCCGTCTCAGGGGGCCAGCATGATGAGAACGGATTCAGGCTCCGGCATTTCCGTGTCGACCCGTGTTAGCCACAAGTTTAACGGCGTCAGTCGGCCAGTTTCTCAGCAAAGGGGCAATCCCAAAAAGGACAAAACCCTTTCGCCCGTAACGCTGCGATTGACCAGGGACGAAATTCTAAAGCTCAATAATTTGTCCAAAGGCATGAGCAGAAGCGCCTATATGCGAAAGTGCCTGTTTGGGAGGGATGCTGCCCCCCGCAAGGTCCGCACGCGTGTTCCTGTGGGGGATCAGAAAGCACTGGCCCAGATTCTTGGGCTGCTCGGACAAACGCGATTCGCCAATAATCTTAATCAACTTGCCCATCATGCAAATTGCGGCTCGCTGCTCATGGATGAGCAAACCGAAAATGAAATCAAAATGGCCTGCGCCCATATTGCCTGGATAAGGGTAAAACTGATTGAAGCCCTTGGCCTGAAAACATGATCCTGAAAGCCAGTCAGCGCGGTGGCGGCTCTCAACTGGCTGTTCACCTGCTCAAAACCGATGAAAACGAACATGTTGAAATCCACGAAATCAGCGGATTCATGTCAGATACGCCCATGGACGCCTTCAAAGAAGCCTATGCCATCAGTCGGGGCACCAAATGCAGACAATTCCTGTTTTCCCTCAGTCTTAGTCCGCCAGAAAAAGAATCGGTTCCCGTTCGCGTATTCGAACAAGCCATATCGGATATAGAAGAAAAGATGGGGCTGGTTGGGCAACCCCGCGTCATTGTCTTTCATGAAAAAGAAGGCCGCCGTCATGGGCACTGCGTCTGGTCCCGCATTGATGTTCAGAAAATGAAGGCAATCAATCTGCCCCACTTCAAACTGAAATTACGGGATATTTCCCGCCAGCTTTACATCAACAATGACTGGCAAATGCCGCGCGGACTGGTGAACAGTTCCGAGCGTAATCCGCTTAATTTCTCACAGGCTGAATGGCAGCAAGCCAAGCGCACAAAACAAGACCCGCGCGCCATCAAGTCTACTTTTCAGGACTGCTGGGCTGTCTCGGATTCGCGAAGCGCTTTTGCCAATGCGCTTGAAGAACGTGGCTATTATCTTGCCAAGGGTGACCGGCGCGGCTTTGTGGCCATTGACTGGCGTGGTGAAATCTATGCGGTTTCAAAATGGGTTGGCATTAGAACAAAAGAGCTAAGCGCCAAACTTGGCAAGCCTGATGAATTGCCCTCCGTTTCCGAAACCAAAAGGCAACTGGCGAAAAACTTCACTGAGAAGTTGAAGCGATTTTCAGAAGATGAAATTTCAAAGCACAACAAGACATCAAAAGCGTTGGAAACCAAGCGGCAATCTCTGGTTGCAGCGCACCGGCAAGCACGAGCGCAGCTGAAACAATCCCAGTCCACACGGTATAAACTGGAAACAAAGGCCCGTTCCGCCCGACTGCCAATCGGCTTGAAGGCGCTCTGGTTTCGCGTGACTGGCAAATACCACAAGATCAAAAAACAGAACGAGGCCGAAGCGCTTGATTGCAAGTTGCGTGACAGAACGGAGAGACAAGACCTGATTGACAATCAACTGTCCGAGAGAAGGCAGTTGCAGCACGAAATCCGCCTGCTGCGCCATTGGCACAGTATCCAGATCAAGAAACTGAACCGCGATATGGGCGCGTACCTCAAATTATTGCCTGATGATCAGGACAAGTCCATGCATCAAAGCAAAAGACGAATCACGCGCAAACAGCAAATGTGACGCAATTTCCAGACAGAACCAAAAGCGGACAATCAAGAGAGTTCGATACAGGCTTCCAGGTGTTTGGTCCCGGCATCACGATGGATCGTGATTTGTATCAACTCAAGGCGTTTTCCCTTGCAAAGGAAAGTTTTGCCTTTTGTTTTTATAAATGCTATCTTTATAATTACAAGGAATTGATATGCCGCAAACGCCCAGAAAACTATCCGAAAATGTCTTGTTCGCCCTGAACAATTCCCCAGTCGTATTCGTCAATGGCCCGCGCCAGGCAGGCAAAACCACGCTTGTTCAAACTTTGGCTGCAAGAAATTACCCAGCGGACTACATCAGCTTTGACAATGCAACCCAGATGGCGGCGGCGGCGGCTTCGCCAGAAACTTTTTTGTCATCGCGCAAGGAGCCGGTGATCATTGATGAAGTTCAGATGGTGCCGGAAATATTTCGCGCCCTCAAGGTGGTGGTAGACAATCTTCGTCAAACAGACAGGAAAAATGCCAATGGACGGTTTTTGCTGACAGGCTCGGCCAATATCATGGCGCTACCAAAACTCTCTGATCCGCTTGTCGGGCGCATGAGTATCAAGACACTTCTTCCGTTTGCAGGTTGCGAAACGCTTGGTGGCAAAGGTGATTTTCTTGACCGCCTGTTCAATCTGGATTTTTCAAATGCGAAAAAAGACAAGACAGCTTTGAATGAGGCAATCAGGCTTGCAACCTTTCCTGAAATTTCCGGTAAAAAATCACGGGTGCGCAGCGAATGGTTCGATGGTTACCTGACGACCATATTACAGCGTGATGTGCGCGTGATATCTGAGCTGGAAAAGATCGCCCTGTTGCCAACATTGCTTCGAATTCTGGCGTCGCGCGCAGGAAGCTTGATGAACGATGCTTCCATCGCCAGAGATATCGGACTTAACCCGGTGACCAGCAAAAGCTATCGCGCCATTTTGCACGCCATGTTCCTGACCTTTGATGTGCAGCCCTGGTATCGCAATATCGGAAAGCGGCTTGTGAAATCACCCAAGGGCTATCTGGGCGATACGTTGCTGCTCTGTCACCTGCTTGAGTGGAACCTTGATGATCTACGCCAACGAAAACCCGATCTTTATGGCCATGTGGTTGAGAATTTTGTTGCAACAGAACTGATGAAACTCCTCTCGTTCAGCGATCTGCGCGCCCAATTGCTGCATTTGCGCACTAGCGATAACAAGGAAGTTGATTTTGTGCTGGAGCGCCCTGACGGCAGATTAGCGGGCATTGAGGTCAAATCATCTGATTCTGTGAGTTCAAAAGACTTCAAGGGCATGAAGGTTCTGCAAGATATTGCCGGGGATGATTTTACCGGCGGGATCGTTCTATATGCGGGTAAGGATGTCGTGCCATTCGGTGAGAAACTTCTGGCCGTTCCTGTCAATGCCCTGTGGCAGTAGTCAGGTGCAATGAGCTGATCCGCTGAGACTCACCTTAGGGTCCAGACTCATAACCAGTAGCTGACGAGTGCTGCGAGGCATAGCGCAGCGAGGAAGTTTTTGGCATATCGATCATATCGTGTTGCAATGCGCCGGAAGTCCTTGAG